>WBZL01000554.1_pt1 | contig 41714 bp, 35 predicted proteins | sample 5204291 | NCBI WGS metagenome assembly WBZL01 (sample SAMN12344345, study PRJNA552823) | activated sludge metagenome | biome: Activated sludge suspended growth; feature: Nitrification reactor; material: Wastewater; isolation source: activated sludge from nitrification reactor of wastewater... | reverse complement strand
TCGTGCGGACGAACAGGATGTCGAGCGGGTGGTTCTGGACGCGCGCGACGAGGCTGCGGTCGGTCGCCTCGAAGACGAGGCCCGCATCGTGGAGCAGGGTGAGCGTGGCGTCGAGAAGCCGGCCCTCGGCGAAGGCCATGCCGCGGCCGGCGCGCACGACCTCGCCGTGAGCCTCGAAGCTCGGCCCGGCGGCCGCTTCGACGTAGCTGATGTCCAGGTTGATCGTCGACTGGCGCAGCTCGCGCGGGTCGACGGTGCGCATCTCGGGGCGGGCCAGATTGGCCGAGGCGACGGCGCAGCCCAGCGCGGCGTCGAACATGTAGGCGATCACCCCGCCGTTGATGACGTCGGCCGAGCCGCCGCCGCCGCGCTGCGCGGCGGTGGGCGCGCGCAGGTGGACGACCACGCGCCCGACCTCGCCGAGCTCGAGTTCCAAGCCCTGGGCGCTGAGGAAGGTGTTGCTGCCCCAGCGTTTCCAGAAGGCGTCGACGACCGCGGCGGGAAGCATGGGCTGATCGATCAAGGGTGGGTCTCCGGTTGGGGCGGTGGTCAGCGCGCGAGGCCGAGCGCCTCGATGCGCTCCACGTGTGCCAGCAGCGAGCGCCTGGCCACGGGCCACAGTTGTCTCGGGGTGTCCGCGTAGGCGATCGGCACCCAGTCGTCGGCGCTGCCTTGAGGACGCTCGCGCATCGCGGCCAGCACCCTGGCTTCGCGCGCGAGGCGGTGCGACTTGAGCCACGCGATGGCCCGCGGCGCCGAGCCGATGACGTGGCCGTGCGCAGGCAGGATGAAGCGGATGTCGTGGCGCTCGCATTCCCGCAGCAGCCGGTCGAGCGAGTCGATGTACGCGGCCATGTTGCCGTCGGGCGGGTCGATGACGGTGGTGCTGCCGTTGAGCACATGATCGCCCGAGAACAGCAGGCCGTCTTCCTCGAGCACCAGGCACAGGTGGTTGGCGGCGTGGCCCGGGGTGTGCACGGCGCGCAGCGTCAGCGGGTGCAAGGGATCGTCGAGCACCACACGCTCGCCATCCACCAGAACGCGGTCGGGGCTGAACTCGGAGTGCGCCCGAGCCGTCGGCGCCGAAGGCAGGCCGAGGATCGGCGGACGCTGTCCGGTCGCTGCCTCGCACGCCTGCGCCAGCGGTCTTGCAGCGGGCGAGTGGTCCGGATGCGAGTGCGTGCAGATGATCGTCTGCACGCGGCCCGCGGTGAGCGCGAGCAGTCGCGCGACGTGCGCATCGTCCGGCGGGCCGGGGTCGACGACGATGCACTCACCGCCCGCGCTGCCGAGGATGTAGGTGTTCGTGCCCGGGCCAGTCATCACGCCCGGGTTCGGCGCGGTGAACCGCCGCAGGTGGCGCAGCAGCTGCACCGGCCGCTCGCTCTGCCAGTCGAGCGCGTGCAGCATCTGCCCGTCGGGGCAGACGAGCTCGAGCTCGCCGAACGGCAGGTCGGTCTCCATGTAGCGCTGCGGCTTGCCGCCGACCAGCGCACCGCGCGGGCACGACTCCCAGTGCGGCCGGTTGCCCGCGCAGGCGGCGAGCGCCGCGTCGACGCTGTCGAAGCCGGCCAACCAGCGCAACGTGCGCAGGGTGGGGAAGATCATCGGTAGTGTGCCAGCCTCGTGGCGCGCCAGCGCGTCGGCGGCGCGCAGCCACACCGGCTCGAACTGCTCGGCGTCGTCGGCCACCGGCGTCTGGCCCTCGGGCATGCGGCCGATGAGGAACAGCGTGTCGAAGCGGCGCGGCTGCACGTCGCGGTCGGTCGTCCAGCGCACCGCCACGCGCAGCGCATCAGCGGCCAAGCGCAGGCCGCGCGAGCGCAGCTGCGGGTGCATCGGCTCGTGGCGCTGCAGCGCGGCGAGCGCCTGCGCCGACACCGGACGGCCCAAGGCGTCGTGGGCGTGCAGCACGCCGAGCTCCTCGAAGCTCTCGCGCAGCGCGGCCACCGCCGCGGCCAGATGCGGCAGCGCGTCGGCAGCCGGGCCGACGAGGTCGGCCGTGGCGGCGTCGGCATCGTCGATTCGGCCGCCGGGGAACACGAACACACCCGGCAGGAAACTCGCGTTCGGCGAGCGCCGCGTCAGCAGCACCTCGGGGCCGGCGGCGGTGTCGCGCAGCCACAGCAGGGTGGCCGCGGGCCGGGGCGCGACCGGCGTGCGCGGCGGATGAAGCTGCACGGCCGGGCGGACCATGCTCAGGCGCTCGCGCTGTTGGCGCGCAGCAGCTCGTCGAGCGCGCGCTCGAGGTGACGCAGCGAATTGCACTCGCGGGCGATGTGGCAATACGGTGCGTAGCGCTTCATCTCCGAATCGCCCAGGCCCCAGAACGAGCGCGGTTCGGGGTTCAGCCAGATCACGCGGCGCGCGCGGCCGTACAGCGTCTTCATGATCTCGGAGCGCGGGTGGCCGCGGTTGTTGCGTGCGTCGCCGAGAACCAGCACCGTCGTGCGGTGGTCGATGCGATGCATCAGCTGCTCGTCGAGGTCGAGCAGCATCTGGCCGTAGTCGGTGCCCGAGCCGCCCACCGCGTTCAGCACCTTGTCGACGGCCTGCTCGACCGGCAGCGACTCGAAGGTGGCACTGACATCGACGAGGTGGTTGGTGAACGCGAAGGACTGCACGTCCGCCAGCAGCTCGTCGAGGCTGTACAGGAACAGCAGCAGGAAGCGCGCGTACTGGCGCACGGAGCCGCTCACATCGCAGATCGCCACCACCTTCGGGCGCTCGATGCGAGTGCTGCGCCAATGGGTCTCGAACAGCACACCGCCGTAGGCCGCGTTGGCGCGCTGCGTGCGGCGGAAGTCGAGCTGGCCGCGCTGCTCGCGCCGCTTGCGCCGGGCATGGCGCTCGGCCAGGCGGCGCGCGATCTTGCGCACGATCTCGTGCATGCGCGCGAAGTCGCGCCGATCGATGTTGGACAGCTTCTGCGATTGCAGGAACTCGTCGTGCAGCTCGCGCGTCGGCGCGGTGCCATGCATCGCGAGCTTGCGCTCGACGAAGTTGCGCACCTCGTTGAACAGCCGCTTGCGCGCCAGTTCGAGGTCGGCATGGCGCTGCGGCGCCAGCGTCTGGCGGCGCGCCTCGCTGATCTCGCGGTCCAGCAGCTCCAGGCCCATCGCCTGCTGGATCTTCTGCGTGTAGTGGCCCTTCTGGGTGAAGAACCAGATGTCGGTGAGGCCGACCTCGCGCGCCGCCTGCTGCATGCGTCGCGACAGCGCCGCCGAGTCGCCCGACATCAGCAGCTGCGACAACGCCTGCCCGGCGCTGCCCTGGCAGCCGCCGGGGCCGCCGCTGCCCCGGCCGCTGCCTTCTCGCGGCCGTGTCTGAGGCTCGGCCGCGTCGGCCGCCTGCGCACCTGCCGGCGTGGCCGCCTGGCCGGTGCCGAAGGAATCGAAGCGGAAGAAGCGCTCGAAGGTGTCGTCGAACACGGCACGCTCTGGCAGCGTCTTGGCCAGCGTCGCGCCGAGCGCCGACTTGAGCAGCTCGCGCTCGGACCAGCCGACCAGCGAGGTCGCGCGCGCAGCGTCGATCTGCGCGTTCAGGCTGACCTCGAGGTCGCTGCCGCGCAGGGCCTTGAAGAAGTCCTCAAGCGTGGCTTGCATGGGGGAACTCCGCGTTCTTGCGTGCCTTGTCGAGCAAGGCCGGCAGTTGTTCGCCGGCGGTGGCGATGTCCTGCTCGAACTTGAGGAACACGTTGAGCGTGTCGCGCACCAGATCCAGGCTCAAGTGCTCGGAGTTGAGCAGCAGCAGCGTCTTGGCCCAGTCGATCGTCTCGCTGACCGAAGGCTGCTTCTTCAGGTCAAGCTCGCGCACCGCCTGCACGAAGGCCACGAGATCGCGGTTGAGCTTGTCGGAGAGTCCCGGCACGCGGCGCTGGAGGATGCGCCGTTCGATCGCCGCATCTGGGAACGGGATGTGCAGGTGCAGGCAGCGGCGCTTGAGCGCATCGCTCATCTCGCGCGTGTTGTTGCTGGTGAGGAAGACCATCGGCTTGACCTTGGCGGCGATGGTCCCCAGCTCCGGCACCGAGACCTGGAAGTCCGACAGCACCTCGAGCAGGAAGGCCTCGAACTCGGGGTCGGACTTGTCGACCTCGTCGATCAGCAGCACGCAGCCGCGCTCCTGATGCAGCGCCTGGTACAGCGGCCGCGGCTCGAGGAAGTGCTCGGAGAAGAAGAGGTCGTCGTGCGCATGCAGCTTTTCGATCGAGGCGGCCAGGCCGACCGCACCCTGCATCAGCTCGGCCAGCTTGTCCTTCAGCAACTGCGTGTACAGGAGCTGCTTGCCGTACTTCCATTCGTACAGGGCCTTCGATTCGTCCAGCCCCTCGTAGCACTGCAGCCGGATCAGCGGCACGTCCAGGATGCCGGCCATGGTCTTGGCCAGTTCGGTCTTGCCCACGCCTGCTGGGCCCTCGACGAGCACGGGCTTTTCGAGGTTGAAGGCCAGGAAGACCGCGGTCGCGAGCTGCCGCCCGGCGATGTAGTCGGCATCCGAGAGGCGAGACGTGATCACGTCCACGCTCTCGAAGTGCGTGTCATGCAGGGATTTCATCGGACTCCTTCGGGTGCAGCATGCGCTGGCCGGCTTCGAACTGGCGCGCCTCGCCGACGCTGCGCGCGATGCCCAGGACGCAGCGCAGGTCGCGGGCCAGCGACGCAATGCCGTCGCCGTGGTCGTCGAGCGTGGCCGCAAAGGCTTCGAAGTCCGCCTGCCAGCGCTCGAACAGGCGACGGCTGCCGACATTGAATGCCGCTAGGCCGGCGCCCGCGCCCTCGGCCTCGAGGCGGCATGCGGCTCGATCGGCCACGGCATCCAGAGCCTCGAGCTCGAGCCGCAGCGCGCCGAGCTTGCGCACCAGCGCCGGCGCGGGCTGCGTGGGGCGCAGCCAGCGTGCGAGCTCGTCGAGCTCGGCGTGCATGGCGCCGGCCATCGCGCTGGCGAGCAGGGCATCCTCGACCACGCGCACCGGCCGTGCGATGCGGTCGAAGGCCGTGCCGCCAGCGCCCAGGCGGCAGCCGGTCGGCACGGCGCAAGCTTGCAGGCGCAAGGCCGCGTGCTGCAGTGGCGCCAGTGGCGCGCATGGCGTGATTGGCGCGAATGGCGCCGTGGCGGTCGAAGCGGCCAGCGCCTGCGCCCCGGCCACGAGCTCGAGCCTCAGGCCCGGCGTGCCGGCTTCGACCAGGAAGGCGTCGAAGGCCTTGCGCTGGCCATCGTCGCCGGTCACCGCCAACACGACGAACGCGTCGGCCGCGGGGCCGTTGCTGACGTGCGACTTGGTGCCGTCGATCACCCAGCGCTCCCCCTCGCTGTCGGCTTCGCGGCGTGCGCTGCAGCGGAAGTGCTTGGGGTGCGCGCCGGCATCCGGTTCCGACACCGCCAGGCCCACGATGGCCTGGCCGGCCGCCATGCGCCTGAGCAGCGCGCGTTGCCGCTCGGCACCGGCGGCGCCGATGACCACGCGACCCAGCATCTCGTTGAGCAGCCAGCCGAGCGTCAGCCCGAGGCTGCCGGTTTGGCGCGCCATGCAGCAGGCCAGCTCCGCGATCGTGGGCCAGCCGGCACGGGGGCCGCTGCCGTCGAGGTCAAAGGACAGTCCGAGCAGGCCCTGTTCGCCCAGGTGGCGCCACCAGTTGCGCGGAAAGCCGCCTTCGTGCGCGACGGCCGGTGCGCTGCTCAGCGCGCGGCGCAGCGTGCGCACGAGGCCTTCCGCGGCAGGCTGGGTGGCGGCCGCTGACAGCGTGTTCATGCGTGGAACCCCAGCTGCCGCGCCGCCAGGTCGCGCATCACCTCTTCGGCGCCGCCGCCGATGGCGTTGACCTTGACTTCGCGGTAAATGCGCTCGACCGTCACGCCGCGGATGAAGCCGGCCCCGCCATGCATCTGCACCGCCTCGTTGGCGCAATGCGCCATGGTCTGCGTGGCCTGGTTCTTCAGCAGGCAGATCTCGCCCACCGGCGCGTCGCCGTGCTCGACGCGCCAGGCCAGGGTTTCGAGCATCGCCTGAGTGGCCTCGATGCGCATCGCCATGTCGGCCAGCTTGTGCCGCGTGACCTGCTGGTCGATGAGCTTGCCGCCGAACATCTCGCGCTGCTTGGCCCAGGCCAATGATTCGTCGAGGCACACCTGCGCGAACCCGTTGGCACCCGCGGCGAGGAAGATGCGTTCGCGGTTGAAGTTCTGCATGATGGCCTTGAAGCCTTGGTTCTCCTTGCCGACCAGGTTCGCCACCGGCACGCGCACGTCGTCGAAGTGCAGCGTTGCGGTGTCGGAGCACAGCCAGCCCATCTTTGCGAGCGGTGTCTGCGTGAAGCCCGGCATGCCCTTCTCGATCAGCAACAGCGACACCCCTGCCGGGCCCGGGCCGCCGGTGCGCACCGCCACGGTGTAGAAGTCGGCCCGGATGCCCGACGTGATGAAGGTCTTGGCGCCGTTGACGACGTAGTGGTCGCCGTCGCGCCGGGCGCTGGTGCGCAGGTTGGCGACGTCGGAGCCGCCCGAGGGCTCGGTGATGCCCAGCGCGCTGATCTTCTCGCCGCGCATCACCGGCGGCAGCACCTTGCGCTTGAGCGCTTCGTTGCCGACGTTGACGATCGGCGGGCAGCCGATGGTGTGCGACAGCAGGCTCGCCAGCACACCCCCGCCACCGCAACGCGTGAGCTCCTGCGCCGCAACGATGGTCATGAACAGGTCGCCATCGTTGCCGCCATATTCCTGCGGGAAGCCCAGGCCCAGCAGCCCGAGGTCGGCCGCCTGGCGGTACAGCTCGCGCGGGAAGCTCGCCTGGGCCTCCCAGGCCTCGACGTTTGGCGTGATCTCGCGCGCGACGAAGCGGCGCACGGCCTGGCGGAAGGCTTCGTGCTCGGCGGTGTAGAAGGGGCTGGATCGGCTCATCGATGGCTCACGGTTCCGAGTCTTGGGAGGGCGATCAGTCGGCGGTTTCGGCCAGCTTGACGACGAGCGCGCGGGTCGCCAACTGTTCGCCCACGGCGGCGCCGACGCGTTCGACAACGCCGTCGCGGCGGGCCAGTAGCTGGTGTTCCATCTTCATCGCCTCGAGCACGGCCACGCGCTGGCCCTTGACGACCGCTTCGCCAGGCGACACCAGCAGGGCCAGCAGGCGCCCGTTCATCGGCGCCAGCACGCTCGATTCCCCGGCGCCATCGGCACGCTGCGGGGGGGCATAGGTGAGGTCGTCGAAGCTGCGGGTCTGGCCGCCCAGCGCCAGGTGCAGCCGGCCGCCGGCGAACACGGCCGTGGCCTGCGTGTGCAGGCCGTCGATGGCCAACCGGCAGGTCGCTCCTTCACGCCCGTGCAGCGCGACCTCGTACGCGGCGCCGTCGGGGCCCTCCACGCGAAGCCGGCCGTCGCCGGCCATGGTGACATGCATCGAGGCGCGAGCCTCGCCGACGCCCAGGGTCAGCGGCCAGCGCGCCGGCCCGTTGGAGCGAAAGCCGGCCTGGGCGCCGCGGTAGGCGGCGGCGTCGAACCACAGCGCGGCGGCGACCGCGAGCGCTTGCGCGTCGGCCTCGGCGCGGCGCAGCCGCTCGGGACCGAAGTTCCTGCCGATGAACGCGGTGGTGGCCTGGCCGGACGCGAATTCGGGGTGCGCCGCCGCGTCGGCGAGAAACCCCAGATTGGTGGGCAGGCCCAGCACGCGCGTGTTGCGCAGGGCGCCCACCAAACGCCGCCGCGCCTCGTCGCGCGTGGCGCCGTGCGCAATGACCTTGGCGATCATCGGATCGTAGAACGGGCTGATCGCCTGCCCCTGCGCGAGCCCGTGGTCCACGCGCACGCCGGCGCCCGATGGGGGCTGCCACAACGCGACCTCGCCGCTTTGCGGCAGGAAGTCGTTGGCCGGATCCTCGGCATACAGCCGCACCTCGATCGCGTGCCCGACCAGGCGCACCTCGTCCTGCCGCAGCGGCAGCGGCTCGCCGCGCGCCACGGCGAGCTGCCAGGCCACGAGGTCCAGGCCCGTGATGCACTCGGTGACCGGGTGCTCCACCTGCAGCCGCGTGTTCATCTCGAGGAAGTAGAAGCGGCCCTCGCGGTCGAGCAGGAACTCCACGGTGCCGGCGCCGACGTAGTCGACCGCGCGCGCCGCGGCGACGGCCGCCGCGCCCATGCGCTCGCGCAGCGCCGCGTCGACGGCAGGCGAGGGCGCCTCCTCGAATACCTTCTGGTGCCGCCGCTGGATCGAGCAGTCGCGCTCGCCCAGGTGGATGACGTGGCCGTGGCGGTCGCCGAACACCTGCACCTCGACATGTCGCGGTTCGATGACCGCGCGCTCGAGGATCAGCTCGTCGGAGCCGAAGGCGTTGGCCGCTTCCGAGCGTGCCCGCGCCAGGGCCTCGGGCAGTTCGGCCAGGTCGTGCACCAGCCGCATGCCGCGCCCGCCGCCGCCCGCTGCCGCCTTGACCATGATCGGCACGCCGATCTCGCGCGCCTGCGCGAGCAGCGTGCGGTCCGACTGGTCGGCGCCCTGGTAGCCGGGCACGCAGGGCACGCCGGCCTCGAGCATCAGGCGCTTGGCCGCTGCCTTGTTGCCCATCTGCTCGATCGAGCGCGGATCGGGGCCGATGAAGACGAGGCCGGCGGCCTGCACCGCGCGCGCGAACTCGGCGTTTTCCGAAAGGAAGCCGTATCCGGGATGGATGGCATCGGCGCCGCTGGCCGCCGCGGCGCGCAGCAACGCATCGATGTTCAGATAGCTCTCGCGCACCGGTGCGGGGCCGATGCACAGCGCCGCGTCGGCCTGTTGCACGTGCAGCGCGCCGGCGTCGGCTTCGCTGTAGACGGCTACCGTCTGGTAGCCCTGCGCACGTGCCGTGCGGATCACGCGGCAGGCGATCTCGCCGCGGTTGGCGATGAGGATCTTCTGGAAGGAGGTGTGCATGGCTTGCATCCTCACATCCGTGCCACGCCGAAGCTGTTGGGGCGGACGGCTCGCGCACGGCCTGCGCGGCACACGGCCAGCGCCAGCGCCAGCACCTGGCGCGTGTCGCGCGGATCGATGAGGCCGTCGTCCCACAGCCGCGCGGTCGCGAACAGCGAATGCGACTCCATGTCGAAGCGCTTCAGGATCTCGGCGCGCATCGATTCGAGCAGGGCCTCGGGCGGTGCCTTGCCGGCGCGCGCCATCTTCTCTTCGGTGACGATGCGCATCACCATTGCCGCCTGCTCGCCGCCCATCACCGCGACACGCGCATTCGGCCAGGCGAACACGAACTGCGGGTCGTAGGCGCGCCCGCACATGCCGTAGTTGCCGGCGCCGAAAGAGGCGCCGATCATCAGCGTGATGCGCGGCACCTTGCAGTTGGTGACGGCCTGGATCATCTTCGCGCCGTGCTTGATCATGCCGACCTGCTCGACCTCCTTTCCGACCATGAAGCCGGTGGTGTTCTGCAGGTAGACCAGCGGCGTGCCCGACTGCTCGCACAGCTGCATGAACTGCGTGGCCTTGTTCGCGCCCTGCGGGTCGATCGGCCCGTTGTTGCCGATGAAGCCGCAGGGCTGGCCTTCGATGGCGCCGTGGCCGCACACGGTGGCGGCACCGAACTCGGGCTTGAAGTCGAGGAAGTCCGAGTCGTCGATCAGGCGCGCGAGCAGCTCGCGCACGTCGTAGGGCTGCCGATAGTCGGGCGGCACGAGGCCGACGATGTCCTCGGCGGGGTAGCGCGGCGGCTTCCAGTCGCGCCCGGTGCCCTGGCCGGGCTGGTCGTTCCAGGGCATGCGCGCGAGCACGTCGCGCGCGATGCGGATGCCGTCGGCATCGTCCTCGGCCAGGTACTCGGCCACGCCGGAGGTGCGGGTGTGCATCTCGGCGCCGCCGAGCTCCTCGTCGCCGGCGATCTCGCCGGTGGCGGCCTTCAGCAGCGGCGGGCCGGCGAGGAAGGCCTTGGCGCGCCCGCGTACCATGATCACGTAGTCGGACATGCCGGGCAGGTAGGCGCCGCCGGCAGTGGAGTGGCCGTGCATCACGGTGATCTGCGGGATGCCCGCTGCCGAAAGGCGCGCCTGGTTGGCGAAGCCGCGGCCGCCTTCGATGAAGACCTCGCCCACGTGCATCAGGTTGGCGCCGCCGGACTCGACCAGCCGCACCACCGGCAGCCTGTGTTCCAGCGCGATCGCCTCTGCGCGCAGGCTCTTGCGCAGGCCCATCGGCGTGATCGTGCCGCCCTTGATGGCGCTGTCGGAGGCGATGACCATGCAGCGGATGCCGGCGACGATGCCGATGCCGATGATCAGCGCGCCGCCGAGCACGTTCTTCTCGCCGTCGTCGTCGTGCATGCGCAGGCCGGCCAGCGTGGACAGTTCCAGCCAGGGCGACCCGCGGTCCAGCAGCAGCGACACGCGCTCGCGCGGCAGCAACTGCCTGCGCTCGCGAAAACGCGACTCAAGCGCGTTCGACGTGTCACGCACGCGGCCTTCCAGGGCGCGGAAGTTGTCGATTAATGCCAGCATCTGCTGGCGCTGTGCCTGAAAGGCTTCGGACTGCCGGTCGATGCCGGACTCGATGAAGGACATGGGATCGGTTCTCTGGTGGGTACCGGGCGGATGGAGGCGACGTCGCGGGGCCGTTTGGCGCCGCGGTTGGTCACAGGGTGCGGCCGACGATCTCCTTCATGATCTCGTTGGTGCCGCCGTAGATGCGTGAGACGCGCGCGTCGGCGTAGGCGCGCGCGATCGGGTACTCCCACATGTAGCCGAAGCCGCCGAACATCTGCAGGCAGTCGTCGAGCAGCCGGCAGTGCAGGTCGGTGGTCCAGTACTTGGCCATGGCCGCCGTCGCGGCGTCGAGCTGTCCGCGCAGCAGTTCGTCCATCAGCCGGTCGACGAAGACGCGCATCACCTGCACCTGCGTCTTCCACTCGGCCAACCGGAAGCGGTTGTGCTGGAAATCGATGACGCGCTGGCCGAAGGCCTTGCGCTCCTTGGTGTAGTCCAGCGTCCACTGCAGCGCGGCCTCGGCGCCGGCGGCCGCGCCGATGGCGATCTGCATGCGCTCCCAGGCCAGTTCCTGCATCAGCAGGATGAAGCCCTTGCCCTCGCCGCCGAGGATGTTGGAGGCGGGCACGCGCACGCCATCGAAGAACAGCTCCGACGTGTCCTGCGCCTTCATGCCGATCTTCTCGAGGTTGCGGCCGCGCTTGAAGCCGGCGCGGTCGGTCTCCACCAGCACCAGCGAGGTGCCCTTGGCGCCCGCGGACGGGTCCGTCTTGGCGACCACGATCACGAGGTCGGCGTTCTGGCCGTTGGTGATGAAGGTCTTCTGGCCGTTGACCACGAGTTCGCCACCGTCGCGCAAGGCGGTGGTGCGCACGGCCTGCAGGTCGCTGCCCGCGCCGGGCTCGGTCATCGCGATGGCGCCGATCACCTCGCCGCGCGCCATCGGCGGCAGCCAGCGGCGCTTCTGATCTTCGCTACCGTAGGCCAGGATGTATGGCGCCACGATGTCGGAGTGCAGCCCGAAGCCGATGCCGCTGGCGCCAGCGCGGGCCACTTCCTCGATGAGCACCGCGCTGTGCAGGCGGCTGCCGCCGCCGCCGCCGTAGGACTCGGGAATCGCCGGGCACAGCAGCCCGGCCACGCCGGCAGCGCGCCAGACGGAGCGCGGCACGATGCCCTCGGCCTCCCAGCGCGCGTGGTGGGGAACGACCTCGCGCTCGAAGAAGCGACGGACCTGCTCGCGGAAGAGGTCGTGCTCGGCGGTGAAGAGTGGGCGTTGCAGCAATGGCGTCGACGTAGGGAACGGACGGAATCTATCGACCTAACGCTTGTTAGCTGCTACAGTGTACGCCATGGCGGAGAAAGCGGAAAGCCAGCGGCGACGCGACATCCTGCGGGTCGCGGCAGGCCAGTTCAGGCACCACGGCTACGAGCGCACCTCGGTGCGGCAGATCGCCGACGCCCTGGGCATCAAGTCGGGCTCGCTCTTCTATCACTTCGCGTCGAAGGAGGAGATCCTCGCGGCGGTGATGGAAGAGGGCATCCGCGACGTGTTCGCGGCGGTCCAGCAAGGCGTGGCGGCAGAGCGCGATGTGCCCCAGCGGCTCTTGGCCATGACGCGATGCCATCTGGCCGGCCTGCTCGGGCCCAACCTCGATGCGCTGATGGTGCTGGTCTACGAGTGGCGCAGCCTCTCGGGCCCGGCCATGCGGCGTGTGATGGAGTGGCGCAACCGCTACGAGGATCTGTGGGACCGCGAGCTGGGTGCCGCGGCGGCCAGGCGCTGGGTCGATGCCGAAACGGTGCTGGTCCGCCAGACCGTGCTCGGCGCGCTGAACTGGACCGGGCAGTGGTACCGCCCCGACCGCCGGCTGCAAGTGGACGAACTCGCCTTGCGCATGTTCGAACTTTTGTTTCCCCGCCTTTTCGTGCTGCTGGACGACGGGGCCGTCCACACCGTGGTCCCGGCTGGCGCGAACCTGGGCGAACACCGATCGATTGAAGGAGAGCTTGCAAAGTGAAAGTGCTGGTCGCCGTGAAGCGCGTGCTCGACTACAACGTCAAGGCGCGCGTGAAGTCCGACGGTTCGGGGGTCGACCTCGCGAACCAGAAGTTGTCGATGAACCCGTTCGACGAAATCGCCTGCGAAGAGGCCATGCGCCTGAAGGAGGCCGGTACCGTCAGCGAGGTGATCGCGGTCTCCTGCGGCCCGGCCGGCTGCCAGGAAACGCTGCGCAGCGCGATGGCCATCGGCGCCGACCGCGGCGTGCTGCTGCAGACCGATGCGCCGCTGGAGCCGCTGGCGGTGGCCAAGCTGATGCGCCACGTGGCGCAGAAGGAGGGCGTGCAGCTCGCCATCTTCGGCAAGCAGGCGATCGACGACGACGCCGGCCAGGCGGGCCAGATGTTCGCCGCGCTCATGGGTTGGGCGCAGGCCGCCTTCGCCTCGAAGGTGAGCATCGCCGACGGCGCCGCCTCGGTTACGCGCGAGATCGACGGCGGGCTCGAGCGGCTGCGCATGAAGCTGCCCGTGGTGGTGACAACCGACCTGCGGCTCAACGAGCCCCGCTTCATCACGCTGCCCAACATCATGAAAGCCAAGAAGAAGCCGCTCGAGGTGATCGACGCCGCCGCGCTGGGCATCGACATCGCGCCGCGCACGAGCACGCTGCGCGTCGAGGAACCGGCCGCGCGCAAGGCGGGCATCAAGGTGGCCGACGTGGCCGACCTCGTCAAGCGCCTCAAGGAAGAAGCGAAGGTGATCTGAACATGACGACTCTCATCATTGCCGAGCACGACGGAGGCGCGCTGAAGGCCTCGACGCTCAACACCGTGGCTGCGGCCCGGCAACTGGGCGGCGACGTCCGCGTGCTCGTGGCCGGCCACGATTGCGGCGCGGCCGCCCAGGCGGCTGCGGCCGCATCCGGGGTCGCTAAGGTGCTGTGGGTCGACGCCGCGCACTACGGCGCCCAGGGAGCGGAGAACCTGGCTGCGCTCGTGGAGGGCTGCGTCAAGAGCGACGCCGCGGTCACGCATGTGCTGGCGCCGGCCACGCCGTTCGGCCGCAACGTGCTGCCGCGCGTGGCGGCGCTGCTCGACAGCTCGCAGATCTCCGACGTCATCGCCATCGAATCGCCCGATACCTTCCGCCGCCCCTTCTATGCCGGCAACGCGGTGGCGCGCGTGCAGTCCGTGGACAAGATCAAGGTGCTGAGCGTGCGCACCACGGCCTTCGATGCCGTGGCAGCGAGCGGCGGCACCGCCGCCGTGCACAGCGTGCCGGCAGGCCCCAATCTCGGGCTCACCGAGCTGATCGGCCGCGAGGTCGTCAAGCTCGAGCGCCCGGAACTGACCGCGGCATCGGTGATCGTCTCCGGCGGCCGCGGCCTGGGTGCCGCCGACAAGTTCCACGCCGTGCTCGAACCGCTCGCCGACAAGCTCGGCGCGGCCTTGGGCGCCTCGCGCGCCGCGGTGGACGCCGGCTACGCGCCCAACGACTACCAGGTGGGACAGACCGGCAAGATCGTCGCGCCGCAGCTCTACGTGGCGGTGGGCATCTCCGGGGCGATCCAGCATCTGGCGGGGATGAAGGACAGCAAAGTGATCGTGGCGATCAACAAGGACGCCGATGCGCCGATCTTCCAGGTGGCCGACTACGGCCTGGTGGCCGATCTGTTCGCCACCGTCCCGGAGCTGGTGTCTGCGCTGTAACGCGGTCGCGCTGCCCAGGGCCCACCGGCCCGGGCGGCCGAACGCTGGTTAGGCTCGTCCCCGTCCGCCGCCCGTTGAACCCATGTCTTCACCCACCGATCGCCACCCCGAACTGCGTGCCGCCCTGCGCGACCTGGCCAAGCGTTTCCCCGATGAATACTTCCGCAAGGTCGACGAGGCGCGCGGCTACCCCGAGGAGTTCGTCGACGCCTTGACCGAGGCCGGCTGGCTGGCGGTGATGATTCCCGAGGAGTACGGCGGCGCCGGCCTGGGCCTGGCCGAAGCGTCGGTGGTGATGGAGGAGGTGAACCGCTGCGGCGGCAACGCCGGCGCCTGCCACGGCCAGATGTACAACATGGGCACGCTGCTGCGCCACGGCTCGCTGGAGCAGAAGCGCCGCTACCTGCCCGGCATCGCCAGCGGCAAGCTGCGGCTGCAGAGCATGGGCGTTACCGAGCCCACCACCGGCACCGACACCACGCAGCTTAAGACCACCGCGCTGCGCCAGGGCGACCGCTACGTGGTCAACGGGCAGAAGGTGTGGATCTCGCGCGTGCAGCACAGCGACCTGATGATCCTGCTGGCGCGCACCACGCCGCTGGCGGAGGTGAAGCGCAAGTCCGAGGGCATGTCGATCTTCATCGTCGACCTGCACGAGGCCGTCGGCAAGGGCCTCACCGTGCGGCCGATTCCCAACATGGTCAACCACGAGACCAACGAGCTGTTCTTCGAGAACCTGGAGATTCCGGCGGAGAACCTGATCGGCGAGGAGGGCAAGGGCTTCAAGTACATCCTCGACGGCCTGAACGCCGAGCGCACGCTGATCGCCGCCGAGTGCATCGGCGATGCGCGCTGGTTCGTTGCGCGCAGCGCCGCCTACGCGCGCGAGCGCCGCGTGTTCGACCGGCCGATCGGCCAGAACCAGGGCGTGCAGTTCCCGATCGCCGAGAACCATATCGAGACCGAGGCCGCCGACCTGATGCGCTGGCGCGCCTGCGAGCTGTTCGACGCTAAGCAGCCCTGCGGCGCCGAGGCCAACATGGCCAAGTACCTGGCAGCCAAGGCCTCGTTCGAGGCCGCCAACGTGGCGATCCAGACCCACGGCGGCTTCGGCTTCGCCTGCGAGTACGACGTGGAGCGCAAGTTCCGCGAGACGCGGCTGTACCAGGTGGCACCGATCTCGACCAACCTGATCCTGTCGTACGTGGCCGAGCACGTGCTCGGCCTGCCGCGTTCGTTCTGAAAGCGCCCGCCATGCGTCCGCTCCAAGGCATGCTCGTCGTCACGCTCGAGCACGCCATCGCCGCCCCGTTCTGCACCCGCCAGTTGGCCGACCTGGGCGCCCGCGTGATCAAGGTCGAGCGCCCCGGCGAAGGTGACTTCGCGCGTGCCTACGACACGCGCACGCGCGGCTCGGCCTCGCACTTCGTGTGGTGCAACCGCGGCAAGGAGAGCCTCACCCTCGACCTCAAGCACGTCGGCGCGCGTGCGGTGCTGCAGCAACTGGTCGAGCGCGCCGACGTGCTGGTGCAGAACCTGGCGCCGGGCGCCGCGGCGCGCATGGGCCTGGACCATGTGCGCCTTTCGCCGCGCAACCCCAAGCTCGTGGTCTGCGACATCTCCGGTTACGGCGACGGCGGCCCCTTCACCGAGAAGAAGGCCTACGACCTGCTGATCCAGAGTGAATCGGGCTTCGTGTCGGTGACCGGCACGCCAGAGCAACCGTCCAAGGCGGGCCTGTCGATCGCCGACATCGCCGCCGGCATGTACGCCTACAGCAGCATCCTGGCGGCACTGCTCGAGCGCGGGCGCACCGGGCGCGGCAAGCGGCTCGAGATCTCGATGCTCGAGGCGATGTCGGAGTGGATGGGCTTCCCGCTGTACTACACGCTCGACGGCCAGCCGCCGCCGCCGCGCGCCGGCGCCGCGCACGCGGCGATCTATCCCTACGGCCCGTTCGCCTGCGCGGATGGACGAAAGGTCGTGCTGGCGGTGCAGCACGACCGCGAATGGGCCGTCTTCTGCGACAAGGTGCTGCGCCGGCCGGAACTCGCGGCGCAGTACAAGGGCAACGCGAAGCGCCTCGCCGAGCGCGAGACCTTGCGCGGCATCATCGAGTCGGTCTGCGCTGGCCTCACCGGCGAGCAGCTCGTCGAACGCCTGGAGCTGGCGCAGATCGCCTACGGCCGCCTCAACGAGATGGCCGATCTGTGGCGCCACGCGCAGCTGCAGGCGCGCGCGCGGTGGGCCGAGATCGAAACGCCTGGCGGCCCGGTGCCGGCGCTCTATCCGCCGCACCACCTGGCCGGCGAGGAGCCGCCGCCGATGGGGCCGGTGCCTGCGCTCGGCGAGCACACCGGCGCCATCCTGGCCGAACTCGGGCGTTCGGCGGACGAGATCGCGCGGCTGCACGCCGAGCGCGCGGTCTGAACGCCCAATGGCGCAAACGGAGAACGACCCCATGAGCGACCACCCCTCGGCCGTGCTGGCCGCGTTCGCCGCGGCGCTGCACGTGCAAGACATCCCGGCGCCGGTGCTGCGCCGCACCGAGGACCTGTTTCTCGACTGGCTGGGCTCGACGCTCGCGGGCAAGAGCGCCCGCGCCGTGCAGGCGGTCGAGCGCTACGCGCTGGCGATGGGGCCGACCCTGCGCGCGGACGACGGCGGCGCCGAGGTGTTGATCTCGCGCCGCGCTACCTCGCCGCACTTCGCCGCGATGGTGAACGCCGCGGCCTCGCATGTCGTCGAACAGGACGACGTGCACAACGGCTCCGTGTTCCACCCGGCCGCGGTGGTCTTCCCGGCGGCGCTGGCGACGGCGCAAGCACTGGGGTCGAGCGGGCGCGAATTCCTCGCGGCGTCGGTCGCCGGCTACGAGGTCGGCATCCGCATCGGCGAGTTCCTCGGCCGCTCGCACTACCGGATCTTCCACACCACCGCCACGGCCGGCACGCTGGCCGCCGCCGCGGCCACCGGAAGGCTGCTTGGCCTGGACGCCGCGACGATGCTGCACGCCTTCGGCAGCGCAGGCACGCAGGCCGCGGGCCTGTGGGAGTTCCTGCGCGACGCGGCCGATTCAAAGCAACTGCATTGCGCGCATGCGGCGTCGGCCGGCCTGGCATCGGCCTGGCTCGCCCGCGACGGGTTCACCGGCGCGCGGCGCATCCTCGAAGGCGAGCAGGGCATGGCCGCGGGCATGTCCAGCGATGCCGACCCGGCCCGCCTGACGGCCGGCCTGGGCGAACGCTGGGCGACTGCGGAGACCTCGTTCAAGTACCACGCCTCGTGCCGCCACACCCACCCGAGCGCCGACGCGCTGCTCGCGCTGATGCGCGAGCACCGGCTCTCTGCCGACGACATCGCGCAGGTGCAGGCGCTGGTGCACCAGGGTGCGATCGACGTGCTCGGCCGCGTGGTCGTGCCGGCCACCGTGCACCAGGCGAAGTTCTCGATGGGCACGGTGCTCGGCCTGGTGGCCGAGTTCGGCTATGCGGGTCTCGACGAGTTCGACCGCCACTTCCTCGCGCCGCGCGTCGCCGCCTTCCGCGACCGTGTCGCGATGCAGCTGGACGCCGAGGTCGACACCGCCTACCCGCAGCGCTGGATCGGCAAGGTCCAGGTCCGCACGCTCGATGGACGAACCCTCGACGCGCGGGTCGACGAGCCCAAGGGCGACCCCGGCAATACGCTGACCCGTGCCGAGCTGGAGGGCAAGGCGCGCCGGCTCGCGGCCTACGGCGACGCGGCCACGCCGGCCGAGATGGGCGCGCTGATCGAAGGCGTCTGGGCGCTCGAACGCGCGCCGCGCATCGGCCGCCTGCTGGGCGCCTGACCGAAACGCGAAGGGGAAGGGCAGGAATCTCCCGATGACCGACGACGGGCTCGCTGCGCGGCAGCCGCGCACCTATCTGTTCGTACCGGCCGACCGGCCCGAGCGCTATGCCAAGGCCCGCGCGGCCGGGGCCGATGCCGTCATCGTCGACCTCGAGGACGCCGTCGCGCCCGACGCCAAGCCGCGCGCGCGCGACGCACTGGCCGACGCGCTCGACGAAGCCGCGCCGCTGATCGTGCGCGTCAACGCGGCGGGCACGCCCTGGTTCGACGACGACCTGGAGCTGTGCCGGCATCCCGGCGTCGCCGCGGTGATGCTGCCCAAGGCCGACGGCATCGACGCCGTCTGCCACGCGTTCGAGACCTCGTTCAAGGACCTGCTGCCGATCATCGAGTCGGCCCGCGGCATCGAGGAGGCGCGCGGCATCGCCCGCGTGCCCGGGGTCGTGCGGCTGGCCTTCGGCAGCATCGACCTGGCGGTCGACCTCGGCATCGACTGCGCACCCGACGGCGGCGAGGCCGAACTGCAACCCTACCGCGCGCAGGTGGTGCTGGCGTCGCGGCTGGGTGGCCTGGCGGCGCCGGCCGACGGTGTGAGCCTCGCCATCGACGACGCGCCTCGGCTGCGCGCGGACGCGGAACGCTCGCGCCGGCTCGGCTTCGGCGCCAAGCTGTGCATCCATCCCAAGCAGGTGGCCATCGTGCAGGGCGTGTTCGCACCCGACCCCGAGCGCGTCGCCTGGGCGCAGCGCGTCTGCGCTGCGTTTGCCGCGTCGGGCGCCGCCGCCGTGGCGGTGGACGGCGAAATGATCGACGTGCCCGTCGTCGAGCGTGCCCGGGCGCTGCTGCGTGCCGCAGGGCTCGCAAGCTGAAACCCGTTCCGACCTTCTCCTTCGACCTTCGACGCAAGAAAGGACTGCACCATGCCGCGCAAGACCAAGCCGATCCGCTCCGACATCGCCTGGAGCACGCCCGACCGCATCGAGGTGCGCGGGCGCAGCCTGCCCGACGACCTGCTGGGCAAGATCAGCCTCGGCGACATGGCCTGGCTGCTGATCGTCGGCCGCATGCCCACGCCGCAGGAGTCGACGGTGTTCAACGCGATCGCGGTGACACTGGTCGAGCACGGCATCACGCCCAGCGCGCTGGCGGCGCGCCTCACCTACGCCGGCGCGCCCGAGTCGCTGCAGGCGGCGGTGGCCGCGGGGCTGTGCGGCCTGGGCTCGGTGTTCGTCGGCTCGACCGAGGGCACGGCCAAGATGCTCTACGAGGCGTTGCCTCCGGGGACCAAGGGCGCCGACCTGGAGAAGATCGCACGCGACCTCGTGGTCGGCTACCGCGAGCGGGGGCAGATCGTGCCCGGCCTCGGCCACCCGCTGCACAAGCCTGTCGATCCACGCGCGCCGCGACTGTTCAAGATCGCCGAGGAGAACGGTTTCGCCGGCGACTACATCCGGCTCGAGCGCCTGATCTGCGCCGAGGCCGAACGCGCGAGCGGCAAGATGCTGCCGGTCAACGCCACGGGCGCGATCGGCGCGATCTGCTGTGAACTCGGCCTGCCGTGGAAGATCGTGCGTGGCGTGGGCGTGTTCGCGCGCGCCATTGGCCTGGTGGGCCACATCCTCGAGGAAAGCAACAACCCGATGGCGGTGGAGATTTGGCAGCGCGTCGAGGACGAGGCCAGCGCGCATGTGCGGCCGAACGCGGGTTGAAGCGAACATGAAAGAACTGAAGGACTTTGTCGAGCAACCGGTGCAGTGGCTGCCGGCGCGCCGCGACGCGCGCGGCGTTGCGGCGGGTGCTGCCGGCGAGCGCTGGAGCGTGGACCGCGTCGAGGCGCTGTTCGAGCTGCCCTTCGCCGACCTGATCCACCGCGCGCAGCAGGTGCACCGCGAGCACTTCGACGCCAACGAGGTGCAGCTGTCCACGCTGCTGTCGATCAAGACCGGCGGCTGCCCGGAAGACTGCGGCTACTGCCCGCAGTCGGTCCACTTCGACACCGGCGTGGCGGCCGGCAAGCTGCTCGACGTGGGCGAGGTCGCCGCCGCGGCGCGCGCCGCGCGCGAACAGGGCGCGTCGCGCTTCTGCATGGGCGCGGCATGGCGCGAGCCCAAGGACCGCGACATCGAGAAGGTGGCCGAGCTGGTGCGCGCCGTGAAGGCCGAAGGGCTCGAAGCCTGCTGCACGCTCGGCATGCTGAGCGACGGCCAGGCACACGCCCTCAAAGGCGCCGGGCTCGACTACTACAACCACAACCTCGACACCGCGCCCGAGGCCTACGGCCGGATCATCTCCACCCGCACCTACGACGATCGGCTGCGCACGCTCAAGCGCGTGCGCGACGCCGGCATCGGCGTGTGCTGCGGCGGCATCGTCGGGATGGGCGAGTCGCGGCGCGAGCGCGCCGGCCTGGTGGCGCAGGTCGCCAACCTCGATCCCTACCCGGAGTCGGTGCCGATCAACCAGTTGGTGCGCGTCGAGGGCACGCCGCTGGCCGAGGCCGAGGCACTCGATCCGCTCGAATTCGTGCGCACGATCGCGGTCGCGCGCATCACGATGCCGCGCGCCCGGGTGCGCCTGTCGGCCGGGCGCCGCGAGATGAGCGACGCCGTGCAGGCGCTATGCTTCCTGGCGGGCGCCAACTCGATCTTCTACGGCGACAAGCTGCTGACCACCGGCAACCCGGATTGGGAGGCAGACCAGCGGCTGTTGGCGTCGCTCGGCATGCGCACCTGTTGAGTGTCTTGCCGCTTCGATTGGCGTTTCCCAGGAGTCCCCCGCGAGCTTCCGGATCTGCTCGGCACGACGCAGTTCCATGACTTCGCGCTCGAGCTCCTTGGTCCACCCCTTCTCGGCAGTGCTCACGCCCTTGCGCGCGCCAGTGTCGACTTGCTGGCGCTTGACCTGTTCGAGCGGCGTTAGCGGGATGCAGCCGATCTTCGGTGCGATCGACTCGGTGGCCGCCTAACAGCGATGGGTACTCCTCTACGGTGCTCCAGAGCCATGCGCATGACACATCGCGGACCTCAGGTAAGAGCGCCTTCGTCTTGTTCATGGCTCCACCCTCTCGGAGATTGGGCATCCTCAATTCCCGGGGCGATTCACTCGTACGCGACGAGCACCGAGTTGTTCGACGACGCCTGCATGCGCATTCAGCGCTTCTGCGCGGCTCTCGCAGCTTGACGATCAGCGCCAGCCACATCTTGAACCTGCAGACAAATCCTTACCGACAACGGCGACGGCCAGGCCCGAGCTACGTGGTGTACTCGCGTGAACTGCTTGACTGGCCTTGCCGACGGGGACAGGCGTAGGGCTGAAACCCCCGCGATTTGCCGACGCTTTCTTGTGGTGCAAGACCGTCAGCGTCAAGAAGATGAACAGAGCGAAACCGCGGCCAAGGAAGGTGGCAAGTGATCGATCCGTGGCCGGGCGAGGGGGCTCCGTCGAGCACCCAGAAGGCCCGAACTGATGACGCAGCGCTCATGCTGCGAGAGGTGCTGGCTGGTGACACGTACGACGTGGTTGCCTCGCGGCACGGCATCACGCGGACCGGTGTCGAACGCAGGATCAAGGCTCTGGCGGCGCGAGTCGCGGCGAGCGAGTCGATTGCTGGCTTGAACGCGGATGGCGTCTCTTTCGTTCGCAGACTTCGCGCCAATCGGGAGGCCGTCCTCGCGGCCCTTGCCCGCCTCGAAACCGATAACGACTCGCACCCGGTAGCCCCTCGCCAGATACGGATCCTCAGCGAGGATGAGATCGCCGCCGGCGCGAATCGTCTCCGCGCGCGAAGCCAGCATCCGCACGAAGACCTGGCTTTGTACTACCTGATGCTGGCGACGGCTGCGAGGCCGCTCGAGATCGCACGCTTGCAGGTGTTCGACTACCTTGCGCCGGACGGTGCAGTGAGGACAGCATCCGAGCTTCGCGCGGAGTTGGCCATCACGGGTCGGCCGCGCCCGCTGTACTTTCGCAGCGAACGGTTGAATGCAGTGCTCGGCGGGTATCTGGCCCGCCGCGCGCAGCTCAAGCAAGGAATTGGGCCGGACGCCCAGTACCGGGGCCTCGATCCGTTGAGCCGGCTGTTCCTCTCTCCCACCGGCCAGGGATTCGAGATCCTGGCGTACGGCATGGAAGGCCAACGGCGCTTTAGGTGTCGCGCCATCCAGGAGGCCTATCGAGCGATCTGGCGCAACGCCGGGTTCAAGAACCTGACAACGCTGGCCGTCCGCCATACGGTCGCCAATCGGCTCTACGCACGCGGCGCCGACGAGATGCAGGTGGGCGTGCTGCTCGGCATCAGCGAGCGTGGCGCGGTCCGCGAGATGTTCCCGAGGCGGCTGCCTTCGCTCGACGAGCTGACCGACGAACTCGTGTAGCCATGCACGCTGCGCCGGAGCATCGAGTCGGGTCAGGAGGCCAACGTTTCGCGATCCGGGGCAGGGTCTGGGACGCCGAGGATGCCGGACTTCAGGAGGCTCTCGCCATCATCCACGGGACGTCCGAGAGACCCCGCTGCCTGTGCGTGCCAGGCGGCGTCGAGATGTACGTCGCACGCCTGCGGCACTACGTCATCAAGCGACTGCCGAACGGCGGCAGCCGACACCACCCGCGCTGCGATTCGTTCGAGCCAGAGGGTTCACTGTCTGGCCTCGGCACATTGGCAGGAAGCGCAGTTCGCGAGCTCGACACCGGACGCACCGAGCTTCGGGTGGACTTCCCTTGGACGAGGAGACTTGGTCGCAGTGCGACGCACGGCCCGGCAGTGGATGCTGGTCAAGTCGGGTCTGCAGCGCCGCGCCTGAGCCTGCGCGCAGTCATGCACTTCCTGTTCGAGCGGGCGGGCTTCAACCGCTGGACGCCGGCGATGGCCGGTCGCCGCAACCAGGGTGTTGTCCGGAAGTACCTGCTCGAAGCCGCCGAGGCGATCGACGTGGCCGGAGGGCCGCTGGCCGATCGGCTGTTCGTCCCCGAAGCCTTCAACGAAGCAGCAAAGGCGGAAGCCGCGCGACGGCGTCGGGAGAAGCTGGCCGTGCTCAACCCCCACAGCGAGACGACCCCGCTCGCGCTCCTGATCGGCGAGTTCAAGGCAACGGAGGTGGTGGAGGAGGGGCGGAGGGTCTGGATCAAGCACATGCCCGACGCGCCGCTGCTCATCGACAACCGTCTATGGGAGCGACTTGCGCGCCGCTACGCCCCATTGTTCGAGGCGCGCGACGCGGACACCGGCCTGCGCGTGCGGCTGGTGATGGCTGCGCTGATCAAGGCCCGGCGCGAACTGACCTACGAAATCGATGCCGCCAGCCTGATGATGACGAGCGAGCAGTGGATTCCTGCCGATGGTGTGCATGAGCTGCCGCTGATCGATGCGCTGGTACGGGAGGGGCGACGCTTCATCAAGCCGTTGCGCTATGACGCGCCCAGCACGGAAGCCTTCGCCAACGCGATGCTCTCGGACGTCGGATCCGAGCTCTATCCCCTGCACATCGTGAGTCCGTACATGGACGAGCGCAGCCAGGCTGCCAAGCGGCGTGCCATCGAACGCGCCTCACCGCCTGCGTGGATCTGGGAGACCGATCGACCGATGCCCGCCCTGCCGAGGATCGCCGACAGGCCGGGTTGACGCGGGCCATTCGCGCGAGAGCATGGGCCGTCGATTCAAGACGACCATGAAGGAGCACGCAATGGCCACCAACGCCATCGTCACCGTCCAAGGCGGCCCCGATGCCTTGCCGACGATTCTCGGGCAGGGCCCGATCCGCATTCCCACCGCCGGAAAAATTCGCGCCGGCATCAAGGTCCTGACGCGCAAGGCCGCGCAGCACCCCGAGGCACGAGCCATCTACGACAAGGGGCTTGCCGACGGCCTCTCCTTCGACGAAGTGGAGCGTGCGATCACGGAAGCGATGCCCGCGCTCACGGATCCGCTGGTGCCGCGCAACGTTCCCTGGTTCACCGTGCGCGAGGGCGACTTCGCCAACCCTGAGCTGGCGCGACAGATCATGGACGCGTACGGCGAGGATCGTGGCGACGGCCGGCACCTCTACCGGTTCCCGGTGATCTTTCCGTCGGACCACTGGCCGACCGTGATGCCGCATGAACTGGCGGCCTGGGGCGCCTCCGACAAGCGCTACTGGTCGCAGTACTCGCCCGACGGCAAGGTGCGCCAGTGCATGCGTTTCGCGCCGGTTCCGGTGGATGACACCGGGCGCCGGACCGTCCGCATCTTCGGCGGCCGCAAGGTGGTTCCGCGCGATGCGCGTGACGGGCTCTGCGAACCCGAGTCATGCCCCGAGTACCAGCAGCGCGAGTGCAACCTCACCGGGCGCTTCGTCTTCTTCATTCCTCGCGTCCGTGCGCTGAGTGCGTTCGAGCTGCAGACCACGAGCTTCTATGCGATGAACGCGGCGGTCCAGAAGTTTCAGGCCGTCGCGTTCCTCCGCGGCGGGCGCATCTCGGGCTTTCTCGATCGGCAGCACACCCCCTTCTTCATCAGGAAGAAGTTGATGGAGGTGCTTCGGATCGACGAGCGAGGCCAGGCCGTGCGGACGCCGCAGTGGATCATCGAACTGGACGCTCCTGTCGATGTCGCCGCCTTGTTGCGCGAGCACGAGGACACCGAAACCGCGCTGGTGCAGGCCCCGCTCGCGATCAGCATGCTCGAGGGCCAGCCGGCCCCACCGACTGCCGCGGCGTCGAACGGCCTTCCTGCGGTTGCCAAGGAGTCGCCAGTCGGCGGCCACCCGAGCCTGGCCCAGGTGCTCGCTCGCGCGAAGGACCTCGGCGTCGAGCCTGACCGATTCTTGGCCTACGCCGACGGGCGCTGGGGCACGGGTTGGCGGATCAGCCCGCACGGACGGGCGCGGGCGTGGGGGGAACTCGACCGGCACCGCAACGATGCCCAAGGCTATGCGGAGAAGGTCGAGCTCGCGCTGCAGGCCGCTACGGATCGGAGGCCGGCATGATCCGCCTCGCCCACTTCTCGGACCTGCACTACGGCGGCAAGACGCTCGTCGAAGCCGATCGCTGCTTCTGCGCCGCGATCGATCGCGCGATCGCGCTCCAGGTTCATGCCGCCGTTGTCTCCGGCGACGCCACGGACCATGCGCTCGATCTGCATGCACCGGCGGTGACCCGCCTAGCCGGCCAGATTCGGCGTCTGGCCGACCACTGCCCCGTGCTGATGTTGCAAGGGACGTTCTCGCACGAGCCGCCGGGCGCGCTGTCGATGCTGAGACTGCTTGGCGGGAGGTTTGTGGTGCACGTCGCCGATCGCATCCACCAGGTCGCCCTGATGGCTGATCGGCGTTGGGTCGAGTCACCGTCGTGGCGGTTCGACGAGACTCCGACGGGAGCTCTTGCGCTCTTCACCTGTGTGCCCTCAGCGAACAAGGCTGTGGTTGCCGCGATGCTGGGCGCCGCCGAGGCGTCATGTGCGCTCGGCGATCAGGTGAGCGAGCTGCTGCGCGGCTTCGCTCCCGGCAACGATCGAGCGCGCGCCCAGGGCATTCCGACCGTCGGCGTCTCGCACGGCACGGTGTTCGGTTGTGTCAGCGAGCACGGCGTGCCGATGGCCGGCTTCGACCACGAGTTCACCACTGGGGCACTGTTTGCCGCACATGCACAGGCCTTCCTGCTGGGGCACATCCATCGCCACCAAGGGTGGAGCCAGGAGGGGACGGCGGGCGGCCAAGTGATCGCCTATGCAGGCTCGATCGGACGCTTTCACTTCGGCGAGGAGGGTGACAAGGGCTTTCTGCTCTGGGAAGTCGAGGCCGATGGTGCGAGCTACCAGCTGGAGCCGACGCCGGCGCGTCGCACCATCGACATCACCTTCGAGGGGCGGCCCGACGTCGCGCAGATGCGAGAGTTCGTCGCCCGCCAGGACCTGCGCGGCGCCAGCGTCCGCGTCAGGTGGGTCGTGGCCGAAGAGGATCGAGCATCCATCGATCGAGCGGCCATCGAGAGCGCGTTGGCCGATGCAGCCGAGGTCAAGCTCGAAGGCCGCATCGTTCCCGTGCAGCGCACGCGTGCAGCGGGCCTGTCGCGCCTGACCAGCCTTGCCGACAAGGTGAGCGCGTGGTGCGGAGTCGCCGAAGTCACCGCCGCTCCGATGCTGGACTGCCTGCATGCCCTCGAGGCCGAGGGTCCGGAGGTGATCGCGCAGCGGCTTCTACTGAAGGACTCTTCTGTCGGACAGCAAGGGACCGGAACGCTCGCACCGACGGTGGATGCCGCTCTCGACGTCACCACCTGATTAGCTCTTCTCAGCGGCATGCCCCTTGAACTCGGTCGCGCGGACGAGAGACTGGGCTCGAACGAACCAAGGACGCATCCATGCAACCACTCTCTCTGACGCTGAAAGGATTTCGTGGCATCCGCGATGGCTTGGGGCGTGACGAACTGACGCTCGACTTGGAGCGTCTGACTGGCGACGCGCAAGTCGTCGCGATCGTCGGCAGCAACGGCCGCGGCAAGAGCACGGTGATGGAATGCATGCATCCGTTATGTTGACCTTGGCTTGTCAACTTTGCTTACCTTGATCTCTACCAGTCCGGCGCAGTTTGAGCATTCACCCCCTTGAAGCCGCCAACGTCGCTTCGTCCGTGCTGGTGGTACGCGCGACATCGTCGGTGGCCTCATCGAAGGCGTGGCCGACGCGGGCGCGAGCTTCACGAAGATGGTCTGCGGCTACATCACCAACAAGCTCGGCCATCGCAAGGCGCTAGGTGGCGATCAGGAGGCGCTCGTCGGCGCTCTGGTCGACGCATCGGCGACGCGGCGATCAAGTGCCGTTGCCGGATGTGCGCGGCCGGGCGATGCGCGTGTCGCCGCTATCCCTGGTTGAACTCGCGCTTGGGCCGCTTGCTGGCGTTGCCGAGGTGCTCGAGATCATCCGCGTCGTCGATCAGCTGACGATCGGTACGAACGTCACGGCCCTACTTCGCCGCCTCGCGGCGGAGCACCGGGGCTCCGGCGGTGCAGCTTGCCGCACTGCAGGCGCTGTGCCGATGCCGCTGAGTCCGGTGGCGCACGGCAGCAGCCCGCGCGGCCTTGAACAGTCGCGCGCGCATGCGAACCTGCTGGCGTTCACCCACAGGATCAGCATGCAACCCCTGAAGCTCACCCTCAAAGGCTTCCGCGGCATCCGCGATGGCCTCGGCCTTGACGAAATCACACTGGACCTCGAACGCCTGGCCGGCGACGCCACGCTGATCGCCATCGCCGGCGCGAACGGCAGCGGCAAGACCACGATCATGGACAGCCTCACGCCATACAACCTGCTCGCCAGTCGCGCTGCGACGGCCGGGCCGGGCGGCTTCACGTACTACGACCATGTCTACCTGCCCGAGAACGTGAAGGACCTGACCTGGGCCTACGAAGGGCGCAGCTACCGATCTCAGGTGGTCATCCGGATGAGCGGCCGGCGCAAGACCGAAGCGTTCCTGCAAGTCCTTGACGACGACGGACAGTGGCGGCCCGCGCGGCTCGACGACGGCACGGTGTCCGACGGCCGGGTCGAGACCTACACGCGCTGCGTGGAGGGCATCTGCGGCAGCGCCGAGACGTTCTTCACCTCGGTGTTTGCCGCGCAGGGCAAGCGCCAACTCAACACCTACCGCAATGGCGAGATCAAGACACTGCTGGCCGACCTGCTCGATCAGGACGAGATCCGCTCGCTCGGGGCCAAGGCCGCCGAGACGGCGCGACTGCTCAAGGCGGGCCTCGCAGCGATCCGGCAGGAGCAAGCCGGCCTCGCAGACGACGCTGGCCGCGTCGAGACCGCGCGGCAGCGACTCGACGGCGCTGCCGCGCGCGTGACGTCTGCCGAAGGCGCCAAGCAAGCGGCGCAGGTTGCACTGGACGCCGCCCTCTCTCGGCATGCCCGCCTGGCGGCCGAGCGCGAGCAGTCGCGGGCCATCGAGGCTCGACGTGGCCAGCTGGTCGCCGAGCGCCAGGCCGCACTCGAAACCGGCGCGCACTCGGTGCGCGCGCTCCAAGTTCAGGATCAGGCCGAGTGCCAGCGCCTGGAACGACTCGATCAACGCGTGGCCGACCGCCGAAGGCAGGAGCACGCGCGCCGACAGGCGCTGGAGCAGTCGCGGCGGCGATGCCTGGAAGTGCTCGGCGAGGCCGACGCGGTTCGGTGTGCGGTACGCCGCCTGACACAGGCGCAGCGCCTGCAGAGTCTGCGCAGCGCGTGCACGCAGGCCGGACGTGAACGCGTCCACGACCTGACCCAGTGCCAAGGGGCCGTGCGCCTGGCCGAACAGAAGGTGGCCGGCATCGAACGGGACGCCGGCAAGGCGGTCCTGCGAGTGGAAGAACTCGCGCATCGACTGGGGCTCACCGACGAGGTGCCGTGTGCCGGCACCGACCTGCAGGGACGCTGCAAGCTGCTCGGCGATGCGCGCGAAGCGCGGGCCCTCATACCGGACGCCCGTGCCCAGGTGGCACGTTGGGCCCGTGACAAGGCCCAGGTGCAGCAGGAGCTGACTGTGGCGCGCCGGCAATGCGATGCGCTCGCCGGCGCGCCGCAGGCGCTGGCCTGGGCCGAACACCGCGAAGCCGTGGCGCGCGAACGCGCCGGCCGGCTGGCCGTGCTGGCCTCGAAGGAGCCGGCGTGCGCGCAGGCGAGGGCGATGCTGGCCGCGATCGATCTCGATCTCGCTGCGCTGGGCCCGGAGGCCGCAAACGTCGCGCACACTCCCGAGGAGCAGGCCGAGCGCCGGCAGATCGAGGTGTCGCGGCAAGCGATCGCGCAGCAGCTGGACCAGCAGGCACAACGCACGACGGCGGCGCTGACCCGGCTGGACCAGGCACTGGTCGCGCTGCCGCCCGCCTACGATGAGCGACAACTTGCCGCGGCCGCCCACGCGCTGGTCTCGGCGCGCGAGGCGCTCACCGCAGCCGAGCGCTCGCTGCTGGCCGCCGTGCGAGACGCGCAGGCGCTGGAGGAGCTGTCCAAGCAGGCGGCTGCGCTGGCCGCCCGTCGCGAACAGACGCATGCACGCTGCCTGCATGTCGAGAACGAGCTGGCGAACTGGAACCTGCTGGCGCGCTGCCTGAGCAACGATGGGCTGATTGCGCTGGCGATCGATGACGCCGGCCCCACGCTGTCGGCATTGGCCAACGACTTGCTGCTGGCCTGCTATGGGCCGCGCTTCACGGTGTCGATCCACACCCTGCTGGAGACCGGCAAGGGCGAACAGAAGGAAGGCTTCGATATCGTCGTGCACGACGGCCAGACCGGCGATGCCAAGAGCGTCGGTCTGATGAGCGGCGGCGAACGCACCTGGGTGGAGTCCTGTCTGACGCGCGCCATTGCCCTGTACCTGGCAACGCATACGGGGCGCCGCTACACCACGCTGTTCACGGACGAGGCGGACGGTGCGCTCGATGCGGAGCGCAAGCGGATGTTCATGGCGATGAAACGCGAGGTGCTGCGCCTGGGCGGCTACGAGCGTGAGTTCTTCGTCTCGCAGACGCCGGAACTGACGGCCATGGCCGATGCCGTCATCGATCTGGATGCGCTGAAAGCTGGAGCCTGCGTGCCGGGACACGTCGTCGCGGGATGAACACGGCTCGGCACATGTGCGTGGCACGGGGAGTCGCGACGTGCACCCCGCACGCGTCACTCGCTGCGGCGCTCAGGGCCGCAGCGAGACGACCCGCGGCTTGGTATCGCGACGCAACGCGGCGAGCTCGCGTTCGCGACGTTGCAGCAGCAGACGACTCTCCTGCCAGGCCGCGAAGTAGTGGTCGACGAGCGCTGCCAGCTTGGTCAGCTGTTCGTGCAGGGCGGCATTGTCACGTCGCAGTTGGCGCATGACGCACTTCGAGGCATCGGGGCGCTGACGGTATCGCTGTTGCGCTGCGCGCAGCGCTTGCAGCACGTCCGGGTGGAAGCGGTACAGCGCGTTGCGCGAGATCCCGGCCTGCTCACACAGTGCCTTCGCGGTCGGCGCTGGCGCCGATTCGCCGCTCTCATGCGGCTTCAGCATTGCCGCCAAAGCCTCACGCAGGCGCTGCGACGGTGACTTGCGCGCTGACTCGGTGGCCGACTTCTCACCCATGCTCGCCCTCCTGGTTCCCGCCGACGTCGATCGCGCGCAGCAGCGAGCGTGCCTCGTCGAGCCGCGATCGAACGATGCGCAGGGTCTGCAGCGGCAAGGCGGGCTCGTCGAGCAGCGCTTTGCTGCGGCGTGCCTGTTCGGCCCAATACGGGCGGTGCTGCTGCGACACGGCGAAGTTGCTGCAGCGTGCACAGGTCGACGGCTCCCGCCGCGCCGCATTGGGGCCGACCGCATTGCCAAGGCAGGCACTGTGCTCCTCGCGATAGACGCAGAAGCCCCAGTCGCAAACGCCGAGCAGGAGGCCCGCATCGACCAGCAGTCGCGCGTAGCTCGCCAGATCCTCCTTCATGCGCCTGCCGCGGAAGCGAGGGCGATTGGCGACGATCTCCGCGCCGGCGCGGCCACCCAGACCTGGCGCAGCCAGCATGTGCTCCCAGGCGCCGATGGACTGCCGCAGGATCTCGGCGTCGATCTCCTGGTTCAATCGATAGTCAGACCCGACGTAGCCGTGATCGGTCTGGGCCCGCTCGCGATGGCCGAGATGCTGGGCCAGCGCGAAGAGGCAGGTGCGGTCGCGCAGCGCGGCGAACTTGGCGAAGGTCTTGCGGCCCTGATGTGTCGTCAACCTCCAGGGCTGGTCGCCATGGGTCAGCCCGAGCCGGGCGCCGAAGCGCTGCAACTGGATGCTGATCCTCGCGTTCGAGGGGATCACGAGCTTCTCGGCGTGAACGTGGTGCCACTCCGTCGCACCGTTGCCGCGGCGCCGGCGCAGCCACAACTCGTCGCGGCCCGAGGCGGCGCGATGCCCGACGGACAACGCTTCGAGCACGGCGACGGCCTGCGCGGCGGGCGGTGGTGCGACCCACTCGTGCGGATGGCCGTGATAACCCGCTTGGCGCTTGAAGATCGCCCCCACGATCACGGTGACGGGCTCGCCGGCAGCGTCGGCGCAGCGGTGCTGCACGCATCCGGCCTTCAGGTGCAGGATCTCGCTGACGCGCGGCCCCACCAGGTACGAGATGACGGCGAAGCAGGCGGCGTAGAGCAGATCGGTGCGCAACACGAGCTCGGACACCGAGCGCACCGGGCGTCGCGTGTCGGGCAGATCTGCGCTGGCACGCTGCAGGGCCCGCGTTGCCCGTCCGGTGTGGGCGTGACCGACGCTCCAGTGCGCGCCGGCGGCATCCACCGCCTGCCGGTACGTCTCCCAGGCGCGCAGGACAGGGGCGGCGTCGTGCGTCACGACCTCGATCGCGGCTTGGACCAAGGCCACCGCGACGCTGTCGGGCGTGTGGGGCCAGGGTCGTCGCAAACCCTCGTGATCGCCGGCGGTCTGGCGGTGGTTGTGCCCCGGGAAAGGGTCGAAGTCGAGACCGTCATCGACCTCGTCGCGAAAGCGATACAGATAGGCGAAGAGGTACAGGTGTCGCTGCACCGTTCCCGGAACGCGTGCGTTGGGGTGTCCCGGCATCGGGCGCTGCCTGAGCCAGCCCTGAAACTGCAGCAGCGCTGCCGCGTCGAGATCGGCGAAGCGGCGCAAGCCCTCCTTGTCCATCCATTGCAGCAGGACGCGCAGGGTGAAGAAGTAGTTCGCCACCGAGCTCGGGCGCAGCGGCAGCCCGGTGCACAGCGAGCGCGAGCGGATGAGGGCCACCAGCTGCTTGCTGGCCTGCAGCAGCGCCGCGTAGCGTTCATCGGTGAAACGCCGCCCGTCCTGCAGCGCGAAGTCCCAGCGCAGACTCACGGGTCGCCGTTCCTCCAGCGCGTTGCCCGGCGCCAGAACCCAGACAGCATCGTCCCAGTTGGACTCGAGCAGAAACCATGTGCGATCGCCGGTGGTGTCGTTAACGGGCCGGCCGTGACGAGTGGGGATCCGGGGCTGCGGTGCGAACATGGCGGCAGCCTCATCGCATGTCGGGCAACGGTGGAAGCTGCGACAGCAGCAGCTCGCCCGCAGCGAGTTCGCGTGCGGCGAAGCGCGGCAGGATGTCTTCCTCCAGGATGCGCAGCTGCGGCGCGTAGAACGCCTGCCAGCGAGCCGGATGGAGCGCCGCTGCCGCCGCGCGAAGGTGGTCCCGCGCCTGAAGCAGGCGGGCCACCGTCGCGGGGTCGGGCGCGATGACGGCGTTCGGGCAGGTGAAGCAACCCATGAAGTTGGTGCACAGCTCGCCGCGGCGCGTACCGGGTGCGATGCCCGCCATCGGATCCTTGCAGTCGAAGCCGAACAACGACACCAGAGGGCCCGGCGGCACGGGCGCACGTGGCTCGGAGCGTTCGGGACGTTGCACGTTGCTCGGCGCGTGTGGAGCCGCGAGGTGCTCGATGAAGGCGCCCTGCAACGCAGCGATGCGCGAGCGGTTGTGCGCTTGCACGACTGGCGCCTCGACATAGCGCACGGTCGTTGCGACGCTGGCGTGATTGGCGATGGCCTTCGTTCGCAGCATGTCACCACTGACGCGGTAGAAGCTGCACAGCACGCTCGGGCGAATGCTCTTGAGCTCAAACCTCGGCAGGCCGTGGCGTTCGCAGAAGTCTCCCAGCCGGTGGTGGACCGTGATCGTCGACATCGCGTTCACGGTGCGCAGTCCCTTGAAGATGAACAGGCGATTGCGTTGCTCGGGCGGTGCCAATGGCCGCAACCGCTCGTTCCATGCCAGGATGTCTCTGACGAGTGCGGGCGGCTCGAACGCGGCAGCACGGGCGAAGGTCCGCCGCTGCAGGCGCCCGGCGCGTGCCTTGAACCACACCAGCGACTCGCGGTCCTCCAGCAGGGGGAGCGCCTGCAGGCAGTCGCGATCGAGCTCGGCGATCGGCTCTGGGTTGCCTGCCGCGTGGATCAGGATGGCCAGGTAGTACGGCAGCAGCGAGACCGAGCGCGGATACAACAAGGGTTCGATCTGCTTGGCCCCGCCGAACCGACGGACGGCGACCTGGAGCGCGTAGTTGCCGCGACCCTCCAACTCGAGCGCGCTCGGCACGATGCCGCCGAATCGACGATCGATCTCTTCCAGAAGCCAGCCCAGCGACCCGGCCTTGCCGCAGTCGGTGGCGCGTTGGGCGGCCGCGGCGTCGCGTGCGGTGCGTGCTTGTGCGATGTCCGATTCGCACGCTCGAAGGACTGCCCGAAGTTGAACCGGCGACAGCGTTGCACGAGTCGGCGCGCCGCGAGCTCTTCCCGGGAATGGACTGAAGGGATACTCGATGCTGCCCACCAGGTCGGGACGGCAGCGTTCGAGCCATTGGAGCAGTTGGCGCAGCGAACCGTAGGCTGAAGCCCGGGTCGAGAGTGTCCAGGGCATTCCGTCGGCGCGGCGCCGCTGCGCGTTCAGCCACTCGATGTAGCGGACCAACATCGGGCGGTCCAGGTAGGACAGCGAGGCGACGGCGCCTGATTCGGCGGCGAACCGATCGAAGACCTGCATGAAGGTCCATTGCGACTTGATGCTGCGCGCCGGCCGGACGCCCACATGACTCCAGAAGGCCTCGGCGAGCGCCTGACGCACGTCTGCGGGCAGGGATAGCGATGAGAAGTCGACCAACGTCCGGCGCACGAGGCGAGGGGCATCGTAGCGGGCGGTCTGGGCGACGTCGGGGGCGACGGCTCGGGCCTTGCCCGGGAGGGGCCTGGCGATGGTTCGACGCGGGCTCATGGTCCCTGCGTCGGCGACAACAGCGCGTCCAGGACGTCCTTGAGCACACAGGCGTCGACGGCGATGGCGCGCAGATAGCGATCGGTGGTCTCAAGATGCTCGTGCCCCATCAGGATCTTCACGATGAGCAGCGGGTTGATGTTGGCACCCTGGTTGGCAAGGTGCTCGAGGCGGGCCAGGAGCATGCAGGCGAAGGTGGCGCGGAGCAGGTGCGTCGTGGCCTTGTACCCGCAGGCCAGGCCCGCGCGGCCGACGGCGCGCTGATAGGCGTTCTTGCCCGCCGGCGCGCCTCGGGCGTTGATGAACAGCGCCGCGTGATCGCCGCCGCGGCCCTTGCGTCGCGCGCGCTTGAGCCAAGCGTAGCGGTGACCAGAAACATAGCCCGCCGTCTCATCGAGCAGGCTGGCCGGTGCGATCACGTAGCCGGGCTTGCGGCCCTTGCGGGTGATCTCGATCGTGTGGTGCGACGCTGCCGGCACGTGCCGACTGCTGATGTCGTAGGCGCCGAGGCGCAGCAGCTCGCTGATCCGCAGGCCCGTATACAGCTGCCAACGTGCCATCAGGTCGTAGGGTGCGGGCAGGCGCGCCAAGAGTTCGCGTGCCTGCTCGGCCATCAACGGGCGCGGCAGCGGCTCGTACTGACGCAGAACGAACAGACTTCGTTCGTGCTTGGGTGCAGTGCCGGTGCGGATCAGCCGGCGTTGCCTTCCTACCGTGACGTCTCGAGGCTTGTCCGCGAGCGGCGAGGCCTCCAACCTCTGCATGCGGACCGCCCACTCATAGAAGCGGAGCACGCCCCGCACGCGATGGTTGATCGTCGTGATCCTGTATGGCCTGCCCGTGTGCGGGCTCGGCTGCATCATCATGCGATTGCGATAGGCGACGACGTCCACTGCGTCGGCGTTGTCCCACTCGATGGCGTTCTGCTCGAGCGTGTCGAACCAGTCATAGAGGATCTCGGCATAAGTCCTGAGCGTGTCTGCCGTGTGAGCACGCTGCACCGAGTGCTCGTGCAGGAAGGCCACAGCCGGCTCGATCAGCTGCCATTGCCGAGTGAAGAGCAGCGGGAATCCGGCGGGCCGCGGCTCGCGCAAGACCACAGCACATGCTTGCTCGGCGGCGGGTCGCACACGCTCGATGACGTCAGCCGAACTCGGCAGCGACGCCTTACGGATGATGTGGACCATGGTCCGATGCCGTGCCAGTCAGATGCTTCACCGCGTCCACGAACGACAGGCCGAGCAGGTGCATGGCCAGGTCGATCGCGCCGCCGCCACCTCGCCGTTCATGCGTGTCGTACCACTTCGGGCCCGTGGTCAAGATCTCGAACTCGCCGCGCGCCGTGCGCGCATGCCAGCGCCGGCTGTCATCGGTCTTGAGCGGCCGGTAGGTTGGATCCGACTTGGCGTGGATCGCCACCAGGGACAGCGCCTCAGCGGCCGGCATCTCGCGCAGCCGTGTCAACGTCGACGCATCGAATGATCTGCGTACCCGCACCATCTCGAGTCCCGAAATCGCTGTCGGAAAATTGCCGCGCGCCGGGGCTACTCGCCTCTGAAAGAGGCTCAGGCTGCTCGCGCATCAGTCACTGTAGGTGCCGTGGCCCGTCAATCCAACCGTGTTGACACGCTCGAATGCAACCTAAACCCCTTACCTGACGATGCCGTCCCGTGCGGCGGCCGCGGGTCCGGGCGGCTTCTCGTTCTACGACCACGTCTTCCTGCCCGAGAGCGTCAAGGACCTGACCTGGGCGCATGAGGGGCGCAGCTACCGATCGCAGATCGTGATTCGCCTGGCCGGCAAGCGCCGGACCGAGGCTTATCTGCACGTGGTCGGCGAGGAAGGTCGCTGGCAACCTGTGAAACTGGAGGACGGCACCGTGTCCGACGGCAAGGTCGCGACCTACGAACGCTGCGTCGAGGCGATCTGCGGCAACGCCGACACCTTCTTCACCTCGGTCTTCGCCGCCCAGGGCAAGCGGGCGCTCAGTGCGTACAAGAACGCTGAGATCAAGTCGCTGCTCGCCGACCTGTTGGGACAGGCGCACATTCAGGCGCTGGGGCAGCAGGCATCGGAGACCGCGCGCCTGCTCCGCGTGGGGCTCGCGGCGGTGAGGCAGGATGCGGCCGGCTTGGACGCAGACGCGCAGCGGCTGCGCGCCGAGCGGAGTCGGCTGGAGGGTGCGCCTGCGAGGTTGCAGGAGGCTGCGCAGGTCCGAGGCGTCGCCCAGGAAGCGATGGAGCAGGCGCAGGCCGCGCACGCGCGGCAGGTTGCCCTGAAGGACCAATCCACCGGTATCGAGTCACGGCGGCAACAACTGCTCTTGGAACGGCAAGCGGTGGTCGGTGCCGGCGCGCAAACACAAGCGAGCCTGCTGGCACAAGCCGAAGGTGAACGCGAGCGACTCGCACAGTTTGAACGACGGGTTGCCGGTCGGATCGAAGCCGAGCGTGCGCGCCGGCTCAACCTGGAGCGTGCGCGCCAGCGCTGCTGGTCGACGCTGGAACGAGCGGGGGCCGCGCGGCGCGCCGCTCATCGGCTGCCCCTCGCCGAACGAACGCTGGCTGTTCGCGTCGAGGGAACGCGCAGCGCACGCGAGCGGACGCGCTTGCTCGCGCGCTGCAACGCCGACATCGGCCTGGCGGAGCAGCGCCTGGCGGCCCTCGAGCAGGACGCGGGCAGGGCCGCGCTTCACGCACGAGAGCTTGCCGGCAGGTTCGGGCTGACGGCGGAGGTGCCGTGCGTGGGCACCGACCTGCAAGGGCGCTGCAAGTTGCTGAGCGATGCCCGCGAGGCGCGGGCCCTGGTGCCCAGTGCAACGGCGCAGATCGATCGTGTCGCCACCGAGACTGCCTCGGTCCAGGAGCACCTGGCGGGACTGCGCCAAGAGCGAGACACCCTGTTCGACGCAGCGCGCGCGCTGGCTCATGCAGAACGAAAGGAGGACGCGGCGCGGGCGCGGCTGTCGGCGACTCAATCGCTCGCGGCCCAGCTTCCCGCCTGCGACCAGGCGCGGGCCGAATTCGAGTCGATCGAAGAGGAGTTGAAGGTGTTGAGCCCGGCGGGAACCGATGCCGCCGCGGAGACGACCGAAGAGAAGGAAGAGCGGTTGCGAATCGAAGCCTCGCGACAAGCCATTACGACGCAGACCGATCGGCACGTCGCCCAGGTGCGAACTGCGCTGGCGCGGATCGATGAAGTCCTTGCCGGCTTGCCGCCGAAGTTCGATGGCCGCGGCCTCGCCACTGCCGCCGAAACCCTTGCTCAGCGTCGAGAGGCCGTGGCCGTGGTCGAGCAGGCCCATGTGCACGCGCTGCGCGACGTGCAACTGCTCGGAGCCAATCAGTTGCAGCTCGCAGCGCTCGACGAGCGCCGGTCCCGGTGCGATGAGCGACGAGTTCAGCTCGAAAACCATCTCGGCAACTGGACGCTGTTTGCGCGCTGCATGAGCAACGATGGCCTCATCGCACTGGCGATCGACGACGCGGGTCCGGAACTGTCGGGGTTGGCGAACGACCTGTTGCTGGTGAGCTATGGACCCAGGTTCACGGTCAGCATCCAGACCCTGCTGCAGACCGCCACCGGGGATCCACGCGAAGGCTTCGACATCGTGGTGCACGACGCGGAGTCGGCCGAGAGCAAGAGCCTTGTCTGGATGAGCGGCGGAGAGCGCACGATCATCGAGGCGTGCCTTACGCGGGCGATCGCGTTGTACCTGGCCCGCAGCACCGACCGGCGGTACTCGACCCTGTTCTCCGACGAGGCCGATGGCGCGCTCGATCCGGACCGCAAGCGCCGCTTCATGGCGATGAAACGCGAGGTGCTGAGGCTGGGGGGCTATGAGCGCGAGTACTTCATCTCGCAGACCCCGCAGCTCGCCGCCATGGCCGACGCCGTGATCGATCTCGATCGCTATGTGCTGGGGTCAGGGCGCGAAGCAGTGAGTGAGGTGCCCGGCGTGCCCGATGCGAGCCCGGTGTAGGGGCGCGCATCGGCACGACGGTTCAGCTACGCCCTGGCTCTTGACGGATCAGCCGTTGTCGCCGACGTCGCGCTCGATCGGCGCGAACACCGGCAGGCCGTCGACGACCTCGCCCTCATCGTCGAAGAGCAGCCAGATGACGCCGGCCTGTTCGGCCGACTCGAAGAGGGCCGCCAGATCCGCTTCTGTCGGCACTTGGTGGCGTGGCGCGCCCACAAACACGAGGCCTCCGGGGCCGGTCGGGTAGGCGTTGACCGAGAGTTCGTCGTCCTTCAGCTTCTGGCGTGTTTCGGGGCTGAGGTGCGTCAGTGAGATGGCGGCCAGAGGTTCGGCCAACTCACGAAGCGTCGCGACTGCGGATGGGGGCATCACGCACTCCTTGTTCTGTGGTCCGCGGGCGCGTCGGCGGCAAGTGCTGCCGACGCCCGAAGTCCCAGCTGCAATGGCGGCATCGAAACCAGTTGATGGCACCCAGCGTGCCCAGAGGCACCCCGTAGCCCGCACACATCGGGCATGGTGGCGCTGCGGACCGGGCTGTCACGGCCTGTCGGTTGTTCGAGATCACGGTGTTCTCCTGGAGAAGGGGAATGGGGAACACCGAGCCCACCGGGGACGAGGTCCCCATGTGGGTATGAAGTGCTGACGTTTGTCGGCACGATGGTCTTGGCAGGTATCGACTGCGACGCGGCCGAGGCCGTTGTCACCGCCCCGCAGCGGGAGCGGACAAGCCTGTCGAGTCTGGTGCAGGGAAGTTCGGCCCGCAATCCGGACCAGTCCGATGCGCTTGACATGGCGGCAAGGCCTGGACGGTTTACCGTGGCATCGGTTTGCAGTTTGAAGGGTGCCTGCGCGAACTCCGTTGCTGCCGACGAAGGGCAGAGGACCGCGAGGCGGTCGAAGTTACTTGCTCGCGCGCCGGCCAGTCGGATCCGGCATGTGGAAGATCGTCCGTGGTGTAATCGTCATCATATGCCGAGGATGGGTGCATGCCCATCTCTTCTCGGCACGCGAACGACCCGGCGCTGGTGGCGCTCGGCGCCGCCATTCGCCGCTGCCGGCGGGTTCAGGGCGTGTCGCAAGAGGAGTTGGCGCATCGCAGCGCGATCGATCGCTCCTACATTAGCAGCATCGAGCGCGGCGGCCAGAACCCGGGCATCCTGTCGATCATTCGCGTGGCGCACGCGATGGACATGACGATGACCGAGCTGATGGCAGAAGCCGAGCTGTAGCGTTGCGGGCCGGTCACTCAGGTAGGCGTTCGCGCCGCAACTGATGCGCGAAGGACACCTGAGTGTGACTGCGCCATCAGCCGAGAAATTTCTTTCTCGCGGCGCCCGCAGCTCGACCACGGTGGCCGGCGATGCGGCAGGATGCGGGCTCTTGAAGGCAAGCCCCACCATGTTGTGCCTTGGTTCCCGGATCCGGCTCACCCGACCTGAGTTCGAGCGCCTCGACCGGATCACCGGCATTGCGCCGGTAGGTGTGGCTACGCGCGCGGACCTCGATGCGTACGTCGGGCGCTGCAAGGCCCACTACTGGGGTGTGTCGAAGGACACGCAGTTTCTGCACTGGCTGATCGACCGCGAGGTCGAGCGCTGCCTGAAGGCGGCCTGAGCCACCTTGCAGGCGATGCGCTACTCCGCAGCACGAACCTGAGTGGGTTCTGCTGCGGCCGACGTGGCGGCGGCTTTGCCACGCGGTGCCACCGGCGCCGTCGCTCCGAACGCATTGCGAGCGGCGTCGAACCCGGGGTCCGACGCGAGGCGTCGCACTTGGGCATTCGCCGGCTCTGCGTCGACTTCGGGCAGGCAGGCGATGGCGACGTCGCTGCCGCGCTTCAGTCTGCGGCCAACGGCTGTCGGCATGACGACGAACAGGCCACGCAACAGCCAGCGAACGGACAGGCCGATCCGTGTGTTGCGCTGCTCGCGTTCGGCATGCGTTCGCAGCGACTCTCGGCAGCTCAGGTACAGCGCCAGGTGCATGCGTTTCATCTCCGGGTCGGCGTCCAACTGGGCCAGCACCTCGGTGGCGAGCGCCACGTCGTGGCCGACGCGTCGATAGAAGCCGATCCAGGCGCGTTCTTCCTCGGTCGCGACGGTGGTGCGCCGCGGTCTCGGTCGCAAGGTGCTCGGGGACATGGTGTTTCTCCTTGAAATGCAGAGAGGCACCAGCCCCGTCGGGAGGCGGTGAACTCCCAGGGGTGATTCGCGCCTCGATCACGAAACTCGCGGCAGCGATTCGATGGTTTGCGAGCGGCAACGCGTCCGCTCGGAGAAGACGGTTCGCGTCCGTCGATGACGAGGCCGATGGCTCGGACTCGACCTCAACCGGACGCGAACGACGCAGTCAGCGGGCACGGGTCTGACGTGGCAGACGCCGAACTCGCGGGCTACAGCAGCGCTCGGTGCGACGACCCGATGGGTTGGCGCAGCCGAGGCGCGTGGCTATGCACGTGCAAGGCACGTGGTCGTTGCCCTAGCCGCATTTGCAGCGGCGATCTCGATCCAACGGTCGGCGATCCGGTCCAGGTAGACCAGGTCGCCCGCATCGATCTCGCCGGCGGTGCGTAGACGCTTGATCACCTCCTTGACCAGGAAGGGGTCTTCCTTGGCCAGTTCGATGACGGTCGCCGCGACGCGCCGTGGGTAGCCCTCGATCAACATGCCGAACTGCCTGTGGGCAGTGGCGTGTGGACCGAAGTCCGCAGCAGCATCGGCAGGAGCCGGACTGGCAGGGTGGACGCGCACGCGCGTCCTGAACCGCCCAGGAGCTTGCACACCGGGCGTGGGGCTCTCGTCAAGGTGACGGCTTTCATGGGGTTCTCCTTCGCGATGAAGGGGAACGCCGAGCCCGGTTGGGGAACTTGGGGTTCCCCGTTCGGGAAGCTCCGCGAGGCGGAGCGGTTCTTTGCGCGCCAGGCGGTGCGCAGGGTTGAGGGCCCACATCCCTCGCGGGCGCAGGCCTTCTCTCGGTGCCGAGCAGCGGTGGCTGCTCGGCAAGCGATCGACGTCAGCTCGGTGGCTGAGGGTGCTCTAGGTCAGCGAGCTGACCAGACCCGGACGAGCCGGATCGACGGTGGGCAGGTGACGACTGCGACGCCAGCTGGACTGGACTTCAGGGCAGCCGAGGCCACCGATGAAGGCTTGCAGACGCGATGTCTGCGGAAAGCCTGTTCAGTATGGGCGTCGTGGAGCATCGACGCCATCGACGCGACCATCGCCACATGGAATCGGCGGCAGGTCCGGGCAGATGTCACGGGCGCTCGAGTGTCGGCATACGCCCCGCCCTCTGATCTGAGGGCCGAACGGAAGAAGAGTCCCCACCGTCATCGGACGGTGGGGACTTGAAGGCTCACGCTGCCAGCCGCGGCTCCTCTGCCTCGACCCTCGCACTGCCGGCCTCGTCCTTGTCGAGGTCCAGCTGCTTGAGCAGCTCGCGTTGCCGCACCAGCAGTTCGGTCAACCTCGCTTCATGCTCGAACGGACGTTCGAGTTCGATGCGCAGGTCTTCCAGCCGCTTGCGCCTCGTGGCCAGTTGCGCTTTCGCCGCGGCGAGGTGCTCGGCAACGGAGTCCAGCGCTGTCAGCAGCGCGGCCACCAGCCCCGAGGCGGTTTGATAGGCCCGAGCCGCGTAGTGGCAGTGCCCGGACAAGTAATACGCCGGCACACCTTCGTTTCGTGAACTCTCGATGCCCAGCGCCAGACCGCCGAACCGCCCGACGACACGTTCGATCGGGGTTGCCGCGCGACCATGGCTGACTTTCTCGGTCCTCACCAACTCTCGCAGCGCCTGCCCGACCTCCTCCGCGCCCTCGAACCGACGCCCGTTCAAGTCCACGGCGATGCTCGCCATGCCTTGCGGCACGACAGTCGCGACATCCAGCTCGATCAATCCGATCTTCTTCTCCAGAGCCTCGATCAGCATCGGCAGGTTGCCGACCTCGCGCTGGTTGTCCCAGCGCTGGCTGCGCCACACCGAGAACAGCGTCGAGAGCTTGATCACCTCGGC
>WBZL01000553.1_pt1 | contig 41749 bp, 38 predicted proteins | sample 5204291 | NCBI WGS metagenome assembly WBZL01 (sample SAMN12344345, study PRJNA552823) | activated sludge metagenome | biome: Activated sludge suspended growth; feature: Nitrification reactor; material: Wastewater; isolation source: activated sludge from nitrification reactor of wastewater... | reverse complement strand
CCTCGATATTCCAATCTTTTTAGTCCATTAATAATAATTGGAAAGGCTTGTTTCTTTCCGATATAACCTACGATTCCGCACATAAATTTTTATTAGTAAGAGTGATGCAAATGCTGTACCAAATTAATGTAAAAAGATAAGAAAATGAAATTAATTAATCTTGGTATAGGTCAGATTTATTTTCATCTTATATCTCGCATCTGAATGATTAGCACCTGCAACAATTACTCGAGCAGGAGAATATCCTATACTCAGCACAGTGCCATTGACGATGCTATTTAAGACATTGACAGTGCCATCAGTTCCTGCAAAGCGATATGTTCCTAAGTATAAATCTGTGTTTGATATTGTGCCATTAGCAACGGCTTGTACATACTTTGTAATATTGAAATTATAACGAGCTATTTTGTTGCCAAATCCATCAGTTGTTGTCGTATCTAAAATACCTACGCCATCGCCAGTTGGTAAAACATCTAAATGACCATCGTTATTGTGTTTTAATAACACCAGATAATATGGTGTATTTAAATTCGAAGCATTCGGAATAATTTGTGCCATTGCAACAACTGCTTTATTCACTGCAATATTTCCTAAATTCGAAATTGTAGGCATGCTTATTTTTATGGTAGCGCCTCCTTGTCCTAAAACATAACTTATCGAATCAGATAATTCGCCAGAAGCAATTGTATTTTGCAATGCTGATGATAATGTATTAGAAAACAAATTAATGCCATTTACACGCGTGCCAGCAACGCCATTTGTATATTTCACTATTGACGTAAATAATCTCATGTCTTTTTTAGTACCGTATTTATCTTTATAAAAAATAGCAATGGAGCTATACAAAGAATTCAGATCTATTTCTGCCATTGCACGTCCTAAGTTGTTCGAATTTTCAATACGAATGCCAGGAAATGCATTTTTAAATGCTGCTGAATCACGAAGCACACTTTGCCCTAAGTTAATAATTGTATTTCCAACAGAATTATCTAATTTAATTCTCAATATTCCAGCAACACCTACAGTATCTGAAATAGTTGTGTGTACTTTATTGGTAGTAGGTGTAAAAAGGTAATTGCTCACGCTACCAATTAAGCCTGTGCTTGGAAATTGTGTCGTATTGTAATAATATGCTGAATTTTCATTTATCTTATTGCCAATCGTGCTTACTTCAAAACTTTGTGGTTCTGTCGTATCACCATAAATTGATGAATATTTTAAAAACAACACAACCGAATCAATAGTATAGCTTGTATTTAAAGTATCGTCATATACACTAGTCGGCTTGTCCAATTCCATGACAATGCTTGCCTTTTGTGTTCCGAATTTTATATCATTGATAACACCTAAATAATTTTTTGCTAATTTATCTGTTCTCAAAAAAGTATCTGCCAATGTTTTAGAATACAAGGTAAGTGTGTCTGTGAATTTCACATTTAACAAATCATCTGGTGGCAAAATATCTGCACCTATATTCGTGTCTTTTTTACAAGAAGAAATAAAAACAAGTAAAGTGATGATTGTTAGAAAAGAGCATTTTTTCATGTAAGAGAATAGTGTCATTTATTGTAAAAGCGATTGATAAAACTCATTATAGTTGGGCAGAATGTTGTCCATTTCCTGATAGGTTAAAAACGGTTTTTTACCTGCCATTTTCTTAATAGCTGCCAATTCTTTGATGCTTTCGCTACCTTGAATAATAGCATCTGCAAATTGTACGGCACCAAGCGTTAGTGCTTCATTGGTTAAATCTTTAAAAGCAGCCAAATCTTTATCTTTAATATCGTCACCTATTAACGCTAGTTTCAAAAAATTCTTGTGTAGCTTTTCTGAAAATGTTTTTTCGTAAACGCTATACACCATTTTTGTTGTAGAAAAAACTGGATCTTTAGCGTACTGTGTTTTCATGTACACAGGTATCAAACTTGTCATCCAGCCATGGCAATGTATAATGTTTGGATGCCAGCCAAATTTTTTCACCGTTTCTAATGCAGCTTTACAAAAGAAAACCATACGTTCTGCATTATCATCGAAAAACTTCTCGTCTTCATCGTTGAATACGGTTTTGCGTTTAAAAAACTCTTCGTTATCTAAGAAATACACTTGAATTCTTGCTCCTGGCAATGAGGCTACTTTTAATATTAATGGATAGTCATCATTGTCTATAATAATATTGATACCAGACAAACGAACAACCTCATGCAATCGGTTTCTACGCTCGTTTATAATGCCAAATCGCGGCATTAACACACGCACTTCTAGTCCATTATCGTTTATATAAGGTGCTAATTTTTTTACAACATGTGCGGCATCCGTCAGTACTAAATACGGATCCATTTCTTGCGTTACATACAATAATTTTTTCTTTTCCATTCGCTACTACGCTGTTAAATTTTTTAGGTTATGGTTAAATAGTTTGCAAAGGTACGCATTTAAAGTGGTATTATTGTTTAAAAAATGTAAAATAGACAAGATGCGCATTTTTCAAACTGTAGCCGAAATTCAAAAATATTTATTGGAAATCAATGAATTACGACATACGTCTGTCGGGTTTGTTCCTACGATGGGTGCGCTTCACGACGGGCACTTGTCATTAATAGCTGCTTCAAAGGCCAAAACTGCCATTACAGTATGCAGTATTTTTGTCAATCCAACACAGTTTAACGACAAACAAGATTTTGACAAATATCCAATACAAATTGACAGAGATTTAGAGCTATTACTATCGGCAGGCTGCGATGTGGTATTTGTGCCCACCGTCGAAGAAATTTATCCGAATGGCACCTTAGAAAAAACAGGTATCGACCTCGGTTTTATTGGAAAAACCTTAGATGCCGCACATCGACCTGGCCACTTTGAAGGCGTATTGCAAGTTGTGAAAAGATTATTGGATATCGTACAACCTGATATTTTATTTATAGGACAAAAGGATTACCAGCAATGTATGGTACTCACAAAGTTAGTAGAGCACTATCAACTTCCTGTACAAATAGAAATATGTCCTACACTTCGCGAGCAAGACGGATTGGCAATGAGCAGTAGAAATGCACGATTAAATGCCGAAGAAAGAATTGCAGCTGTACAACTTTCAAAAGCACTTTTTACCATAAAGGAACATATACATCATGCTGATTTGTTGACGTTGATAAAAGAGCAATTAGAAACATTACACCAAAATCGACTTATTAGTGTAGAGTACATTGTGGCTGTAAATGGCAAAACTTTACAAACTATTGACAGCTATCAAGAAAACACACCAATTACACTCTTGATTGCCGCAAAAGTTGGCGACGTGCGCTTGATTGACAATGTCATTGTGTCATAGGTGCTTAATTATTAATCCTTCCATAATTTGACTATTCATAAATATCCATAACTTTGCACTCAATTATAAAGGTATGTTAGTACACGTTTTTAGAGCAAAGCTACACCGTGTTGTAGTGACCGAAGCCAATTTGAATTATATGGGCAGCATTACCATAGACGAGAATTTATTAGATGCTTCCGGTATTTTACCACATGAAAAAGTACAAATCGTAAACATCAATAATGGTGAGCGTTTTGAAACTTATGTTATCACGGGTGAGCGTGGATCAGGGCAAATATGCCTAAACGGACCGGCTGCGCGCAAAGTACAGCTTGGCGACAAGCTTATCGTCATCGCATACGGCATGTTGCCACTCGAAGAAGCAAAATCACATACACCTGTTGCAGTTTATGTAGATGAAAATAACCAACAAGTAAAACATTAAGCTTATCTTGTGAGCAAATAGTTTTTACTTGAAAAAGCATATCGGAAACCTGCTCAAATTTATTATTTCTTTAGGAATTGGCGTCGGCTTAGTCTTTTGGTCATTAAAAGATGTAAGTACAGCGCAAAAACAAATGATTGTTGACACCTTCAAAAAAGCCGATTATTTTTGGTTGTTACTGTTAATGATATTTGGATTAGGAAGTAATTTTTTCAGAGCGCAACGCTGGCGTTTATTGCTAAAACCTATAGGCTATTCTCCAAATTATTGGAACACCTTTTCTGCAGTAATGGCTATGTTTTTTTTCAACCTTTTATTTCCACGCTTGGGCGAAATCATGCGTTGCACTATATTGTATAAATATGAAAAAGTGCCAGTAGAAAAGTCCATTGGCACTATGGTACTCGAAAGGGTTATCGACCTATTTTGCATCATGATTCTGGGTATACTGATTCTCATTTTTGAATATCAACGTTTTTATTCATTCTTCGCAGAAATTGCCGCAAAAATAAATTTTATAAAACTTGGAATCGCTGGCGGAATCGCCATAATTATCGGTGGAATTGTGCTATATTTTTTAAATAAGAAAAAAGCCGTACACGACGAAATTGTACGCGAAGAACATGTCATTATTGCAAAGCTTAAAGGACTGTGGCAAGGATTGATTTCCATAAAAGATTTAGAAGAAAAATGGGAATTTATATTCCACACTTTTGCAATATGGATATGTTATATTTTAATGCCTTATTTTGGATTTAGATGCATGGAAGAAACTGCTCATTTAGGTTTTACTGCTGCAATGGCCTCTGTGTTCTTTGGTGGATTTGCAATGGTATTGACACAAGGTGGCGTAGGTGCATTCCAAATTGTTATTCAAAAAATTTTGGTAAGCTATGGCATTGGCGAAATCATTGCACTTTCTTATGGCTGGATTTCCTGGTCTGTACAAACTTTCTTCGTAATCATAGGTGGTATTTTAAGTCTTATCTTCTTGGCAATATATAATAAAAGTAAAAAGCAAACTACAGAACATGCTCAACAGTAAAAAACACATTACTGATGTACAGCAATTACTATCATATCTCGACAGAGAAAATAAAAAAATTGTTTTTACAAACGGCTGTTTCGACTTGCTACATCAAGGGCATTTGCACCTACTTAAGGAAGCCAAGAAACTAGGAGATAAACTTATCGTTGCAATCAATAATGATGCTTCTGTTAGAAAATTAAAAGGCGAAACACGTCCGATAGAAACCTTAGAAATAAGAATTGAAAAATTAATTGCACTAGATGATGTTGACTATGTTATCTCATTTTCCGACGATACACCATTACTGCTCATCGAACAAATTCAACCTGATGTTTTAGTAAAAGGAGGCGATTATAAAATAGATGAAATTATTGGGCGCCAATTTGCAAAAAACATCACGATTATTCCATTATTATCCGGTTTTTCCACCACAAAAATAATTGGTGAAAGGAAATAAATTCACTTGTTTTCAAATTCGCTAATTTTCAAATTAAATCGTATTTTTGCACACTCAAATTTCTTATCATGAACTTTCAACTTACAGAAGAACATCAACAAATACGTGAAATGGCTAGAAATTTCACGCAAAATGTTTTAAAACCAGGCGTTATCGAGCGCGACCGCGATATGATACATCCTACGGAGTTTTTAAAACAAATGGGCGAGCTTGGATTTATGGGCATGATGGTGGACACCAAATACGGTGGCGGTGGCATGGACACGCTTTCTTATTGTATAGCAATGGAAGAAATTTCCAAATTAGACGCATCTTGCTCAGTAGCCATGTCAGTGAATAACTCATTAGTATGTTGGGGCTTGGAAGCTTATGGTACAGAAGAGCAAAAACAAAAATATTTAGCGCCATTAGCTAAAGGTGAAAAATTAGGCGCATTCGCATTAAGCGAGCCAGAAGCTGGAAGCGATGCCACATCACAAAAAACGACGGCAGAAGATAAAGGTGATTACTATTTATTAAACGGCACAAAGAACTGGATCACCAATGGTGGCAAAGCAGATACGTATTTAGTAATTGCACAAACGCATCCTGAAAAAGGCCATCGTGGCATCAATGTGTTGATAGTAGAAAAAGGAATGCCAGGCTTTGAAATTGGTGCAAAAGAAGACAAATTAGGCATTCGCGCATCAGACACACATTCTCTATTATTTACAGATGTGAAAGTGCCAAAAGAAAATAGAATTGGTGAAGATGGCTTTGGCTTTAAATTTGCCATGAAAACCTTAGAAGGTGGACGAATAGGCATTGCAGCACAAGCATTAGGCATTGCAGCTGGCGCATACGAATTGGCAGTAGAATATTCAAAAGTACGCAAAGCATTTGGTACAGAAATCTCAAACCATCAGATTATACAATTCAAATTGGCAGATATGGCTACGCAAATTGAAGCCGCACGATTATTAGTATATAAAGCTGCTTGGTTAAAAGATCAACATCAAGATTATGCAATTGCATCTGCAACAGCAAAATTATATGCATCTGAAGTTGCCATGCGCGTAACGACAGAAGCCGTACAAGTGCACGGTGGTTATGGTTATGTAAAAGAATATCATGTAGAACGATTAATGCGCGATGCAAAAATTACGCAGATATATGAAGGCACATCTGAAGTACAACGCATCGTTATTTCTCGTGGTGTACTATCTGGAAAAATATAAGTGAGCAATAGAGATAGATGTGAGCATTGAATATAAAGAATGAAAATGAATTCTTATTCCAATTTCAAAATCTAATTACTCACTACTAAATAAAGGAGACGTGTCCGAGTGGTTGAAGGAGCACGCCTGGAAAGTGTGTATATGGGAAACTGTATCGCGAGTTCGAATCTCGCCGTCTCCGCAAAAAAAATGATACTTAATAATGTATCCGAGCATTTTACTGTTTTTTTATTGCTCCTAATCTGCCATTATTTCCATTTATTTCTACTTTAAGCAATTCGGCATACATCTTGCATTAGCTATTATTCCTTATTAACAATAAGGCGCATGACATATTGTCGAAATTGAATTAAATTTAACTATGTTCCAGAAAATCGAATTGCAAAATATAATAGAAGAAGATGTAGAGATGGTACCATTGTTGTCAATCGAAGAAGATGACAATACCAATGAGGAAAATCTACCAAAAGTATTGCCAATATTACCCTTGCGCAACAATGTTTTATTACCTGGTGTGGTCATTCCTATCTCAGTAGGTAGAGAAAAATCCATTAAATCGGTAAAAAAAGCCTATAAAGGCAATAAATATATTGGTGTTATCGCACAACGTGATATCAAAGTAGAAGAACCAGAACCAAGTGATCTCTATACGATTGGTACAATTGCAAGAATCATCAAAATGCTGTCGATGCCAGATGGCGGAAACACATTAATCCTGCAAGGTATAAGACGATTTGCCGTCAAACAGAATGTTACATCTGAGCCCATTATTGAATCGGAAGTAGAATATCTTGCCGACATTCCAATGACAGACAAACAGCAGGAAAAAGCAATGATGGACAACCTTAAGGACATGGCCAATAAAATCATTGAGCTTTCTCCAAACATTCCTAATGAAGCAAAAATTGTTTTAAACAATATCAACAATATAAAATTCTTAGCCAATTTCATCACTTCTAATCTCAATATTGAACTCGCACAAAAACAACAAATTTTAGAAACTAACGATACGCACGAGCGCGTACAACAAGTATTAAAATATTTGCATCAGGAATTGCAATTGCAAGAATTAAAAGCAAATATTCATAACAAAGCAAGAACCGACATTGACAAACAACAACGTGAATATTTCTTAAATCAACAGATGCGCGCCATTCAAGAAGAACTCGGTGGCGATATGTATCAAGAAGAGTTGAATCGTTTGAAGGAAAAAGCTAAAGAGAAAAAATGGAGTGAGGCTGTTGCAAAAGCTTTTGACAAAGAAACGGAACGTATAAAAAGAATGAATCCAGCAGCAGCTGAATATTCCGTTATTTTGAATTATTTAGATTTGATGGTTGAATTGCCGTGGAATGAAACTACGCAAGATAATTTCGATTTAAAACGCGGTAAAAAAATATTAGATGAAGACCATTACGGACTAGATAAAATTAAAGACAGAATTTTAGAATACTTAGCAGTATTAAAATTAAAAGGCGATATGAAATCGCCCATCTTATGCTTTATAGGTCCTCCAGGCGTTGGAAAAACGTCCTTAGGTAAAAGCATTGCGCGTGCACTCGACAGGAAATATGTGCGTATGTCTTTAGGTGGTCTTCACGACGAAAGCGAAATTCGCGGTCATCGCAAAACGTATATCGGTGCTATGCCTGGTCGAATCATTCAATCTTTGAAGAAAGTACAATCTTCAAATCCTGTTTTCATTTTAGATGAAATTGACAAAGTAGGAAAAGACCATCGTGGCGATCCTTCTTCTGCTTTGTTAGAAGTATTAGACCCAGAGCAAAACACAACTTTCTACGATAATTATTTAGAATTAGAATACGACTTATCAAAAGTATTATTTATTGCTACTGCTAATAGCATCAGCGAAATACAACCTGCATTGCGCGACCGTATGGAGATAATACAACTTAGTGGTTATTCCTTAGAAGAAAAAACAGAAATAGCAAAAAAACACTTAGTAGCTAAGCAGCGTGAAGCGCATGGCCTTAAGTCAAATCAAGTTAAACTGAACGACAAAGCTATTCAATATTTAATTCACAATTACACATACGAAAGCGGTGTTCGAGAATTGGACAGAGTGATGGCTTCTATCATGCGCAACGTAGCAAAAAGCGTTGCCACAGAAGAGGAATACAATGTTAGCATCTCTACTGATGACATCACACGCATTCTTGGAAAACCGAAGTACAATCACGATAAATATTCAGAAAATAATCCTTGTGGCGTTGCCATTGGATTGGCATGGACACCATTTGGCGGCGATATATTATTTATCGAAAGTTCTGTAAATAAAGGGAAAGGCAACCTGATGATAACTGGAAATTTAGGTAATGTCATGAAAGAATCATTCAACACGGCACTTACTTATATCAAATCAAAAGCTGATGATTTAAAAATTCCTGCTCAAGCATTTACCGATTGGAATTTACATATTCACGTGCCAGAAGGCGCTATTCCTAAAGATGGTCCAAGTGCAGGTATTGCAATCTTAACGGCCTTAACTTCTTTATTTACACAAAGAAAAATTAAAGCATATACTGCATTAAGCGGCGAGATAACATTGCGAGGAAAAGTACTGCCTGTTGGTGGAATAAAAGAAAAAATATTGGCAGCAAAACGTGCTGGTATAAAAGAAATCATCTTATGCAAAGACAATGAAAAAGATGTTGACGAAGTACAATCTGATTTTATAAAAGGCTTAAAATTTCATTATGTAGAAACTATGGAAGAGGTGTTATTGCTTGCATTAGATAAGAAGAAAGTAAATAATGCAATCGCGTTTTAAATAAGAAGAGATATACAAGCAAGTCTGTATATCTCTTTGATTTTTTGAAACAATTATTTACTAAATATTCCTTTTCGTTGTTGTAAGCCTACATCTATCAGTCTATTAATTTCTTTTTTCACTTCATCTACTTTCTCATTCACTTGATATTCTCTTGAAATATCACCCTCAAATGTCATCGGTTTTCCAATATTGATAATGACTTTTGATGGAAACACAAATGGCACTAAGGCTGGCGCTGCTGGGAACTTCAGAAAACGTTCTAAAAAGTCTATATTCCCAAAGTTAATCATCGACTCCTCAAAACCGACCATGCCTACTGGAATTATTGGCGATTTAGTCTGTATTGCCATATACATAAATCCTAATCCAAAGCGCTGTAATTGATATTTCTTTTTATAGGATTTAGAAATACCTCTAGCGCCTTCAGGAAAAACAATAACTGCTTCATCGTTTTCCAACATTTTAATACAATTTTCTGGATCACCAACCGTGCCGCCCCACTGTGAAAATATTGAACTTATAAAAGGCACTTGCGGAACAAAGCGCTCATACATACCTTTGGGTGCTCGTGGTGCATGTGGATTGGTAACAACAGCATATCCTAACATCATGCCATCTATCGGAAGCTGTCCGCTGTGGTTTGCAATAATCAAACATCTTCCTTCTTTAGGTATGTTTTCTAAGCCATGCACTTCTACTCTAAAAAAATTTTCGTAAAAAAATCGACCCATGCCTACAAATGGCTTAATACCATTAATATTAAAGCCCCAAGCGTCATAACCGTAGCTACCAACTTTATTCGGAAACTTACTAATAAACTCATGTGACTGAGTAACCTCTTTAGGATTGGTAATTTGCTGAATAATCTCTTTAAATGTCATATTATTCAAACTTAATGATTTTTATATTAAGTCAACACTAACAATTGATAATTATTTTTAACTAAGTATAAACAATTTATTTCAGCTTTATATCAATATTTGTAGTAATTTTGTGTTGCAAATAGATGAACAAGAGAATAAATATATCTGCCTTATTGTTAGCATTACTGGTACTTGTATCTAGTAATGGTATTGCTTTGTTTGAGCATATTTGCGACTCTTCGAAATCTAAAGATTATTCTTTTTTCTCAGAAATTAATTGCGAAAAAGAAGTAAAAACTACGTCTTGTTGTAACAAACCTGCTATTGAAGAATCATCTGATTGTTGTTCGCACTCTCAATTCTTTTCTAAATTATCAATAGAAGGTTTTACAGCAAAACAATTGAAAATAAATAGTGTTGAAGATTTCCTAATTCCTTTTTTCAATGCTTTGGCAATAAACATATTGCCTTCATATATTGCACAACTTCATACAGGCTTACCGCCTCCAGACAATTTATATACTACTATTATAAAATCTCATTTAGCACCATCGAGTGTTAAGCTTCAAGTATTTCGTTGTTAGCGATAATAAAATTGTGTAGTACAATTTTATTCATCAAAATAACAAACAATGAAAATAATCAATAATTGGGTTTTTGCATTTGTATTTGTAGCATTTCAATATACAGGCTTTGCTCAAGAAAAACAGAAAATTAAGATAAAGGTCAGCGACAGAACAACAGGCGAAATGTTGTATGGCGCAAATGTTCAGTGGTTAGATACTACAATAGGTGCCACCACCGACGAATATGGCATTGCCGAATTAAACGTAGCTGGCGCTTTGCCAAAGAAAATAATCGTCAGTTATATCGGCTATCAAGATGACACGATAGAAGTGCATCATCAAACAGAAATGAATATTACATTGGATCCTGCTATCGCTTTAGAAGAAGTAAAAATAAAAGGCAAACGGCAAACAAATTTTATTTCCTCTATCAATCCATTAAAAACAGAAATGATAGACGCCGGCGAGCTCAAGAAAGCTGCCTGCTGTAATCTTTCGGAAAGCTTCCAAACCAATGCCTCAGTAGATGTAAATTACAGTGATGCTGTGACTGGTGCTAAAGAGATAAAACTTTTAGGTTTGAATGGCACTTATGTGCAGAATTTACTAGAAGGAATTCCTGTCATGCGAGGAGTTACGGCGACTTTCGGATTAGATAATATTCCAGCACCTTGGATAAAATCAATTTCTGTTTCCAAAGGTGTGCCCTCCGTAAAAAACAGTTATGAAGGTATTACTGGCTCTATGAATGTCGAGTTTAAAAACAGCTTTAATGATAGCACAAAATTGTTCTTTGATATGTTTGGCAATCAAAATGCACGTATCGAAACTAACTTATTGATTAACCATAAAATCAATAAAAAATTAGGTACTATGTTAATGGCAAATGGTGCATTTGTTCCTGTAAAACAAGATATGAACCACGATGGTTTCTTAGATCAGCCATTGATGAAGCAATATAATTTACTCAATAGATGGAATTATCATGGCGAAAATATTGAAGGACAATACATGGTAAAAGTATTAAGCGAAAACAGAACGGCAGGACAAATTACTGCTCATCACGAAAATGATACTTTACCTTTATTTGGAATTGGTATTAAAACAAAAAGAGTGGAAGCTTTTGCAAAGACTGGTTATATATTCAATACTTCAAAAAACAATAGCATTGGCACTCAGTTTTCAGGTGTGTATCATCAACAGAACTCCAATTATGGTCAACAATTGTTTAATACCAAACAAGCCAGTTTCACTGGGACAGTTTTATATCAAACAGATATCAAAAATGAAAACCATACTTTTGTTGCAGGTGCTAATTTTATCTATGATAAAATCACAGAAAAACTCGACACGATACAATTCAACAGAAATGATTTTGTGCCGGGAATTTTTGCAGAATACACTTACAAATGGACTAACAGAGTAACGCTAGTTACAGGTCTTAGAGGCGATTATCACACGCGTGGTGGATTTCAGGTTAATCCAAGAATTCATGCTAAATTCTCCTTGACCAACAACACTACATTGCGTGTTGCAGCTGGAAGTGGTTTTCGTGTGCCTAATATTCTGTCGGAAAATCAGTCTTTGTTAGCCAGCTCGCGAACTATTGTTTTCCAAGATTTTCCATCAAAAGAAATCGCTTGGAATTACGGGATATCATTGACACAAAAATTCTTTTTGAAAAATAGAGAAGCTAATTTTACAGTCGATTTTTTCAGAACAGATTTTACAAAACAAGCTATCGTTGACATCGATAACGCTGATGGCTTGGCCACTATTTCAAACTTGAAAGGCAAATCATTTTCTAATAGCTTATTACTTGAGCTCAATATGGAAGTGGCAAAAGGTCTTGATGTAAAAATGGCCTATCGTTTAGAAGATGTCCGTGCTACTTATCATGGAAAATTGTTACAAAAACCTTTGCAGGCATTAAACAAAGGTTTAATAGCATTAAGCTACAAAACTCCTAATGAACAGTGGCAGTTTGACATCAACACCAGCATCAATGGCAAACGCAGATTGCCTAATAGTTTTGAAGGCGATGCAGGCAAACGATTCTCTCCTATTTATGCATTGCTCAATGCACAAATAATGAAAATATTCAAACATGGCGAGATTTTTATAGGCTGTGAAAACATCACAAACTACAGACAAAAAAACGTAATTTTAGGTACACCGTTTAGCACGGTTTTTGATACTTATCAAGTATATGCTCCTATTATGGGTGCAAATGTATATGGCGGATTTAGATTATTTATTAAATAAACAAATTAAAAACAAACAAAATGAAACAAACAACAACAATCTTGGCTTTAGTGATGGTATTAGCAATTGCCATCTTCGGATTTACTGCATGTAAAAACAACTGTAAAGACGGTGAAAAATGTGAACAAAAAATGAGCTGTTGCAAAGATGGCGACAAATGTTGTGATAAATGTAGCAACGACTGTACTGCCGACAAAAAATGCTGCGACAAATGCCAAGCTGGCGAAGAAAAAGCATGCTGCAAAAAAGACGAAAAAGACTGTAGCAAAGACTCCACAGCAGCAAGTGGAAAAAAAGAAAAATGCTGTAAAGAAGATTCTACTAAACATTAAAATTACAAATCATGAAAACAAAAATTCTTAGTATAGCAAGTGCCATTATCTTATTCTTTTCAGGAAATATGATGGCAAAAGACACATTGACAAAAGCATCATTTAAGGTATCTGGCAACTGTGACATGTGTAAAGAGCGCATTGAAAAAGCAGCAAAATCGGCTGGCGTAAAGCATGCTGACTGGAGCGAAGATACGCACATACTAACAGTGTCATTTGCAGTGGAAAAAACAAACTTGGAGAAAATCCAACAGAATGTTGCCAATGCAGGATACGACAACGAGAAATTCAAAGCAACAGAAGAAGCCTATAAAAAGCTTCCGAAATGCTGTCAGTATGACAAATAAGCATCGCTTTTGTAATATTTCATCTAGCCACTCTACTAATCAGAGTGGCTTTTTTATTATTAAAAGCATAAAAAACAGTATTTTCACAGCGTAAAAAAATTAACATGAAGCTATTTCAACGCATCACCATTTTAGCAAGTATTTTTTTGCTTTTGAGCATGAATATCTTTGCAAAGAAAGAAAAGAAAAAAACTGACAAAGATACTGTCAAAACCATGACAGATTCTTTAAAAACAACAGCAAAAGACAGCACTTCAAAAAAAGACAGCAAGCCTCAATTTAAGGCTATTAAAGAAGTTACAGAAAAATGCAGAAAAACTGCAGGTTTGTTTCCTATTTATCAAGACACAACCAACGGCAAAACGTATCTTGAAATTAGCGAAGAGAAAATCGGCAAAGAATACATTTATTTCGCTTATGTGTTAGATGGTTATTTAGATGTTGGCTTCGCACGTGGTGGCTATAAAGACAATTCCATTTTTAAAGTAGAAAAATATTTCGACAGAATAGACTTTGTCTTACAAAATACAAACTATTATTTCGATGAGAAAAACAACTTGAGTAAAGCAAAAGATGCGAACATTAATCAATCCTTATTCCTCTCTGAGAAAATTGTTGCAGCAACTGGAAAAACTTATTTAATTGATGCAGACAACTTATTCCTAAGTGAAAGTGTTACTCAAATTAAGCCATCAAAAATGCCTGGCGAAAGACCAGATGCTTTTTCATTAGGCACACTGAATAGCAAAAAATCAAAATATTTAGCAGTAAAAAATTACCCTGACAACACTGCCGTTTCCGTAGAATATGTATTTGACAATTTAGCGCCTGCAAACTATGGTAGCAATGAAGTAACAGACGCTCGTTTCGTTTCCGTAAAAATGCAACATAACTTAATAGAAGTTCCCAATAATGATTTTAGACCAAGAGCAGATGATCCACGTGTAGGCTATTTCTTAGAAAAAGTGGACGACCAAACCTCTGCGAGTGCAACGCCGTGGAAAGACTTAATTCACAAATGGAATTTACAAAAGAAAAATCCTGAAGAAAAACTGTCAGAACCTGTAAAACCAATTGTATGGTGGATAGAAAAAACAACACCTGCCGAATTTAAACCAATTATAAAAAATGCCGTTTTGGCTTGGAATGAAGCATTCGAGCAAGCAGGTTTTAAAAATGCAGTTGCGTGCTACGAGCAGCCTGATACTGCCAGCTGGGAAGCAGAAGACATTAGATACAATGTGTTGCGTTGGACATCTTCGCCACGACCACCATTTGGTGGCTACGGACCGAGCTTTGTCAATCCAAGAACTGGTGAAATCTTAGGCGCAGATATCATGTTGGAATTCATTTACATGACCAATCGTTTGCCACTCGAAAAACTATATGACATCGCTGCATTAGACCACATGCAATCAGAAAATCCACTGCAACATAGCAACTGTGCTTTTGGTGAAACAATGCATCAAAACGTATTATATGGCACACAACTGTTAGCAGCAAATGGTTTTTCAGACATCGATAAAGATGAGTTTTTGAAACAAGCATTATATGATTTAGTATTGCACGAAATAGGACATACTTTCGGATTAATGCACAACTTCATCGCATCAAACTTACATACTAATGATGAAATGCAAGATCCTGTTTTAGGTGCTACTGTTGGACTTACAGCATCTGTAATGGACTACACCATTCCTAATATTTCGCCAGACAAAAACAAACAAGGCTTGTTTTTTGATGTTAAACCAGGCTTGTATGACAAATGGGCAATTCAATATGGATATACAAATATTGCCAATGAAGACGAAGAAAATACAGCATTGAAAAAAATATTATCCGAGTCTGACAAACGTGCATATCGCTTCCGCAACGATGCTGACGATATGCGCTCAACGGGAAAAGGCATAGACCCGCGCGGCAATCTATTTGATATGTCTAGTGATGCAGTTGCTTATGCTGTTAGCAGTATAAAAATGGTGAATGATGCCATGCCAAAACTACTAACAAAATATAGTACTACGGGCAATTCATATCATGAATTGCGAAAAGCATATTTATCATTGTCTGGTCATTATGCACGTAGTTTAAATGTCATCAGCAGATACATTGGTGGTGTATATGTCAATAGAAATTTTGTTGGGCAAGATGCAAAAGAAAAGCCATTTACACCCATACCATTAAGCGAACAAAAAAATGCAATGCAGGCAATTACTAAATATGCCTTTTCAAAAAATGCATTTACTGCACCAACAGAATTATATAATTTCTTGCAAATGCAAAGAAGAGGACAAGATTTTCGCAAGGAAACAGAAGATCCAAAAATACACGAACGCATACTAAATATACAACGTGGCATATTAGACCAATTGCTCAATAGCACTGTATTACAACGTATAACAGATACTAAATTATATGGCAATAAATACACACTAAATGCTGTGTTAAAAGATATCACCAATGGTATTTTCATCGAAGATTTAGGTGCTTCTGTTTCTAGCATTCGACAAAATTTACAAGAAGAATATGTAAGCAGATTATTATCGATAGTCGATACAAAATCAGCATATGCCTATACGTCTAAATCTGCTGCGTTTGGCGAAGTAAAACGCATTTTGGATTGGATGAATGCTTACAGCGGCGGCGATGCGGCAACAAAAGCACATCGAGCACACTTGGCATTTGTCATCAATAAAGCATTGGAAGATAAGTAGCAAATATAATCTTACGCTAGAAAAGACCTTCGTAATGAAGGTCTTTTTTATAGTGTAATTTCCACCTCAAATAATACCGATTTCCCATCGTCATTATCCGCCACCATTGCCATTCGATATGTATTATTGGATTGACGTAATATACAAATAGACTCTATTTTTTGTTGCTGAAAATCTTGATGCACATCGTCTAAACAAATCAGTTTGTCGATAGTATATTTTTTGTCATTTAATTTCTGATAGGCATTAAAAACAACACCTATGGCGCTTCCTTCAATTTCGCCATCATCATAAGCATTGCTCGTATTTTCGGCAGATGCAGATAGGAATAAAATATCATTTTTATCATCATAGCAAGCACCAGAAATACCTAAAGGAAGTTGTCGAAGATTTGCTATTTCAACAGGCAGCACTTTGAATTTATCAGGAAATTGTTTCTTGATGATTTTATGATCTGTAATTAAAAGCTGGTTGGCTTGTTGAGTGTTGGCTCTGTTAAAAAACAGAAGTTTATCTTTGCAGTCTGTAAAACCTTCGATATTCATTTCTGCCACTAAATTTCTATCGCGAAAAAGTGCATAAAATGCTGCCGTGCTGATTCGTTTTACTTTATCCTCTTCGAGGTAGACTATAAAAGCAACATCGCGCTGTGGTGAAAGTGAGCCAGAACCTACGACATATAACTTATTGCCAATAATTGTAGCACATTCAAGGTCTGGTTTTTCTGGCTTCGGAATGCGTGTGCCTGTAAAAGCAAACAATTCAATGCGTTTTATTTCCTTCCACGCTTCATCTAAACACAAGATATAATTGACGTCATCGCCGATGATATAGAGTATATTATTATAAAATTCCATCGCTGAACCAGATGGATAGTTGATTGTTTGTTTTTTAATGAGATGGATATGCATGCGATTAGCTTTCTAAATATTTTCCGACAATTGGCAATCTTCTGCCAGAGCCGAATGCTTTTGGCGATACGCGTAATATCGGTGGCGTTTGATGTCGTTTAAATTCGTTACGGTTGACCATTCTTAAAATTCTTGTTATCAATTTTTCATCAAAACCCATTGCTTCCAGCTCATCTGGTCCTTGATGCTGCTCAATGTATTGAAATAACACTTTGTCCAATATAGCATAATCAGGCAAAGAATCCGAATCTTTTTGTCCATCGCGCAACTCGGCACTCGGCGCTTTTGTCAAAATGTGATTGGGAATAATTTCTTCGTCTCTATTGATGTAATGGCAAACATCATAAATCTGTGTTTTATACACATCAGCCAGTACTGCCAAGCCTCCACACATATCGCCATATAGCGTGCCATAGCCAACTGCTGCCTCGCTCTTGTTCGTGGTATTTAATAAAATATAGCCAAATTTATTACTCAATGCCATTAAATAATTGCCTCTGATGCGTGCTTGCAAATTTTCTTCTGTTACATCGAAAGGTTTATTTTCAAAATGTGGCTGCAATATTTTTTCATACACATCATAGACATCTTTAATCGGAATAATCTTGTATGGAGAACCTAGATTTTCCAATAATTTCATGCTGTCATCTACAGAATGGGAAGTGGAAAATTGTGAAGGCATTAACACGCTTAGTACATTTTCTTTACCGAGCGCACGCACTGCTAATGCTAGCACTAAAGCCGAATCGACACCACCACTCAAGCCAAGAATTGCTTTTTTAAATCCTAATTTTTGGAAATAGTTTTGAATGCCACAAACCAGTGCATCATGGATTAATTTTGTTGCATTCTTATCTTGTTCAATTGATGGCAACAAATTTTCTGTATCGTAAAATCGCACACATGTTTCGAAATAAGGCATTTCATCAATCACATTGCCATGTGCATCCATCACCACGGAGCCGCCATCAAAAATAAGTTCGGTTTGTGCACCAACTCCATTGCAATAAAAAACTGGCAATTGAAACTGAGTCGCGTTTTTACGAATGACATCAATGCGCTTTTTTGCTTGCTGATAATTAAATGGTGATGCCGATAAATTCAATAAAATATCTGGTTTGTGCTTTGCCAATTCCGCTACAGGATTTATTCGATATAAAGGATTTTCTTCGCCTGTGTCCCAAATATCTTCACAAATGGTAATGGCTAATTTTTTGCCTTTAAAATCAACTACATCAAATACTTTATTAGGTTCGAAGTAACGATATTCATCAAAAACATCATACGTTGGCAATAAGGTTTTATGTGCAATGTATTTTATTTTTCCGTTTTCAATAAAATATGCTGAATTAAATAAATCTTTACCGTCTTTGCTTGGATTTCTTGATGGTGCGCCGACTAGAATCGCAATTTTATCTGCCGCAACTGTTGCCAGCTGATGAATCGTATTTTCGCACTCTTTGATAAAATGATTAAACTCCAAAAAATCTCTTGGCGGATAGCCACAAACACACAATTCGCTAAATAACAATAAGTCGGCATTTGTAGCAATTGCCTGTTCAATCGCCTGTTTCATTTTTTCAAAATTGCCATTAAAATCGCCAATCATATAATTGAGCTGTGCTATTCCTATTTTCATGTCATAAAAGTAACAAGTTATGCGTGATTACTTGCGTATTTTTATCTTATTTTTGCAAGATAAATTTTTAATATAAAATGAAAAAAATTGCTCTACTGTTGATGTTTGTAATAAGCTGCATTGGTTTCCAATCTTGCACTTGTAATCGTACGAATAATTTGCCTAAGAAAGAGAAAGCAGTAGAAAAATCAGCTGTTACTGTTGAAATTATTCGATTTGAAAAAGAATTTTTTGCTTGCAATCCCAACAAATTAGATGCTGAAATTCCTGCATTAGAAAATAAATATCCGACATTCAGCAATGTATTTTTCAATCAAGTATTACATCTCCAAGACATGCAAGACAAAGGCATGCAATATAATTACTTACAAGAATTTTTGACAAACAAATACAACAAAGGTTTGTACGATACGGTAAATGCCAAGCTAAGCAATCTTGATTTTTTAGAAAAAGATTTGAAAATTGCTTTTGCAAATTATAAAAGTTATTTTCCCGAAAAGCCAATTCCAAAAGTAATGACTTGTATTTCGGAATTTCAGATTGGTGCATTTACCGCATCTGATTCTATAATTGGCATTTCTTTAGATATGTATTTAGGTGCTAAATATGTTTACTATGCTGATATTTTTCAGCAATACACCTTCATGATTCCTACATTCGACAAGCATTTTATGTCATTAGATTGTGCAAATGTATTGGCTTCAAACATTATTCCGCCACCGTCAGACAAATCGACTTTGTTGGATAAAATGCTGGCAAAAGGAAAAATATTATACATGATGAAAGCATTATTGCCAGAAAAAAAAGATTATGATGTTATTAAATACACAGACAAGCAATGGCAATTTTGTGTAGAGAATGAAGTAAATATTTGGACCTATTTTTTGAATTTAAAATTATTGTTTAACACTTCGCAAGAGCAATTCAAATATGTGATTGAATCACCAACAACGTATGGCATGCCTAAGGAAACACCTGGTAGAGCTGGTGCTTGGCTCGGTTGGCAAATTATTAATGCATACATGAAAGAACATCCGAACACGACATTAAAACAGTTGATTGCCATTAAAGATGGTCAGCAACTTTTAAAAGAATCTAAATACAAACCTTCGTTTAAAAATTAGATATCAATCAAATCATTATAGATTTATGCATAAGCCATCGTAGGCGAGATATCGATTTTTTGGCAGTTCATTTTCTTCTTGTTCATGCAGTCCTAAATGGTGCGAAATATGTGTAAAATAAGCCTTTTCAGCTTGTATCTCATCTGCGATTTTTAAGGCTTCGGGCAAACTAAAATGAGAATAATGTGGCTCTTTACGCAATGCATTTAACACAACTATTTTACTTCCTTTTATTTTTTCTAATTCATTGTCTGCAATAAAATTAGCATCGGTTATGTAAGTAAAATCATGGATTCGAAATCCTAAAACAGGTAATGTTTTATGTATGGCGCGAATAGGAATAAATGGAATGTCGCCAATCAAAAATGGTGTTTCATCTATTGTGTGTAATTGAATTTGTGGTGCGCCTGGATAATCATGTCCGACAAATGCATACGAAAACTCTCGTTTCAAAATTTCCTGCACGCTATTTTCCGCATACACTTGTATCGTTTTTTCCAGAAGGTAGTTAAACGGTCTTATATCGTCTAAACCTGCAACATGGTCTTTATGTCCATGTGTAAACAAAACCGCGTCTAAATCTTGTACGTTTTCGCGTAACATTTGAGTTCTGAAATCAGGACCCGTATCTATGACAACTGTTGTCGTATCGGATTGAATCAGCAATGAGGTGCGTGTTCGATTATTGCGTTTATCTGAAGACTGACACACTTCGCACTTACACGTAATAACGGGTACGCCTTGTGATGTGCCTGTGCCTAAAAACGTAAACTTCATTATTGATGTACTTATTGAACCTTTGCGTACACTGATCAGCGTACGAATGGGCAAGAATTAGATTTCTAATTTTTGTTGTGCTAATTGCTCATAGAGCTTTATTTGCTTATCGTCGAGCAATGTAACATCTACTTCTATTTGTGATAAAATTTCTATAAGCGCATTGATGCGTGCTTCTGTTTCGAAAAATTTATTGACAACAGCTACTCGCTTATCTTGCAGTACACAATAGCCTGATTGAAATCTTCCTTTCTCGTATCGAACCACATAGTGGTTTACTTTGAAAATAGATTCTAAGGTCGTTAATGTAGCAGCATTATACTTAAAACTCATGAAACAAATGTAATAAGTAAGACGCAATATCACGCATGATTTTACACACAGGCTCTTAAAATGTGAAAATTATTTTCTCTATTTAATCCATAGACTTTTAAAATTGAGTATATTTAAGCGATTTATCATATTCAAATAATTAGTAAGACGTGCTATCAAAGAAAACAAAGTATGCCATTAATGCCTTGGTGTATCTTGCCAAACAGCCTGCAAAACAACCTATATTAATTAGTGAAATAGCTGAAAAGGAACGAATTCCGAAAAAGTTTTTGGAGACGATTTTGTTGGATTTGCGCAATGCGGGCATTCTCAATTCTAAAAAAGGAAAAGGTGGTGGTTACTATTTAATTAAACATCCATCTGAAGTAAACTTGGCAGAAATTATTAGATATTTTGATGGTGCCATTGGCTTGCTACCTTGCGTTACGCATAAATATTATGAAAAATGTGAAGAATGCGATGATGAAGTGACTTGTGGTATTCGTCATGCTTTTTTAGCCATTAGAAATGAAACTGTAGAAATGCTAAAAAAAGACACCTTGGAAAGCATCATCAAGAACGAAAAAAAACTAAAATCGCATGTTAACTAAACACACCTTGCAATTTTTAGAAGAATTAAGTCATAACAACACAAAAAGCTGGTTTGAACAGCATAGAAATCGCTACACGCAAGCTCAATTTGAAATAAAATCTTTCATTGAAATTTGGTTGAACGAATTTGGAAAAATAGATGAAAGTATTGCACATCTTGATCCTAAAAAATGCATTTTCAGGATACATCGAGATGTTCGATTTTCTGCCAATAAAAATCCATATAAAACAAATTTAGGTGCCTATTTATACAAAGGCGATAAACAGGCTAATTATGCAGGATATTACTTACATATCGAGCCTGGAAATTGCTTTTTTGCTGCTGGAAATTACATGCCAATGCCAGAACAATTGGCTAAAATTCGGCAAGAAATCGATTATAATTTACATGACTTTCAAAAAATACTACAGCAAAAGCAGTTCAAAGAAATTTTTGGCAATATCTCTTCAGAAAATAAATTAAAGCGAGCTCCTAAAGGATATGACGAAGACAACAAGGCTATCGAATTTCTAAAACTTAAAAGTTTTGTGGTGAGCACTAAGCTAAGCGATGAAGAAATATGCGCTAAATCAATGCAAACAAGCATCATTCAGCTATCAAAAACGGTAAAACCTTTCGTCGATTTCTTAAATAATGCCTTAGATTAAAGATAATTTTATCAAATTTTTAAATACTTTACCTTAGGCATTCGCTTTTCGTTTATCTATTACACAATGATTACATTTGATAACTATGGCAAAAGAAGTATCATTTCCTAAAGAAAAAATCAAGATTTTATTATTAGAAGGCTTACATCAATCTGCTTTCAACGAGTTTAATAAAAAAGGCTATACCAGCATTGATAGCTATAAAGAAGCAATGACAGAACAAGAATTGTTAGATTGCATCGAGAATTATCACATCATAGGCATTCGTTCCAAAACAAACTTAACTGCTGCCGTTTTAGAAAAAGCAAAAAAGCTAATGACAATCGGCTGTTTTTGTATTGGCACAAATCAAGTGGACTTAAAAAAAGCTTGTGAATTAGGTATTCCTGTGTTTAACTCACCATACTCGAATACGCGTTCTGTTGCGGAATTAATTATTGGAAACGCTATCATGTTGTTGCGTGGCATTCCACAAAAAAACAAGTTCATGCACGATGGCAATTGGCAAAAAACAGCTACCAGAAGTTATGAATTACGTGGCAAAACCATTGGTATCATTGGCTATGGTCACATCGGCACACAAGTTTCTGTATTAGCAGAAAGCATGGGCTTGAAAGTAATTTATTTTGACATAGAGCCTAAGCTTCCTTTAGGAAATGCCAATGTAGTAGATACTTTAGACGAGCTTTTACAAAAGTCAGACATTGTTACATTACATGTTCCAGCAACGCCACAGACTAAAAATATGATTGGCAAAAAAGAATTTGCGTTAATGAAAGATGGCGTTATTTTCCAAAACTTATCACGCGGAACGGTAGTAGATATTGAGGCTTTGGCTGATGCGGTGAAAAGCGGTAAAATTAGTGGTGCTGCTATTGACGTATTTCCTACAGAGCCAAAACAAAATGGACCAGGTTTTGAATCTGCATTAGTTGGTTTATACAATATCATTTTAACGCCACATATTGGTGGCAGCACGCAAGAAGCACAAGAAAATATTGGCACAGAGGTAGCTGTAAAACTTACCGGATTTTTAGATAATGGAAGCACATTGGGTTCAATGTCAGTACCAGAAATAAGCTTATCAGTGCAGCAAGATACACGACGTGTATTGCATTTCCATAATAATGTACCTGGTGTACTTTCTGAAATCAACTCAACGCTTTCAAAACACGATGTCAATATCTTAGGACAATATCTAAAAACCAATGAAAGCATCGGTTATGTTGTGTTAGACGTTGATGGCAATGCTGATTTAGAAATGATGGAAGATTTGAAAAAAGTAAAAAACACCATCAAAGCTCGTATCTTATACTAAGCTATTACTTATGATATACTAAAAGTGGCACTTTCGTGTATTGTGCCATTTTTATCGTATCATTTTTTCCAAACAGTCGGCTGAGAAATGATTTTTTATGTGTGGACATCACCAATAAATTCACGTGGTGATTTTCTAAATAATGCTCGATTCCTTCTACCAAATCTGCACCATCAACCGTATCCATTTTAATACGTTTTAAACCAAAAGCACGATTAAGCTGTATCATCAGATGTTCGTTGATAGGCGTGAAAAAAAATCCGGTATTCACATTCAACAAACGCACATGCAAAGCATTGACCATTTCTGCAAATGCAAATACTTTCGACAGCACTTCCGTATCGTCTTCTTTCAGCTCTGCTAAATACACAATATTACTGAACGAATCGCAATGACAATTAGATGGAATTAATAAAATTGGATGCTCCGTATGTTGCAACACATTTGCTGCATTGCTACCAATTAGCTTATTAACGATATTGCTTGCGCCAGTTGTTCCCATTACTATCATCATCGAATTTAATGAGCTAGCCAATGATTCGATTTCTTCGGTAAGTAAACCAAATTTAAGCGACGCATCGGCATCAAAACCTTCCTCTTTTAAAGAAGCCACTAAGTTTTGTAAGGCTACATTTGCTTCGTGTTTGTGATGTTCTAATATTTCTGTCGGCAATAACATATCTGGGTTAGAATAATCAGCCAGTGGCAATTGGTAGAAATGCACTAAATGAATAGCAGCATTTGACTTTTTGGCTAAGTGTTTTGCAGCTTTTAATGCATTTGCAGCTACTGCAGAAAAATCAGTGGGAACGAGTATTGTATTCATAGAATTACTTTTTATTAAAGTTAATAGTAATCACAACACATAGCCATGATTATTATCATATTTAAGAAATGAAATAACAAAATTGCTATTTCCATTCATATTTATTAAAACAACATTACTAAAAAGTAATCAATCGCTATAAAGTCTCAAATGCAAAATCTCAAATGCAAAATACGTTGTATCTTTGTCGCTTAACATTTAATAAAAATGATAAATCTAATATTGTTTGGTCCTCCAGGAAGTGGAAAAGGAACGCAAGCAGCTAAATTGGCAAAAGCATTTAACCTATATCACATTTCGACAGGTGACTTATTTCGCCACGAAATGCAAAACGAAACACCACTTGGCTTAGAGGCTAAGAAATACATGAACAAAGGCGAGCTAGTGCCTGATGAAGTCACCATCGGCATGTTGTCTAACAAATTAGATGAGCAAGTGGGAAAAGTAGATGGCTTTATCTTTGACGGATTTCCACGCACACAGCCACAAGCGGAAGCATTAGACAAATTATTAGATTTAAAAAACACAGCGATTTCATTAGTATTGGCATTAGAAGTAGGCGAAGATGAAATTACTAAGCGCATTTTAGACAGAGCAAAACAATCTGAAAATCCTCGTCCTGACGACTTAGATGAGTCAATTATCAGAAATCGATTCCAAGTGTATTTAAAACAAACTGCACAAGTCGCAGACCACTATAAACAAGCAGATAAGTTTGTAACCTTAGATGGCATTGGCTCTATCGACGAAATTTTTGACAGCTTACAAGCAGCTGTTAATGACATAAAATAACAACAGAAGATATTTAGAGCTTCAAGTCTTAATTGGCTTGAAGCTCTTTTTATTTCCTATCTTTGCAACAAAATGGAAGGTTCAAATTTTATTGACTACGTAAAAATATTCATACGCTCTGGCAATGGTGGCGGTGGCTCTGTGCATTTCCGAAGGGAAAAATATGTACCCAAAGGTGGCCCAGATGGTGGCGACGGCGGTCGTGGTGGACATATTATTTTACGTGGCAATAAGCAACTTTGGACCTTATTGCATCTAAAATATAAAAAACACATTCATGCAGACAATGGTGCTTATGGCGAAGGTGGTCTGCGTTCTGGAAAAGCTGGCGAAGACATCATCATTGAAGTGCCTTTAGGTACTGTAGCAAAAAATGGTGAGACTTTCGAAAAAGAAGTGGAAATTTTAGAAGATGGTCAAGAAGTAATATGGCTGAAAGGTGGTCGTGGCGGACAAGGAAATAATCACTACAAAACTGCGGTGAACCAAACGCCACGCTATGCACAGCCTGGCGAAGAAGGTGAAGAAGGCTGGAAAATATTGGAATTAAAAGTTTTGGCAGATGTGGGTTTAGTAGGCTTTCCAAATGCTGGTAAATCGACATTGCTTTCCGTATTGAGTGCTGCGAAGCCAGAAATTGCCGATTATCCTTTTACCACTTTAGTGCCAAATTTAGGCGTGGTGCCTTATCGTGGCGACCGCTCTTTTATCATGGCTGATATACCAGGAATTATTGAAGGCGCACATGAAGGCAAAGGTTTAGGCGTTCGCTTTTTACGACATATCGAGCGCAATTCTTGTTTATTGTTTTTAATTCCTGCCGATGCCGATGACATAAAAAAACAATATAAAATTTTAGAGAAAGAACTCAAGTTATACAACCGTGAATTGGTGAACAAACCAAGAATGATAGGCATTTCCAAGTCAGACCTATTAGACGACGAGCTGATAGAAATGCTAAAAAAAGAACTGCCTAAAAAAATACCACATGTGTTTTTTTCTTCCATGACCAACAAGAATATTATGGAGCTAAAAGACATGCTGTGGAAAATGATGAATTCGTAATTCTTATTTACTAAAAAAATACCTGCTAATACTTAATGTATGGAAACTTCGTTTTACTTAATTTAGTTATGTAAAACAATGAAAAATCACTTTTATATTTTGCTCTTATGTATCATTTGTATTGCTTGTGAAAAAAAACAGCAAACTTCCTTTTATTTTTGGAAGACCAGCTATCAACTTTCAGCAAATGAGCAAAAATATTTAGACAGCTTAGGTGTTCAAAAATTATATGTTCGTTTTTTTGATGTGGACATAAAAAATGGAAAACCTTTGCCTATTGGCGAAATCAAAATACAAACACAAAATACAAAGCAGGAAATTATTCCTGTTGTATTTATCACAAACGAAACATTTGCCCAAATAGACCAAAAAAACATCGAGAAATTAGCGACGCATATTCAAAAAGAAATAGCATTTTTATTTCCAAAAATATCAAGTAAATTACTGAAAGAAATACAATTTGATTGTGATTGGACCAGCAGCACACAAGTTAATTATTTTTCATTTTTAAAAATCATACAACAAAACAATCCTGATTTATCTATATCTGTCACTATACGACTACACCAAATAAAAGATAAAATAAAAACAGGCGTTCCTCCAGTAAATAAAGGTGTTTTGATGTATTATGCTACTTCAAATCCATTAACATTTGATGCTAAAAATTCCATTTTAGACAATGCACTTGCAAAAAACTACATCAGCACATTGGCTGATTATCCTATTGCTTTAGATTTGGCTTTGCCTATTTACAGTTGGGCAATTGTACAAAACCAAGTAGGCGAAAAAAAATTAATCAATGGTATAAGAAATGCAGACTTGCGAGACACTACTTTATATCAAGCATTGGCATCAAATTTTTATTTCATAAAAAAAGATCATTACCTAAAAGGAAATTTTCTATATGAAGATTACACTTTGAAGGTAGAAGAATTGAGCACACAGGAATTAAATATAGCGTATAAAAATTTTATAAAAAAAAATAAAAAAAAGGAACTAACGACTATTTTTTTTCAGTTAGATGATGCAACTTTATCACAGTATTCAATTATACAATTAAAAAACATATTACAATGAAAAAATACATTATTGGCATCGCCATTTCAATAGTTGGTATCAAGGCAAGCATAGCATGTAGTTGGTATTCAGAAGATGCTTCGTATTACAACTTGTTTAATCAAGAACTCATTGCCGACAAATCATTATCTCCATTTTACTTAACTTATGATGTTACTTTTTATGGCGATAGTTATGAATATGACAATGAAAGCAAAGATGAAATTAATTACAATATACTTGAATGGAAAAAATATTTCGACAATCACATAAATGAGAAAGATTTGAATTATTTGGTATATCAATCATCGTTGAATGAACTGACGAATATTGCAAATACAAAATCATTTAACAAAGTCAATGACACTTTAAAAAAGCAAGTGTATATGACAGATAAAGGCATGGAAGCTATTCAATATTTAATATTTGCCAAAAAATGTGAGCCTTTTGCAACAATGACACGTGAAAATGGCGATGATGAATGGAGCTATAGTATCGTACGAAAAACGGCAACGAAAGCACAATTTATGTCGATTGCAAAAATTGGCAATGGCCTTTATGCCACAACAAAAAACAATGATATCAAGTTGCGCATTGCATATCAACTCGTACGCTTATCGCACTATGCTGGCTTTAACGACGATGCCGTGCGTTATTTCAACACGTATGTTGAACCACTGAAACAAAAATCATTATTCTATTATTATGCATTAGAACAAAAAGGCGGTGCATTGTTTAATCAAAAGAAATATGCAGAAGCTGGTGCTGCTTTTGCAAGCGTCTTTAACAACACTACGGACAGAAAAATACCTTGCTACGCGAGTTTTAGAATTTCGAATCAAATGGACTTTAACAAGTCGATTGCATATTGCAAAACTGCTAACGAAAAAGCAGCTTTGTATGTGCTGCGCGGCTTTAATAAATTTTCAAATGGCTTGTCTGAAATGAAAAATATTTATGCAGTTGCGCCAAAAAGTGCCTACTTAGAATTGATGGCATGTCGCGCTTTAATGCAATTAGAACATAAAGCTTTTTTAGTGCCTAATGATTATGAGTATATCAGAAATTCAACGTTTCCAACACTCGACGCCAATAGTAAAGTATTTTTACAAAAAATAATTTTATTTACAGAAACCTTACTGAAAGAAAAGAAAGCAAGTCGAACAGATTTTTGGCAAGCGTATTTAGCGCATTTATATTTACTCAAAGGCAATTATCTAAAAGCGAAAAGCACAGCAGATAAAGTAATTTCAGACGACAAAGACATCATTGCACAAAGCAACAGAACCTCTTTTTGTGCTTACATCGCTAATTTAAAAACTATTGATGCCACAGCTGAACAAAAAATAAATGAGCGTTATCTTAGTAAAATCAGCAATGAAAATGAAAAGCATTTTGTGTATGAAATTTTAGCACACAACTATATCATGCAAAATAATTTTGCCAAAGCATTTTTATGTCACAATGATTTCACTGGTTTATATGGCTCCTTAAATATCAACATCATCACTGATTTGATTGCATTATTTGAGAAAGAAAACAAAAGTGAATTTGAACAATCGCTAATCAATAACAAGATAAAAAGCAAAGAGCCATTATTAGAATTATATGATTTGAAAGGCACACATTATTTCAAAAATGATGACTTAGAAAATGCTTTAGTTTGGTATAAAAAAATAAATAAAAATATAGCATTTTTAAAAATCCACGAATATCAATATGATGACGAAGGGAAGGAAAGCGTCATCGAAAAAGACGGCGATTTTAATGGCTATTCCAATATTGATGCTGGTATATTTAGCAACAAAGTACAAACCTATTTTGACGACGATATTGATAATGCTTTTAATGACAAAACTTATCAATCTTTTGCATTTATAGAAAACAAGATGAACAAACGTCAATTGGTAGAAGCCTTGATACAATTGAAGAAAACAGCAATTGGAAACGATGAAAATGCTGCTAAAGCCAACTTTTTATTAGGCAATTTTTATTACAACACTTCACTTTGGGGTTTTTATAGAAATTTCTTTTATTACGAGCCAGGCAATTATTATTTGTCGTATGTGTACACGTACAACACGATTCCAAATAAGCTAAAAGAATCCTATAATTACAATGCTGGTGCAGGTTTAATTAGCTACAATCAACCTAAAAAACCATATGATTATTTCTTAAAAGCTGAAAGCCTTTCATCTGATAAAGAAATGAAAGCTAAGGCTGTATTTCAAGCTTCAAAATGTGAATTGGATTTGCTTTTCTCTGCTGAAGATTATAATTTTTATAGCAATCTCAAACAATTGTACAATTCTACCAATCGTCCAATGTTTAAACGTTTAAAGACTTATTATGCACAAACTGCATATTTCAAAGAAATACAAAGCAATTGTAGTTACTTTAAGTATTATCTGCAATATCGTCTGTAGATTGTGTTTTGCTTTTTTGCGCTGGATCATTAGCATTTGCTAATGTTTCAGACGTTTTTTGTGTTGTTTCTTCCGTGTTTTCAGATGTTTCCAATTCGATGTTTTCATCAACAGAAGCATCTTCAAAAGTATCGCTTAGAATTTCGCGTTGTTCTTTCGGAATATAATTTTCTTTGTGTCTTCTTTTTAAAATATTCTCTTTTCGCTCAGCGCGATTTTCTTCCTTTTTGATTTTTTTCTCTTCCTTTTCAGCTGCACGCTGTTGCTTTTTTATTTCATTAGATGCAATACGCAACTGTCTTTCCTCTTCTGTTTCGGTTGGAATAATTTTAATTTTTGAGGTTTGAATTTCAAATACGTCATCAATCGGCAAATCGATAGTCCACCATAGCACTTTCACCTTGGCAATGCCTACGCTTCGCATCCAAATTGGCTGTGATAATAGATTCGATAGCGCTTGAAAAAATGAAGTGATAATACTAATTTCAGAAACCGTTGTAAATACTACTTCAGCGTTTCCTTTCACACGTATTGGTTTATCGTAGCTCATCTTACCAACTTTAATTCCATCTTTATTAAGCAAATCTGTTTCGATAGACATTAATCGATATGGTATAAAAAGTGTATTTTTTATACATAAATCCGTTTCATTTACAACCGATAATAAACCTAATTGCTTCGTACGCACTTCAACGATATCAACAGCTTTATTTTTCGATGCTTTTCGGATTATATATTGAGTAATAATCTTGTTTATTTTTTCTATGAATGTCATATTCTATTGGTAAAGTCTTGTTAAAATAAATATTGATACTTGTATTCTTAGTAAACAAACATTAACTTTATTTGTACTGCAATATTAATAATATTAAAGCTACAATAACTTAAATTTTTAAAAATGGAACACCTTAGCACCGTTATTGCAATTCCTATTTTTTTGATATTCATCATCATCGAATTTTTTGCCACACGCAAGAAACATCCAGAATACTATAGACTCAATGACACCATCACCAATTTGAATATTGGCGTTAGCCATCTATTGTTTAAGCTCCTTACAACAGGACTACTATTAAGTGCTTATGTTTTTGTGATGGAAAAATTTGCAGTGCTACATCTACATGGAATTACAGCATATATTGTTGTGCTCATCTTGTTTGATTTCTGTTTTTATTGGGCGCATCGTTTTGGTCATGAAATCAATTTATTTTGGGGAGCACATGTGGTACATCATCAAAGTGAAGAATATAATTTAAGTGTTGCGCTTCGCCAATCGTGGATACATAGTTTTTTAGCCTTTATTTTTTTCTTACCAATTGCATTTTTAGGTGTCGATGTTTTGACCTTAGGTATTTGCGCCAGTATCAATTCCTTTTATCAATTTTGGATACACACAAAAGCAGTTCACCGCATGCCAAAATGGTTTGAATATATTTTCAACACTCCGTCACATCATCGTGTGCATCATGGTGTAAATCCAAAATACATCGATAAAAATCACGGTGGCATGTTTATCATTTGGGACAGACTATTTGGCACCTTTCAAGCAGAAGAAGAAGCGCCAACGTATGGTATCACTACACCGCTAAAAAGTTGGAATCCAGCATGGGCAAATATCGAATATTATGTGATGTTGGTGAAAAAAGCGAAACCATATTCATTCACAGATAAATTGAAACTTATTTTCGCAAAACCTGGCTGGCAACCGAATGCTTTTGGTGGACAATTAGTCATTCCAGCAGTCGATAAATCAACACCGAAATACGATGCAAATGCGAGCAGTAAAAATTTGAATTTATATGTATTAGCTCAGTTTGTTTGCATCATTATTGGTTTGTCTGCTTATTTACTTTATTACGAGCATTTGAGTATCTTTTACAAGATAGTTTTCTTCAGTATTTTAATGCTTTCTACAGTGATTTGTAGTGCCATTTTAGAACAAAAAAACTGGGTAAAATATGTGGAATATATTCGCTTGTCAATAGCAGCTATCGCCTTAAATACTATGTATTACATCAATCACAATGGTTGGTTTTACATTGTATTTATTATTTCATGTGTGCTAACAGCTTATTTTCTTACCTGGTTTACATTAAATATCAACAAGCGTTTTATTTTCAAAATAAAATAGACTACGCGCAAAATAGCTTATTTCATTTTCTGGCATAATTCAATCAAAATGCCATTTGTTGTCTTTGGATGAAAAAAACACACCAATTTATTTAATGCACCAATGTAAGGTTTTTCTGTTAAAGGCTGAAAGCCTTCAGATTTCAAACGCTCCATTTCAGCTTCTATATTTTCTACTTCAAAGCAAACATGATGAATACCTTCGCCTTTTTTTTCTAAATATTTATACACTTTACTTTCTGGTGTATGTGCTTGCATTAGCTCCACTTTAGTATCGCCTAAATCAAAAAAGGAAACATCTAGTTTTTCACTAATTACTTCTTCTTGGTGAAATGGTGGCTTATTAAATAATTTTGTAAAAAGCTCGTTTGACGATGCTAAATCTTTTACGGCTATGCCGATATGGTCTATTTTTTTCATATTGATACCAATTTAGAAGTAATAAAATGATTTTACAAGCACTTAATATTTTAACCATATTGCAATTAACTTTAACTGACGCTAAGCATTCGTTGTGAAAAAATATGTTCAAAAATGTATAATTTTACTACGTGATTTATTTGGACTATAATGCAACTACTCCGGTGGACGAACAAGTGCTTCAAACCATGCTGCCTTATTTCTCTGAAAAATTTGGCAATGCCGCCAGCAGTACGCACCTTTTGGGCGCACAGGCAAAAGATGCCGTCGAAATTGCGCGTCACCATGTAGCCAATACCATTCATTGTGAAGCGCAAGAAATTATATTTACCTCAGGAAGCACTGAAGCCATCAACCTCGCAATTAAAGGTGTTTTTCAATTGTATCAGCATAAAGGCAAACATATCGTGACTGTAAAAACAGAACACAAAGCCGTGATAGATACTTGCAAATATCTCGAAAAAAAAGGCGCGACAATTACTTATTTAAATGTAGATAAAGATGGATTAATCGACTTAGATGAATTAGATAAGGCCATTTCTCATGAAACCATTTTAGTATGTGTGATGTATGCCAACAATGAAACAGGCGTCGTTCAAGACATTAAAAAAATAGCACAAATCACACATCAGAAAAATAGCATTTTCTTTTGCGATGCCACACAAGCCATCGGAAAAATGCCAATAAACGTGCAAGCAGATGGTATCGACCTGATGTGTCTTTCGGCACATAAAATGTATGGACCAAAAGGCATTGGTGCTTTATTTGTACGGCGAAAAAATCCAAGAGTAGCACTCGAACCTTTGTTGCATGGCGGTGGCCACGAACGTGGCTGGCGGAGTGGCACGCTCAACGTGCCGGCGATAGTCGGCTTAGGAAAAGCCTGCGATATCATTGGCGAAAACAAATTCATCGAAAAACTAAGAGATGAATTAGAAGATGCATTGCTAGCACATTATCAAGATAAAATAAACATTAATGGCAAGCACGCAATAAGGCTTGCTAACACTTCTAATATTACATTTCCATTCAAAGCCGTCGATTTAATCAGACAAACAAAATCACTATTGTCCATCGCCACAGGCTCTGCCTGCACATCGGCAGAAAACACACCATCGCATGTGCTTACAGCTATGGGTTTATCGCGTGAACAAGCAGAAAAATCAATACGTTTCAGTTTGGGAAAATATACAACAGAAACTGAAATACAGACAGTCCTTACATTGATAAAACATGCTTTTTAATTCGGTTTTTATTTTTTACGGATATATTTTTCCGTTTGTAATTCCATATACTTCCAACTCAGCGTGAGTGTGTCTCCATTGTTCGATAAGAAATATTGCGCTGGTCGCTCGTCATTAAACTGCACCATATCGATGTTGTTTTCTTTAAACATTATCACCGTGCCACTCCTTGGCAATGCAGTAGATTTAGCATGTGTTTCTAAAAATGTGTTATCACTTTTCAATTCTAATGTAATAGCATCATTTGTATTTTCTGGATTAGAAATACCACGGCGTGCACCACAGCAATCTGTTTCTTTCCAAATCCAATTGCCATAGATATTGACAAGTGGCTTCGGCTTAAATGGATCCACCCAATCCGTTCCTTTTTTGGGTTTTGGCATTTTAGGTGGTTTTGCCAAGAGCAATGCAGATGCACTCAAAACAATAAAAAGTATAAATAATAATCTACGCATCGTTATTTTTGTTTTGTAAAAGTATAAAATTTGTAGTTTTTAAATTGCTATGCAAATATATTGCCAAAAATATGAATGAAATACAAAAAATTAGAATAGACAAATGGCTTTGGTCTATCCGTCTTTACAAAACACGTACTTTAGCCACAGATGCTTGCACTGCAGGAAAGGTAAAAATTGACGGCGAGACTGTCAAAGCATCATATCTATTAAAAGTAGGACAAATCATTAACATAAATAGACAAGGTGAAAAATGGACGCTCAAATCGATTAAATTGATAGAAAAAAGAGTAGGTGCACCTATTGCCATTACCTGCTATGAAGACTTAACACCACCAGAAGAAAAAGATAAACTCAAATTTCCTTCCGTGTTTTTTGAAGTTAGGGACAAAGGTACTGGCAGGCCTACGAAAAAAGACCGCAGAGACATCGACAAATTCAAAGATATAGAGGACTAACATGGTGAAACATGTCGCATATCTATTGTTTATTGTATTTAAAAGTCGATAATGTTCTATTATACAACTTCCTTTCTTTAAATATTAATAACAAACTAAGTCCATTAAAAACAACATTTTAATACTAAAAAGTAGTAAATTTGTACAAATAACTTAAGTATGTTTGGAATGCACGGACCCGAACTTTGGTTCATCTTAGCAATAGTAGTTTTACTTTTTGGTGGTAAAAAAATACCTGAATTGATGCGTGGCGTTGGTAAAGGAATTCGCGAATTTAACTCAGCGAAAAACAATCTTCAAGATGAGTTTGAAAAAGGACTAAAAGAAGACGAGAGCAAAAAATTGCCAGAAAGCAAGTAATTTAATTTAATACTACGTGGAAGTGTACAGATCTCTAAAGACGCTGCAAGAAGATTTATATAATAAAAAAATCACAGCAACTGCGCTTACACAACAATCTATCTCCAATATTTTAGCGCAGAAAGAACTCAATGCGTTTGTTACAGTATTTGAAGAAAGCGCATTGGCAAGTGCCAAAAAAATAGACGAAAAATTACAATCTAATCAGCCATTAGGCAAACTATTTGGTTTAACGATTGCTATCAAAGACAATATTGTTTATAAAAATCATATCGCTACAGGCGCTTCAAAAATCCTATCAGGTTTTATTTCGCCCTATTCTGCTACTGTAGTAGAGAAATTATTGGCAGAAGATGCCATCATCATTGGCAGTACTAACTGCGATGAATTTGCGATGGGTGGCAGTAATGAAAATTCATATTATGGTGCTGTCAAAAATCCTGTTGACAAAGAACGTGTTTCTGGTGGCTCCTCTGGTGGCTCTGCTGTGGCTGTCGCTGCCAATTTATGTTTAGCAGCATTAGGCTCTGACACGGGTGGTTCGATTCGTCAGCCAGCTTCATTTTGTGGTATAGTCGGTTTGAAACCAACCTACGGCAGAGTTTCTCGTTATGGATTGATGGCCTACGGTTCTTCATTCGACCAGATTGGCACATTTACACATACTATTGAAGATGCCGCTTTGATTTTAGAAGTCATTGCAGGTGCTGATGCTTATGATGCAACTTGTTCTCCGCGAGCAATTCCTAGTTATTCAAACCATATATCATCCAATAAAAAATATAAAATTGCCTATTATAAAAATGCCATCGAACATGCTGGCGTTGACAAGGAAGTAAGTGCCGCCACCATGCAATGTATTGAAAGATTAAAAAGTGAAGGTCACCAAGTAGATGCCATTGCATTTGATGAGTTAGATTATATCGTGCCTGCCTATTATGTATTAACCACAGCGGAAGCATCTTCCAATCTGTCGCGTTATGATGGTGTAAAGTTTGGCTATCATGCCAAAGAAGCTACTGATTTAGAATCTACATATAAGCTAACACGCTCACAAGGATTTGGCAAAGAAGTGCAACGCAGAATTATGAGCGGTGCTTTTGTGTTGAGTGCTGGCTACTACGATGCCTATTATTCCAAAGCACAAAAAGTAAGAAGAATAGTAGCAGAAAAAACCTACAATACTTTAGAAGAATACGATTTTATACTATGTCCAACCGCACCAACACCAGCTTATAAGATTGGCGAAGTGCAAGATTCCATCGCTTCATTTTTAGGTGATATATTTACCGTTCAGGCAAATATTGCAGGCATTCCAGGCATTTCATTACCATTATATACAACATCGAACGGCTTGCCTATTGGCATTCAGCTGATGGCAGGAAGATGGCAGGAAGAAAAATTGCTGGCTTTTGCTAATGCTTTGATGTAGTACGATTACTTCACATTTTTATAAACATATAATGCAGTATCCAATTTATTTAAAAATTGCTTGCTGGCATAGGCGAATAATGTTTGCTTAGCTTTCTTATTTGTAATAAATACAGGTGAATATTGCTTTTTAAAATCTGTGTCATTGTAAATGTGTCGTATAACTTTTCCGCCAAAACCATTAACAATGTAATCTCTTTTTGTAAAAGGAATAAATTTTGATGTATCTGCAACAAACTCAAATAAAAATAAATCTGGTTTTTGTTTTAAAAATACAGTTTTATTAAATGCACGGTGTCCTTTTAAAATATCTTTAGGTCGGTCATTAATTGTATGCGCAACCTCTATATTATTTAAACCTAAGACATCATTCACATATCCATTATAGGTATATGCAAAACCGCCTGCAGCAATTACACCTACTGATGGCTTCTTCTGATAATCAAAAAATGAATTGAGATTATTGCCTAATTTTCTGTTTTCATTCGCAATATCAAATTCAATTGCAATGGAATATTTGTTATTAACAAATAAAACGTAAAGACTCTTAAGTGGTAGAAATGACAAAATCAATATTGATAGGAATATCTTCTTTCTTGATGATGTAATCTTGTTTATCAATTTATTCTGATGGCTGAATGATAGCATCAAAAAAAGAAAACACAAATGAAAAATCGGACTAAATGCTTGATAAAATCGAGACATGCGGAAATGATCACCGCCTGTATAGAATGGAATACCAATACCAACTAAAGAAATTATAACTAAGGAGAAAATTATTTTATTGTTTGATGTGTAATCTTTTTCATTTATCATTTTTATAAACCAGATAAATATTAATACAAAAAATGCAATAATTAATGGATTCGTCCTACTAACATATTTCCCAAAATAAATTGCACCTTCAAACAGATTATTTAAAAATCCATCAGACATTTTTACATAATATGTATTAGGAAATGGATAGCCAAAATAATATAAACGCCATTTTGTTAATGCTATTAATGATATTATAAAAACAACACACATTGGTATTGTATGAATGAGTATTTTCCTAAAAGAAATTTTTTCCAAAAACAATTGTAAAACACGAATAGCTATAAAAACCAATCCTATTAATATACTTTCTGGTCGCGTAATAATAAAAAATGGAAAAAGTAGTGATATTATTATAGTTGATTTTTGAAAAGAAAAGTTATTGTTTAAGTATGGCACTATTAATAAGTAAGTAAATAATACCAATTCAAAAGTCCACAAGCCTGTTTCTAAAAGTGATAATACTGTCCAATCATAAAAGCCGGGAAATACGACTAAAAATCCTAAAAATAAAGTGATATAATTAGCAGACAAGTGCTCATCTTTTATAAATAATTCAATGATCTTAATTGCAATTTTGAGTGTAAAAAAAAGTAAAACAACATTAATAATAAGCAAACATATTTCTATGTGATTGGTAAATATAAAAATGAAACTACCAATTAATGTCCATAATATAGAGGTAAATCCTTCAACACTTTCACTGCCTACATTATATACAAATCCCTTGCCATCAGCAAAGTTTTTCATATACACAAAATAGATATTTGCATCATCTATTCCGATTTTAGGAAAACCATATAAGCAGCCGATGATAAATATCGATACTAATAAATAAATGAAAATTAGGATATTCTTTTTCATCAGAAACTATTCAACAATAAATTTATCTGTATTTGTATTTTCGATTTCATACTATTCATACATAAAACTGCTTGTTGGATAGTGGCTCATATCTGAATTGAGAAAATCTATATATATAAATATTGCTTTAAATATTAGAATACAAATATATTCTGATATTCTGAAAACTAATAACATTCCTAAAAAAATCCTAAAAAACATTGATTTATCCTTTTTAAGGTTCATTTTTCTTATCTTGCAAAAATGAGCATTCGACTATATTTTACTATATATATACTATTCTTTTTCTTTGGTTTTAATCAAGAACTTAAGGCACAATCGCCTCCACCTTCGCAATACAAAGATGCACCATCAGAATTATATATTCCTACGGAAGAGCAATTATTTAAAGACGATCCTGACCCAGTAGTCTTGAGTGCACAAATTGCAGTGCGCTTAAAAAAAATACAACAAATCATTCCTTTAGATTATAACGACCACGTCCAAAAATACATATCGTACAATACGCACGAAAAGCGCAAAGAACATATCGCAAAAATGTTGGCACGCGCTAAGAAATTCTTTCCAATTTTCGAGCCTATATTAGCAAAATATGGCATTCCTGATGAAATGAAATACTTGGCTGTTGTAGAATCAGCACTAAATCCATTTGCCTTGTCGAGAGTTGGTGCCAGTGGTCCTTGGCAATTTATGTATAGCACAGCATTGCGGTACGAACTCAACATCAACAAACGTGTGGACGAGCGCCGAGACCCTTATCTTGCTTGCGAAGCGGCTGCAAAATATTTGAGTGAAATGTATGCATTATATGGTAATTGGCAATTGGCAATCGCCTCTTACAATTGTGGTGCTGGCAATGTCAACAAAGCCATAAAAAAAGCTGGTGGTTCATTGAATTTTTGGGATATCCGCGGATTTCTTCCTGCAGAAACGCGCGCGTATGTGCCTTCATTTATTGCAGTCGTTTATGCCATGAAATATGCTGGAAAATATGGCATTAGCGCATTGCCTTTGAATAGAGAAAATACGCAGCGTATTACCATCAGACAAAAGATATCTGTTTCTGATTTAGAAAGCAGTTTATCCATTCCTCGACAAGATATTATTGATGAAAATCCATCGCTTTTAACGACAACAATTCCAGCAGATTTTATTCTCAATCTGCCTGTTTCTAAAATAAATGCCTACTATCAATTCCAAGATTCCTTGCAACAAAAAGCACTTTGTGAATTGGAAGAAAAACAATTAGTTGTACCTACGGTAATTAAACCAACTAGTTCAGACGCGGAAATATCAGCATCAAAAAAATCAAATGTTTCTACAAAAGAGGAATGGAAAAATATTCCAACAGCAGAAAAACCATCATCGAATGTCAGCATCGACAAACCTTTAGGGAAAGAAGATGATGTCAACTATAAAACAATGGCATACACCGTAAAAACAGGCGACAATTTAGGAAAGATAGCCGCATGGTTTCATTGCACAGTAAAAGAATTGCGCACTTGGAATAAACTACAAGACAATAATATTGCTGTAAAAGATGAGCTACTTTTATACATTCACAAAAACGATTATAAAAAATTTGTTCGATTTAACTATTTAAGCGCTAGCATCAAAACTGATTTAAGTGCAAAAATTACAACACAAGAAGAGAAAAACAATACACTACAACAAGAAAAAATTGAGGCCAACACACCTTTGATTGACAAAATAAATCCTATAAAAATTTTAAGTAAAAAAGATTGTTATAAAAAACATACGGTAAAAAGTGGCGAATCGTTATATAGTATTGCTCAAAAATATGACGATGTGAGCGTTCAAGACTTGCTATTATGGAATGGCTTCAAAAAAACACCAATTCTACATAAAGGCGACATTATTAAGGTGCGTAAAATTGCCTGCAAATAAGCTATTTCCTAATCATAAATAGGAAAAACAAAAATCGGATAGCGTATTTGTAAATCGCTACAATTTATAGATAAGTTTATTATTTTTGTTCAATATCACAAATTGACTATTAACTATAAACTATGTTTGCATATATAAGCGGAAAAATTACTTATAAAACACCTACACATATTTATCTGGATTGTAATGGAATTGCCTATTATATCAATATTTCTTTGAATACGTATGCGGCTATTGAGAAGCAGGAGTCTGTAAAGCTCTACACACACCTTGTCGTCCGCGAAGATGCACATGTGCTTTACGGCTTCTATACTGAAGAAGAAAAAAATTTATTTTTACATTTAATATCCGTTTCTGGCGTTGGACCTAACACAGCGCGTTTGGTGCTGTCATCAATGTCCACTCAAGAATTTCAAAAGGCAATAATTCAAGCTGATGTGCGTTTAATACAATCAATAAAAGGCATTGGACCGAAGTCGGCTCAGCGCCTCATTTTAGAACTAAAAGACAAATTAAAAAAAGACGCAACAGCTGAAGGTATGGATAACATTGCGGCAAGCAGTAGCAACACGCTTATCAAAGAAGAAGCATTGGCTGCCCTAAATATGCTCGGTTTTCAGAAAGCACAAGCAGAAAAGGCCGTACAAAAATCCATGCAAGAAAATACCCAAATACAGTCAGTTGAAGAATTAATTAAATTGAGCTTAAAAAATTTGTAAATTTGCCACACACACTCGATACTTAGTGATAAAAAAACTACATACTACTTCTAAAAGTACTCTCCTATTTTTTGCTGTTTTATATAGCACGATAAATGTATTTGCTCAAACGGATAGCAACAAAACTACATTGCGTTTCCCAATTGAAGATAGAAATACAGATTTTTTATTAACAAAGCCTAAAACAACAATTGATTTAAGAGATCCAAAAATAATTGACAAAAAAGTAGAATACGACCCACAAACACAAAAATATGTTCTCTACGAAAAAATAGGCGACACCTACTACAAAACACCTACCTATATGACATTCGATGAATACATCGAATATACTGCTCGCGAATCTGAACAAGGCTATTTCTTGCAGCGCTCTCGTGCCATTGACTTAGCTGAGCGCAAAAGCAAACAACCTTTTTTGTATCAAGGTCCTGAGTTATTTAATCGATTTTTAGGTGGCACAAAAATAGAAATTAAACCACAAGGAAATGTTGATGTAACTATTGGCGTAAACTCACAACGCGTGGAGAATCCTGTGTTGCTACAAAACCAACGTCGCAATATCAACTTTGATTTTGACATGAATATCCAATTGGGTTTACAAGCCTCCATTGGCGACAAAATGAAATTAGGCATTAACTACAATACTAAATCAGGATTTGCTTTTGAAAATCAATTAAAATTAGGATATAAAGGAAAAGAAGATGACATTATCCAAGCCTTGGAATTTGGTAATGTCAGCATGCCTTTGCGTAGTGCATTAATCAAAGGACCTCAAAATTTATTTGGCGTAAAAACACAACTTAAATTTGGCAGGCTAACGATTACAAATGTATTGGCACAGCAAAAATCAAAAACCGAAAATGTACGCATTGAAAATGGCGCGCAAACAAAAAAATTCGCTATTAAAGCTGACGAATATGAAGATAATCGCCACTTTTTTATAGCCCAATATTTTAGAGATAGTTACGAACAAAGTTTGAGCAAACTGCCATTTGTTGCTGCGCAAACTGTCATTAATCGTATTGAAGTTTGGGTAACCAACAAAACTCGCCAAACAGAAGAAGTGCGCGAAGTTGTGGCATTTCAGGATTTAGGTGAAAC
>WBZL01000552.1_pt1 | contig 41757 bp, 32 predicted proteins | sample 5204291 | NCBI WGS metagenome assembly WBZL01 (sample SAMN12344345, study PRJNA552823) | activated sludge metagenome | biome: Activated sludge suspended growth; feature: Nitrification reactor; material: Wastewater; isolation source: activated sludge from nitrification reactor of wastewater... | reverse complement strand
ACAACACCAACAGCATTTGATTCCATACATTGGTCAACTGGTGCAAACACCAATTTTATCACAGTTACCAGCCCTGGCGCATATAGTGTTTATGGTATTACCAGCTCAGGTTGTGTTATCAATAAAAACTTCAACGTCACCATTGCTGGCAAAGCACCGACAGCACAATTTGCAGTTGCGCCAGCATGTCAAAACGCAGCTCTCGCATTCACTGATTCGTCAAAAGTGCCAGCAGGCAATACGATACAAAGTTGGAATTGGACATTCAGCAACAACAGCACATCTTCTGTGCAAAATCCAAGCACTACATTTAGTAATTTAGGCACGCAAACGGCATCATTAAAAATAAAAACGAATGTAGGTTGCACCGATTCTATCGCTAAAACATTTGTAGTCAATAGAAATCCAACGCCATCTTTCTATAATCTATTGTCTTGCGAAGGTATGCCTACCATATTTGCCGATCAAACTATTGCCAATGCTGCCGCAGTCACAGATTGGTCTTGGAATTTTGGTGGATTAGGCATTAGCAATGGCATGCAAAATCCTGGATTTTCTTTTCCTGCCGCAGGCAATTATTTGGTGACGCTGAAGGCTACTAACTCGAATGGCTGCTCTGATACGATATCGCGTCAGGTGGCCGTCAATAGCTCGCCGAATGCCAATTTTTCTTTTGATTCAGTTTGTGGCAAAACGCCAGTAAATTTAAAATTTTTAGCTACTGTGCAAGCACCGAGTGTGATTCCTGATATCAATTGGGGAAGCTGGGATTTTGGCGATGGCACCATAGAAACAGCCATCAGAAATCCACAACATATATATAATGAACCTGGCACTTACGATGTGAAATTGGTCGTCAAATCATCTAACCAATGCCTAGATACTGTAGTAAAACAAATAAAAGTATTTGACTTTCCAGTAGTTGATTTTACGATTTCACCAACGCAATGTGTTGGCAAGTCTATTCAATTTACGGATATTTCAGCCACACCAGATGGCACACCAATCAGCAAATGGAATTGGTATTTCTCGGGCTTGGCAACAGATACGATACAACATCCAAAATATACTTTTAATTCGCAAGGAAATTATACGATACAGCTAACAGCACAAAATACGGTTGGTTGCAGTAATACCAAATTGCGTAGCATTGCCGTATCATCGCCGCCAATACCAAAATTTACATTCTCACCACAGAATGGATTGCCGCCTTTAAACGTGAATTATGTCAATCAGTCAGCCACAAATGGCAATTATCTATGGAATTATGGCGATGGTGGACCTTTCATTGCAGGCTATAATCCACCACCACATGTATATACCGCAATTGGTACGTATCCTATAAAATTAGTAGCTACAGACTTTAGAGGCTGCACAGACACTTTAACGAAATTTATTTTAGTGGATAGAGCTTATTTAGATGGCGTGATGGCATCGATTAGCTTAATTCCGACATCGGGCGATTTTTATAAAGTACAGGTTAGCATCATCAATAATAGTAATGTAGAAATTACAGCACTCGGCTTGAGCTTGCAGTTGGGAGGAGGCGCAGAAATCAGAGAAAACTGGACAGGTAGCCTTTTGCCAGGACAAACAACGGTGTATTTGTTTAATGGCGAATTGCGCGCTGGCGATAATTCTATACCTGTGGTTTGCGCTTCTATCGATAATGTCAATAATAATGCTACAGAAAACAGAACAGACAATAACACGACATGTAAAGAAATAAAAGTCGGCGGTTTTGATATACTTACAATTTTTCCCAATCCAGCTTATGACAATAATATCAACTTCGGCGTGATGTTGCCTGCCGCAGGGAAAGTAAACATTCGCTTTGTGGATGTATTAGGACAGCAAATGTATCAATCTGATTTTGATGGCATCAAAGGTTACAATCAATTTGCAATGCCAATCGGCATGTTGAATGCTACTGTGTATGTTGCAGAAGTGTCTTTTGATGGAGAAGTAGTGCGTAAAAAATTTATGCGCAAGAATAGGTAAATAATCAGAATGATATTCAGTTGTTGGAGATTCCCACTTTCGTGGGAATGACATTCGTATAAATACAATTTACTTATTGCTTATGCACTTGGTATGGAATTTCTGATTTGTTCAACTATAGCAACAGATGGCAATATGTTATCAATAGTAAAGCCATTACCTTTAATGATTTCACGATAGGCTTGTGTATGTAAATCGGAGAAGCCTTCGGTGAACTCATACACTTTTCCGTTAATGGACATCTGTCGTTTGGCTCTTAAATTGCTGTCAATACTAAGGTTCCAATGTATGCTAGCTTTATCAAGATGTAATGTGCCAATGCTTGTCGTTTTTGTATTTTCTTCGACATGGAGTTGTTTGCAATTACCAAATAACCATGTGACTAAATCAAATAAATGGATACCAATGTTTGTAGCAATTCCGCCCGATTTTTCGATATCACCTTTCCAGCTTTGATGGTACCATTTTCCGCGTGGCGTGTAATATTCGATATTCACTTCAAATTTATTTGTGGTGGATTGTTCTATTTCTTTTTTCAATTGAATTAGCATTGGCAGTAAGCGCAATTGAAGTATAGTGAATATTTGTTTGCCACTTTGTTGCTGTGCTGCTTTCAATGTATGCAAACTATCTACTGTAAGTGATAAAGGTTTTTCACAAATAATTGTTGTTGCTAGTTGTAAACCTGCTAAGCAATGTGCTTCATGTAAATAATTGGGAGAGCAAATAACAAGATAGTCTAGTGTTTGTTGCTGCGCAAGAAATTCAAAGAATGATGTTTCATTTGTAAAGAAATCACAAGCCGGAAAATAAGTATCTAAAATTCCTACAGCATCTGCTATATCATAAGCAGCCACTAAATTTCCATTTACTTCTTTAATTGCTTTTAGATGGCGTGGTGCAATGTAGCCAGCAACACCAATGATGGCAAAATTGTTAGACATGTTTATTTGCTTGTCGATTCAATGTATAAATACGAAAGTTAGTCAATTACTTTTTTACAAAAGTTGTTTTCCATTTTATATTTTTCATGACGGATAGCACAAATTGCAATATTGTTTTCAAATACTAATTTTGCTCCTGCTTCACTCATCCAGCCGTCTTGCTTTGCCGGATTGCCTTTCATAAGCGCATACGGTTTTACTGTTTTGGTAATAACACAGCCAGCACCAATAAATGCATATTCGCCAATCGTATTTCCACAAACAATTGTGGCATTAGCGCCAATCGTTGCACCTTTTTTAATCAATGTAGTTTTATATTCTGTTTTTCTTTCAATAAAACTTCTCGGATTGATGACGTTTGTAAAAACGACGGAAGGGCCAACAAATACATCATCTTCGAGAACAACACCTTCATATATAGAAACATTATTTTGAATTTTCACACCATTGCCAATGCTTACATTGTTGGCAATAAATACATTTTGTCCAATGCTACAATTTTCGCCAATTTGCGCACGCATAATATGACTGAAATGCCATATTTTACTATTGTTTCCAATAATGGCGCCATCATCGACAATGGTAGTTTCGTGTTTAAAAATATTATTCATGCGTTGCAAAAAATAATTTTATCATTTCACAAATATACGACAATTGCGTGTCGCTCAATTCTGGAAAAACAGGAATTGATAAAACAGATGCGCATAAAATGCCTGTATTTTTGAGTTCAATATCTTGAAGATATGCCTGTTGTTGATAGGCAGGAATGGGATAATTGATAGTAGAAACAATTCCTTTTTGTGCAAGAAAAATTTGTAGTTCATCGCGTTTTCCATTTTTTATAATAATGGTATATTGATGAAAAATATGATCTGCTGTAATTAGTGGTAATTCAATAGCTTTAATATTCGACAGTTGTTGCTGGTAATAATGCGCATTTACTTTTCTTTTGTGATTATAGGTGTCAATATATTTCAGCTTTACGTTGAGTATAGCGGCTTGCAAAGTGTCTAAGCGAGAATTAACTCCGACAGCATCGTGAATATACTTTTTAGATTGTCCGTGTGACGCGAGCATTCTAATTTTTCTTGCTAATGCCTCATCATTACAGAATACAGCACCAGCATCGCCATAAGCACCTAAATTTTTTGTTGGAAAAAAAGACGTTGTAACAATGCTATTTCGTTTTATGTTTTTTATTGCACCTAAAGATTGCGCATTGTCTTCAATTAATGCAATATTATTTGACTTGCAAAAAGCATCAATGTTTTCGATATCTACACATGGTTGACCAAATAAATGAACAACGATAATCGCTTTTACGTCTTCGCAAAATACAGCTTTTATATGCGATAATGATGTATTAAAATCCTGTGTGTTCACATCGCAAAACACTACTTCATAGCCAAGAAATGTAATAACCTCTACTGGTGCAATATAAGTAAATGCTGGTACTATAATTTTGCTAGCTTTTGGTAGCTGTAAAGCCATAATGGCTAATTGCAAGGCATCAGTTCCATTCGCACAGCCAATTACATGTTGCATACCAGTGTATGCAGCTAAGTTTTGTTCCAGCTCGTGCACAGCATTGCCTTGAATAAAATCAGCGCGGTAAAGCGTGTGCTGAATGGCCTCATCAATTTCATCTTTGATAGATAAATACTGAGCTTTCAAATCTATCATTGGTACATCCATACTCAATAATACAAAAAATTAGTTTATTTTAGGAGTCGCATTATATGAAGAAGCAAAGAATCTTATTTCTTTCACCGTATCCATTTGGTAAAGCGCCGAGCCAACGTTTAAAATTTGAACAATACTATTCTCATTTTGAAAATAATGGTTTCGAATTAAGCACAAGCTCATTTATTGATGATGAATTTTGGAAAGTAATTTATCAACCCGGTTTTTTGTTTGGGAAAATCTTGGGCACGCTTCGAGGTTATGTACGCAGAGTCATTGATTTATGTAGGCTTCGCCAATATGATATTGTGTATATACATCTTTGGGTGACGCCATTAGGTCCACCTTTTTTTGAATGGCTTATTTCAAAAATCGCTAAAAAAGTAGTGTATGATATTGATGATATGATATATCTTAATCAACCCAAAACACGCTTTATAGATAAAATAAAAGGCAGAAATAAACCCTTAGCATTAATGAAATATGCAGATGCTGTAATTGTATGTTCGCCATTTCTAAAACAATTTGTACAACAGTACAATACGAATGTACACACCATTTTAGCTACATACGACACGGATAAATCGACACCAAAAATTCATTCACCAAAAAATACAATTACAATTGGCTGGACAGGCACACATTCTACTTTAAAATATTTAAAGCTTGTAGAAGATACATTGATACAACTTAGCCAAAATAGAAAAATTGAGTTTCTTGTTATTTGCAATGCGCTCTACCATCACGAGCGCATACCTGTTCGCAATATCAACTGGACAGCTGCGCAGGAAATTGAAGATTTAAAACAAATAGATATTGGTATTTATCCATTAGAGAAAGAAGAATGGGTTTTAGGCAAAAGTGGCAATAAGGCATTAGCTTATATGCATGTTGGTGTGCCTTGTGTGGCCACAGATTTTGGCACTAATTCGCTAGTAATACAAAACGGAGAAGATGGTTTTTTGGTGGATAATACTACAATGGCGTGGTACAATAGTCTATTGTATTTAGTAGATTCAACTGACGAAAGAATACGCATTGGAAAAAACGCACGATTGGCCGTAGAACAACATTTTTCTATCAAAGCGAATCAGCATATTTATCTGAGTGTGCTGAAAAATTTAGCAGAATAATAAGAAAGAAAAAATACATGAAATTGTATATTTAAAAATTGATTATAAAATAGAAATCTGAATTTTGAAGTATGTAGAGAAGCGTGGGCTGGCAAAAATCGCCAGCAAAGCGTGGCAATTAGCGTAGAGCGATATTTTTGCCTTGTCTTTTTTGGTTACTTTTTTTGACTAAGAAAAAAAGTGACAAAATATATAACTTGATAATCAGTTGAATACAAAACAATCATTTTAATTCAAACCTCACAACGCATTATTACACTTTATTTAAAGCATCAACATACGCTTTTGCAGTAGCATAAATAACATCTGTGTCATTGCCGAAGCCATAGTAAAACACACCATTTTTAGAAATTTGAATGTGTACTTTGCCAGTGTCATCGCTGCCGCCGGTTACTGCTTGCACTAAGTATTCTTCGAGACGTACGGGCTGTTGTACAATTTTATCAATAGCCTTGAGCGTAGCATCAACCGGGCCACAGCCATCTGCGATTTCTACTGTGCGCTTTCCATTTTTTACTAAAGCAACTGTCGCTGTAGCTTGATGACGTTTACCGCAATGCACTTCTAAATAGTCTATTTCATAAATTTTTCCTTCTCGGCTTTGGCCCATCATTTCCAACAAATCTTCGTCGAAGATTTCTTTGCGTTGGTCTGCCATGTCTAAGAATTTCTTATATGTTTCGTCTAGCTGAGCTTGGTCTAAGGTGAATCCAATATTTTCCAAACGGTGCTTCAGCGCTGCGCGTCCGCTTCTTGCCGTTAATACAATCAAAGATTCTGGAATGCCTACGTCATGTGGGTCGATGATTTCGTAGTTTTCTCTATTTTTTAAAACGCCATCTTGGTGAATGCCAGACGAATGAGCGAATGCATTACGGCCAACAATTGCTTTGTTAGGTTGTACAGGCATACGCATCAATCTTGTAATCAAGCGTGATGTAGGATATATTTTTTTGATATTGATATCGCATTGTAAATTCAAATTATTTTCATGCGATTTTAAAATCATGGCAATTTCTTCTAAGGAAGTATTGCCGGCGCGTTCGCCAATGCCATTCATGGTTACTTCTACTTGACGTGCGCCATTTTGCAAAGCAGCCATAGAGTTGGCTGTTGCCATGCCTAAGTCGTTGTGGCAATGTGCAGAAATAATGGCTTTGTCGATATTTGGCACATTATTCATCAAATACGCAATTTTTGCGCCGTATTGTTCAGGCAAGCAATAGCCTGTTGTGTCTGGAATATTGACTACTGTAGCACCTGCTGCAATTACAGTTTCTACCATGCGTGCTAAAAACTCTAAGTCGGCACGTCCAGCATCTTCACAGAAAAACTCAACATCATCTACATAGTTACGTGCATATTTGGCGGCCCAAGCAGCTTTTTCTAAAATGGCTTCACGTGTTGTTTTTAATTTATTTTTGATATGAATATCTGAGGAGCCTATGCCTGTATGGATACGACCGCGCTTAGCGTGTTTTAATGCTTCCGCAGCGCAATCAATGTCTGCAGCTACGGCACGTGTGAGCGCACAAATAGTTGGATTGAAAATGTTTTTGGTAATTTCGACTACCGATTTGAAATCGCCAGGTGATGAAATAGGAAAACCAGCTTCTAACACATCAACGCCTAATGCTTCTAATGCTAAGCCTACTTCGATTTTTTCAATAGTATTCAATTGACAGCCTGGAACTTGTTCGCCGTCGCGTAGTGTTGTGTCGAAGATAAAAACTTTGTTGCTCATTATGTTATGTTTTCTTGTCATGCGCTGGCACGATGTATCTTTTCTGATAAAATAATGTTTTTTACAAGAGCGGCTACAAAACGTTCACGATGACAAAGCGTCATTAAAAGAATTAAATAAAATTACAAAAACAAAGTATGCATAGCATAAGTAGAAAGTTAAGAATTGTTTAAATGAAAGTTGTAATTGCAACTAAATTTCTCAGCGCAAAACAAAGTGCTCCATAATAAGCACCTGTAATTCGCCGACAAGAAATCCTAAAACAGCTCCAACAGTGATTAAAATCCATTCATCTTGTTTGAACGCAGGTCGCAATACACCTTCAAATTCTTCAGGTGTCAATTCTTGCATTTTGCTGACTAATGTGTTTTGTATGTCCATTGCATCTTCCGCATATTTTTCGATATGTTTCAAAGCAACTGGTAATTGATGCACCATGTTTCCAGTAATCGCAATTTTCATGGCTTTGTATTTTTCTGAACCTACGGCAAATACGACAACTGGTTTTAAAATGCCTGCTTGTTCATCAACCATCTGCTGTACGTTTTTTTGAATCATATTAAATAGATTATCAGACATTTTTCCTGTGAGAATAGACTCAATCATATTGGCAGGCGTTAGCACTTCTTTCGCTATTAATGCACCATACTTTGATGCCACCTCTTGTTGTCGTTTAAAGAATAAACCATGCCAAGTAAACAAACCAAGATATTTTTTAGGTTCTTTTGGTGCAAATATCATTTTTAGCGCCAGCCAATCGGTAAACCAACCTGTAAATAAACCAAATAACGGCATTACCCAAACATTGTGTGTTAAAATCCAAACGACCATCTGCACTAGTCCTATTAGAAAACCAAAATATATTCCTGAATTTCTGATAAATTGGAATTCCTTTTCGCCACTTTCTAAAAATATTTTGTTGAGTAATTTTTTGTCTTTAGTTAGATTGGTGACCACCATATCTTTTAAATCAAACACTTCGTTGAGATTGTCTTTTGTTTGTTGCATCAGCTGGCGCACCATATCTGGTGATTGCTGCTGGATTTGTTTGATGAGCATTTTTTTGACATTTTCAGGAATGCTTTCCCATAAACCTGGTTGATAGTGGCTCATCACGTCGTGTGTGATTTTTTCTACTATCGGCAACATAGGTTTTTCTAATTCTTGTGCAATTCGGTTCGGATCGAGTCTGGCAAAAATTTCTTCAGGTTTGATGAGACGAGCCGTTAAAGTATCACATGCTATAGTGCTCATGACGGCTGCTTTGCGAGGAATAATACCTTGCCAACCAAGAAACGGTTTAATGCCAAAAAACTCTAATGGCTCGAACATCATTTTTATGGCAACAATTTTAGTTCCATAGCCAATCAATGCAGCAATGATAGGCATTGATAAATAGATGTACCAATGAGCCTTAAAATCAGAAATGATAGTTTGTAAAAATTCCATGTGTGTCTATTCTACGAATATCGAAATTTATAATTGAAAAAAGAATTAAAATACCAATAACACGTTTTTAAATTGGCTGAATTTTATATGTTTGACGTCTTATTTTCTTATCATTTGTCAATTGTCTTTACTCAATTTGATAAAATATAAGCAGTATTTTTGTGTTAGATAAGTCAATGATAACGAACATTGTATTTGTCATTAGAGCCGTTATTTAATTATATAGTTTATGAAATACTTTATTTATTTGTAATTTTAACAATGTCAGCATGTATACCGACTGGCACACCAACACCAACTCCACCATTGACATTAACATGGGAAGAAAACTTTAACACTTTAGATGCATCTAGATGGTCAAAAATTCCACGCGGCACAGCAGGCTGGCAAAAACACATGAGCGATTACGATAGTTTGTATGTGATTCGCGATGGAAAATTGGTGTTGAAAGGGATTAAAAACACGGTATTACCAGCAGATGCTGCACCGTATTTAACAGGTGGTGTTTATACTAAAGATAAAGTAGCATTTGGTCTTGGAAGACTTGAAATTCGCGCTAAGCTGAATGCAGCAAAAGGTGCATGGCCAGCTTTCTGGTTGCTTGCACAAGGTCGTCCTTATCCGCAAGGTGGTGAAATAGACATCATGGAGCGTTTAAACAGTGATAATTTTGTCTATCAAACAGTACATTCTACTTACACTATAAATTTAGGAATCAAAGACAATCCAAAAAATTATGGCACAGCGGCCATTAATCCGAATGCGTATAACACGTATGCTGTAGAAAAATATGCTGACAAAGTAGTGTTTTATGTAAATGGCACAAAAACATTTACCTATCCAAAAATTCAAACAACACAGCCTGATCAATTCCCATATGCTGATGGCGATCATTATTTGCTTTTAGATATGCAGCTTGGAGGAAGCTGGGTCGGTACAGTTGATGGCAACCAATTACCAGTGGAAATGGAAATTGACTGGGTGAAATTCTATAAATTTTAAGATTAAACAAAAATAATATTTAAAAGAGGCTATTTCAATTTTTGAGATAGCCTCTTTTCTTTGTAAGGTGCATAAAGAATAGTCACAAGTTGTTTTTCAGAATTCTGTAAAAGCGCAATTTTTTTGTGTATGCATAAATAGGAACGCCATTTCAGTGATGAAATGGCGTTTTAATTTTGTTTATTAAAAACTTTTTGCTTATACAGTTTTTAATTTTTCTCTGATTTTTCCTTCAATTTCATCCGCCAATCCTGGATTGTCTAACATTAATTGTTTCACTTGGTCGCGACCTTGACCAATTTTTTGGCTTTCGTAGCTATACCATGCACCACTTTTTTGTAAGATGCCCAACTCGGCGCCCATATCTACAATTTCTCCTTCTTTAGAAACACCTCTGCCAAACATGATGTCGAATTCAGCTACTTTAAATGGTGGTGCTAATTTGTTTTTCACCACTTTCACTTTGGTTTGATTGCCGATGACATTACCTTCTTTATCTTTAATTTGACCAGCACGACGGATATCTAAACGTATAGAAGCATAGAATTTAAGCGCATTACCACCTGTTGTTGTTTCAGGGTTTCCGAACATCACACCAATTTTTTCACGCAATTGATTAATGAAAATACAACTGCAAGAAGTTTTATTGATGGCACCAGTTAGTTTACGCATGGCTTGGCTCATCAGTCGAGCATGCAAGCCCATTTTGCTATCGCCCATTTCACCTTCAATTTCACTGCGAGGCACCAATGCTGCCACTGAGTCCACCACAACTAAGTCGATAGCGGCAGAACGAATTAATTGCTCGGCAATGTCTAATGCTTGTTCGCCGTCATCAGGTTGTGTGATATATAAATTGTCTGTATCAACGCCTAATGCTTCCGCATATTTTTTGTCAAATGCATGTTCTGCATCTATGATAGCGCAGATACCACCTTTCTTTTGTGCCTCTGCAATTGCATGAATGGCCAATGTTGTTTTACCAGAAGACTCAGGTCCGTATATTTCTATAATTCTTCCTTTAGGAATACCACCAATACCTAAGGCTAAGTCCAAACCTAATGAACCAGTAGATATAACTTCTGATTCTACAATGCTATTGTCGCCTAATTTCATTACGGTGCCTTTGCCGTATTGTTTGTCCAGTTTCTCTAAGGTTAATAATAAGGCTTTCGCCTTTTCACTGCCTGCTTCTTTGTTTGCTTTGTCTTCTTTACTCATATTACATCTATTTTATCGTTGAACAAATTTATACTATTAAGAGACCGAAACGAAAGATTTTCCATAAATTATACAGAAAAAAATATGCACAATTTCATTTTTGAAGCTAGTTCACAATAAATTGTTACTCAAGAACTATGAAAATGCAAAAATTAAAATATAAATGATATAAAGTGTGGTGGTTTAGCTTTTCTGTAGTAAATTTGTTAAAGGAGAAAGGTTTTTGTTTGCAAGATGCCCAACTAAGTAGCTGCAACGTTTTTGGTAGATTATAAATCTATACAGATAATGCAGATTGCTTGCGCCAACAAGCCGTAGGTTTTTATTATCCATTACAATTATAAGCGGTCTGATTGCTGTATATGTAATTTTATTGCTAAAGAACACTAGAAAAATGAAAAAAAGGATAACAAATTTATACGTTTTAATGCATGCATTAGGCGATTTGTTTATTCTTAATACCGCCTATATTATTGGCCATTTTTTAAGCGACAATTACCGAATGATATTCGACACTAAGTATCTCCAATTGTGGATATATTTGAATGTAATTTACTTGTTTGCGGCGCAACTATCTGGCACATTTGATATGTATCGCAACACACGATTTTTCACATTATTATCGGCCTTGTTGCGATTGTTCTTTTTTGAAGTGCTTTTTGCATTTTCCTATGTTGTCGTTTTCAAAGATTTTAATCAGACATTCAAACTTTCACGTGAGTTACTTTTGATTACCTACACAGTGGCTTTTTTCTTCACGATGATGTGGCGTTTTGGCTTTATTAAAATTGTACGATTTTACAGAGCGCGTGGTTTTAATAATCGCAAAGTGATGATAATTGGTGCAGGCGATACAGCACAAGAGTTTAAAGCCATGTTGGAGCATAAAATAGAATATGGCTATCAGTTTTTAGGCTTTTATGACGACCATCCAACGCATTTTAAACCAGAAATTCAAAAAAATATTTTAGGTAATATTGAAGATGCAAAACAATATGCCATCACACATCAGATAGACGAATTGTTCTGCGCATTGCCCTATAAAGAAGAAGAAAAAATCAAATCATTAATTCAATTTGGAGACGAAAATCTTATTCGTGTCAAAATAGTTCCAGATTTATCACGCTTTTTAACACATCATTTAAACAAAGTAGAAATCGATTATTATGGACAAATTCCAGTAATGACCTTGCGAAGCGAGCCTTTAGAGAATATTGTCAACCGTTTTATAAAAAGATTGTTTGACCTTGGATTTTCTATTTTGGTATTTCTTTTCATCTTGTGGTGGTTTATACCATTGGTTGCATTTTTAATAAAAATTACTTCAAAAGGACCAGTATTCTTTGTGCAACAACGCTCAGGCATCAAAAATAAATCGTTCCAAGTAATTAAATTTAGAACGATGTACATCAATAGCGACGCGCATTACAAACAAGCCACGCGCGATGACCAACGCATCACGCCAATAGGAAAATTATTGCGCAGAACCAACTTAGATGAGATGCCACAATTTATAAATGTATTCTTTGGTCAAATGTCAGTTATTGGTCCAAGACCGCACATGCTAAAACATACTGAAGAATATTCCAAAATAATTGATAAATTTATGGTCAGACATTTGGTGAAACCTGGCATAACAGGCTGGGCACAAGTAAATGGATATCGAGGCGAAACAAAAGATGTGACAGATATGGAAGGCCGCGTGCGTGCCGATGTATGGTATATCGAAAATTGGAGTTTTGGACTTGATGTCAAAATTATTATCATGACTATAATCAATATGATTCGAGGTGAAGAAAATGCATTCTAAAAATTACGTATTCCTAATTCTGCTGTTATCGTACGCTCTTTCCGCTACTGCACAACAAGAAAATCTGCCACTCAACAGAAACATGATACTCAATTATGAGAAGTCATTAAACGCTTGGGACAAGGCCTCTTTCCACTCTGCCGTAAAACCATATACGGCAGCAGAAGTCTATCAGTTTGTTTTTCCAGACACTGTACAGCATTTCGAGCGTGTGCCACACACCAATTGGTTTAGCAAGCTAGTAAATGTGGTTGGTTTCGAAAACTTATTAGAATTTGATGAGAAAGGCTATGTCAAACATTATGGAAAAATATTGGCGAAAGATTCCGTTTTTTATGAAGATAATATTTATGATAAAGCGTATAAAAAACGAAAAGTATATGTGTCACTCAATCCTATTTTAAATATCGGATTTGGATATGATGTAAGCTCGAAAAAATTCCTAACCTATAACTTAAAAGGCTTAGAGTTACGCGCTGACATTGGTAAAAAAGTGACTCTTTACACAGCATTCTTAAATACAGTAGGCAAGTTTCCGACATATATTGATATATATAACGCGCAAACAGGCGTGGTGCCTGGCGAAGGAAATGTCAGAAATCGTGGCAAGCAAGGGCTCGATTTCTCCAGTATTTATGCCTATATTTCCTATTCACCAGTTAAGCAATTTAATATACAAGTCGGCAATGGCAAACATTTTATTGGCGATGGCTATCGCTCTTTATTGCTGTCTGATAATGCCTATACTTATCCATATTTACAATTAACAGCGAATGTTTGGCGCATTAAGTACACGACAATTTATGCAGAACTCATCGATAATATTAGAAATTTCAACGATTTTGGACAAGGCTTTCCTCGCAAATTAGCCAACTTCAATTATCTAAGTATCGATGCAGCAAAGTTCTTGCAAATCGGAATTTTTGAAGGTATCACCTGGCGCAGAACTACTGTAAATGGCAATAATTATTTTAATTATAATTTCCTCAATCCAATTCTCGGCGTTCGTGGTTTTCAGAAGAAATTAGAGCCAAATACAACTAAAGTATATGGCTTAAATGTAAAAGTAACTTGCCCGAAATATGTTGTGTTGTATGGTCAATTTATGATTAATAAATATGGTAAAAAAAATACGGTTGACCGCAGAATGGGCTGGCAAGCTGGTGTTAAATATTTTGATGTTGGTGGTGTGAAAAATCTCAATTTCCAAATGGAATACAACAGCGTGCGACCATTTACTTACCAAGGGCAAGACAGCGGTATCGGCTACTCGCATTATAACCAATCGCTGGCACATCCTATGGGCGCCAATTTCAATGAATTATTGCTAATGGCAAATTATCAATACAAACGATTCTATACATCTTACAAAATGTCGTTTATTAAAACCGCTGCAGACTCGGCTGTCAGTCAAAATTATGGAAACAATATTTTGGATATTGCCTCACAAGCCAGCAATATAAGTGGCATTAAAATACAAAACGGCATTCCTTATAAAGTAGTGGACCACGATTTGCGATTTGGCTATATCATCAATCCGAAAATAAACATGGTCATCGAAGCAAAATTACAATTTAGAAAATATACGACCAATTTAGCAAGTACCAGCAGTTTAAAAACCAACTCGTTTATGGTGTCTTTTGCAACCAATATATTTAATAGATACTATGACTTGCCAGTGGTGTATTAATGGTTTTATCTAAAACTTATGCTATTTTATAATACCGTTTATCAATTATTTTTATTTAATAAAGGTTAATTCACACGTACAATCAATTAATAATCTTATTTTTGCATCTTATTTTTAAGAGTAAATCGATTTATGCATAAGATATTTTTAAGCGTTGTGTTGATGTTATGTGCAAGCACATTCCTTATTGCACAAGATTCAATACCACCAAGCGTAAAGTCAACACTTGCTGGTCCGAAAGGCATTTCAGAAAAAGTTAAAAAAAGAATTACTGGCGCAAACGATAGATTGGTCATTGAATTGGCAATGATGAATGCAATCGTAAAGAAAGACGGTGGCGTAACGGTGCCTAATGATTTTAAATTAGGCGCGTTTAATCGTGGTATCAATGTCTATTTTATGTACGACATTTTATTAGGCAAAAAAACAAAACCACGTCATTTTAGTATTGCACCTGGTATTGGTGTAGGTTCTGAAAATTATTATTTCAAAAACTACAAGTTAACGTGGCACTACGATACTTTAACACGTTTCCAAGCATTTGGCGATTCTATTTCTTCTAAAAAGTCAAAATTAAACATGACGTATATCGACGTTCCTATTGAATTTAGATATCGCTCAAAACCACATGCAAAAACCGGCATGAGCTGGAAAATTGCAGTTGGTTTTAAACTCGGCTTCTTAGTAGGCAGCAAATGGAAATATAAAGGCGAAGATCCAAATGTGCCTAACAATGGAGAAACAGTGACGATTAAAGACATGAAAGTAGCAAACATGAGCAAGTTTCGCTATGGTCCAACTTTACGAGCTGGTTATGGACCGCTGAGCTTATTTGCCTACTATTCTATCGGTAGCGCATTTACTACTAAAGGACCAAAAATGAATCCAATTGTATTTGGTATTTCTATAAACGGCTTGTAAAGCGTATAGTAATATTATATATAGGTGAGATGATATTTGTCTCACCTTTTTTTTATCTTGCAACTCAAATATCTATCTTGAATCCATTTCAAAACAAACAAGGAGAAACAGCTTGGCGCACGCCATCTAATATTGCTTTAGTAAAATATTGGGGAAAATATGGCCAACAATTACCACGCAATGCCTCTATCAGTTTTACACTAAATAATGCTTTTACAGAAACAGTAGTGAAGTATTATAGTAAAACTAAAGTCGATAAAAACATCGACATACAATTTATGTTTGAAGGAAAAGTAAATCCAAAATTTGCAGAAAAGATTCATAAATTTTTAGAAAGCATCGTTCCGCATTTTCCATTTCTTCCATATTTGACATTAGAAATTAGTTCGCAGAATTCCTTTCCTCACTCTACTGGAATTGCCAGCTCCGCTTCGTCAATGGCTGCATTGGCATTGTGTCTAACAACAATTGAAGAGCAGCTGAATGGCGATATGCTAGCAAGGTCTTTCTTAGAAAAAGCTAGTATGATTGCTCGTTTAGGCTCAGGCAGTGCATGCCGTTCCGTGTATCCATATTTGGCCGTTTGGGGACAGCACGATGCCATCAAAGACTCGAGTAATGAATACGCAGTGCCATTTTATGAGCAAGTACATCCAATATTCAAATCCTTCAAAGATGCGATTTTAATAGTATCGTCAGATGAAAAATCTGTATCCAGCCGCGCTGGCCATGCGCTGATGGAAGGCAATCCTTTTGCCGATAGCAGATACTCACAGGCGAAAACACATTTAACTACAATTACTGATTGTTTGAAATATGGTGACCTTGAGAAATTCGGAGAAATAGTTGAAAATGAAGCACTTACATTGCATGCGTTAATGATGTGTAGCACACCATCATACATGTTAATGCTACCTAATACCTTGAAAATTATTGATTTAATAAAAACCTTCCGAACGGAAAAAGCTGTACCTTTGTATTATACTTTAGACGCAGGACCAAACGTACACTTGTTGTATCCAGCAGGAAATGCAGTAGAAGTAGAAACTTTTATTCAGCAAGCATTGTTACCTTATTGTGAGCAACAGAAAGTAATTTTTGACGAAGTTGGTAAAGGTCCAATACGATTAAAGTAATATTCCATTTGGAATTAGCATATGAAACAAAACGAACAATCTTTTAATTCAAAAATTTTGCTCTTTGGCGAATATAGCATCATTCAAGACTCTATGGGCTTGACTTTGCCGTATGATGAATTTCAAGGAAAGCTCACTTTCGATGCTAACGACATGAATGAGCAATTTGTCTCAGAATCAAATGAGCATTTAGAAGAGTTTGCCAACTATCTACAACGCTTACTGTCCACAAATGAGTTAGCTATCCAGTTTGATATACAAGCATTCAAAAGTGACATTGCTAAAGGAATGTATTTTCAATCGTCGATTCCACAAGGATTTGGCGTTGGCAGTAGCGGCGCTTTAGTAGCAGCAGTGTATGGCAAATACACGAAAGATAAAGTGCTGGTAGATGCTGCACCTAATAAGTCAGATATATTGCAGTTGAAAGCCATATTTGCCAAAATGGAATCTTATTTCCATGGCAATAGTTCTGGAGTCGATCCTTTAATATGCTACTTAAATTTACCCTTATTAATTAATGGAAAAAATGGCGTAGAACCTGTAAAAGTAGAACTGAGCAACAAAGGCAAAGGTGCCATTTTTCTTATTGATACAGGCATTAGCAGAAGCACAGAACCATTGGTAAAATACTACATGCAAAAAATGGAAGAACCAAGCTTCCGAGAATTTGTGGACAAGCAATTAAAACCATTTGCCAATAACTGCATTCAAGCATTTTTAGATGGCGACAGAGAAACTTTGTTTGCTTATATGAAATTGCTATCTAAATTTCAATTCGAGCATTTTAAACCCATGATACCTGCATTATTTAATAAAGTATGGAAGCGAGGACTCGACAGCGGCGAATACTATCTCAAACTCTGCGGTGCTGGCGGTGGCGGCTTTATCTTAGGTTTTACCAAAAACTACGAACTCACCAAAAAACAACTCAAAGATCAAAATATTGAGTTGCTTTGTAGTATATAAATCATTTCCATTTTCTTGTCAATGCGTCAACAGTTATACATAAGCTGATGTCGAAGTTAAAACAGATGAACTACGACTCTGAAAAAAGAAAAACAGCCCACAATAAGCGGTTTGAACGCAAGAGTGCGTAAACGTCTTCGTTTGAACTTTTGTACTAAAAATCCTCCACCACAACCAATATCCCAAGACGTTACCTGCAAGCATTTCGCGACTCCGACCGACAGTGCCACTATCAAACTTCATCACGGACGGGAAGGAATCCTTTTTCACCTAATGTCTTTATGACACTTCTCAGTAGATAGTTGTTGTCGAAACGCAAAACATATTTTCTCGTGCCTTCTTTTTCAGGGACGAGCATTTTCTTGTCAATCAATTTTCTGATTTGCCTTGACACTTCTGCATCGGCTTTACCACCAAAAAACTCTTTGACATCTGCTGCTTGGATTACTTGCTCATCAATGGCTTTTTTCAATATTTTTGCTTCAACATCAGTAATATATTTCCTTTCCAATGAGTGAGTGATTGTAGGAATGAGAATTTCTTTTCTCAAAAACTTGTAATCTAAAAGCTTATCTATTTTTTCAATCTCTTCTTTCAATCCTTTCAATACATATTCAATCCAAGTTATTATTCCTGCATCTGTTCCTTTGTCAGCTTCAGACAAATTTGTGTAATAATCATTTCTATTGCTGCAAAACACAGCAGTAGGATTTATTATTCTTCCAACATTAACATTGAATCCTGTTCTAACAAGCATGGCATAGGTAAACAGACGAACCGTTCTACCATTGCCATTACCAAATGGGTGAATCCAAACAAATCGATGATGTGCAATAGCAGCTTTAAGCAAGTCATATTTTGGGCTGTCTTCACGATTGATAAAATCTAAGAGTTCATTCATGTAATCATCAACCTTTAACCATTCAGGTGGCTTGTGTGTTGACTTATTTATTTTCAAATTTGTTTTTCTGTATTCACCTGGAGTTCCGTCTCCTTCTCCACCTGGAGGCGGTAATAATCCATCTACAATCATTTTGTGCATCTCACTTAAAAATGCTCTGTTGATTGGATAATCTTTTACATTCTCTTCAATGAATGCCATTGCCTTTTCAATATTCTGAATTTCCTTAATATTTGGAGGAATTTTATTGTTTACCGCAAGCTTTGTTTCAATATATTCTGCAATAGTTGTATTGTTCCCTTCTATTCTTGCCGACCCTATACTTTCAAGTGTATGAAAGATGTGTTTCAATTGAAAAAAAACTTTTGGATGCGTTGAACCACCAAGTGGTTTCTTTCGGAGATAATCCAATTCAATAATTAAATCCGTTAGTTCAGAATCAAAAGACGGCTCTATCAATTTTAAATCGTAATGTAAAAACGCTGCTTCGGTCATTTGAGAAAAGTAATTTAATGATTTGCGTAACCATAATTCAAGATTTAACATCTTGGATTAAAATAGACTTGTATATCAAGACGTTACAAACTTACATTCTTTTACTACAATTAACAAATGTTTTGCAGACATTTTTAGCACAAGTGCATTACAATTGTAATATACTTGTGCTAATATTTAACAATTTTGCTTCGAATGAACAGTATAAAAGTAGCTAATAAACATATTTGCAAAAGCAGGGCTGAGTGTTAAATTCAGCTTTTGTACTACTGGTTCATAGCTTCTTTATCTAAAGTAAATGATAAAAACAATAAGCCACAAACAGCGGATAGTGTAGAACCAATGATAATGGAAAGCCTAGCAATATTGGCACTTTCCGGATTGTCAAATGATAATGCAGTAAAAAATAAGGACATGGTAAAGCCAATGCCGGCCAACATACTCACACCAAAAATATCTTTGATGTCCGAATTGTCTTGCAGTTCGCCAGTTTTGGTTTTTATGCTGATGTAAGTAAACAACGTGATGCCAAAAGATTTGCCTAAAAACAAGGCAAGAATAATGCCCAAACCTAATGGCGAGCTTACATGCACAATACTATCGGCCGACAATAGAATGGTCGTATTAACCAATGCAAAAATAGGTAAGATAAGATAGTTGACAGGTTGGTGTAAATAATGTTCGTATTTTTCTATTTTTTCTATTGGAATAAATAATGCAGAAAGCACACCAGCTATTGTTGCATGCACACCTGATTGGTAAACACAATACCATAAACACAAGGCAGGAATAAAATAGAAAATAAACTTTCTCACTTTGAATGTATTCAAAAGAAACAGCACAAATAAAATTATTCCAGCATACAATAAATAAGTAAAATGAATCTCAGCAGTATAAAAGACAGCAATAATAATTATGCCACCTAAATCGTCGATGATAGCTAAAGCGGTAAGAAATATTTTTAAAGAAAGTGGCACCCGTTTTCCGAGTAAAGACAGCACGCCTAAAGAAAATGCGATGTCAGTTGCCGTTGGAATTGCCCAACCATGCGCATTGTGCGTGTTGTTGTTAAATAAGAAATAAATAAGAGCAGGGAAAATCATACCACCAATGGCAGCAAGCAAAGGCAGCATGGCTTTTTTAGGAGATGATAATTCTCCAGATACAATTTCGCGTTTGATTTCTAAGCCAACTAAAAAGAAAAAAATAGCCATCAATGCATCATTAATCCAATGTGCGAGGTGCATCGACAAAAAAGAATTTCCGAGATTGATATGCCAAAAATGTAAATAAGCTTCGCCGTATTTACTATTGGTTACGATGATGGAAAAAAGCGTCGCGATAATGAGCAGCACGCCACCAAGTTTACCGCTTTCTGCCAGCTCACGAATTGGATGTATGAAAGGTGTTGTAATTTTCTTGAGCATTGCTACGTTTTAGATTTTCAAAGGTAGTTTACTAAGCGCTATTTTACAAAAAGCAATTGTATTTGAAGTGATATTTATTTCATTTAAAAGTAATGCGCACAAAAACATAAGCGAAGCATCATAAAAATGTTTAAATTGTATGATAAAACCATTATTATGAAAAGTTTAGTATGGCTTATGTTTAGCATTTTGATAATCAGTGCTTGCCAAGAAGAAGAAGGAGGCAGAAAAGACAATAGTAAGTGTACTTGTAAAAATTCAGATCATGTGGTAGTGGGTACATATACAGGTTTAACTTATGAAGAATGCATGGAAAAAAGCAGACCAGATTTAGGTGAAACTTGCATACTTGAGTAATGTAGTCAATACTTACAGTAGAATTTGTGCTAATTTTTGAACATCATCAGCGATGTGCGTGGGTTTGGTTTGTTGTATTTCTGCTAAAGTTCCGAAGCCATAAACAACACCAATACTGCCTATTTGATGATAATGAGCCGCCTCAATATCGCTGTGTCTATCACCAATCATTAGCACATTGTTTTTATCGCTTATATTTTCGGCTTGCATGATTAATTCAATCATTTTTTCTTTTGTAGTGATATCTTTTTCTTCGTTGTAATGTTGAATTTGAGAAAAGTAATTCCTGATTTTAAAATGTTGTAAAATTTGCTCTGTCATGGCGCCTTTATGTGTGGCAATGTGCAGTTTTCTATTTTGAAGGTGTAAGGCTTCTAGCAATGTTTTCATGCCATTATACAATTCATTTTCATACGCACCGCCGAGCTCGTTGTAATAAGTGCGATAGGTGTTGATGGCAAAATTAGCAGTGTCAGTAGCTAGGCCATACATATTTTCAAAAACAATACGTAAAGGCGGCCCTATCAGTGTTCTCAAAGTGGCATCGTCGGGCGTTGCCAAGCCAATTCTTGGAAAAGTATATTTATAACCATTTAAAATGCCGGTCTCCGGATTAGAAATAGTGCCATCTAAGTCAAAAATAAGGTGTTGCATGTGTTTAATCAACCACATAGATACATAGTTTTAACTGAATTACACCAAAATAGAGAATATGTTATTCTTAAATCACGATAGCAATTGTTTTTTCATTTTAATAAAATGGCAATTCCATAAAGTTGTATTTCCTATATATATTTTTACCAAGTTGTTTAAGGTTTTAAAATGTTAGGACATGATTAAAATCATAACATTTTTAATATAAAAGAACTAATTTTAAGTATTAGATGTCGGTTTAGTTAAACATAGCCCTATTGTTATTTTAAAATAATAAATGGTATTGCTATGAATAACATTACTAAAAGAAGAAGTTTATTTCTTGTTGTTTTCTTCTCGTTCTTTATTCAGAATTTACAGGCACAACCAATAAATTTCAGTTGGGCAAAACGCATAGGAGATATCGGATTTGACCATTGCAACAATATTTGTATGGATACTTCAGGCAACATCCTCTCTACAGGATATTTTGAATATACGGTAGATTTTGACCCGGGAGGTGGTACTGCCAATTTAACCGCCAGTAATTGGGATATTTTTATTACAAAAATGGATGCTTCTGGAAATCTTCTATGGGCAAAAAAAATGGGAGGACCTCTCATTGACATAGGCTGTTCGATAACGACTGATGCTTCTGAAAACATTTATATTACAGGTCGTTTTTCCGATACCGCAGATTTCGATCCTGGTCCAGGTACTTTTAAGATGCATACTGAATTTGCAAACTCATTTGAAGGATTCATTGTTAAACTAAATAGTTCGGGAGGTTTCGTCTGGGCGAAGAAATTTAGGCAAAGTGATTCTGGTTTTTATAACACAATCTTTCCTTATTCTATTAAAACAGACAAAAATGGCAATATATACTCATGCGGGTATTTTGGCGAAACCTATGACTTTGACCCTGGACCCGATTCCCTAATCTTAAGCGCTGCACCAGACAAAAAATATGATATGTATTTTTCCAAACTGGACTCGACAGGAAACTTTGTTTGGGCTAAAAGAGTCGGAGGTAGTTTTTATGATATACCATATGCTTTAACTGTTGATGACATGGGAAATTTATATGCAACAGGCTACTTTCAAGATATAGTGGATTTTGATCCAGGGCCCGCCGTCTTTACCATGACCGCTCCGATTGCAGATGGAAATGCATTTATTTTAAAACTGAATAGTGCCGGAGATTTCATATTTGCAAAACAATTGAATTCAACAAGTTCTTCCTTAGGTTCATCAATAACTACTGACGCTAAAAGTAATATTTACAGTACTGGGATATTTTATTCAAATATAGATATGAATCCAGGACCTGGCACTACTACCTTCACCTCTGTAAATAATACATATGATATGTATCTTTCTAAATTAGATTCCGCCGGCAATCTCGTATTTGCAAAACAAATTCTAAAAGGAAACGGCAATAGCTGGTCAAGTGATATAAATTCCATGGCATTGGATTCATCAGGAAATATTTATGTGACAGGTGTTTTTAATGGAACTGCAGATTTCAATCCCGGAGTGGACAGTTTCAAACTCACCTCGGTATCCAACAGAGATATCTTTTTTTCAAAAATGGATTCAAATGGCAATTTCATATTGGCAAACAGGATTGGAGGTACAGATATAGAATATAGTACATCATTGATTGTTTCTCCCTCCCGAGATATTTATATTTCAGGATACTTTAAAGGCACAACAGATTTCAATCCGGGCAGTGGTACAAATAATCTTGTATCTTCTGGAGGCAGTGAGGATATCTTTATCTTAAAACTCAACCAGTCTGTATCAACAGGCTTGATGAAATATGAAAATCTTGCGACGTTTACTGTCTATCCAAATCCTTCCAGCAATCGATTCTTTATCAGGCTTGACAATAATTATTATGATATCCAATTGAAAATTTATGACATTAATGGCAAAGAGGTGTATGTAGCTGAATATGATGAAGGTTACCTTTTAGAGGTAGAATTGAAAGAAGCGCCTGGTATGTATTTTTTATCCGTTATGACCAGAAACAAGCAAGGATTGGTGAAACTTATCAAAAGTCAGTAAGATCAGAAATATTCATTAATGATATTTATTATTTCGTTGGATGGTCGGACGATAGCGCCTACAATTTGCCAACTAGATAACTAGTTGTTTTCTACATCGAAATCAGACACAACACCACAGTCTTTTTTTAAAATCAGCGTACCAGAAGCCACATACTAGAGCGCAATGAATATTCAAAAAAGCATCAAAGCAGCCAAAACTAGCGCAAGGAGTATGCAACATTGCAATAAGTGATGCAAACCTGTACGAGTTGGGGAATATGTTATTCTTAAATCACAATAGCATTTGTTTTTCCATTTTTTAACAAGGGTAATTCTTTTACTTTTAGTCGACAATAGCATAGCGCAACATATTTTCGTATATTTGTGCTGTGGAAGAGGTACAAAAAAATATAGAAGCTATCATTTTTGCTGCAGAAAGTCCTGTAAAAACGGAAGAACTCCTTACGTATTTGAATAAAACGGCAGAAACGCCATTTACACAAGAAGAGATTGACGGTTTTATTTTTGTTATTAAAGAAAAATATAACAACGACTTATTTCCCTTCGAATTAGGTGAAACCGGTGGAGGCTTTCAGTTTTTGACAAAAGCAGATTACCACGTCGCCGTTTCGACATTCTTAAACAGAAATACAGTAAAGCGTTTGACAACTGCTGCATTGGAATCCTTAGCAATTATTGCCTACAAACAACCTGTAACGAAAAATATAATTGAGACCATTCGAGGCGTAAACGCAGATTACACCATACAAAAGCTGATGGAAAAAGAACTAGTGGAAATAGCAGGCAGAAGCGAAGAGCCTGGCAAACCATTACTTTACAAAACCACACAGCAGTTTTTAGATTACTTTGGCATCAATAGTATTGACGAGTTGCCGAAATTAAAAGAATTTGAAGAATTACAAAACCAAATAGGTGAGAAAGAGAATATCGAGAGCGCCAATTCAGCCGCTGACATCGCCCAACAAAACTAACTTCCACAAAAATAAGAAGTCGTTTGTGCCCAAAAATGATCCATTTGCTTATAAAATAGAGCAAACGGTGAAAAACTTTACACCTCCAAAGGACGAGCCAGCGCCTGATGAGATGCGTTTGAACAAGTTTATCTCTAATGCTGGTGTATGTTCACGCAGACAAGCAGATGAGTATATTAAAGCTGGCTATGTAACGGTAAATGATGTCGCAGTTTTGGAAATGGGCTATAAAGTAAAGCCGAGCGATATCGTAAAATTCAAAAATCGGAAAGTACAAAACGAAAAGAAAGTATATGTGTTGCTCAATAAGCCAAAAGGCTATTTGACAACTGTATCCGACGATCGCGAGCGCAAAACGGTTATGGAATTGGTGAGTACAGTAAAAGATGTGCGCCTGTATCCAGTTGGTCGATTAGACAGAAATTCCACCGGTATTTTATTGATGACCAATGATGGCGAATTAGCTCAAAAACTTTCGCACCCAAGCGGCGAAGTGACAAAGGTATATCAAGTAGAATTAGATAAACCGCTCGACCAAAAAGATTTACTAAAAATTCGCGAAGGCGTGGAGCTAGAAGATGGCAAAGCCAATGTGGACCAAGTAGAATATACATTACCTCGTGGCGACGACAAACACGTCGGCATAGAACTTCATAGTGGTAAAAACAGGATTGTGCGACGCATTTTCGAAAGCATCGGATACGAAGTGCAAAAGCTAGATAGAGTATTATATGCAGGTCTAACTAAGAAAAATTTACCACGTGGAAAATGGCGCTTCTTGACAGAAAAAGAAGTCATTTTCTTGAAATATTTTATTGCCAATAAGAAAGAAAAAAAGAAAGTAGAGTAAAAGTTTATTGCGCTACATACCTATTCTGCTATGTTTATATAATAGCATTACCAAAATTTGATTTTGCCAGCTGCAAACCAGCACATTCTTAATAGCATAAAGCCATTAGTAAATCGCGAGATATTTGTCGTGCCATACGTACGCTCTTTATATCTGATTGGCAAATCGATGATTTTTAAATTGAGTTTGTAAGCACCAAATAATAAATCAAAATCGCCGAACGGATCGAAATCGCCAAAGAATTTTCTATTGGCAATTAATTTCAAATAATCTTCTCTGAACATCACTTTTGTGCCACACAAACTATCTTTTATCGGTTGCTCTAAGAGCCACGAGAAAACCCACGAGAAAAATTTATTGCCTAAGGTATTTAAAAAACGCATGGCTTCTTTGTCCATTGGATATACCAATCGCGAGCCGTTAATAAACTCGCCTTTGCCTGTAGCAATCGCATTGTAAAACTTAGGCAATTCTTCTGGTGGCATCGTCAAGTCGGCATCGAGTATCATCAAAATATCTTGTGTCGCTATGGAATAACCTTTACGTACCGCATCGCCTTTTCCTTTGCCACTTTGCTGTGCAATTTTTATGTCGTGTGTGTGTTTGTATTTTTCTTGTATTTCCTGAATTTTTTGCCAAGTATCATCAGAAGAATTTCCTTCCACAAAAATGATTTCTTGGTGCTTGCCAAATTTTGGCAATCGTAAAATTGCATTTTCGATATTGCCACTTTCGTTTCGCGCAGGAATGCAAATACTCACCGAATATTTATCGGCAACCACTGTTTCGGAATGGTTTAATAATGGACGTGCAAATGTAAATTGATTTAGGCACATCGATTTAAATAAGGGCAATTTGGCAACGTATTTATTGAGCAACCACGATAATATAGGAATATAAATAGGCAGTAGTAATCGCTTGTTAATGCGATATGTTTCAAAACCTGACAGATACAATAAATTAGAAATATCTTTTGCATCTAACCAGTTTTGTTGTGGCGATTTCTTTTTATAACCAATGGTCTCGCCAAAATTTAAAATAGGCTCCCAATAATGATTATAATAGGAAATGATAATACGCGTATGTTCGTGACAATTTTTTTTGATGGCATAAAAAACATCTTGAATATTGTCTAAATAGCCGATAATATTATTGAAAATAATAACGTCGTATTGCTTGTCTAAGCTAATGTTTTCGGCATCCATCACCTGAAAGTCCACATCGGGAAAATTTTGTTGTGCTACTTCAATCATTTTTGGTGAGAAATCAATACCTACTTTTCTGTTGCCTTTTAAATGTGCAATCGTTTCACCACAACCACAGCCTACTTCTAAGATGGAATCTGTTTCACTAATAAAAAAATTGAGATAATTGATGATGTCATTACCATAATAAGAAAATCGCTTTCTGTACTGCAAATACGAAGCTGCTGTATTGTCAAAGTGATTTAATATATCTTGTTTTCTGCTCGTTATCATGCTTTGTTAGGAATAGCAAGCACATCGATGCTGCCATATTTTGGTAAATGACTTTTGTAATTTTGCAAAGTAATTTCTTGCATATTATCAGAATTATATAGCGTGTATTGTAATGGCTGGAAATAATTCCAATAGAAATCAAAATCGAAATTTTTCTCTTTCATCACATATAAGCCTAATTCAAAAATTATTTTTGGTCTTAAAGCAATAATCGTGTTTTTGCCACCATTGAATACTTCATACTCATGACCATCTGTATCTATTTTTATAAAGTCAATTTTATTAATGTTATTCTTGGTCACAAAATCATCGAGCGAAATTGAAGGCACACCTTCGGCAGACATTGGCGTACCTAAGTGAAATTCGTGGTCGTTCTCGGTTCTGTTGGTAAGGCTCCAGCTCGAAAATGCAACAATGTTCGGATTGGCATCAGATTGCGCAGAAACAAAAGAATTTGTAACAATAATTCTATTCGCTAAATCAGGATTTAAAGACAAATTTTTCTTGAATTTATTCAATGCATAATGTGTTGGCTCAAAAGCATAGACTTTTCCATTAGGTACTTTTGATGCAAAGTTTAATGACATAATGCCAACATTAGCACCAATGTCAAATACGATATCATCTGCCTTTAAAGACACGTATTTATTTTCATAAACATGCGATTGGAAATTTTTAAATAAATATAAAGACAAGTCGATGCCTTCCGTCAAATCAACTTCAAAATTGATGTTGTTTCTATTTATTTTGTGCTTCTTTTTGGTATCGACAAACAAAGATGTAAAAAACAAGAGTATTTTGGCTCCAAATATTTTTAATCGAGTCAGTGGAATATTTCTAAAAACAATATTCATTCCTTAAAATTAGACGACAAAGATACCATAAATATTATAGCGATAAAATAGATTTATCGATTCATTTTCTGAATAGAATCAATATATGGCCAATTGACTTTGTATAATTGTGCTTTTTCCAAATCGCCTTCTTGATGAACAAACTGAAATACTTCCGGATATTTTATTTGTACAAAATACATGTAACGGTGTACCGTGCTGATGAATTGATTTTCGATATAACGATCAGGCACCGTTCTCAATTCAGCCAACATAAAATAGTTGATTTTACTGCTACGCATAGCACTTAACAATGAATCTGCTGTGTTTGGCGTTTCTTGATAGGGTGCATTGTAAATTGGAAAAAATTCTTTTCCATCAGAAAAAATAAAAGACATCGGTGCTTTTCGCACAGCTATAGTTTTCGTGTCGTTGGGCAAATTTTGTGCACACCATTTTGTCATTTTTATATAATTCTGCCAGTCAGGAGTAAATCCATAAGTTGGGTCGCCTTTTACATTTTCAACAAAAACTGGAAAACGCTCAGCTGCATTTTTTAGTGTTAATTTTATAGAAGATATAAAAAGAATAAAAAATAAAAATGGCAATAATACTTGTGTAAAGGAATATTTTTTTCCTAATAAATACAATAAATAAAACACACTCATCAAGATTAAAGGCAAATATATCATGATGAAACGAGTTTGACCCCAAGATGTTTGCAATGCGATAAATGTAGCGCCCAAAAGGCAGCTAAAAAACAGTGTGCTAAAGAGTAAATAATGTTGTTTGTTTTTATACATTTGATACAATGCATACACAAGCAAACTGGAACAAACTACCACAATAAGCTTGTTGGTATCGTTGATTTCAGCCACCTTGCCTTCGACAGTTGGCATTTGACTAGCCATCTCTTCTTTCCAACCTAAAACATACATAAAACGCTGTCCGATGTAAATTTGAGCATTGTCGATTAAACGCGTAAAATAGCCAGCCGTAGTCTCCATGCCAGCGCTCGGATTATAGGCATCTTTCTGAAAAATTAATTTTTGTCCTTCGTATTGTGATTGGTCAACATGCCAAATTAGTTTTATTAAAAAACGATAGAAGAAATATAAAAAGACAAATACAGCACTCGCGATTCCGGCTTCAGAGAATTTCTTTTGCGAAAGCAAGAACAAGACGATTGGAACAATAGCAATTACTGCGATGTTACGTGTTATTAAAAATAAAAATGTAGTACTGCCTACTAATATTGCAGGTAATATTTTTTCCTTTAATGGCAGCTCATTATTTAAAATTTTATCGAAACATTTAAAATTAATGTACATGCACAAACCAATGATGAGTAAATACAAACACTCTGTGTAAGTGAGGCTGGCAAACATTAAAAATGGGAAATTAATTGCTGTTAATATCAACGAAGGAATTAAAACAATATAAGGTATTCTGTTGCGAAATGCAATAAATAACAAGTAGAGTCCAATGCAAAAAAACAAAATTGAAAACATTTTTAAGACAATCAATTTCACACCAAATATCTTGATGATGATACCTAATAATGTTGGATACAATGGTGCATTTGCTAAATAAAAACTTTCCTTTGCAAAGAAATCTTTAGCATAGCGTGCACCAGATTCTATGTATAATGCATCATCGTTAGCTAATGAAATTTTATTGTCAAAACATAGAAACGAAAAAATGCTAGCCAAGCCCAATACAAGAAATAAATAGGCTTTTTGATGTGTTTGAAAATGAAGTTCTAAAAAGTCAAACAATGAGCTGTTTGTGTTGGTTTTATTGCTTGCACTCAGAGTTTTTCTTACAACATCAACCGCTGGTTTTTTATGTGTTATATTTGCTTTCTTACTCGGTTTCATGGATGGCATTTTTGCTTAATAAAATATCGACAATGTGAATGCGATAATTTTCATTATTTAATTTTTGAATATCCGCTTCTTGTAATACACTAAGCTTATTATTATTCATTAAATAAAAGTGAAAAGAATACTTTTTTAATGCAGTAATAAATTGTTTGACACTGATACCAGAATTGGTTAATCCATATGGATACAACTCGGTTATGATTTTTAGTGTTTCGTTTTTTTGAAAAACAGCTTGCATACCTTGGAAGGCAAAATATTCGTAGCCTTGAATATCTATTTTTATAAAATCCACTTTGTGATTTGGAATAATATCATCGATGGCTACACACTCAATCTCTGAAGTGGAAGTGTAATTTTCTGTAGCATATGTTTTATGGTCCACATTTAATAAATCAGAATGATATAAAGTAATTTTTCCGCTTTTCTCGCTTACTGCTTTGTTGTGAAACTCAACATTCCGTAAGTGTCCAGCATTTTTCATCAAATATGAAAAGTTGGTTTTATCTGGTTCAAAAGCATACACTTTCCCGTTTTCACCTACAAGCTCAGCGAGTATTTTAGTGTAGAAACCAATGTTAGCGCCAATGTCTAATACGATATCGCCTTTTTTGACATATTTTTTTAATAGTGCTATTTCGTGTTTGTCTTGTTTTCGTTTAAAAAACGGATAAATTACATTGTAAATAGGAAATGCATTCTTATATAACAAGTCACCTATTTTTATAGATAAAGCAGATGGCATAATGTAATGAATTAGCTAATTAGCTAATTGTTATTTTTATTATTTTTTCAATCCTATTTCTCTCAACCGTTCGTCTAAATATTCGCCTGCTGTGATAGGCTCATATGCAATTGGATGCGTTGCGTCAATGCAATTTTCCAAACAATCTAAACATACTTCACTTCGTGGATGCAAGAAAAATGGAATAGAATAGCGATGTGTATGCCATTTCTCTTTTGGTGGATTGACGACACGATGTGTGGTTGATTTGAGTTTGTTATTGCAAAGGCGTTGTAACATATCACCAACATTCACCATTATTTGATGAGGCTCCGCTTTCGCATCGTGCCAATTGCCATCGACGTCCATCACCTGCAAGCCATCAGCACTTGCGCCAACCAAAAGCGTAATCAAGTTGATGTCTTCATGCGCTTCCGCGCGAATGGCTGATTTAGGCTCTTGCGTAATTGGCGGATAATGTATGGCGCGTAAAATGCTGTTTCCATTGTGTATTTTAGCGTCGAAATAATGTACATCTAAGTCCAAATATTCTGCAATTGCTCGCAGTAAATGACGGCCACTATTTTCAAAACTTTTATATAGTTGTCTGCCTGTTTCATTAAATTCAGGCAGTTCTGCTACTTCAATATTATCTGGATAATCTGCTATCGGCATAAGTTCGCCATCTTCAATATATTGTCCTACTTGCCAAAATTCTTTTAAATCAGCCACCTCGCTTTGTTTCGCTTTTTCGCGACCAAATGATGTGTAGCCACGTTGTCCAGCGTATTCAACTTTTTCGTATCCTCGTTTGCTTTCCAATGGCAATGCATAAAATTGTTCTACGAGATGATAGTATTTATCGATAACAGCTTGAGGAATGCCATGGTTGTCAATAGCGGCAAAACCAATTTCTGAATAGGCTTTTCCAAATCCTTGAATAAAGCGCTGTCTTCTTGTCTCATCGCCTGATAAATAATCAGCCAAATCTAATACGGGAATAAAACTCATTACTGTTATTTGCTGTAAATATAAGAATTAATTGTAGTAAATATATAGTTTGTGTTGCTAAGGTTAAATACGTATTAAACACTTTTTACCTTGCTAAAAAAAGCGTATTTTTGAAATCCAATTTTTCCATTTATGCGCAAAATTTATATTAAAGAAATTTTAGAAAATACTTCCGTAGGAAGCGATGTTGTCGTTCGAGGCTGGGTTCGCACAAAAAGAAACAGTAAAAATGTAACGTTTGTTAATGTCAGCGATGGTACGACGATACACACCATACAAGCAGTTGTAGAAGCTGAAACAATTAGTGATGATTTACTTGCAAAAATAAATACAGGTGCATGTTTGGAAATACAAGGTCAATTGATAGCTTCGCAAGGTACACAAAAAGTAGAAGTAGCGGTAAAAAATATTATCATTTTAGGGGAAGCAGATGCAGAAAAATATCCTATACAACCTAAAAAACATTCATTCGAATTTTTGAGAGAAAAAGCGCATTTAAGGCCACGCACAAATACGTTTGGTGCCATCTTTCGCATACGTCATGCATTGGCATTTGCGATTCATAATTATTTTAATGATCATGGATTCTTTTATCTTCATACACCAATTATCACAGGTTCTGATGCGGAAGGTGCTGGCGAAATGTTTCGCGTTACGACATTAGATGCAGCGAATCCACCAAAAACAGAAGAAGGTAAAATAGATTATTCACAAGACTTTTTTGGCAAAGAAACCAACCTTACCGTGTCTGGTCAGTTAGAGGGAGAATTAGGTGCAATGGCATTGTCAAAAATTTATACATTTGGTCCAACCTTTAGAGCAGAAAATTCTAATACATCTCGCCATTTAGCGGAGTTTTGGATGATTGAGCCAGAAGTAGCTTTTAATGATTTAGTCGATAATATGGATTTGGCAGAAGATTTTCTGAAATATCTGATTAACTATGCATTAAGCCATTGCAAAGAGGATTTGGAATTTTTAGACAAAAGATTTGCTGAAGAAGAAAAACAAAAACCAACGCAAGAGCGCAGTGAATTGGGCTTGTTAGACAAATTGAAATTTTGTGTTGAAAATGAATTTCAGCGCATGACTTACACTGAAGCGATAGAAATTCTGAAAACTGCGAAAAAGAAATTTCAATATCCTGTCGATTGGGGAACGGACTTGCAGTCGGAACACGAACGTTATTTAGTAGAAAAACACTTTAAAAAACCAGTTATACTCACGGATTATCCAGAGCACATCAAAGCATTTTATATGAAGTTGAGTGAAGATGGTAAGACTGTTCGTGCTATGGACGTTTTGTTTCCAGGCATCGGCGAAATTATCGGTGGTTCACAACGTGAAGAAAACTATGATAAATTGAAGAAACGAGCGCATCAATTTGGCATCGAAGAAGAAAGTATTTGGTGGTATTTGGAAACACGTCAATTCGGAACATGTCCACATGCTGGTTTTGGTTTAGGGTTTGAAAGGCTCGTATTGTTCGTTACCGGAATGGGAAATATTAGAGACGTAATTCCATTTCCACGTTATCCAAAAAGTGCAGAGTTTTAATTGTTTGCATATTTTTATTATTTAATTTCTAATTCTAAATTCATACATGCTTCATCAACGTCTATCACAGAAAATGCTACAAAAGCTGTCGCCACAACAGATACAGCTGATGAAGTTATTGCAAGTTCCTACTGCAAATTTAGAACAACGCATCAAAGAAGAATTGGAAATTAATCCAGCATTGGAAGAAAGCATCTCGGATTTTGATAATGATAAAGAAGACTTATCGGAGCCAGAACAAATACGCGATGACGAGGAAAACTATGAAAACAATAATGAAGATGATGATTTTGCCGATAGCTTAGATATTCAAGAATATACCAAAGATGATTATGATTATACGAATGACGACGGCGATTATCGAGGTAAAGAAGATAAAAAACAAACACCACTTGCCATCGGCAAAACGTTTCATGATTTTTTAGACGAGCAGTTACACTTATTAGATTTAGATGAACACGAATGGCAAATAGCCGACCAACTCATTGGTAGCATTGATGATGATGGTTACTTGCGTAGAGAGTTAGATGCAATTGTCGATGATTTGGCATTTCAAAAAAATGTATCGACATCAGTTGAAGAAATTGAAGAAGTATTGCGAACTATTCATCGCTTCGATCCGCCTGGTGTTGGTGCTCGCAACCTGCAAGAGTGCTTACAAATACAATTAGAACGCAAAGAACAAAATAGCCATGTAAAATTGGCACTGCGCATTATTACCTTACAATTTGAGGCTTTTACAAAAAAACATTACGATAAGCTATTAAAATCGCTCGATATAGAGGAAGAGCAATTGAAAAAGGCACTCGATGTGATATTACACCTCAATCCGAAACCAGGTGGCGCTAGCGATAATACAACTGCAGTTAATCATCAAACAATTATTCCTGATTTTACAGTTGAAAATAATAATGGTGAGTTAGAAGTATTGTTAAATGGTAAAAATGCACCTGATTTAAGAATCAGCGACTCGTTTAAAGAGATGCTTTCATCGTATGGCAAAGGCGCTATGAAAGACAAGAAACAGAAGGAAGCTGTTGTGTTTATCAAACAAAAAATAGACGCAGCCAAGTGGTTTATCGATGCCATAAAACAACGCCAACATACTTTATTTGTAACGATGGAAGCAATCGTCGATTTTCAAAAAGAATATTTCTTATCAGGCGATGAGATGAAGCTACGTCCAATGATTTTAAAAGATATTGCAGAAATTACAAGCTTGGATATTTCTACTGTATCACGCGTGGCAAATAGCAAATATTGCCAAACAGAATTCGGTGTTTTTTCTTTGAAACATTTTTTTTCCGAAGGCTTACAAACAGAAGGAGGAGAAGAGGTATCAACACGAGAAGTGAAGAAAATATTGGAAGATTTAATTGCAGTGGAAGACAAATCAAAACCATTAAGCGATGAGTTTCTGACTGAACAGCTGAAAGAAAAAGGTTATAATATTGCTCGCAGAACAGTAGCAAAATATAGAGAACAGCTCAATATTCCTGTTGCGCGATTGCGCAAAGAACTGTAAAGCCACTTATTGTAAATTTGAACAATAAAACACTGATTGTATTGACATGATAAAAATAATCTCAAAAATTGTTTCCTATATATTTCATCCATTATTAATGGCAACGTGGTTTGTGCTATTATTGTTGGTCACCAATCCATTTTCATTTGCTGGCATGCCTAACGGAATTGTGATTGGCGTTGTATTCGTCAATACATTTATGTTTCCCGCAATTGCACTATTGCTCATGCGTAAATTAGACTTTATCGATAGCTTGGAATTGCCTGATAAGAAACAAAGAATTATTCCCTTAGTAGCAACAATCGTATTTTATGTTTGGGCATTTTTGGCCATCAAAAAATTAAACTTTCCATTTATGGTAGGTATTTTTATGCTCGGCTCTGTTGTGTCTCTATTTCTTGCATTTTTTATAAATGTTTTTTCAAAAATAAGCTTACACATGGTCGGCATCAGTGGCGCGCTTACTGCAATAATGTTATTGGTGTTTATCTCACCTGCCGATGTTAGCTATTATTTTCTTTTGCTCATCGTGCTAACAGGAGCAGTAGCGACAGCAAGGCTGTATTTAAATGCACACACAATAAAAGAAGTATATGCTGGTTTTATTGTTGGTATGATTGGTCAAATATTTGGTTTAATACTATATCATCCGTAAATCGAAAAAACACTTTTTCACAATTGCACAAAAACTAAAATCGCTAATAGCACATTTATTCTCGTAACTTTGTTTAATATCATCGTTGTATTTGAAAAAAATAGTTTTTCTTTTTATGCTAATAGTAATGCTTGGTGCACATGCACAGGATAGCATTCATTATTTAAAAGTCAGACATATCAACATAGCTGGCAATAAAAAGACAAAAGATTTTGTCATTCACCGAGAGATGACTATTCACGAAAATGACTCATTTCCAGCCAAAGAAATGGACGCTTTGTTATTGCAGCAGCGTTTAAATATTTTTAATATTGGTTTGTTTAACGATGTATCCATTAACATAAAAAATTGGGAAGAAGATAGCTTGGATTTATCAATACAAGTACATGAAAGATGGGTCATTATTCCATTGCCCATCATCAAGTTTGTTGACCGTAACATTGTTGAATGGTGGAAAAATTATAGACACGATTTTAAGCGATTACAGTATGGCGCACAAGTGAATTGGCGAAACTTGACTGGCAGAAATGACGCACTGCAATTGGGAATTAGCTTTGGCTTTGCTCAAAGATTAGACATCGGATACGCCGTTCCACAATTCAATATACGGAAAGAGAAAGTAGGCATGTCGATGTACTTTACCATGCTGCGCACCAAACGAATTGCCTATGCAACAACAAACGATGCATTGTCATTTATGAATTTGGGAACATCTTGGCAGCAACAAAAAATAGAAGTGGCTACACAAGTTACCTATAGAAACGCGATTCATAATACACATTATTTTACAATAGGTTATGGCCTTACCGTCATCAGTGATTCTGTACGAAATGCTAATCCAAATTATTTTTTAAATAATGATAGAAAACAACACTACTTTAAAGTAGGATATACCATAATTGCTGACCATAGAAATCTACGCTCTTATCCAACGGCAGGCTGGTATTTACAAGCCAGTTTAACGAACTATGGCTTAGGATTTATGAGAACACGCATGACGACGACAAGCTTCCAATTGAGTAAATATTTTCAATGGAAAAAACATCAACGCTTTTCAGGAGCAGCCATGATAAAATGGCAGTTTTCGTGGCCTTTTAAACAACCGTATAATTTACAAAATACCAAATCACTTGGCTATGATGAAAATACAATTCGTGGGTATGAACTAAATGTAATTGATGGACAACATTATTTGTTGTTTAAAAATGAATATCGCTTTAGAGTGTTTAGCTTTCAAATGAGCAAGATTAAAAAATTTAAAGGAAAAAATGCTGCCATTTTAAATTCTTCATTGGCTTACTTGCCACTCAATTTATATTTAACGGCTTATTTCGATGCAGGCTATGTTTGGGACAATTATTTTACTGCGAATAATCAATACAAAAACAAATGGCAGTTCGGTTATGGCATCGGATTAAATTTTGTCACTTTCAATCAAAAGCTTTTCCGTATCGAATATAGCATTAACAGATATTTGAAGAAAGGAGTATATTTACATTTTGAGCAACCACTGTAGCTTTGTTTGTCAATAAACAGCAATGAGCTTGCAATTTAATAATTGATTAAATGACAATAGGAATTTATAGTCGCGTATTTAAAGAAGAACACACACCATTTGTGTTAGAGTTGATTTTGCAATTGACACAAAAACAAATTCCATTCTTAATTTATGATACCTATTATAAATCCATAAAGAAATACATAGCAAAGCAAAAAATCCAAACATTTAAGAATCACAATGATGTAAAAAACAACATCGATTTATTGCTTACATTAGGTGGCGATGGAACCTTGCTAGATACCTTACAACTCGTGCGCGATAGCGAAATTCCTGTTGCTGGCATTAATATGGGCAGGCTTGGTTTTTTAGCGGATATTCATAAATCTGAAATCAAAGCATTAGTAGAGTCTATACAGCAAAATACTTTTACAATTGAAGACAGAACACTGATTTGCATCGAAACAACAAAGCCTGTTTTTGGCGATGTGAATTATGGATTAAATGAATTTACTATTCATAAAACCGACTCTTCTTCTATGATTGTAGTGCATGTGTTTTTGAATGGTGAATTTTTAAATTCATTCTGGGCAGATGGCCTAATTGTAGCGACGCCTACAGGCTCTACTGCATATTCTTTGAGTTGTGGCGGTCCAATTGTTTTTCCAAGTTCAAATAATTTTGTGCTCACACCGGTGGCACCACACAATCTCAATGCTCGACCTATTATTATTGCTGATAATACAGTGCTTTCTTTCGAAGTAGAATGCCGTGGCAATAATTTTCTATGTTCTATTGATTCACGCTCAGTAAATATTGATAACACAATACAATTAGCAGTGCGCAAAGCCAATTTCTCGTTTAAATTATTGCGTATGCCAGAAAGCTCTTACTTAAGCACTTTACGCGAAAAACTAAATTGGGGCGAAGACAGCAGAAATAGCTAAGAATCGATGATTCTCATTTTCAAGTAAAAATAAAAATCGTACATTGTACAGCATAAATAACAATGTAAAATGTGTGGAATTGCAGGTGCATATTCATTTAAAAATAAATTAGTAGAACAACAATGTTTGCAAAATGCAGCGACTTCTTTAAATAAAAGAGGGCCAGACAATCAAAATTTTGTGACCATTGGCAAAGCTTCTTTAGTGCATGCTCGCCTTTCTATAATTGACACATCTGTAGCGGCCAACCAGCCCATTTATGACATCACACAACGATATGCGATTATTTTCAATGGCGAAATTTTCAACTATCAGTCTGTTCGCGATGAGCTACTGCAAAAAGGTGTGCAGTTTAAAACACATTCTGATACAGAAGTTTTGCTGTATGCATACATACATTTTGGCGAATCTTTTTTGCATAAACTAAATGGATTTTTTGCTTTTGCGATTCACGATAAACAAGAAGACACACTGTTTATCGCTTGTGATAGATTTGGCATCAAACCATTGTATTATTATAGCGATGATGACTTTTTTTTCTTTGGCTCAGAGTTGAAAAATATTTTGCAATTTCCTATCAAAAAAGAAATAGATTGGAGTGCGGTGAGTTTGTATTTTCAAATGAATTACATTCCAGGAAAAAATGCCATTTTCAAAAATATTCAACGCTTAGAACCAGGTCAACAGCTCTCGATTCGCAACAACAATATAGAGATAAAGAGATGGTATAATATTCCATACAACGCATTAAATGCGGAACAAAATCAACTTAGTTACGAAGAGCAAAAAAAGAAATTGCTCGCGCTGATGGATGATTCCGTAAGGCTGCGCCTAATTGCTGATGTGCCTCTTGGTGCATTCTTAAGTGGTGGTATTGACTCCTCTGTTGTAACAGCGATGGCGTCGCGACACACGCCACATCTCAATACATTTTCCATTGGCTTCGAAAGCAATGCTTTTTTTGATGAAACACCATACGCCAATTTGGTGGCAAAACATTTTAAAACGAACCATACCGTGTTTAAGCTAAAGAATGATGATTTGTTCGAAAGTTTACACGAGTTGTTAGATTATACAGACGAACCTTTTGCAGATTCCTCAGCATTATTGGTCAATATTTTATCAAAATTTACACGCCAACACGTCACTGTTGCACTATCTGGTGATGCTGGCGACGAGTTATTTGCTGGTTATAATAAGCACTATGGCGAATGGCAAATGCGAAATAATAGTTGGCAAGCCAGCATAATACATCTGTTGCAGCCAGTTTGGGAAAAATTGCCAAAATCGAGAAGCGGAAATATTGCTAATAAAATAAGACAACTAGAACGTTTTGCAAAAGGCATGGATTTAAAACCTGCAGAGCGTTGGTGGCAATGGTGTTGTATAAATGACACTAACTATGTAGAACAATTGATTGGTGACAAAGCAGATTTGTCTATAACGGAAATGATAAAAATTCGACAACAGTATGCATCATTGGTGCAGTATGATGGCACACTCAACGATTGTTTATTGGCTGACGTCAACATGGTTTTGCCATATGATATGCTCACAAAAGTGGATAGAATGAGTATGCGCAATTCCTTAGAAGTGCGTGTTCCGTTTCTAGATTATAGAATTGTAGAATTTGCGTTTTCGCTGCCTGTTTCCAGTAAAATAAATGGCAATATGAAAAAGAAAATTGTGCAAGATGCATTTAGAGAAGTATTGCCAAATGAATTGTACAATCGACCTAAAAAAGGCTTCGAAGTACCTTTGCTACAATGGTTCCGAACAGATTTAAAAGACAAGATACTGAATGATTGGTTAAGTGATGAATATATACAACAACAAGGCGTTTTTAATATAAACACGATACAACAATTAAAATTGCAATTATTTTCAAATAATCCAGGCGATGTGCACGCACAGATTTGGGCATTGATAGTGTTTCAAAATTTTTGGCGAAAATATATGGATTGATGCAAAAACACATTTTATTTTTTGAGTGAAAAAATTATCTTTGAAAAACATGAGCAAGGCACTCAAAATAGGCATCGTAGCCAATACAGCATTCAATATTTATAATTTCAGATTAAGTTTAATTCTTGCATTAAAACAAGAAGGACACCATGTGTTTGCAATCGCGCCTTATGATGACTATGTTCCATTATTGAAAGAAAATAACATTGATTATATCGAAATAAAAAACCTGTCACGCAAAGGCACCAACCCAATAACCGATTTAAAATTACTGAATGAGTTGCGGCGTCTGTATAAGTTGCATCAATTAGACGCTGTTTTGCAATACACCATCAAGCCTAATATTTATGGAACATTGGCCGCGCGATTAACAAAGACCATCGCAATTTGTACGGTAACTGGTTTAGGCTATACTTTTTTAAATAAAAGCACTGCAAGTAAAATAGCACGTCGTTTATATCGATTCGCATTTTCCTTTGCGCATAAAGTGTTATTCCAAAATGAAGATGACCTTGCTGTTTTTGTGCAAAATAATTTAGTTGAACAAACAAAAACACAAATAGTTCCAGGTTCGGGCATCGATGTCGAAAAATTTCAGCCACAGTTTTGTCTGAATATGCCATCTTCGCAATTGCCTTTTGCGAAAACTAAGCATCAGATTAGCTTTTTATTGATAGCTCGTTTACTGAAAGATAAAGGTGTGTATGAATTTGTTGAAGCAGCAAAACAAATGCTTCAGACCTCAACTCTTGCAACATTTCATCTGCTTGGCGATATTGATACCAATAATCCATCAGCAATCGATAAAGCAACGATTTCGCAATGGGAAAATGAGGGCATCATAAAATATTATGGTTTTACAAAAGACACGCGACCATATATATGTGCTGCAGATTGTATTGTTTTGCCATCGTATCGCGAAGGCATGCCTCGCGTGATTTTAGAAAGTATGGCCATGGGAAAACCAAGTATCACGACAGATGCGCCAGGATGTAAAGATGCCATCGTACACCAAGTGAGTGGCTGGATTTGTAAAGCTCAAGATGCAAATTCCTTACGTGATGCCATGCAAATGTTTCTTGAACTTGACGAAGTGGCAAAATTAAAGATTGGCTTAAATGCCAGAAATAGAGCGGAAGAAATATTTTCTACAACGGCAGTCAATTTGTTTTATATCAATTTACTCAAAAATCTATAGTCAATTTTAACGTTATTTAAATAAAAAGCATTAAATTTGTTAACACAACATATGCATAGCGACTTAATTAAAATTGTTTCTGCACTTCTGACTTCTTTCGTACTTACGTATATGTTTATACCTTCCATTATAAAGGTGGCCAACATTAAGCATCTTTTTGATACGCCTGGCGGTAGAAAATCACATGTGCATGTCACTCCAACATTAGGAGGAATTGGAATTTTTGGCGGTTTTATGATAAGCCTTTGCTTGTTTTCTCAATTTTATCCAGGCAATGGTCTTCGATATATTTTAGCGGCTCTGTGTTTTACATTTATGTTGGGTGCAAAAGATGATATCGTAGAATTGGTCGCTTCTAAAAAATTTATCGGTCAAATATTTGCAGCGAGTATTGTTGTAATATTAGGTGACATCAGACTGACCAGCCTTTATGGCATGTTTGGAATTTCATATATTCACGATGTATTTAGCATTGTTCTATCTATTGTCACCATCATTTTTATTATCAATGCTTTCAATATTATTGATGGAATAAATTTGCTTGCAGGAAGTATTTCTATTGTAATGTCTTTAGCATTTGGCGCTTGGTTTTATTACTATGGCTTTTTTGATTATGCCATATTAGCGGCGGCAATGAGTGGTGCTGTATTTGCATTTTTAAAATACAATTACACGCCAGCAAAAATATTTATGGGCGACTCAGGTAGCCTGAGCATCGGCTTAATGTCGGCTATATTGGCGATTCAGTTCATAGAAAAAAATGAGATGATATTATTAAGCGGCAAGAGCGAAGGTTTTGAAATCGTGGCTGCTCCTGCTATGGCAATTGCCGTGCTGATAATTCCTGTATATGATACATTGCGAGTGTTTACGCTACGTATCATTAACAAAAAATCTCCATTTATGGCAGATAGAAACCATATTCACCATCGTCTAATAGATTTAGGCTTGACGCATATACAAGCAACATTTGTACTTATAGGCACTAATTTGTTTTTTATTGCTATAGCTTACTTTTTACAAAGTTGGGGAAATTTATATCTCATTCTAACTGAGTTTCTATTGGCAACCGTG
>WBZL01000551.1_pt1 | contig 41780 bp, 47 predicted proteins | sample 5204291 | NCBI WGS metagenome assembly WBZL01 (sample SAMN12344345, study PRJNA552823) | activated sludge metagenome | biome: Activated sludge suspended growth; feature: Nitrification reactor; material: Wastewater; isolation source: activated sludge from nitrification reactor of wastewater... | reverse complement strand
TCACAACAGTGAGACCGACAAGCTGAAAGGACTACGCATATGGGACTTGTGTCGTGGAATGACAATCTTCCTGGGCTGTTGGATCACACGGTGCTGCGTCCGGAGGCGACCAAGGCGGACGTGTTGCAACTGTGTGCCGAGGCGAAGGAGCAGGGATTTGTCGTCATCTTTGTGCCGCCCTGTTACGTCGATGAGGCGGTCGCGGCAGTGGCTGGGACAGCGGTGCAGGTCGGCATTCCGATCGGGTTCCCCCTCGGTGGCCACTCGACCCATACCAAGGTGACGGAGGCGATCGAGGCGGTCGCGCATGGCGCGCAGGTGCTCGATATGGTCATCAACATCAGCCGCCTGAAATCCGGCGACTACGATTTCGTGCGGCAGGATATGGCGGCTGTCGTCCGGGCTACGCCTGGCGTCAACCACAAGGTCATTCTCGAAACCTGTTTGCTCACTCGCGAAGAAAAAATCATGGCCTGCCGCCTGGCCGTGGAGGCGGGGATGGACTATGTCAAGACGTCGACAGGGTTCAATCAGGCCGGCGCCACGGTGGAAGACGTGCGGCTGATGAAGGAGGCCGTTGCCGGACGGGCGAAAGTGAAGGCCTCCGGCGGCATTCGAGACTGGAAGACGACGGCTGCCTTGCTGGAGGCGGGGGCAGACCGCATCGGCACCAGCGCGAGTCTGAAGATTGTGGGCGAATGGCGCGCGGAACAGGCCACCGGTCGCTGAGCCGCCTTGCGAGTTGTCCTCGGACATGTGCTGCAATGACGGGACGGTGAGATTGGCTTGCTCGTTCCGATGGATTTGATATAGTGCCTCGATGATGACTCGAATCGTGCTGTTGGTGTTGGATGGCTGCGGCATCGGATCACTGCCCGATGCAGAATCGTACGGTGATGCCGGATGCAATACGCTGCAGCGGCTGGCCGCCATTTCCAAGGGACTTACCCTTCCGAATCTTGAACAGCTCGGCCTCGGTCTCCTTGGCCAATTCCAAGGCATTCGCCCCATGACCCAGCCTGAGGGGTGCTATGGGATGCTGGGGTTTTCGACCAAGGGTAAGCACTCGCTCGCCGGACATTGGGAACTAGCCGGCTACGTGATCGAAGACGGCCCACCTCCATGTGAAACGTTTACGGGAGAACTGGCTTCCGGACTCGAAGCCGCATTGGGACAAAAGACGCTGGGGAATTGTCGCACGATTCATTTGGAGCCGATCGCAGAGTTCGGCGCGCAACATCAAAAATCGGGCATGCCCATCGCGTGGATCGATACCGCGGGGACCATCATGCTGGCCGCTCACGAGCAGGTCGTCCCGCCTGAGGAGTTGTATCGCCTGGCGCGTGAAGCGAGGCGGCGGCTCAAGGCGACCATGCCGATCGTTCGCGTGGTGGCCTATCCGTTTGCCGGGCAGCCCGGGCGATTTGCCGTCACGGAACGTCGTCGTGATTTTGCTGTGGAACCGCCGGGCCTCACGCTCCTGGATCATTTGAGCCGCGCCAGCCAACTGGTATTCGGGGTGGGAAAAGTCGGCGATCTCTTCAGCGGACGCGGCGTCACCAGGTCGGTGCCTCTGTTTCAGGCCCATGCCGTCATGGACGAAGTTATGGGTCTGTTCAGTAAGGCGCCACGCGGCTTGATCTATGCGAATCTTCCGATCATGAGCCCTGACCTGCAGGAGACTGTATCGACGCTCCAATACGTCGATCGTCGGCTGCGTGAGTTGCAGGACTGCCTCAAGGTCGGTGATGTCCTCATCATCACCGGCGATCATGGGTTCGACTGCGCCAGACCCAATCCCGGACACTCGCGCGAATACGTTCCCTGTCTGGTCACCGGCCCGCGCCTTGCCAGAGGCGTCAACCTCGGAACCAGAACAACCGCCGCGGATCTCGGCCAAACGATCGGCGAAGCGTTGGGATCGACGAGACTTCCCTGGGGAGACAGCTTCCTGGATGCCCTCCAGTCCCGCTAGCGGGCATATCCAACTTACTCAGCCAGTCTGTGCCTTCGACAGCTACTCACGACCTGTGTGGTCGATCACGGCCGCTTCACATACTTTTTACTCCAGAACGACGAGGGTTGTCTGACGGTCGTGTCCTATGCCGAGCGCAATCCCTGATGGACTCCTTTCGTGACGCGAGGGGACGACTCGTCGTGGGTTGGTGTTGGACAAGCGGCCACATGATTCGGATTGGGGCCGGCGGAGCCGTCATACTTCCTTCGTCATCCATTGCGAGTTAGGATCGAAGTGATGGTAACAGTATGAGAATTCTAGCCCTCGTAGAGCACCGATGGACGCGCGAATGAAATTTCAGATGGTCATCCCTGCTCTAATAGCTGGTTCGCTTATCTGTATCTACGGAAGTTATCGAAGGTGGAAATGGTTAGTCGATCCGCCAGAACATCTGGCGTTGGTTTATTCTCAATCACTCCTTAAAGTGTTGTTCGGCAGTGTATTCGTGCGCAACTTTACAATGATTGTGGGATGGTTGGTGCTCGCTTACGCGGTTGCGCTTCTTTTAACGGAATGAAAAGCAGATGATCTGACCGGGAAAGAAAGTGGTCAGGCCTAGTTGATGCGAATGCGAAAGTGCGCTAGCGCGGTGATGTGGGCAGGCGGCGGGAGCGTTGCGTGTGGAGGGCAAATTCCAGCGCGGCTTCCAGGCGAATGACGCGGGCGTTCAGATCTTCGATGTGAGACTGCTGCTTGGCGACCGTGGCGTTCAGTTGTTCCACTTTGTCGTTCGGCTTGATGGTGTTGGCGAAGGCATCCCACACACGCTCGGTGAGTCCCATCGTCGTCCTTTCTTGCGGGCTTGGCGAGCGCCAGCATGCGCGCTTCCGACTCCGCCACGAGGGCGAGGGTTTTGTCGATGGCGCGAATGGTTTTCTTCGTTTCCCGGATGACTTGCTTGGCCATGTGATCCAACAGCGTGGGATCATCGGCTGGAACGTACCGCTCGCCCCCTTCTCGAAGCAGCTCCGCCACGGTGAGATTGGCGGCGTTCGCCTTCTGTGCGAGACGGCGTTTCTGGCTGGGGCTCATGAGGATGGGGACTTGGACCATCGTAGATGGCATGGTGCCTCCCTCGGCGTGGATATATAGGCCATATATCTCACGGGACCGAATGTGCTGTCGATGCGCCCCATTTTCTCGCTCGTGTTGTCATGCATGCCGAATGCCTTCATCTTGCCGCACGCCCCCCGGATGGCGTATACGTACGATGCGTTTGAGAGCGACTATCTGAGGAAAGACATGAGACGGTTGACTCCCTCTTGCGTGACTGCCGGTGAAGTCGTGATCAAGAAAGGATCGTATGGTGTCGATTGACGAGAAGCTCAGCAACCTCGGTCTCACCCTTCCGCCTCCGCCGAAACCGGTCGCGAGTTATGTGCCGGCTGTGCTTGCCGGTGACCTGCTGTACCTGAGCGGCATCTTGCCGTTTCGCGACGGGCAGGTGGCCATCACAGGCAAGCTGGGACAGGATGTGACGGTTGAGCGGGGAGCCGATGCGGCGAGGCTGGCGCTCCTGAACGCTTTGGCAGTCGTGAAACAGGAACTCGGTTCGCTGGACCGTGTGCAGCGCATTGTGCGAGTCGTGGGGCATGTGGCGTCGGCCAGCGGATTTGTGCAACAGCCGGCTGTGATCAATGGAGCGTCCGATTTGCTGGTGCAAATTTTCGGTGAAGCGGGACGCCACGCGCGAGTAGCGCTCGGGGCGGCTGAGCTGCCGCTTCATGCCGCCATCGAACTTGAACTGCTGGTGCAAGTCAGAGCCTGACGCAGCCATGCTCCCGTGTCCGTCTCGCCGTCTCCGCCTGCCTTGACATCAAAAAAAACCGCTTGTTATAGTCCCGAAGTCCCCTGGTTTGATGCCACACCCCCCCATCCGGCTTCGTTGCCTCAGTTGCGTGGGGTTTTGTGCCACGTTCGGGGCGTTCATCTGGCGTACCATCATGTCATCCTCACGAGGGCTGCACGTCGAGCTCAGTTAGAGGGTATCGGCAGGGAGTGAATCCCATGAAATATATTACTTGTACGATCGTTGGCTTGGCCCTTCTGGCGTATTCCGTTGATTGCATGGCAGCCCGGGCCGAAGCTCCGGCTCTGCACCCGAGTGCCGCGGTGCCTGGCGCCACACTGTCGATTACGGGCAAAGGATTCGGTCCGTTCAAATCCACCCGGTTTAATCAGGTGATGTTTCAAGGCGTGCCTGCGCTGATTCAGCGGTGGGATCCGGATCTCATCGAAGTGCGGGTGCCGTCACAGGCTGCGAATGGTCCGGTTGATGTCATCATCGGCAAGAAACACGTAAAGGCCGGCTCATTTACGCGGCTGCAACCCACGATTCAGTCTGTCTCGCCGGCCGAAGCGGAGCCGGGCTCGATTCTCGAAATCACCGGCGAACATTTCGGCAATACCGCCGGCCCGCGCGATCCGAACACGATTTTTGGCGTGAACAGTGTGATCGTCGGCGACGTGAGCGTGCGCGTCCGTAAGTGGCGTGACGACAAGATCGAAGTGGAGTTGCCCGGCAATGTGCAGTCGGGGGATGTGGCCATTCGCATGGCCTCTTCCGATCCGTTGCCGGACGGGTCGTGCTGCGCTCCGGTGAAGCTGGTGGTGAGCAATTCGATGCCGGTGAAAGTGCTGGCGTCGGTGCGCGTCGATCCAACGAGCGGTCCGGTCGGCACGAAAGTCGTGCTCTTCGGCAAAGGGTTCGGGACGGCCAGAAACCCTGAAGATGGTGTGCTGTTCGGCGGCCATTTGGCCACGGTGTCGCAGTGGACGGATACGACCGTTGTGGTGCATGTGCCGCTTGACGCCCAAACCGGCCCGGTCGTGATGAAGCGTAACGGGCAAGAGCGGGCGCTCGGGACGTATACCGTGCAGACGCCTAAGGCCACGGCGCTGACTCCGACCGAGGCCCCGATTGGCACGTTGTTGAAAATCACAGGCGAGAACTTTGGGTTTTATTCGGAGGCCGGGTCCACACCCTTTAACTATATCGATTTTTCGTTGAGTGAAAACACCGTCGAGATCGGCGGAGTTCAGGCAATCGTGTATCGATGGGGGCATGACCGCATCGATGTCTGGGTGCCGTTCAGTGCCAAAAGCGGTCCAGTGGTGGTCAAGCGCGCCGCCAACACTCCGAAACCGGACGGCACATGCTGCGCGGACAAGCAGGTGCTGGAGACGCAAGCGGGCAACTTCACGCTCGTGACGCCGAAGATCGATTCGTACACCCCGAACACCGGTGGGCTTGACGAGATAGTGACCATCAAAGGGAGCGGGTTCGGCAAGTTTTTGAAAACGATGGAGCCGAGCAAGCTCATTACCGACAGTGTCTATGCCAGAGCGGCCCCGGAGTTAGGGGAAAACGTTTCGCGCACCGAGGTCTTATTCAACGGGGTGGGCGCGATTGTCGAATCCTGGGCGGATACGGAGATCAAGGTCCGTATTCCGCATCGTCATTCCTACGGCGTCGGCAAACTCGGCGAATTTAATCCGGACCTGACCTCGGGGCCGCTGGTGGTGCGGCGCGGGTCGTGGGATTTGCTGCCGGATGGATCCTGCTGCACGCCGAAGAAATGGCTCACGCTGGAGGCCGGCACTTTTACGATTCAACCGTCAGGATTGCCCGACGCCAGTTACTGGCGGAATCCCAATCCTGAAAACTCTCACTTTCATTGAGGCATTGAACGTTGCGTACGCTGGCTGCAGTGGTGTGTTCGCTTGTGACCCTGGTGTGTATGGGTACGGTGGAGGCGGCTTCCCTCGCCATTCCGGTGACCGTGGCCATGCAGAAGAGCGGATCTGAGGCGACCCTGTTGGGAGTGTTTTTTCACGACCCTCAGCTTGGGTGGGCTGTCGGCTCCGGAGGAACGATCCTGAAAACCACCGACGGTGGTCACAAGTGGAAGAAAGTCTCGAGCGGCACCAGTGCGCTCCTGACAGCCGTCTACTTTCGCGATGCGCAGCGCGGCTGGGTTGTCGGTGCCAACGGCACGGTCAGAACGAGCAGAGATGGCGGAGAGACGTGGAGTGTCGTCGTGGTTTCCACTCAGGCGCCCCTCTACGGAATTGCATTCGCATCTCCGACGAAGGGATGGATGGTGGGCGGGAACGGCACCATCTTGCAAACCACCGACGGTGGGGAGAACTGGATCGATCAAGCCAGCGGCACAAGTGCGGCATTGTACGCCATTGCGCTGACCAACGAAGAGCAGGGTGCCGTCGTGGGGGCATTGGGGACGATTCTCACCACGGCAGACGGCGGGAAAAATTGGACCGTGCAGCTAAGTCAAAGCTCGGCGACGTTCTTTGATGTGGCCTTCGCGGATGAGGCCAACGGTTGGGCGGTCGGGAATGCGGGTGCGTTATTCCAAACGACCGACGGAGGCACCCACTGGATCGACCGGACATTGCCCTGTGGACGAACCTGTAACAAACTCACGGACCTGATCCGTGTGCGGTTTACGGACCCTCAGCAGGGCTGGATTGTCGGGGAACGCGGTCAGATTCTGCGAACCAGCGATGCGGGCTTCAACTGGGTGGAAGAGATCAGTCCCGTCAAACGTTCTCTGATGGCTCTCAGTTTTCCTCGTGCCTCGGCCGGGTGGGCGGCAGGTGAAGGAGGGACCATTATCTCAATCAGCGCAGGAAAGAAATAAGCGCTCGCCAGTCTCTGCCGTTCTAGCCTAATCTTCCCAATCGACTCTGCACGATGCTGAGGGCGGTCAACGCCGCGGTATCCGCTCGAAGAATGTGCTCACCTAAACTCACGGTCCTGCACTGCCCCTGGATGGCCTGAGAGAGCTCTTCGTCTGCCCATCCCCCTTCCGGTCCGACAATTAAGGTTATCGTGTCGTTTGCAAGAGTCGGCAGGGGAACAGCGGCCAATCCGAGAGTGTCTTGCCGCTCGGCGAGCAACAACGCACAGGTAGTCGAAAGGGTGGAAAATAAACGACGCGACTCCATCGGTTCCAATAGGTGAGGAGGTTGCCACTGTTCCGATTGTTGTGCGGCTTCAGTGGCAATGCGCTGCCAGCGGGCCACCTGGGCGGCAACTCTGTCTGGGTGCGGTCGCACGACGCCGTGCCGTGAGATCAGCGGCACAATCGTCCGCACGCCCAGTTCGCTCGCCTTCTGCACCACCCAATCCATATGGTCTCCTTTGAGCAGAGCTTGCGCGAGGAGAAGGCTTGGGGCCCTGTCGATCGGTCCTGGACGGCATTCGAGGATGTCTCCCGTCAACGATTGCGGGGCGACGGTGTGCACGCGCATCTGATACCGTTGTCGGCGCTCATCGGTGAGCCGCAAGACCTCTCCTGGCTTGATGCGCAGGCTGGCCCGCAGATGGTGGAAGAGGTCGCCGGTGAGGGTGAGTTCGGTGCCGCGGATTGCGGATGACGAGATAAAAAACGCCGGCATGGTGGTCGGCCTGTCTGGCGGGGAAGCAAAGTCGGGTTATTCGAAGAACGTCTTCATTTTATCAAGAAATCCTTCGCCTTCGCTGTCCTTCGTGTACCCGCTTTCCTTCGCAAATTCTTCCAGCAGCTCTTTCTGTCGGGCACTCAGCTTTGTGGGGATCTCGATTTTGACATTGAATAACTGATCGCCGGTATGGCCGCCCTTAAGGTTTGGAAATCCGAGGCCCTTAAGTCGCAACACCTTGTCGGGCTGTGTCCCTGCAGGAATTTTCATGAAGGTGTTGCCCTTGAGCGTCGGGACCTCCACGCGGCCGCCGAGTATCGCGGTCACAAGATTGATCGGAAGATCTGCGGCAATGTCCTGCCCGTCACGGCGAAAGTGGGGATGGGACTGCACATTGACCACGACGTACAAATCCCCCGGCGGACCGCCTTGCACGCCGTGCTCACCTTCATTGGCCAGGCGTAGGCGCATACCGGTCTCGATGCCCCCGGGAATTTGAACGGAGAGCATGCGCTCTTTGCGAACCCGTTGGCGTCCGCTGCAGGTCTGGCAGGGCTCCGTGATGATCTGTCCCGCTCCTTCGCATTGCCCGCAGGGGCGGCTGACGCTGAAGAAGCCTTGCTGGAAACGCATTTGGCCCTGTCCCTTGCAGGATGGGCACATCTTGATGGCGGTGGCGGATTTTGCGCCGGTTCCCTTGCAGTCTGCACAGGTTTCCCAACGAGGAATTTTGAGTTTGGCTTCTTTGCCGAAGACCGATTCTTCGAAACTCAGTTCGAGATTGTATTGGAGATCGTTACCGCGCTCCGCTCGCGCACGTCCGCGAGGCTGCCCAAAAAAGTCTTCGAAGATGTCGTTGAAAATATCGCCGAAGCCGCCTTGTCCTCCGAAGTCGAATCCCTCGGCTCCCTGTGGTCCACCGGCATGGCCGAATGTATCGTACCGACGGCGTTTCTCTTGGTCGCTGATGACCTCGTAAGCTTCGTTGAGCTCCTTGAATTTTTCCTCTGCGGCCTTCTTTTGCTCGGGAGAGGTGTGTAGGTCGGGATGATGTTGGCGAGCGAGCTTTCGAAATGCCTTTTTGACTTCGTCATCGGACGCATTCCGCTCGATACCGAGGGTTTCGTAATAGTCGCGCTTTGCCACGGAAAGGGTCTACCTGGTTGAAGGTGCCACACGACCGGCTTCCACCGGAACGGGGAAGCCGGTCGTGCGATCTATCGGAAGTTTACTTCTTATCCTTGTCGACTTCTTCGAACTCGGCATCGACGACCTTTTCGTCGGTCTTGGCCTGCGCCCCTGCGTCCCCGGCCGAAGCGCCTGCATCGGCTGCGCCCGCACCGGCGGCCGCCGAAGCTTTCTTGTACATCTCCTCAGCCAGTTTGTGGGAGGCGGTGGTCAATGCCTGTGTGGCCGACTCGATGGCGGCGGGATCATCTCCCTCCATGGCCTTGCGGAGCCCGGCGATCGCCTCGGTGATTTTCGTCTTGTCGTCCTCGCTGATCTTATCGCCATGCTCCGTCAGGTTCTTCTCGGTGCTGTAGAGCAGGGAGTCGGCTTGATTGCGGGCCTCAGCGACCCGACGACGCTTCTTGTCATCTTCCGTATGGGCTTGCGCATCCTTGACGAGCTTGTCCACTTCGTCTTTGCTGAGTCCGCTTGATGCGGTAATCTTGATGGACTGTTCCTTCTGCGTGGCCAGATCCTTGGCTGCGACATGCACGATGCCGTTGGCATCAATGTCAAAGGACACTTCAATCTGCGGCATGCCGCGCGGGGCGGGGGGAATGCCGACGAGATCAAACTGCCCCAGCAGCTTGTTATCGTTCGCCATCTCACGTTCGCCCTGGAAGACCCGGATGGTCACGGCGGTCTGGTTATCGGCGGCCGTCGAGAAGACCTGGCTCTTCTTCGTCGGGATCGTCGTGTTGCGCTCGATCAGTTTCGTGAACACGCCACCCAGGGTCTCGATGCCGAGGGAGAGCGGGGTCACGTCGAGCAACAGCACGTCCTTCACCTCGCCCTTGAGCACGCCCCCCTGGACGCCGGCGCCGATCGCAACGACTTCGTCGGGGTTCACGCCGCGATGAGGCTCTTTGCCGAAGAATTCCTTGACGACCTGGATGACTTTCGGCATCCGGGTCATACCGCCGACCAGCACCACTTCTTGAATGTCCTTGGCGCTGACACCGGCATCGGCCAAGGCCTTGCGGCAAGGCTCAATGGTCTTCTGGATGAGATCGCCCACCAACTGTTCCAATTTGGCACGGGTCAGCTTCGTGACCAGGTGCTTCGGTCCGCTGGCGTCGGCCGTGATAAAGGGCAGGTTGATTTCGCTTTCCTGAGAGGACGAGAGTTCGATCTTCGCCCGCTCGGCCGCTTCTTTCAGGCGTTGCAACGCCATGCGGTCCTTGCGCAGGTCGATGCCTTGATCTTTCTTGAACTCTTCGACCAGCCAATCCATGACGCGTTCATCGAAGTCGTCGCCACCGAGGTAGGTGTCGCCGTTCGTAGACTTGACCTCGAACACGCCGTCGCCGATTTCGAGCACCGACACGTCGAAGGTTCCTCCGCCAAGGTCATAGACCGCGATGCGCTCGTCCTTCTTCTTATCGAGACCGTAGGCCAATGACGCTGCCGTCGGTTCATTGATGATGCGTAACACGTTCAATCCGGCGATCTGCCCGGCGTCCTTGGTAGCCTGGCGCTGGCTGTCGTCGAAATAGGCCGGGACGGTGACGACAGCTTCGGTGACCTTTTCACCGAGATAGTCTTCCGCAGTCTGTCGCATCTTCTGCAGAATCATCGCCGAGACTTCCGGTGGGCTATAGCGCTTGCCGCGCAGTTCGACGTGTGCATCACCGTTATCTGCTTCTACCACCTTGTAGGGGAGCCGTTTCATGGCTTCCTGCACTTCTTTGCTCTTGAATTTGCGCCCCATCAACCGCTTCACGGAGAAGATGGTATTTTCGGGATTCGTGATAGCCTGCCGCTTGGCAATCTGTCCCACCAAGCGCTCGTTCTTGTCCGTGATGCCCACCACAGAAGGGGTTGTGCGACTGCCTTCTGCATTGGCGATGACGACCGGGTCTCCACCGCTCATAATGGCCACGCAGGAGTTCGTCGTGCCGAGGTCGATTCCGATAACTTTGCCCATGGGTTGGCTCCTTCGCAAAAAATATCAATACGTGAACGATTGTCTCAGCTTCTCTCGTGAAACGCGCACGGTCTCTGAAGGGCCGACGTTAATTCGCCGCACCGGTAGAGACGGTCACCATGGCGGCCCGAAGGATGCGGTCCTGGAGGAGATAGCCTTTTTGATACTCTTCCACGACATGATTCTCAGGGACGGTATCCGAAGGAACCTGCGCGACCGCTTGCTGCGTGGCCGGGTCAAAGGCCTGTCCGACGCTTTCAACGGCCTTGACGCCGAATTTCGTGAGCGCGCCGACCAACTGCTTGAGGGTGAGTTCCACTCCCTCCGTCAATGCGTCGATCGTTCCCGTTCCCTTGGCAGACTTGATAGCCCGCTCAAGATTGTCCACCACAGGGAGCAGCTCCTTGAGAATCTGTTCGTTGCCGAACTTGATCTGTTCCCGTTGATCCCGCTGGGCGAGTCGCTTGTAGTTGTCGAACTCTGCCGCCAGTCGGAGATACTTTTCGTGAGCGGCCTTGCATTCGTCGGCCTTGGCGTCCAGTGCTTGCTGCAGTTCGCTCATGGCGTCACTCGTGCCCGCTGCCGCCTCTCCGGGATCGTCTAAGTTGTCGATACTGTGAATGTTCTTCTCGTCGTCAGCCATTGATTACACCTATGATGGGGAGTGAGATAGCCACACGTGAAAGGAAGTCAACGGGGAATAAAAAGAAAACATCGTTTTTTCAGGTCCCTACGGGTTTGATCGTGGCTGCAGCGATGGGCCGAGGAGAGCCGGCCCTATGTGAGGCGATTGCGGTGGTACAAAAACTCCAAGCCTTCGAGGGTGAGGAAGGGGAGCACCTCCTGGATCGTTTCGGCTTCTTTGGCAATGACGGTCGCAAGGCCGCCTGTAGCGATGACCGTGGAACGGCGACCGAGTTCGCGCTCCATCCGGTGAACGATACCGTCCACAAGTCCGACGTAGCCGAACAGCAGTCCGCTTTGAATGCCCCCGATCGTGTCTGTCCCGATGACGGTTTTCGGACGGATGATTTCGACCTTCGGCAGTTTGGCGGTGCGGGAAAAGAGCGCATCGGCAGAAATGCCCAGGCCGGGTGCGATCACCCCGCCGAGATATTCCCCCGATCTGGTAACGGCGCAGAATGTGGTGGCGGTGCCGAAGTCGACGATGATCAGGTCGGAACGATATCGCGCATAGGCGGCAGCGGCATTGACGATGCGGTCGCTCCCGATTTCTTTCGGATTGGCATAACGGAGCGTCAATCCTGAATCGGTGTCAGGGCCGACGATCACGGGGGTGTGATGAAAGTAGGCCTGAAGCAGCGAATCGAAGGTCGCGGTCAACGCGGGGACGACGCTGGACAGGATGCAGCCGCTGATGTGCCCGGGGGAGAATCCCGCGTTGTGAAGCAGGTTGAGGAGCAATATGCCGTATTCATTGTCGGTTCGTCGCGATTCCGTGGCCAAGCGCCAGTGCGCTTGCAGGGTCGACCCTTCGAACAGGCCGCACACCACGTTGGTATTCCCGATGTCGATCGCTAATAGCATGGTCTGCTCACTCTACCCCAACCGGAAAGCGCATTTCACCCCCGCAGGTGCACGACCTCTGCGCTCCTGACCTCCAGCAGCGACGGGCTAGGCGGTTGAGCGCTGTCGGAGCTGACACGGATCCGGAGGCAGCCGTCGGGACCGATGGATTCGGCGACGCCTTCGACGATGCGTTCTTGCTCAAGGCTGACGCGGACGGTCTTGCCGAGGGTCGAGCATCGTTGGGTGTATTCGTCGATCATGCCGGTCGGCCCATCGGTGAGGAGACCATCCAGGCGCTGCTCGAGCCTGAGAAATAACTCAGTCAGGAGGGCGGCACGGTCAACGAGGCGACCCGCTTCTGCGGCGAGGGTAGTGGCGCCGGCTTTGAGCTCTTCTGGAAAACTATCGAGTGGAGCGTTGATGTTCAATCCGATGCCGATGACCACCGCGATCGTCTTATCGGGCCTGCTGGTCTGTTCGCATAGGATGCCACCGATTTTTTTTCGCTCGACCAGGAGATCGTTCGGCCACTTGACGGAAATGGGCAGTCCGGTGGCGGCAACGAGCGCATCTGCGGTGGCCAATGCCGCAAACAGGGGAATCCAGGACAACCAAGGGCCGACGCGCGTGGTTCCTGGTGCGGGGAGCACGATCACGGATGTGTAGATATTGCCTTGCGGGGGCGAGTGCCAGGTTCGGCCCCGCCGCCCTCTGCCGGCGGTTTGGCACTCGGTGAGGAACACTGAGCCGTGTGGAGTCGGCGTCGCACTCGGTTGTTGCAGGGCCAGGAGCGCATCCGCGTTGGTGGAGGTCGTGGAGGGGGTGTATCGCAGAACTTGGCCGAACGCGCGTGTGCGCAATGACGCCTTGAGATGGTCGATGTTCAACGGATCCGCGAATGATGAATGGTCAGCGGGCTCGGGCACGACGCCCCCGAGAGACGGCGAGGTCCATGCTAAGGTTGGCGGCGGGGGCCGAATGGGTGAGCGCGCCGACTGAAATGAAATCCGCGCCGGCTTGGGCCATGGCGGCGACGGTCTGCAGAGTCATTCCGCCCGAGACTTCCACCAGGGCTCGTTGTTTGATGAGAGCCACGGCCTGTCTGACCATTGCAGGCGACATATTGTCGAGAAGAATGATATCGGCCTTGCCCGCTAAGGCTTCTTTCACTTCCTGCAAGGTTTTGGCTTCGACTTCGATACGAAGGCCATGTGGTGCGCCGGCACGCGCCAGACGACAGGCTCCGGCCACATCGACGCCTGTTGCGCGTAGCACAGCGAGGTGATTGTCCTTGATGAGTACGCCGTCGCCTAAGGAGAACCGATGATTCTTGCCACCTCCCAGCTGCACCGCCCATTTTTCGAAGGCCCGTAACCCCGGCGTAGTCTTGCGTGTATCGAGGATTCTGGTTGGGAAGCCACGAACAGCGGCGCAAAACCGTGCCGTGAGCGTTGCGATACCTGAGAGTTGCTGGAGGAAGTTGACGGCCACGCGTTCGGCCATCAGCAACGAACGCACATCGCCGCGAATCGCGAGCACCGGGGTATCCGGTTTCACGGCGTCTCCGTCTCTCACGGGTGTGGTCATGCGTACGGAAGGATCCACCGCCAGGAACACTTCGCGGGCGACGGCCACGCCTGCGACCGTCATCGGCTGATGGGCGACAATGGTCGCGGTGGCCTGAATCGCAGCTGGCAGCAATGCGCTGGTGGTGACGTCGCCGGAGGCGAGATCTTCGCTCAGTGCTTGCTGAACTGCGCTCCGAATAGTGTGGAGGCTAGGAGGCCTGGTGTGGTGTCTGTTCAAGGGTGATCTGGCTCAACGCCTGTTGCAGCAACTCAATCATGCGCGATTCACGAGCAAGCCTGTCACGGTGGTCGGTGAGCACCTCGGGCGGCGCCTTGGCGACGAAATCGGGATTGTCCAGTTTCTGCTGGGTGCGCGCGACTTCCTTCTGCAGCACGGCCATTTGTTTGGTCACGTTGTCCTTGGCTTTGTGAAGATCCGCTCCCTCCATGCTCGTCCCGACTTCGGTCGAGCCGCTGGTGAGGGTGAGCAGATGTGGCGCGGCAATGTCGGCGCCACCACTGATCGAGAGGTTCTCCACATTTTCCATGTACTCGATTAGGGCTTTGTGTGTTTCAAAGACGGAATGAGCGACGTCGGTTTTGCTGTGAATGTTGAAATGGAGACGTTTGCCCGCCGTATGCCCAAGAATCGCGCGTTCCTGGTTCATCAGGGCTCGGCACTCTTCCAGCAGGGCGAACTCCTGCTCGACTTCCTGTGAGTTCCAATCTGCTCTGGAGGTCGGGAAGGGTTTGCGGACGATGCTGGCGCCTTCATGCGGGAGCGTTTGCCAGATTTCTTCCGTAATGAACGGCATGAAGGGATGCAGTAGCCGCATCATGGTCTCGAATGTCTCGGCCAAGGTTTGCCGGGTGCTCTTTGCCTGCTCGGAATTCGGATCTTTGAGTGCGGGCTTCACCATCTCGATGTACTTGTCGCAGTACTCGTACCAGATGAATTGATAAATCGCACTGGAGGCACGGTCGAACCGATACTGCTCCAATTCATGGGTGACGGTGCTGATGGCGGTATTCAAACGACTCAGAATCCAACGATCTGGGAACGACCGTTGTGCCGGCGGGAGGTCGGCGCGTTCGCCGTCCAGGTGCATGAGCAGAAACCGGGCGGCGTTCCAGATCTTGTTCGTGAAGTTCCGGTAGCCTTCGATCCGTTCTTCGGCCAGTTTTACGTCGCGACCGGGGGAGGCCATGGCCGCCAGCGTGAAGCGCAGCGCGTCCGTGCCGTATTGCTCCATCACATGCAGCGGATCGATCACGTTGCCCTTCGACTTGCTCATCTTTTGGCCTTCGGCATCGCGAACCAGCGCGTGGATGTACACATCGCGGAACGGCACCTCGCCCATAAACTTCAAACCCATCATGATCATGCGCGCGACCCAGAAGAACAGAATGTCGAGGCCGGTGACCAGAGTGGAGGTCGGATAGAAAGTTTTCAACTCCGGCGTCTGCTTGGGCCATCCCAGGGTGGAGAAGGGCCAGAGCGCGGAGGAAAACCAGGTGTCCAGCACATCAGGATCTTGGACAAGCGCGTCGCGATGGCCCTGCGGGCAGGCATCCGGCTGCGTCTTCGCTACGATTGCGACCGCATCCGAAGGTATCAGTGGCGCTCCATCGGAACTACGTCGCAAGAAAGGCGTGCCGTGACAGGTTTCGCAGTACCAGGCGGGGATTTGGTGCCCCCACCAAATCTGCCGCGAGACGCACCAGTCTTTGATGTCCCGCATCCAGCCCAGATAGTTGTTCTTCCAGGCCTCAGGGATGATTCTGACGCGACCATCTTCCACCACCTGGATCGCCGGTTCGGCCAGCGGCTTAATTTTGACGAACCACTGATCCGATAGGAAGGGTTCAACCACCGTTTTGCAGCGGTAACATTTGCCGAGTGCCATCTTGTGAGGTTCGGATTTGTCCAGGAACCCTTGATCGGTCAGGAATTGTTCGATCTTGGGGCGTGCCTTTGCGACGGGAAGATTCTCGACCGCCTCCGCGACGGCGGAATCGGCGAGGCAACCGGCCAATCGAAGGTGAGCATGGAGATCGAGGATCTTGATGCGCTTCAGCTCGTGCCGTTCTCCCGCTTCGAAGTCGTTAAAGTCGTGAGCGGGCGTAATCTTGACGGCTCCGGTACCGAATTCACGATCGACGAGAATCGAATCGCCGACGATCGGGATCGTGCGGCTTGTGAGCGGCAGCTGAACCCGTTTGCCGATCAGATGTGCAAACCGCTCGTCCTCCGGGTGCACAGCCACCGCTGTGTCGCCGAACAGGGTTTCCGGGCGCGTGGTCGCCACCAGGAGACACTGTGTCGGATTGTCCACCAAGTGATAGCGGATCGTGTACAGCTTCCCTGTCGCCTCTTCGTGTTCAACCTCGATGTCCGATAAGGCCGTCAGGCACCGCGGGCACCAGTTGATCAACCGCTCGCCACGGTACAGGAGTCCATCCTGATGCAAGCGAACAAAGACCTCGCGGACCGCTTCCGAGAGACCGGGATCCATGGTGAACCGTTCCCGCTCCCAATCGCAGGAGGCTCCGAGCTTCTTGAGCTGGCCGATGATCGTCCCGCCGGACTGTTCCTTCCAACTCCAGACGCGTTTCAGAAATTCTTCGCGTCCGAGCGCTTCCCTCGAGGTGCCTTCGGCCTGCAGTTGCCGCTCCACCACATTCTGCGTGGCGATTCCTGCGTGGTCCGTGCCGGGCATCCACAGCACATTGCGCCCTTGCATGCGGCGCCAGCGGACCAGTATGTCTTGCAGGGTGTTGTTCAGGGCGTGGCCCACGTGCAGGGACCCCGTGACATTCGGCGGAGGGATCACCATGGAGTAGGGCTGCCCGTTATGGGCCGGATCGGCATGAAACAGGCCGGCGTCGATCCAGCGCTGGTACCAGCGGTTTTCGACGTCGTGGGGACTGTATGTTTTATCGAGTTGTGGAGTGGACATAGGCTAGGCAGGACGCTAGACCGTGAGCATCCTGCACAGAAACATGTTCCTGGTATCAGGTGAATTAGGCGCGCATGCCGCGGCGCGGGCGCATCTTACCATGTGCCGCCGGGGCTCTCAAGGTAACGATCGCGCGTCAATTGCGTTGCAACAGGTTGTAGCGGAGTGAAGCCCTGTGATATACATCCGGCGGTTCATTCGATGTCGATTGGGCTCGCCGGCAGGAAGCCGGTTTACCGTTGAAGGAGAGACTATGCCGAGGGGACGTGAGAAGGATCGGAAGGTTCGGAAGAAGCACCGCAAGAATGTGGCGCGCGTGAAGGCGCTCGCCAAGACCCGCCGTGCAGCGGCCAAAAAGGTGAAGCGAGGCTAACCCCGCGAGGCGTTAGTCGGGTGAGCTCAATCGTGTGATCTCGGCCCGGATCTGAGTTTCCGCCACGCCTGGAACGATCCGTTGCACAGCCTGCAAGATCGGGTCTTTCGCCATTTCCCGCACAATCTCGTCGGCTGCCTGTCGCGCATAGGTGGCAGCGGCGTGTTCGACGTCCTTTTTCACTAATTCCGTGATCAGGTCACGATGGCTCTGCATGGCTTGCGGCAGGTGTTTCTGGATGCCGAGGTCCGTGAGCTCGCCGAGTCGTTTGTCCGCCGCTTGCTCCACGAGTGCAGGCGTCTGGTCTGTGACGACCTGGCGGATCGTTGCCTCCACACCAGCCAGCAGTGCTTCGCGCTGACGTGTCAATTCCTCTTGGATGACCGTGCGCAGACTCGTCTGTATCCGTTCCGGAGCGATCGCCTCCGCGACCTGTTTGCTCACTTCAACCTGCACGGCTTTCGCCAGCACATTTCCCAATTGTCCTGCGACCTCCTTGGCGACGGCGGCGGGTAACAGTTCGGTGATGGCGCGGTCGGCTTTGACGGTCGCCGATTGGAGGAGATGTTCGACCAGACCCTTTATCAACTCTTCGCCCGTGGGTGTGGTTGCGGGTGCTGATGAGGACATCGGGGCCTGCTCCTTCTTTTCCACCTGACACGAGGTGTGAACGGCAGAGGCATCCGGCGCGGTCTCGTCATCGTCGTCCGCCCCTGTGGTGGCCGGAGGCCAGGTACGAGACTTGGCCGGTTTCTGGCCGCGGGATCCTTCCGGTTTACTGAGGACGCCTTGAATCGTCTCAAGGAGTTGTTCGCGTTGAAGCGGTTTCTTGAGGAACGCGCGGACGCCGAGTGAACGCAGTTTGTTTTCATCGAGACGATCCGAACCGTCGACGATTGAGACGATGAGCGTTTCAGCCAGATTGTCCTGTCGTCCGATCTCTTTGCAGAATCCAGAGAACGTCATGTGCTGGAGATGGTAGTCGGCAATGATCAGGGCGGGGCTTTGTGAGCGGGCGGCTTCAAGGGCGGTGGGGCCGTCCTGAAATGCCAAGACCCGATGTCCATCGGGGGCGGAGAGTTGCTCCACCATGCGTTGCACGGCCGGGCTGTTGTCGATGACGAAGATCGTGGAACCCATTGGAAACCCTCGCTCTACCCACTCCAGCGAAGCTAACAAAGGGTCTGAAACCTGTCAAAGAAAACACTGAATCCCACTGCGTGTGACAAGGCAGGTGTGAGCCTCGGCGCTGACAGCGCTGGCGGAGGTTTTGCGCATCCTGATACAATCCGCCCATCCTGCCGGGTGAATGGCCTCTAGCGCCGAAAAGGAGTGAATCTGTACGATGAGTCAGAGCCGCATCCAAGTTGTGTTTTTCGACGCTGCCGATACCCTCTTTCACATTCAGGGATCCGTGGCGGAGATTTATCTCCAGCATGCGGAGCACCATGGTTTCCGCAAAACGCCGGACTCGCTCGCGGCAATCAAAGCGGCGTTTGCCCGCTCGTTTCGAGATGCGCCGCCGCCGGTGTTTGCCGCCACAGAACCGGGGGCGATTAAGCAATCGGAGCGCCTGTGGTGGTTCGATATCGTCCACAATGTCTTTTACCGCGTCGGCATGTTCGAGAAGTTCGATGAGTTTTTTGAAGAGGTGTTCGAGCGGTTCGCACAAGCAGAGTCCTGGAAGCTCTTTCCGGAGACGCTGGATGTCCTGAAGACGCTCAAGGATCAGGGCTATGAATTGGGAATCATTTCCAATTTCGACTCGCGGCTGTTTTCTGTGTTGCGGGGGCTCGGGATCGCCGAGTACTTCGATACGATCACGATTTCCAGCTTGGCCCATGCCGCGAAGCCATCCGCGCGAATTTTCGAGCAGGCGTTGGAGAAACATGCCGTCGACCCGGAAGATGCGCTGCACGTCGGGGATAGCGAGCGTGATGATGTGAAGGGTGCAGTCGGAGTCGGACTGACGGGGGTATTGCTGGCGAGAGGTCTGCCGTCCGGGGCATCGAATGGAACGACGATCAGAACGCTCAACGAACTTCTGCCGCTCTTGTCACGCCTCCAATAACAATGGCACGAGATCTCGCGCGCGTCCCTGCAGGGTCGCGTCGGCTAGGTTCGATTGCGGCGTCGAGTCAAGATTGATCTCCACGATAAACGCGCCAGCCTGTTTGGCGATGGCCCCGAATCCCGCCGCCGGATAAACCAGACCGGACGTACCGATAATTAAACAGACATCGCTGCGTTGCAGTGCGGTAGCGCTCTGTTCCAGATCTTCCTCCGCCAGTGATTCCCCGAACCAGACAATGTGCGGGCGAAGCAGTCCGCCGCACGATTGGCAAAGGGGCAGTAAAGCGATGGGAACGTCCCGGTTTTCGCTCACGTCCCGGCATCGCGTGCAGCGGACTCTCCAGATGTTGCCATGAATTTCTGATAGACGCTGCGAGCCGGCGTCGCGGTGCAGTCCGTCCACGTTCTGCGTGATAAGCCAGAACTGCTCGAACCGCTGCTCCATAGAGGCCACGGCTTCGTGTGCGGGATTCGGCCGTTTGGTCGCAATGAGTTCCCGTCGCCAGTTGTACCATTCCCAGACGAGCCGCGGGTCACGCGCGAAGGCTTCCGGTGTGGCGAGATCTTCCGCGCGGTATTGCTTCCACAGCCCATCGGCGCCGCGAAACGTCGGGACGCCGCTGTCGGCGGAGATTCCTGCCCCGGTCAGCACGGTGACGGACTGTGCCGTGGAGAGTTTGTGTCGAACAAGGCTCAGCGTGGATCCGGTTCCCATGACGGTGGTCACCCGCGGTTGATCACTGTTTCAGGTGCGCGGCTGCATGCTATAGTACGCGTCTTTTGAACGCAACGAGTGAGGCATCTCATGAAGCAGATCATGGTGGTCGGGGCCGGTTCGGTCGGCGGATTTTTTGGGGCGCATCTTGCCAAGAGTAATCCCAATGTCTCCTTTCTCCTCAGGCCCCGCACGCTGGAGGCGGTGAAGCGGAATGGGCTGACGATCAAGAGCGCCAAGGGAAATTTTACCGTCCATCCGCCGGCCGCCTCCGATCCCCGGGAGCTTGCGCCACCCGATCTCATTATCCTGGCCGTGAAGGCCTACGACCTCGATGAGGTCATGACGCAGTTGGAACCGGTGCTGACGGATCGTACCGTCATTCTCACGCTGCAGAACGGCATCGATACGGAAGATCGCATCATTGCTCGCCTGCATCGCGACTGCGTGGTCGGCGGGGTGGCATTCATCTATTCAAAGATTGTCGAGCCCGGCGTTATTGAGCATTACAAGCGCGGCGGTGTCGCCATCGGGGAACTGATGGGCCACAAGAGCGAGCGCGTCTCCCAGATCGCCGAGGTGTTCAAGCAGGCGGGGATTTCCTGCCAATTGAGCGAGGATATCCGGAAAAGCAAATGGGAGAAGATGTGCTGGAATTGTGTCTTTAATCCTCTCACGGTGGTCATCGACGACAAGGTGGCGAAGGCACTCGATCATCCGGAAATGGCCGGGGTGATCCGGCAGATTGTCGGCGAAGTGGCGGCAGTCTCTGCGGCGGTGAAGGTGCCGTTAGCGCTCGACATGGCCGAGAAGGTGGTGAAGTGGACGCAGGAGCTGCGCGATATCCACACCTCGATGTATGACGATTGGAAAGCCAAGCGCCCGACGGAGATCGACTACCTGAACGGCTACATCGTGCGTCTCGGACGTGAATTGGGCATTCCGACGCCGGTCAATGAAGCGCTGACGGCGATGGTGAAGACGATTACCGAGAAGGAACTGTCGGGGCCCGGCATCGTCCGCATCGACGGGGCCGTCGTGCAGCCGGTTTCATTGACCAGAACCGCGCTGGGACAATTGCCGCAGGAACAACGGGTGGACGATATCAGCGAGGTGATGCCGTCCATGCGGGGCCGCGCGATCCGCGTGAAGGGCCTGTTGGAGATTCCGGCGCTCGCGGTGGACGCCGACCATGTCACGTTTCACTCCATCGACGGCAAGTATGCCGCCACCCTCACCTTGCAACAGGCGCGGGACTTCGGGCTGTTGCTGTACGAGCTTGACGGGCAGCCTCTTCCGGACGGCAAGGGTGGGCCCTATCGCTTGGTGACGCCTGGCCTGGGCGATCTTTGCGCGAATGTGAAGGCTGTCGGACGCATCGAGGTACGAGCCGGATCGGGTAAGGACACCCGGCCGGCCGTTCGCCCCCCGGAATGTGCGGTCGACGGGAACAACTGAAGGGCTCAGGTGGGAGAGGACCGGAGCACCTGGATGCTTCTCCACCGCTCCGAGCGGTGCCGCCAGAGCATGAGTGCCATGCGCAGCGTCCAGTCTGCGATCATCGCCAGCCACACGTAGAACACTCCAAGGCTTAGCCAGTAGCCTGCCACGATGGCCAGGGGAATCCGCACGCCCCACATGCCGATCATCGTCGCGATCATGACGAACCTGGTATCACCCGCCCCGCGCAGGGAGCCGGCCACCACCATGGTGAGGGCGAGCGGAATCTGCAGCAGGGCCACGATTTTCAGAAACAGTGTGCCCAACTCAACGACGGCCTCATCGCTGGTGAAGGCGCGGAGCAGAGCATAAGGGAACAAGAAAAAGACCAGCCCCATGGTTGACATCAGGTAGGCGGCCAGTCGGTTCGCTTCCCAGGTTTCGAGCTTCGCCCGGGTGTACTTGCCGGCGCCAATGCTCTGTCCCACCATCGTGGCTGCCGCAATCGCGAAGCCGTACCCTGGAAGAAACGACAGGGATTCAATCGACAAGCCGACCTGGTGTGCCGCGTACGCCACGGTCCCGTAAATCAACACGATCTTGGTGTACAGCAAAATGCCGGCTTGCTGGACGACGCGCTCGCCGGAGACCGGTGCCCCCACATGCCAAATTGTGCGAATCAAATCGAATCGGAATCGATGGGCGTGGCGGAGCATGGGCCGACAGCGTGTCAGGAGATACAGACATCCGGTCGCTTCCGCGATGCCGACTGCGATGGCGGCGCCATTGATACCCAAGGACGGAAGCCCCCAGTGACCGTAGATGAGAGGAATCGCGATGGCAATGTGGAGCAGATTCACCACGATCATGGCATACATCGGCGTTTTGGTGTCACCTGTGCCCTGCAAGATCGAAGAGAGGACCTGCAGCAGGATCGTGAAGGGAATGAGCAAGAAGATCAGGTTCGAGTAGGGGAGCGCGAGCTGGATCACGTCTGCTTGCGCCCCGAGTAACTCCATCGCAAGCCCATTCACCAGAAGCCCGAACGTCAACAGACCGAGAGAGATGAGGATGGAGAGTCCGAGGAAATGGCGCGCGGCTTGGCCTGCATCGTCGTAACGCCGGGCCCCCCACAATTGAGCCATGACGACATTGGAGCCGACCGAGAGGCCGGATACCAGGGTTGTGGCGATAAAGGCCAGCAGCTGGCCGAGGCCGACGGCCGCAATCGGGACGGCACCCAATCCTCCTACCAGGAAGACGGCGACGATGCCTTCAGCCCGTTGCAATAGGCTGCTGACGGTGACGGGAAGGGCTAACGTGAGGACCGAGCGTCTGATCTGTGCGATGCCGGTTGCCATGCGGCGTCATCCTAACAGAACCGAGTCCGCTTCGTGGAGCAGGTTGTCGGACGGACGGGGCTGGACAACTCCCACTGCCCTTCGGTAGCCTGCAGAAGCCTATGTTGATCTCACCAGAGCCTGCTGCGCGCGCATCCTATCGGTTGTCCAAATCACGGTATTTGTCGGGGCTGCAGTGCCATAAACGTCTGTACCTGGAGGTGCATGCTCCGGCATTGGCGACCAAACCGGATGCCGCCACACAGGCGATTCTGGATATGGGCACGGATCTGGGTGAACTGGCGCGCCAACGATTCCCCGGCGGCCGTCTTGTCACGGCCGGGTATCGTCAATCTCAGGAGGCGTTGGCGCAAACGGCCGAACTACTGAAAGACCCTACGGTCCCGGCGATCTTTGAAGGGGCCTTTCAATTCAACCAGGTCTTGATTCGCGTCGACGTGCTTGAACGCGTAGGAGTGGACGAGCTGGGGCAACCGACCTGGCGCCTTGTGGAGGTGAAGTCTTCGAGCAAGGTCAAGGCGACCCATGTGGATGATCTGACGATCCAAAGTTACGTGCTGGAGGGAATCGGTCTGGCGCTTGCGGAGATATGCCTGATGCATGTCAATACGCAGTACGTGTTTGACGGTCGCCATCTGGATCTCGACCAACTGTTTACCCTGCGTTCGCTGACCGACACGGTGCGGCCACGGCTGCCCGAAGTTGCGACGCGGCTCGGGGCGATGCAGGCGATGTTGGAAGAGTTGTCGGCGCCTGCCATCGGTCCGGATGAGCATTGTCACAGTCCCTATGAATGCCCGTTCTGGGATCATTGCACGCGGGATAAGCCGGCGCGCTGGATTTACCACCTGCCTGGGAGCAGTAAGACAGTCATCCAGCTTCGCGAGCTGGGGGTGGAGACCATCGATAACATTCCCGATCACATTGCCCTGACGCCGGTGCAGCGTCGGGTAAAGGAGAACCGGGAATGGGTGGGGGACGGCCTGCGGTCGGCGTTGGAAACAATTGTCTATCCCGTCCACCATCTCGATTTTGAGACCTTCATGCCGGCGGTGCCGAAGTATACGGATACCAGACCGTATCAGGTGATCCCGACTCAATGGTCCAACCACATCGAACATCCCGACGGCTCATTGTCGCATGCCGAGTTCCTATGCCGGGACGAACGGGATCCGCGCGAAGACCTGGCGGTGACGTTGCTGGAGTCGTTGGGGCGGGAGGGCAGCATCTGCGTCTATTCGAGTTACGAACGGTCCGTAATCGAGCGGCTGGCGGAGGATTTCCCCTCGCTACGCAAAGACCTGAAACGGGTGGTGGCCCGATTGTGGGATCTCCATGTGATCATCCGGGATCACTATTATCATCCGGCCTTCGAGGGCAGCTATTCGATCAAAACCGTCTTACCGGCCGTCGTGCCGTCCCTGAGTTATGCCGACTTGGTGATTCGGGATGGGGGTGTGGCGGCGTGTGAATATAGCCGCATGATTTTTACCGTGACCGACTGGATCGAGAAAGCCCAGATTCAAGAGGCCCTGCTGCGATACTGTGAACGCGATACCCTGGCGATGGTCGAGTTACGGAGGGAATTGAGGAAACGAGCCGGTTAATGCTTGCCCCGCGTGCGAATCCATTTCACCATCTCTAAGCAGGTGGATCCGAGTTTTTCATCCGCCATCAGTGCGACTCCACCCAAGGCCAACAGCGACATGACCAGCGCAGCTTCGGTTTGTTCGAACATGCGGTCCTCCTGTGTGGACCAGAGACTACCCTGGATCTGCGGAGGCGAATAGACCACCAGAGGTGGGGGGGCCGCGGCCAGTCCGGATGGTGCGTTACCGGGATGGGAAAGACATCGAAGCCCAGGCGATGTCGGCGGAAGACGAATGATCACGGAGGCTGATGCTGCGGGAAGTGAAGGATGCAGGCTAGTCGTCCCTGCGTGGCGGAGAGGGTGGGATTCGAACCCACGGTCCCTTTCAGGACAACGGTTTTCGAGACCGTCCGATTCGGCCGCTCTCGCACCTCTCCGCTAGGCAAAAAGGACTCGCATATTCACATAGTTGCATGATCATTGGCAAGCCGTTTTCTACACCGCGGAAAGAGGCATGTTGTGAATAGCGTTGTGAAATTCGGGAACGATTTTCTCGATCGCCTCCCGCTTATGGTTGGGGCTGAGATGGGCGTACCGCTGGACCATGGACAAATCCGACCAGCCACCAAGCTCCATGATGGTCTTTAGATCGACTCCAGCCATTGCCAGTCGAGAGGCGAAGGTATGCCGAAGGGTATGGAGAGTGACACCGGTTCCGGCCAATTTGGCGGCCTTACAGGCGGCCGTGAATGGCTTTTCCATACTTTTGTAGGGGCGGCCGTTCGGCTGGCTGAACACATACTCACCCTTTGACCGTTTGTGTAAGTCTTTAAGAGCCTCTTTCGCGCGACTATTGAGAGGAACGCTACGGGTTTTCCCATTCTTTGCGTAGGCGGCTTGGACAGTCACTAGCCCCCGTTGAAAATCGACATCGCTCCACCGCAGAAGCAACGCTTCGGCTCTGATCCTTAAGCCCGTGTTTGTGCCGATAATGATCAGGGACTTTAGGCAGCCATTCGTTTCCTCAATCAATCGGTTCTCTTCATCTGATTCAAGGAAGCGAAGGCGCCGCTGGGGCTCTTTGATTTTCTTCACAGCAGTGGCGGCGTTCTCTCCTTCAAAGAGTCCCCACGATCGGCACCGGTTGAGTAGATTGTGAAGAACTGCGAGTTCACGGTTAGCTCGGACTTTTGCTCCAGCGTCTACCCGTGAGCGCTTATGACGTTCGATGTCTAGGGCCAGAATTCTTCCCAAGGATTTCCCTGTGAATGATTCTTTCAGGTGTTCGATGCACTGCCGATAATCTTTCAACGTTCGCGCCTTCTTATTCGTCTTTGCCCAAGCAAGAAACTCGTCCGCGGCCTTCTCAAATAGAATGTCTTTTCGTTTGTGACCGATGCCGGCTTCACCCTTCAGAATACCGGCGCGTTTTACAGCTGCGATCTCTCCGGCCACACTACGGGAAATTCCTTTACCAAGTCTGACGACATGGCGTTGTCCATCGTGTCGAAAATCTAGCCACCATGTGCCGCCCTTTCCTCCACGCTGATAGAGCCCATCACCTTTTCTTGCCATGTTTGGAGCCTCCCTTCCTTTTGTTCTTCTTTTCGACGCTGGATCTACTTTTGAGATTTTCGCGTTTCCACGTTGTCGCCTGACAAAGCCCGGAGCACCACTGTTTGTCGCTACGTCCAGCCAGGAAAACCCTTTTACAACCACGGCACTGATGAATTCGCGGGCCAAGTTCAGCGAGAAGGTGAAAAAAATGATATTGAAATCCCTGTGAGATATCGGGACCTACGGTGGAGACGTAGCGACTATTTTTTCTCACGACCAGATCAAGAACGACTGCACCAGCGCGCGCCATTCCATTCTCTATGTAGGAGGCAAGCCATCCTGAAAGTGCTCCACGAAGCATAGCGATCATCTCTTTCTCGGAGGGGCCTGGATATGGTCTCTCTTCAGTGAATGGAGAGGAAAGGCGACCAGGAAGCGCAATGCGTACTTGGGCAAGATTCGATAGCGCAGGTTCCTCGGTACTTAGCCCGCCATCACGTGCGAACCGCTTAACCTCTTCCCATCTGTCAGCCCACTCTCCAAAGCTGTAAGTTCGAGTGTCTTGTGCAAAGTCGATCGCCCATGCAATGGCGGCTGGCCGTGCTCCGCCATAAAGAGCGCTCCGCGCCATAATTCGTTCCCCTGCCTTTTTGGATTCATCATTCTCCTGATGCGGTAGCGCGCTTGATTCATCGGTTTTAGTTTGCTTGTTCATTTGTTGTTTATCTCATTCGTACGGTTTTAGTTATGTACAGTTAACTCATTCCGTTGTAGTGTACACATGCCGTCAAACATCGTCAACCACAGAGGGTACAGCATGAGACCAAGACGAGATGAACGATTTGTAATCAGGCTGGCAGGGGCAGAAAAGCGAGCTCTCGCTAGGATCGCGCAAGAAGAAGATGTGACCCTGACGCATCTTATTCGGAAGGCCATTCGGGAAGTGATGAGTAAGCGGAGCCTAAAAGCCAAGTCAGCATGAATACAACCGATCGCACACCTCCTCGCAAAAAATCTGGCCAAGGGCTTGGAGCGCGCCGGGTCAATGGCGCTCTTCTCGATATGCGTAGCGGAGCAGCATTTCTAGGAAACACGGAGAAGGCGGCTCGCGGGCTCGTGGCTCGACGGCTTATCCCATTCCGACGACTCGGCGGACGGATTTATTTCGTGAGGGCGGAGTTGGAGACGTACATTGCTTCTCTCGATGGGTGCGGGCTGGATGAAGCGCTAGAAAATGTGAAGGGGAGGCAATGAGAGATTACAGCAAAGTCGTACCTTCATTTTGGACAGGGGAGACAGGCAAGCGCATCAGGAAGGCTGGTCAGAATGCTCAGATTGTCGCTCTCTATCTCATGACGGCCCCCGGATCGAACATGCTGGGCTGGTATTACCTTCCCCTCCCTGTATTGGCTCACGAAACCGGAATGACCTTAGAAGAGGCTTCGAAGGCCCTTGAAAGTCTCTTTGAAGTAGGATTCGCTCAATACGACCATGAGTCGGAGTATGTGTTCCTGCCTCGCATGGCGCATTACCAGATTGGCAGCAGTCTGACCGTTGGTAAGGACGGGCCTGATAAGCGAGTTGTGGGTATCAAAAAACAGCTCGAAACTCTCAGAAAGAATCCCTTTTTCAATCAATTCCTCGAACTCTACCGCGAGGCATATCACCTACATGACGTAAGCCCCTCCGAAGCTCCACAGAAGCCCCTTCGATGCCAGGATCAGGATCAGGATCAGGATCAGGATCAGAGAGCAGTAGAGCAAGAACAGGAACAGGGTTCCGTCCAGGTCGTTCCGACCGAACGGCCCCAGCAGGACAAGGTTCCTTCAATATCCAAAACAGGCCCGACATGGGAGGCATATGCCGAAGCTTATGTTGCTCGATACGGAGCGGATCCAATCCGAAACGCGAAGGTTAACGGCATTCTCTCTCAATTTGTCGATCGGCTTCCCGCTAATAAGGCTCCATTGGTCGCCGCGTTTTACCTGTCACACAATAAACCATTCTATGTTTCTCGGCGGCATCCTGTGAACCTCCTACTTCAGGATGCTGAGGGATTACATACCGAAATGGTGACTGGCGTTAAGGCCACGACGGGAGAGGCAAGGAATGCAGAACGGCGGGACGATGCGATGGAACAGATCAGGCGTGTGCAAGCCATGATCAACACCAATGGAGGTGCGTAGTGGATATTTTGAAGGCGGTAGCGGCGACCTATGCGGTAGTCGGGCAAGAAATGTCTGATATCGGGATGGCGGCCATCGTGAGCGAACTCCAAAGCTATCCGCCTGTTGCCGTGATGGAAGCTCTTACACGCTGCCGGAAAGAGCTACGAAAAATCACGCTGGCGGATATTCTCGATCGAATTCCATCGGGACATCCGGGCATTGAAGAGGCTTGGAGCATGGTGGCAGGGTTGCTGGACAATGAGGATGTATCCATCGTCTGGACGGATGAAATAGCACAGGCGTTTGGAGTCGCACGTCACTTGGCCGGAGATAAGATCGCGGCTCGGATGGCCTTCAAGGAAAGTTATGTGAAGGCAGTCGCTGAGGCGCGAGACAAGCGGAAAGGCCCTTCCTGGCGGGTCAGTCTTGGCTATGACCATCACGGCCGGAAGGGTGCTCTCGAAGAGGCGGTACGACTCGGACGATTGCCGATTGAGCATGCCAGAAAGTTTCTCCCTGATTTGTCGATACCGGAGGGAGTGAAAGTGCCTGAATTGAAGTCGATCGCTTAACCAAGGAGAACGCATGCACGTCATAACCGATCAAACTCGAAATGAAGTGATTCTCCGCGGTTCGAATGGCAGCGAGATCCGGTTGACCTGGGCCGCGGCGGCGAATCTTGGCAGCCTACTGAACCAGGCGAGCCGTGAGGCCGAACCGCCGGCGCGTCCCGGCAGGCGGTATGAACCAGTCACGGAGCGGGAGCGGCGATGATTGCCGCAGCGATCGTACTTGCCGGTATTGGATTAGCCCTCGAACTCTTGTGTTTCATCACTGGGGGCGGCCGGTAGCTTCTATGACCATGCGAGACTTGCAGGCCAGACTCGAACTACTAGAAACCGAAGTGCGGTTGTTGAAGCGAGGGCAAGCGCGCATTGACGCAGAGAGCGTGATTACCTTCTTGGAGTTTGTCTCCGATGCCTTCGGGAAAACATCCTGGACCGCGAACCGCGTGTTCGAAGCGGCTGAAGACAATCCTTTCCTCTATGCCGCGTTGGTCCGGTGCCTCGGGGGAGATCCTTCAATCCAGGGACTCGGCAAGTTTCTCATGCGTAGTATCGGGCAATGGGGACCGTTTCGGCTTCGCTGTATCAAGCCGCGCAGCTATCTTGGCGCGGTATTCCAGCTGACGCACTGCGTCAGTAAGTCAGGGGAAGAAGCGAGTAGACTGCAGAAAGATTGAGGAGCGGCAGGAGGCGTCCATGAGCAAAGACCAAGAACATATCCTAAGTGAACTCGAATCGTTTTATGAGGGCAAGCTCAGCGAAGTGAGAGCCAAACGGTCTGGCCAGGCCAAGCCGTCTCAGTCGCAAGAAGTCATGGCCGGGGCCGGAGTGCTGGTGAGGCTCGATCCGGCCCGGAAGGAAGTCACGTTGTCATGGGCCGATTGTGAATAACCAGGAGGCACGCATGTTCCCATTTCGTTCTCATTCAAACTTAGACGACCTCAAGGCCGCGAGCGACCAATTAACGGCACTGTACGCCAAGAAACAGGAGATTCGCCGAAAGTACGATCGTATCTTTCGGCAAATCCCTGGTGCGCAGCAGCTCGTCAGTGAGGCGCGAATCAAGCGCGATGCGCTCAAGGCTATTCATGCGGATACGCTCGCAGGCGTTACCGACTTCGGTGATGTGTCTGCTATCACAACCGCCAGGGCCGCCATGGACGAAGCTGCATTGATCTGTGTGATGCGTCAAGACGATTTTCGGTCGATCATGGACGCACAGGCGCTGACTCAGAAGCAACTTGATGAAGTGAACAAAGAAATCACCCAGCTCTATCAGGTGATTCGTGATCTCGCACAAGTCGCCTTCAAGGAGAAGTATTCCCGCGATGAATTGTGGAAGAGCGGGGCGACGGATGAATTTGATTGGCGAGCAGGACAGCTGAACGAATTGCTGGCGCGGTTACAGCATGAAACTCCCTCGACCATGCAAGCCTTACTGGTGTTTCTCGGTGGTTCGTCATTCCGGGCCGTCATCCGTCGCGGATTTCGGAATGTGAACGCCCGACCAGCTGAACTCAAATGGAGCGATGCGCACGGCTGCATGGTGGATATTGTTTCGTCGCCAGACATACGTGAGTTCCGGCCGATGGAAGAAATTAAAGTGCCTACTGACCTTCAGTTTAAGACGGCGTTTGAACAACTCAGCCTCGGTCGGTTGGAGCTGGTGTCCTAATGCCAACAGGGACCATCCGCAACGGCGCTCGTATGACCTCCACGGCATTCCCCGCTGTCCGTTGTGCATGGTTCACCCAGGGCGGACGCTGGTGTGTTGACCTCTCCAGTTGGCGCCAGCGTTCGCTTTCGGTTTACGAAACATTCACGATGCGCTGCCTGGAGTTGACGTTCTCCAGGCGGATGAAATGGTGGCAACTCAAGCGGGTGGCGAAACTCTCATCCCGCACGCTTTGCTTGAGCAAGCGGCCTGCCGCATGGGTGGGGGCCGGGTTTCCCGGCCTGCCCTCATGGGTCTGAGGTGAACTGTGGGTGATCTGGCGACATTCGAAAAGGACCTGGACAAGTTCGAGGAAGAGGTCGCGGTTGAGCATTCGAACGCGTGCGCCAAGGCAGCAATCATTCTCTTTGCCAAGATTGTCAGCAGGACTCCCTACAAGACCGGTCAGGCGCGTTCGTCCTGGCAAATCGCCATCGGGTCACCGAATACGAATGTGAATCGACCGGGGAAGTATCCGCAGTATGCAGACCCTAGCGCTGCCTATGCCTTGGCAGTGGCTGAAGCGTCCAAGATTCTGGCTGGCTACAAGTTCTCTTTGTTGGGATTCAAGCCCGCGATCTGGATCACGAACCGCCTTCGCTACATCCCTTTCCTTGAGCGCGGCACGAGTAAACAGGCCCCTGTTGGCATGGTGCGGTTATCGGTGGCGGAAGTGCAGGCCAACTTTGCACAGATAGCGAGGGTCAGTAAGTCATGAGCGGCAGGAGTTGCGATCTTCCGAGTTTAGTCGGGTCCCTGTGGATAACTCCAAACGCGGTGGTGTGTCTGCGCTGTGAAATGGCAGCGGCAGCGTCATAAACGAGGCTGACAGCAGCTTAATAGCTACGGCTGGAGTGTGATGGGCAAGCAGAGCGGGAAATTGGGACTTTTGACAGCGTTTGCGAAGGAGCGCGGTATCACGAAGCAATCTGCCTCGGTTCAACTGAGGAAAGCAGGAATCAATTACCTAGAGGATTTCGACTTTGGCGCTGCACACCGGCTGCTCGATGAAGCATCTCACCCGGAGAGAGCCCCGTTTCGAAAAGGCCAGTCACCGACATATGTCACAAGTCCTTCGTCCATGCCGTTGGATATTGATCGTTCCCAGAATCCCATCAACTACACAATTGGTTACTTGGGAAAGTGGCTCGGGATTAATCTCCCGCAGATTCTGCGGAAGGCGGCCGCGTGCGATCCACACCGCTCGATAGACGTCTCCGATACGATCCTGTGTCTGTATTACTCTCTCGCCGATGAGGTGAGCGAGGCTTTCGATATCGAAGAAGAGCCGATTATCGAAAAGATGCCATGGCATGGCGCCAGTGAGCGACAGCAGCTAATCGACACGTTAGAACGGATACAGCCGAACCCTCACGAGTTTGAATCGGAGGAAACCAAATCTTACCGGCTAACACTGAAAGGCAAGCATGGCTGAATTAGATATCGCGATTAACCCCGCTGGCGCCGTGAGAGGCGGCAACGTCGTCAAGCAAATGATGCGTGACCTGAAAGATATGGCCCGGGGTACGACTGGTGATGTCGCCAGCCTCGGGAACGTTCTTGGCCGCACGCTCGGCACAGGGCCGGCAGCCGCGGCTCTTGGCGTTGCAGCGTTGGGGACCGCTATGGTTGCGGCGGCACGGTCGACGGCCTCTTATGTCGCCGAACTGAAGTCCTTTGCCCTACAAACCAATCTCTCGGTGCAAGAAGCGCAGTTGTTCACCAGTGTCGCCGCGCGCCAAGGGCTCGATATGAACACCCTCAAGAGTGGGGTGGCTCAGCTCAATCAGCAGATTCAAGACGCAGCGAAAGGCTCAGGAGACGCGCAACGGCAATTCGGCGCATTGGGCGTGGCATTCTTAGATACTCGTGGGAAAGCGAGGAATACCGGCGAGGTCTTTGAAGATGTGATCGGGCATCTCGGTGACTTTAAAGAAAGTGCGACCAAGACGAGTGTCGTATCCAAGCTCTTGGGCGACAACCTCCAAGGCATGGCCAGGATGGGCCGTGAAGAGCTTGCGAGCCTTGGCCGAGAGATGAAAAACAATCTCTTTACTCCGGAGCAGTTGTCAGCCGCCGACCGCTATAAACAGCAGATGGACGCGTTTAACGCGACCATGGAGAAGCTGAAACATACGGTGGGAAACCAGGCCATTCCCGTCTTGCTGGAAATGTCCACGCTCATGAATACGATGGGACAAGATATCGGCGGCAAATCAGGAACCGGCGGCTTTGGTGAATGGCTCGCGAAACAAGTCGCCACGGTTGGTGTTGGATATGAACGCGCGAAGCTACTCTTCAAGCAAGCATTCACTGCCGATGCTCCCTCACCGGAAGAGTTTTGGAAGAAGTGGGAGGGCGCGAAAACCAGCGGCCTCACCAATTTTCATGAGCGCATGGCACAGACCGCAAGCAGAGGCGCAAGCGGGTCTGCCGATATGGTCCTACCCCCAGATCCGGCGGTACGTCGTCGCATGCTGGAGGAAGAGATTAAGCAAGAACAGGATGTGGTACAGCGCAGTCTCGATCTCTATTCCCTGGAGCAGGATACGAAGCTCGCCTTGTTGCGTGAAGGCATCGCCTCTCGTCGAGATATGGAAACCACGGAATTGAAATTCCTGGAAGAGACGCATTCCGTCAAGATGGTCATGGCGCTCAATGAACAGCAGAAAATTCAAGAGCTCATGAATCTGGAGGAAAAGCGATTCGCTGAAGGCAAGAAGATCGGCGGGGTGAGTGATGATGAGCGGAAGCTGCAAGCCATGCAGCACGTCACCGTATTGGCTGACCTTCAAGGAAAGCTTTCCTTGGCACAGCAAAAAACCGAATTGCTGAGTGCTACCAGCGGAACAGAATACTCTGAGGCCTTCGGGAAAGCGCAAGAGGATCTTGGTCGGCGGATTGTCGAATCGCTTCAATCCAATTACCAGATCGGTGAGGACCTTCGCCATCGCGACCAAGACAACGCCTTAGCCTATTACCAGAACCTGGCCAAGTTCCAAGAGGCCTACGGGACCTCACGCGAAAACCAGATGACGACCGAATATGACATGGTGCGGGCGAATCTGGCGAAGCAACTCGACGTCAACCAACAGACGGCGGAAAAGGTGCTGAACGCCTGGAGGAATGGCGACAACATCCACGCTGCGGAATTGCTTGAAGGCACCAAAAAGACCTGGGACGAAATCACCACGATCATGCTGGGCGCCATGGCCGATCAGCGCGCCGTGTCGGAGAAGTTCAGCGATGACGTGTTTGCCGGATTTGGCAAATCCATGCACAAGTACGTCACCGATCAGTCGATGTTTGGATTCGGTGCAGACCAAGCGCGTTCCGTCGCGCAAGCGATGCAACAGGGCTTCAAGACATACTTCTTCGATGCCATGGAAGGCCGAATTAAGAGTTTCAAGGATGTTGTGTCGGGACTGACCGACTTCGCAAAGAACATCCTGTCCGATGTCAGCAGCAAGTTGATCACTCGAAGCATTTTAGGCGGGATTGATCAACTGATGAGCGGGGGCGGAAGTATCCCGGCTGGTGGATTCAATGCCGCGAAGCTCTTGGGCATGCAAGGTTTCGCTGTGGGTGGCGTGACGAATCGGCCGGCCATTTTCGGAGAATCTGGTCCAGAGGCCGCGGTACCCTTGCCGGATGGACGATCGATTCCCGTTCGTTTTACCGGCGCACCTTACGGGATGCCGAACGGCATGATGTCTACGGCGGTGCAGGTACCGGTGAATGTCCAGATCGAAAACCACACAGGGGCGACAGTGGATGTGCAGCGCGGGCCTATGAACAAGAATGGGGTGCAAGACGTCAAGATACTCATCCATCAGACCGTGCAAGAAGGCATGCGGGATGGGGTCTATGATAACTCGATGAAACAGTTTGGTAACCGTCGTCAGCCAGCGAGGCGCGGTTGATGGAACAGCCCACACCTTCCTATGTGCCGATGATCGTCTGTCCGCGGCCGTTCACGTTGGAGGGACGGACCCAGAAACGGATGCGTCCTGGCATGTCCATTGCCGACATGATGCTGGAATTCGATCTCAATCCGGAGACCTTACCGGCGCGGGTGTTTCTGGATGACTGCCTGATCGAGAAGGCCTATTGGCATTTGGTCAAGCCAAAGGCTAATCACACCGTCTCGGTGCGCGTCATTCCGCAAGGTGGCAATAATCAGTCGAAAGACATCCTCCGGATTGTGGCCATGGTGGGAGTGTTGGGCTTGGCACTCTTTGCACCATATGCGGCGCCGGTCGGCTGGGGATTGGTTGGGTCGTGGACCGGAGCGGCTCTTTCCGCAACCGTTGGCATCGTTGGTTCCATGCGTGTGAATGAGCTTATGACGGGTATACCCGGAATGGAGGCGAGGCGATGAACCTTCCAACACGCGGGCTTCAGTTCACACAAACCTCTTCGGGCGGATGGGGCGTGGAGCAGGCACCGAATACGCCGACCTTCACGGTTCAAGACTCCGAACCCGTACGCGACTGGCTCGCAGAGCTAGACTTACCGAAGGATTGGGGCAAGCTCGAAGCCATGGCGCAGCCGAAGGGAATGAGCACGCGCCGGCTACGGTTTATCTTGGTTGATGAATCTCTGACTGCATTGCCGGGGATACCACGATTCAAACCGCAACAATGGCTCTTTTTCCCTGGAGAACAGTATCGATTCACTTTGGCTCATCTCGGCTTTGTGATTGGGAGTGTTACCAACATCTGGCGAGCGAAGCCGGGAGAGTTTGAACCTGGGACCGTGGAGGGCGCGGCGATTCTCGCGGAAGCTACGCTGTATGACAGTGCTTTAGCCGATGCAGCATGGCGTGGGATTCAACAAGGCATTTTCGGACATGCCTGCGGAGTCGTTCACATGTGGCGCGCACCGTTGCCGGATGGGGGTGAGGTTGCAAAAGACGAACTGCTTGAAGTCGCGCTCATCGATCGGCCGGGGTGTCGGAATGCGAGGATTTTACGGAGTTGGGAGTAGACCGTGCGGACAATGTAGTGCCCGCTTCGCTACCGAAAAAGAGTGACCCTGTCTATCATTTGCGGAGTTCTATTTTTTTTGTTTCGCATGCGCAGCCACGTTCGGCCCACCATGACGAGTCCACAAATTAGAATTAGAATAGGAATGAAGAGGAAGTAAAGCAGCTGGGCAGTGCTCATTGATGCGATCATGCCCCAGTGTAACGGACAGCCGCGATGCGTCAATGAATCTCACAGTTTTTCCCATCACACACGGCTAACCGCTTGACTTGCTTGTCCCCCACGTCTACCACGGCACACATTAGTCAATCGCATCCCTCTCGACATGCGTCACAACCTCTTCCCCAGTTGCGGTGACGCCCACCCATGCCGCCTTGTTTTCCACCAAGAACGGCACGACTCGAAGCCGATCTAATCGCTCGGAAGTCTTTTCGTCGGTCCTTAGATCGATCCATTCTCGCTCTATCGTCAAGTCGTAGAACAAGCCTGCTCGGGTCATAGAGAAATGGAGATTGATTCCGTCACGGCAAGTGACGTCGCGAAAGTGATGGACGATGAGGTAGGTCTCGATCAGCTGCCTTTTGGTGTGCGCTATCTCGTCCATGGCAATGCTCTTTCCCATGGCGAAAACAGACCGCTACGTTAACCGTGTTTGCCATGGTACACACGGCTAACTACCTGCCTTTTTTTTCGCACTCGCAATCTTCTTTAGCCACTCAGTTACGGCTTCTTCAATGAGTTGATTGGTGGGTTGATTTCGATCCACCGAGAGGTGACGGAGTTCCGACAGCAGATCCTCTCTCAATCGCAACCCATACAGCCGGCGCGCAATCCCTGACTTTGGTCTCGCCATGTTTTACCTGTTTGCCATGTCACACATCGTTTTCGATGCGGACAGTATCTGATCTCCACTCAATGTTCAATGACATATCAGTTGACAGCGTTTGGCCTAAGATGATATCTAGAATTACTGTTAACTAGAATTAATACATTCTGTAATTGCATGGCGAGGGTTTTATGAAGATGTCGAGACTAGTCATTCAGATTCCCGAGTCCATCAAGGCCAGATTGGACGCCTTACGCTCAACAGGCGTCACGGCCGCTGGGCTAATTCGTCACTTGCTCACACAGCATTTCAACCAGGACACGAAGGGGCAGAAGTCCAAATAAGTCAGTTCGGAAGTTCACTCATAACCAAAGGAGTGCATTCATGGGAACGCTGGGAGCGTTGCAGAACATTCGCGGCGCGGTGGAGCGGCCAAGTCTTGGCAGTCTCAAAACGGCACAGGAGGTTGCCGGACAGGTGCGTCTGTCGGTGGCGAGGGTTCGAGAACTAGCGGAAGCGATGCTGATACCACATGTCAGGATCGATGGTGGCGAACCCCTGTTTTGCGTGCACAGCCTGAAACGTTACGTTCGAGCCAATATGACGGAGATGTTTCACGGTGCGCCTTTGCCGTTGGATTTGCGCCCCATCTTTCTCACTCCTAATACTCAAGCTCTCCCCCTCGTCTTAGCCTCCATTCAGGATCGACTCTGTGACTGTCAGGCGGTCGATATTCCCCCCTGTGTGTACTTCCTCATTGAAGCTGGCGCCGTGGTCTATGTGGGCCAAAGCCGGAATCTAGCCGCACGTCTTCTGCAGCATCGCCAGGACGGCAAGCAATGGGATCGCGCGGTCTATCTCCCTGTTTTGGGATCTGAACTGTTTCGCATCGAAGCGCATTGGATCGCGGCCCTGCAGCCGCCACTGAATCGGACGATCGGGCCTAAACCACAAGAGAAAGGACGGTGAACGCAATGAAGATAGTTAAAACAAAGAGTAAGGAGTCGGAGGACATTCCGGAGGTAACTAAAGGGCGTTATCAGCGTACTTGCGAGGATTTTCTGAGTGACCTCCAGCTTGATTTGGAAAAGATTACCGGAACATTAGGCGTCATGGCGGATCTGGGAAATGCTCGTGATAGATGCGCGTCAGATGGCCTCGATATTGACGATGTGTCCAATTTCCTATGCTTGCTGGAGGAACAATTGAAGGCTCTGGATGAGCGCATTTTATCAGTCTTAAGAAGTGAAGATCATGTACATCCGGAATAAAAAGGGTGCTGAGAGATAGCCGAAGACAGGAACTTGCCCTTCTAGCGCTGAACAAAGGAGCACACGCGATGCCGCAGCTTCGTAAGAGAAAGAGTCGGCGAGGACAGATTCAGCAGTACGACGGATGGTGGAAACAAAATTTTGATGATCGCTTTGATTACTCAGGTCCAATGCGGTGTGACTACATGACAACATTTGGACTCTCTCCTGGCGATTTTACTGTAGAAGAAAAACTATCAACATCGGCGGCTAATATCCAACCAGGAGGTTTCGTATATATAGTGCCTCAATCATTCAATGTCGTCATTATGGGGTACGTGGATTTTTGTTCCAATGTGACAGGAATGAAAATCCGGACGGATCACGGACTAACTTTCCTAAGTCCAAGCGAAGTGCAAAGTTGCACATTCTGGACAATCGTGGGCGTAATAAAACTTCCCTCTGGTGACTGCCAAGAATTTTTACATCGAAGATTGTACAGAGGAAAACTTTCTACAACGGAATGGCGAAAGCAAATAGACATATTTTTTGATGACGATTTGCGGAGAACTAGACTCAATCCTCCTGTTCAGATTCTTCAAGCCGAGAAGGCTATGCAGATGCCCGTAATTCAAACAAAAGGGCGGCTTGTGCACTGGCCAGAAGAGGCATTAAGCATGAGAAAGGACGAGCATGAGCTATCAAGATGAAATGCTGTCAGAGGATGGGCGGATTTCGCCGGCCTTAGTCAGGGACGTGCAGACCGTCTGCAAGGAGATCCGGGCCGCGGTCGGCAAGATCGGCAATGCCTGCGCGCGAATTGAATTGCTGGATCCGGACAAGGTAACGCAACAAGAGTTTGTCGCGGCCGGGGCAGCGTTTCAGGCAGCGTGTCAGCTATCCGGGAGCTGTATGCAGAAGATGCAGACTGCAATGGAGCGGCATGGCGGGTGAGAAGCGTTATTAGATAACGAAGGTTTCTACTGCGGAGGTAGACGTTGGGTAAAATTGATTCTGCAACCAGGCTTGCCGCCACGGCTCATCATGAGGCTGGACATGCCGTAGTAGCGCTCTATTATGGGAGATCATTGCGAAAGGTTTCGATCGAACCAGGATTGGACTACTTGGGAGTTTGTAAGTCTAGTCTTGGGTTTGGGAAATCAATCGAATACAGAATGACCGATCGGGTACGCCGATTGATTGAAGAAGAGATTAAGGTATTGCTTGCGGGAGAGATCGCTCATCGAAAGTTTTCAGAAAAAAGCTGGTCCCCCGCTAGCAGTAGTTCAGATCGAAATTGTGCGTGCGATCTCATTACTCGCCTCGCTTCTTCCGCTGAAGAGATCCAGGCCTACATGACACTACTCGAAATCCAGGCCAAGCAGTTCGTCATGGATGAGCGTATCTGGAAACAGATCACTATTCTGGCGCAAGCGCTGCTAACCAAACGCACTATGCTGGAGCAGGAAGTGATGGATCTATTGGCACTCGTTCGCATCAAGCCATCTCGCGACATCAAAGCAAGTCTTGCCCAGATGGAAGCAGCGAAAGGGCGCACAATCATTCGTCACCGATAGTCACCGGGTCCCAATCCCTAGCATCACAAGCGGGAAGGCGCGGGCATCCCCGGTCCAGTGATAGGGTTTCCTGGAGGTGGTTGTTATTGTTATGTTCCAAAGCGAAACCTATTGATAGGAGCGGGGTTTGTGAATTCGAAATGCCAAGTATGGAGGCTTTTCGCCCAGCCTTATTCTCGATCTATTTTCAGTAGAAATCTGCGGCAGGGATTGTGGCTATCGGAACACCATGAACTAGATTGCCTATTTCTTACGAGCTCCGAGCGGCTCAATATTCTGAAGATTTAAGGTGGATGGATCACGAGGCTTCCATTTCACGCTGCCTTTTACGACCATTTCAAAAATCTTGTGGCCTGAAGGTTCTGAAACTCTATTCTTGCTGGATTCTGTATAAAAACGAAAGACGTGTTTGTCACCGTATCGGGAAAGGTCGAACCAAGTTTCTTTGCCGATCGTTATTGCTGCTAAGGAAATGCCCTGCCCAGCCAATGACTAATCCTCTAGTATAGCGCCAACTTCGACAGCCACTCGCTTTACTTGTTCAGTCGGAAGACAAAGCGCTCTGGCGACATCTTGTGCACTGACATGGGTCTTCCCGAGTGATTTAAGGTACCTCAAGTGATTGTTGATAGCGGATTTCACCACAGACTTGGCAGGCATCCGCATGGACGACGTACCAGCGATCGTATGCTCTGATCCAGTCGAGGATGTTTTGGTTGAAAAGGAAAATTCATTTTTAACAGCACTCGATGATTTCCTCATAACCTATTTTCCTCTCTCTTCTTCAGACGTGCCAGGGATTGCACCATAACGTTGTTCATACGCTTCTATTTGGATAGTAAGAGCCTTAACAAGACCACGAGCTAATCTTGTGGGTATTTCGATTTGTAGAAGTGGCTCCAGTAAGAGGGGTTCTCCACCTTGTATATCAAGCAACTGCTGAGGCCTCAATTTACTTGGCAGCTTTGCGAACGAGAGCGCGAATTCATATTCTGAATGTGTCACTTCTATAAAATTTGAATAGTACGGAGATGGAGAATCCGGCTGGACGATCTGGACTTTGGTCGTAACATGGGGCTTTTCAGGAACAGCTTCGTATTGTTTTCCAGTGTGCTTGGCCATTGAGTTCATCTCTCCTAGATTCTCTCGGAGTATAGCAGGAAGGTCTGGGAAGGAAACAAGCTGTGGTTTGTATTGATAATGTGATCAAACATACTCAGATTAAATGGTTGTGAAAAGCGTTGTGAAATGAGTGGGGAAAAGAGGGAAAAACTGGGGAAAGTGGGGGAGAGGTTGAAAGGCCATCTCCCCCAGTATTCATGCGGCTTCTCTTGCTATTTCAAGGGGTTTTGACATCCTGCCCGTAGCGGTTTTCGAGACCGTCCGATTCGGCCGCTCTCGCACCTCTCCGCGCAAGGTCGGGCAAAGACGTGCAGCTTACCCTGGACGGCTTCGAGATTCAAATGAAATCATATGCTTGGAGATGATTTTCTTCCGCCATGAGGGAACTCCTATGAGTGGGGAAAAGGTGATTCCGTTTTGTAATCCATTCATTCCACCGTAGACTCACTTCGTACCGTGAGAGCGGCCGGGGGCAGTGGTGTGACCAGATTTTTTGTGGTTACATCAAGATGGGTCTGCGACCTGAATTTTCTCCACGCCTCTCGGTCCCACTGGGGTTGAGCGTTTTGTGGTCAGACATCCACCGGTAATCAATCCACCTGGCGACACGTTGTGTGATGTGCTCCGCTGGCGGGCAGAACATCAGCCCGACCAGACGGCCTACATGTTTCTCCGCGACGGCGGCAGCAGCGGGGTTGGTCTCACCTATCGCGACCTTGACACCCGGGCTCGCACGATCGCCGGATACCTGCAATCCCGAATGACTCCGGGAGAGCGGCTGCTCCTGGTCTATCCCCCAGGCCTTGAGTTTGTGCAGTCCTTCTGGGGCGCTCTCTACGCGGGCGTAATTGCCGTGCCGGTGCCGCCTCCGGATGCATTTCGCGTGAAGTCCGGCGCGTCGCGCGTGCAGGGCATCCTCCACGACGCCGGCGCCGTCGGCGCATTCACCACCAGCACCATCTTACAGACGCTGCAATCGCAGAATCAGCTGTCCTCGTTGGGGCAGTGGCTGTCGATTGAGGACACGGCTTTGGCATCCGCTTCCGATTGGCGTCCGACGCATCTATCCCCTGCTGCGGTCGCGTACCTGCAGTACACGTCCGGCTCGACCGCCGCCCCGAAAGGGGTGATGGTCAGCCATGGGAATATGACTGCTCAGAGCCGGTGCATGACCGAGGCCGGTTCTTATGACGCCGGATCGGTCACCCTGTCGTGGATGCCCCATTTTCACGACTATGGGCTGGTGAAGGGCATCATTCAGCCTGCGTCGATCGGCCGTCCCTCCTATCTCATGTCGCCCCTCACGTTCCTCAAACGCCCGGTTCGCTGGCTTGAGGCCATCCAGCATTATGGCGTCACCCACAGCGGCGCGCCAAATTTTGCCTATCGTCGTTGTGTCGACGCCATCGCGCCGGAGGATCGCGCCAAACTGGATCTTTCCGGATGGCAGGTGGCCAGTTGCGGCGCTGAGCCCATTGCGCCGGACACGATCGAGAGATTTCTGGAGGCCTTCGGACCGGCGGGATTTCGAGGTGAAGCATTCTATCCCGCCTACGGCATGGCGGAATATACGCTCCTCATTTCTCTGAAGCGGCAAGGTGTGTCACCCACGATTCAGGCGCTCGATGCGGCCGCGCTTGAGGAGGGAGTTGTGGCAGGGCCCGCGTCGGGGGCCGGGCCGGTCCGGCGGGTGGTCGGGTGCGGGCTCCCGGTCGGGGATACCAGAGTGGTCATTGCGCACCACGAAACCCTGTCCCGCTGTGCGGCGCACCAGGTCGGAGAAATCTGGCTGGCCGGTGCCAG
>WBZL01000550.1_pt1 | contig 41831 bp, 30 predicted proteins | sample 5204291 | NCBI WGS metagenome assembly WBZL01 (sample SAMN12344345, study PRJNA552823) | activated sludge metagenome | biome: Activated sludge suspended growth; feature: Nitrification reactor; material: Wastewater; isolation source: activated sludge from nitrification reactor of wastewater... | reverse complement strand
CCTCTTTTTCCGACATGCTGCGTTGCTCGGCGGTCACAGAGTCCCGCTATGCTCCCTTCTCGCGCCTTGCCTGTCGAAAAAATAGCCTCCCGAAACTATGGTGCTACTTAAATTTCGCGCCACTAGACATTGATCTTTCTGAATTTGGCTATGGAAAGAGTATGTTTTGTCGGGTAAAGGTACACATCCAGTGGGTATTATGGCCTGGTTTTAACAAGTTGTTTGAATAAAGCATTCCTGATGATAATTCCACGCGGAAATCCACATCGAAGAAAATCCCGGTTTGAGCAAACCTTACCGGATGAGGAGATCTGAAATCCGGTATTATGGATGGGGCTCCGCTGCCCCTGCTCCCCCACCCTACCCAAAAATCAGGCGGCAGTTTCAACGGTCTCCGCCGGCGCCGGTTCCGGGCAGCAGAATACCGGTGCAGAAAAATTCCGCAACCAGTGAACGATGCGTCCCCCGTACAGGTTTCTTCCCGATAGATGGGTGAAAGGGCGCCTGCCACAGCCTCCAGATCGGCGATCTCTTCCGGGTTCAGCAGCTCGTAGCCAAATTCGGCAATATAAAAGCTGCCGTGCTGGTTGGAACGCGGTTCCGGCCGGACAATCAGCCCTCGCAGAGGCCTGCATTTTCATAAAACAGGTCGCCCAGCAACCGCTGAAGATTATCGACACTGAAGCCGTGAAACATGACAGCGCAGACCTGACCGGACTGGTTGACAAAAAACAGTTCAGCCCATTTCCTGCGACCGTAGCCCAGGATATCGTCAGAGAAGATCCGAAAAGCCAGCGGGTGTAATAGCCAAGACTTGTGCTCCGGCATTACCGCCTGCTCCCCACACCCAACACAAAAAGCCCCTCCCGGAATCCCGGAAGGGGCTTTTATCAATGCCAACATACCGGCCCGCTTTCGCAAATGCCGGCAGTTTGTCTATCGATGCTAGTACCTTCTGCCGCCGCCGCGGCTTTCGCGGTCTTCAGCTTCTTTGACTACAATCGTTCGTCCGTCAAGCTCGGTTTCGTTCAGGCTGTTGATGGCGTCGCGCGCGTTGGCGTCGTCCGGCATTTCTACAAAACCGAAACCTTTGGAACGGTCCGTGAACTTGTCCATGATGATCTTTACGGAATCAACTTGTCCGAATTCTTCGAAAGCTGATTGTAAATCCGACTCTTGCGTGTCGTAATTTAATTTTGCAACAAAAATGTTCATAAAATGAAATTTAAAAAAAGAAAAATCAAGAGCGAGAAACTTTAAGGCAGGAAAGGAAAGCCTTTGGAAAGGACTTTGATTAACCATTCAAAAAATAAACCCTCTTATCGGCATAAAGATACGCAATATTCTGAAAAACCAATTATTTAATTCACTTTCAACGATTTATTGTCATAGCATAACAAACCATCCATGAAGCAGGCAGGCGCACCGTTGGGTGTTTTGGAAAATATTTCTTTGGTTATGGGGTATTGCGCCGCCTTAAAAAAAATGACGTATCTTGTCTGACTATGCAAGAACTTAAGATTTCTCAGTCTATTACGCTCCGTGACAGCAAATCAATCGAGCAATATCTCCTTGATATCGGTAAAGTTGATCTGCTTTCGGTGGATGAGGAGATCGAGTTAGCGAGCCGGATCAGAACAGGCGACCAGGATGCGCTTGAAAAACTGGTTAAAGCCAATCTCCGTTTTGTCGTTTCGGTAGCCAAGCAATATCAGAACCATTATTTGCCGTTGATTGATCTGATCAGCGAAGGCAACCTCGGCCTGCTGACAGCCGCCCGCCGGTTCGATGAAACACGCGGGTTCAAATTCATCTCCTATGCTGTTTGGTGGATCCGCCAATCCATCATACTGGCGATCTCCGAGAAGGGAAGAATTGTACGCCTTCCCCTGAATCGGCTGGGAAACCTGAGCAAGATTAAAAATGCCTACGCGGCCCTCGAACAGCAACTCGGACGCGGACCCACTAATGAAGAATTAGCTTTTGACCTCGAGTTGACCCTGGAAATGGTCGATGAAACCCTGAAATCCGCTCAGGCGCACGTTTCGGTTGACGCACCCTTTGAAGAAGGGGAGCACGCTTCATTCCTTGATGTACTGGAGAATTTAAATGCCGGTATTGCCGATGAGCCTCTGGCCCACGGCGATTCCTTGAAAACGGATATCAACGTGATTTTGTCTTTTTTATCAGATAGGGAAGCTGCCGTCATAAAAATGTATTTTGGTATCGGACGGGTGGAGTCGATGTCTCTGAATGAAATTGGAGATTTTCTGGAATTAACCCCGGAAAGGATACGGCAAATCCGTGATAAAGCCCTGCGCCGGCTGAGGACCACGTCAGTCAAGCTGCGGCTGAATACGTACTTGGGTTAACGCAGCCGGCCGCACTTTGAACGGAATCCGGAGCCCCTTGCCGCCTGAAGGTTGTAAAAAAAAATCATCCCGAACTTCGGCAGTTGCCAAGATCCGGGATGATTCTTTCTATGCATTTTCTATTGGAAGGCAAGTACACATACGGCCTTACCTTTCCATCGGTGCCTAGTATCTTCTTCCGCCGCCGCCGCCGCCGTAGCCGCCGCCGCCATAACCGCCGCCACCGCCGCGATTGCCGCCGCCGCCATAACCGCCGCCGCCGCCACGATTGCCGCCGCCGTAGCCGCCGCCACCGCGATTGCCGCCGCCAAAGCCGCCGCCACCGCCGCGACTGCCGCGGTCTTCAGCTTCTTTCACAACGATCGTGCGTCCGTCCAGTTCACTTTCGTTCAGGCTTTTGATCGCCTCACGCGCTTCGTCGTCGTTCGGCATTTCAACAAAACCAAAACCTTTGGAGCGATCCGTAAACTTGTCCATAATGATCTTTACGGAATCGACTTGTCCGAATTCTTCGAACGCTTGTTGTAAATCCGACTCCTGGGTGTCGAAATTTAACTTTGCTACAAAAATGTTCATTACATGAAATTTAAAAAAACAAAAAAAGCGAGATGCTTTAAGGTAGGAAAGAAAGGCCTTATAACAAGACATTAATAACCAGACTAAAATCAACTCCCTTATCGGATGCAAAGATGCAATAATTATTTGATGTAAACGCTCTTTTGAAGCGAAAACCCGCAAATTTCGTCGCAAATCCGGCTATTCAGGGCTCCCAACCCCCGTTTTCCCTCCCCTCAGGCCGATTACATGCCTCCTCTCACCCCCTCTCACCCCCTCTCACCCCCTCTCACCCTCTCACCTCCTCTCACCCTCTCACCCTCTCACCTCCTCCCCTCCCTCCCCTTTTCCCATCATTTTTGATGAAAAGCAAAAAAAATAAAAAAAAGTTTTACAATTATTTGTTTGCATCACAGAATCCTCTTATCTTGCGAAACAAATCATTGATTCTTGTTTTAAATTCTAAAATAATACAACATGATCAGAGAGGATAGAATGGAGCTCAACGAGCGGTTTATCAAGGTTTTCAAATTGCTCGAGGAACGCGGGGACATTATCCTGAATGACCGTGGAGGTAAAGGCCTTGGCGATTTCGCCCAGAAAGTGCTGGGCAACCGCGCCTACGGCCATATTGTCCGGGCCTATCTCAACCCGGAGGATAAACGGTGCATCGATTACCGCCAGGCACGCATCCTGTGCCGGGAGTACGGCGTCAACGAAGCCTTCCTCATTGACGGGATCGGCACGCCGTTCGGGATGGACCTGCCCCAGCAAATTCAACCCGTTCAGGTGGATCCCAAAGTGGGCAATATCCTGTTTACCTCAGTGGAAGCCTTCGCCGGTACAGCCGTCGACGCCAACAGCTTCGCCCAGGAAGACCTCGAATTCTTTACCATCCCCGGCCTCAGCGGAGCCGGCCTGGTCGCTTTCCCCATCAACGGGAATTCCATGGAACCGGTCATCATGGACGGCGATGTCGTCGTCTGCCGCGAAATCAGCGGGATCAATGAAATCCGGGACAATAAGATCTACGCCATCCGCAACAACGGCTCGCTATGGGTCAAGTACGTACAACGCATTCAGAACAACAAAGGGCGCACCTCGCACCTCAAGCTGATCTCCGCCAACCACCTGGAGCACGATCCCTTCATCGAAGAAGTGAACGAATATACCCGGCTCTATCAGGTGATCCGACGGATCAGCGACCTGTAAACCCTGAATTTATAACGGCCGGGGAGGCCCTCCAGCCTTGCCCCCCCATCCCAAAAAATTACTTTTATCCTGCTGTGCTTTAAACCTTCCGGAGCGATCCGGAAGGTTTTCTTTTATCCCCAAAACCGCCCAGGTTGCTTTTTATCGTGAAAAAATGTGACCTTTGCCCTTTATTCACAAAAACAGACCTGCCGATGAACCTTTTCAGGATTGTTTTGCCTGTTTTGGCATGCTGTCTTTCCCTCAACTTTTTAACCGCACAACAGAATATGGATTCTCTCAGTTACAGCCTGGGCGTGCTCATCGCTCAAAACCTCAAACAACAGGGCCTCACAAAAGTGGATCCTGCCTCCGTAGCCCAGGGCGTTGCCGATATGCTCAACGGAACGCCTGCAATGGATATCAACGCCTGCAATCAGATCGTTCAGGAAGAAATGGAGGCCGGCCAATCCCGCCAATATGAAGGCAATATTGAAGCCGGTAAAAAATTCCTGGCTGAAAACGCCAAAAAGGAAGGCGTCACTACCCTTCCCAGCGGCCTTCAATACGAAGTGCTCAAAAAAGGCGACGGCCCCCAACCCACCAAATCAGACAAGGTCACCGTCCACTACCACGGTACCCTCCTCGACGGTACCGTTTTCGACAGCTCCGTTGAACGCGGAACCCCCGCTACCTTCGGCGTTACCCAGGTGATCCAGGGCTGGGTCGAAGCGCTCCAACTGATGCACGTCGGCGATAAATGGAAGCTGTTCATTCCATCCGACCTGGCTTACGGAAGCCGCGCTGCCGGCCCCAAGATCGGCCCCTACTCCACCCTCATCTTTGAAGTGGAGCTGCTCAAGATCAATTGATGCGGTAAGTTGTAAGTCGTAAGTCGTAAGTTGTAAGTCGTAAGTCATTAGTTGTAAGTCGTAAGTCCGGAAACTGAGCGTAGTCGAAGTTAAGTCGTAAGTGGGTTAAAGCGGGCGCCTTCAATGCAGGATTACTGGAAACCGGATAACCTTCGGATGACTCAGAGGCTTTCGGCAAAACGCGCCGGAAAAGGCAGACTTCAACCGGCCACCAGCATCCCAGTCCGCCTTCGCTCCCTTATAGCTATGGCGGACTGGATCCAGTATCAAGGGTCAACCACGCCCCGGCGTGGCAGCATCCAGCATCAAGCATCAAGCATCCACCACGCCGCGGCGTGGCAGCATCCAGCAACCAGCAACCATGCACATCGACATCATCACCGTACATCCCGAACTCCTGGCCGGCCCTTTCGACCACTCCATCATGAAAAGGGCGCGCGACAAGGGGCTGCTTGAGGTCAACCTCATCGACCTCCGGCATTACGGACAAGGGAAACACCTGCAGGTCGACGACTACCAGTTCGGCGGCGGAGCAGGTATGGTGATGATGGTCGAACCGCTCGTCAATTGCATCGAAGCCTTGCAGAAAAACCGGCGGTACGACGAGGTCATCTACCTCACTCCCGACGGGCAAAGGCTGGAACAGCGCACGTGCAACCGCCTCTCCATGAAGGAAAACCTCCTCATGATCTGCGGCCACTATAAAGGCATCGATGAGCGGGTGCGCGAACACTTCGTCACCCTCGAAATTTCCATCGGCGACTATGTGCTTTCCGGCGGTGAACTGGCGGCCGCGGTACTCGTTGATGCCCTGGGCCGGCTGCTTCCGGGGGTACTCAACGACGAGACTTCCGCCCTGTTCGACTCCTTTCAGGACGACCTCCTGGCGCCCCCTGTATATACCCGCCCCGCCGAATACCGGGGATGGAAGGTGCCCGACGTCCTGCTCGGAGGCAATTTTGCCCAAATTGAGGCCTGGCGCCACGAACAGGCGCTCGACCGAACCCGGAAACGAAGACCTGACCTTTTAAGCCATGATGATGAATAACAACCTGAAAATACTCGTCAACGACCAGTGGGAATGGGACGCCGCATCCATCGGCGAAGCTGACCTGATACCCGACGGCGATAACCGCTTTCACCTCATTCGCGGGGGGAAAACCTACCACGCCGAATTGCTGGCAGCCGACCTGGATAACCGTTCCTATACCATTCGCATCGGCGGTGAAAATTTCACCGTGCGACTGGAAAACGAACTGGACCAATTGATCAACCAAATGGGGCTCAAGGCCGGAAAAGCCCACGTCATGAAAGACGTCAGGGCGCCCATGCCCGGATTGGTGCTGCAACTCCTGGTCAACCCGGGAGACAAGGTCGCCAAAGACGACCCGCTGCTCATCCTGGAAGCCATGAAAATGGAGAACGTGCTCAAAGCCACCGGTGAAGGAACCGTCAAATCGTTACGGGTAAAAAAAGGCGCCGTCGTAGAAAAAGGCGCCGTGCTCCTGGAAATGGAGTGATCGCTTGTGTTTCCGTTTCACTACAAAATTACGCCATATGAGTTCTGCTTTCCTTGGCCTGAGGACCGCCATTTATCGCGTTCCGGACATCGAAAAAGCCAAAGCCTGGTACAGCGAGGTTTTCGGCGTTCAACCCTATTTTGACCAGCCTTTTTATGTCGGATTCGAGATCGGCGGATTCGAATTGGGCCTCCAGCCGCTGGAAGGCAATACGGAAGGCCCCAAATCCGACAGCGTCCTGACCTATTGGGGGGTCGAACACGTCAGAACGGTCTACGATCGCCTGCTGGATCTGGGCGCCACCCCGCACGAGGAACCCGTGAACGTCGGCGGCCCCATCGAGGTGGCATCGGTCAAGGATCCCTGGGACAATATCATCGGCATCATTTATAACCCGGAGTTTAAAATAAAGTAACCGCTCATGCAAAACCGGCAAATTCGCCTGGCCAGTCGCCCGAAAGGGTTGCCTGTTCCGGAAAACTGGTCATTGGTAACGGAAGAAGTTCCTCAACTGGAAGACGGCGACGTGCTCATGAAGATCGAATTGATCTCCATGGATCCCGCCATGAGGGGATGGATGAATGACCGGCGTTCTTACCTCCCGCCCGTCCAGATCGGGGAAGTGATGCGGGCCGGCGCCGGCGGTGTTGTCCTGGAATCCAGACACCCTGACTTCAAGCCCGGTGATCATGTGATCGGGACTATCGGCGCACAGGAATATTACCTGGCCCGGGGCGGCAAGGGGATAACCAGGGTGGACACCCGGCTGGCGCCGTTGTCCGTACACCTGGGCGTGCTGGGCATGGCTGGGTTAACCGCCTATTTCGGCCTGCTGGAAGTCGGCGCTTTGAAGCCCGGCGAAACGGTGGTGGTATCGGGCGCTGCCGGCGCGGTAGGTTCGGCTGCCGGCCAGATGGCAAAAATCAAAGGATGCCGCGTGGTCGGCATTGCCGGAGGGCCGGATAAATGCCGTTACCTGGTTGATGAATTGGGATTTGACGCTGCGATCGATTACCGTGAAGCGGAATGGAAAAAAGCGCTGCGGCAAGCCTGTCCGGAAGGCCTGGATATTTACTTCGACAATGTCGGGGGCGAAACGCTCAACACCTGTCTGACCCTCCTGCGGATGAAGGCCCGGGTCGTCATTTGCGGCGCTATTTCCCAATACAACAGCGAAGAGGGGGTGGAAGGCCCTTCCAATTACATGGCCTTGCTGGTGAGCAGGGCCCGTATGGAAGGCTTTCTCGTGTTTGACTATGCGAACCAATACCGGGCTGCGCTCAGCGAAATGGCCGGTTGGGTGACGGAAGGCCGGTTGAAATCGCGTGAATCCATTGTTGAGGGCAGCCTTGAAGATTTCAACAGCACCTTCCTCCGGTTATTTGACGGCAACAAGCTCGGCAAATTGCTGCTTCGCATTGCAGGATGAACCCTCAAAAAGAAACCGGCGGCAGGTTGACCAACTGTTTCTGAATGGCAAATACCACCAGTCCGGCCGTGTTCCGGCAACCCAGCTTCTCCAGCAGGTTATTCCGGTGCCCGTCCACCGTCCTTGGGCTGATGAACAGTTTGTCCGCGATTTCTGAGGTGGTGTATTGTTCGCAGATCAATTGCAGGATCTCTTGTTCGCGGGTGGTGATCTCCACTTCAAAGACCGGTTTGGGTTTGGGGGCGTGCGGCGCCATGACATGCTCCCGGATCACTTCCATGACGGGGCCGCTGTAATAAAACCCTTTCTGGTGCACCTCCCTGATGGTCATGATCACTTCATCCGGGTCGGTATTTTTGGCCAGGTAGGCGCCGGCCCCGATCTCGATCATATTGACGATAAAGGCTTTGCTGAAATAAGTGGACAGTACGACGATCCGGATATCCGGGTACTTTTCGCGGATAACCTTTGCCGCTTCTATGCCGGTAAGCCGCGGCATTTTCAGGTCCAGCAGCAGGACTTCAGGAAGGGGATCGGCCGACGAGAGTTTATCCAGCAGGTCCTGGCCGTCTTCGGCTTCCCAAAGGACATCCAGCCCTTCGGCTTCTTCCAGCAGGGAACGCAAACCCTTTCGAAACAGGGCCTCATCATCAGTCAGGGCAATTCGGATCGATTGAATCATGATCTCCTGATTTATTATTCGTCTTCAACTAAAGATATGACGGATATTTCCGCCTTGATGCCTTTTCCTGGTTCTGAGTCGAGTTTCCATTTGCCGTTGATCATGCTGATCCGGCTTTCCAGGTTTTTAAGTCCGAGGCCCGTTCTTTTGACATATTCAGGTTGGAATCCGGAGCCGTCATCCCGGTAACGCAGCAGGATTTTACCGGGTTGGACGTCCAGCTGGATCCAGATATTGGGGGCATTGCCGTGTTTGATGGAATTGCTGACGAGTTCCTGGACAATCCGGAAAAGATTGATTTCGATCTTGGGGTCCGGGATCCGCGTTTGACTGGTGAATTCAAGGTGGATTTGCACGCTGCCGGCCCGGTTATAGGCTTCGCTCAGCTCCTTGAGGGCCGCCTGGAGGCCGAAGGATTCGAGGGTGGGGGGCAACAGGTCGTGGGAGATCCGCCGGGTGGTTTCAATGGTCTGGGCGATGAGGCCGCTGATCTCGTCAAATGTACCGGTGGATTCCTGGCTGGCATTGACGGTCTTTTTCAGCCGGTGCAGGTTGAGGTGGAGGACATTGAGGTTGGACCCCACCTCGTCGTGCAGGTCCTTGGCAATGCGGCGGCGCTCCTGCTCCTGGGCCATTAACGTGCCGCTGAGCAGTTCCTGCTGATGCTGAATTTGCAATTCCTGGCGTTGATTTTTCTCCTGGAGCAGTTTTTTTTGGGAAAAATTGGCAAACAAAACGAATGCCATCGCCAGGGCTACCATAATGAGTATCCCTATGGCCATGAAGAAGAAGATTTCGTTTGCCGAAGAACTGTCAAGCATAATCCTGTCAAGACCAATAACTGGAAGACTACATTCAGGCCGGCATTGAACGCCCAGAAACCGCGGTGCATCCGCATGTCGTTGGCCTGGATAAAATTGGTGAACATAAAGATAAACAGACTTCCGGAATAGTAAAGCAACACAGCCGAATTAATGAGTCTCAGGGGCCGGTCGCTTCTTTTGAGCTCCGCTTCACTGTCGAAGGACATTTGGTAAAAATACCAGACCGCGTAAATGATCAGGATCAGGTGGACAGTGCACTTGGCAATGCTGTTAAACGAATGAATGCTTTGAATAAAGGTGGAATTGACAATCAGGAAAGAGACGACCAAGCCGAAAAACAGGTAGAAATATCGCTTGTGTTCTGTCAGGAAACGAATCAGGTGATAGTAGAAGAAGGAGAAAAAAATGAATTCACCGAAAGTGAACAGGTGGAGTAAGGGCAGATTGTTGATTTTCTTTGAAAACAGGTAACCGGCCAAAAGCTCGACGGCCAGGTCAAAGACCAGAAAATAACCCAGTACCCGCAGCGCCATGGGCAACTGCCGGTACCGGGCCAGCCAGATCAGGATAGAGATGGTCAGTGCGCCCCTGACCGTCCAACTGAATATGGAGGAAAGAGATTCCAGCATTTCAATGTGCAAAAGGCGCCCCTTCGCAAAGGTCGGGACAAGGTTGCGTGAAGTCGTAATACGACCATTCCTGTCCGGCAGCGGCGGTCGCCTCCGGTTTGGCGGCAAAGATGACCGTGGTCACATTCTTCTTTTGAACGGAATCGTACTTGATGGCCAGCGCGGCCCATACGTCAACGCCGTCGCCCAGTTCGGTGAGCATGCTGTCGAGTTCGTACCGCGGAATGTGGAAGCCCAGCACGAGATAAGGCTGTTCGTTTGCCGGCAGCTTGGTGAGCATGCTGGTCCTGGCGTTGGCCCAGTTGGTCATATCCTGTTGCGCACAGGCCGGGTCCAACTGGAATTCCCCATCCCGGCAAGTGGTGGCGTTCACCGGTTCGAATGTGCTCATCATCGGAGCTGCGGCGTCTTCCGCAGGTTTGGGTTGGCAGGCATAAATCAGGCAAACTGTCAGGCCGACGAGGCCGATGCCCAAGGATTTCAGGTTGCTCATAAATGTGATTTTGATTTGCCTACAAGTTAGGAAATACTGTCATTTATTTTCGAAGCCCGGCAAAAAACAGGTATAAATACGGGGTAGACCACGTAAAAATGCCTGTTTTTGAAAATGGGGATTTCTACGCTGGCGGGCAGTTTTGAAAGCCCCTACCTTTGCATCACAACACCTGAAACCCTGACCTTATAATAATGCAGCATTTCACCCCCGGATACCGGATGAAAACACGAAAAGGCTAAACCTGAAAAATTAAAAGGGGATCTGACACACCGGTGTTGTCAATCTTGAAGATTTCAAGGATTTGACTCACCTTCCTGCCGATGGGGCCGGCCAATAGCGCTGGACCCATCGGCTTTTTTTAGGCCCCCGCACCCTCTCACTCACCCTCTCACCCTCTCACCCTCTCACCCTCTCACCCTCTCACCCTCTAATTAGGCGTATGGTCAATAATCTCCGACTTTTCCGACGTATTCACCACCTTGACGCCGAGCCGGTTCAACAATGCGGTCAGCAGGATCAGGGCTATAATGATGAGCCAGATGTAATCCCAGCGGGAAAGAACTTTGCGTTTTGCCATTTTAATCCGGTTTTTGAGAATGCCAAATTTACAAAACAGCATTAAAATTCCATCCGCAGCCGCAAATTGATCCGGCGGGAGGTCAGGTAGTTCGGAATGGCGAATTGCTGGTTGAATACGGTCTTGATCCAGGTATTGCCGGCCTGGTTTTGCACCTGCATCAGGTTGAAGACCTCCAGGCTCAGCCAGCTCGAATCGGTGAAACGCAGGAAATGGTGGGGGCGCCTCGAACGCCATTCCGATTTCCAAAGCTGCAGCGAAAAGCCGATGTCGACCCGGTGGTAGGGCGAAAACCGGTAAGTATTGCGGTAAACGGTGTTGTTGCCCTTCAGGCCGAACGGCAACCCGGTACCCACCGTGAAGTTGAGGTGCATCTTGAAATTCTCGTTCTTCGGCAGGTAATCCTGGAAGAACATGGACAGGGTCATGAACTGGTCGGTGGGGCGCGGCACGTCCTTCACCGGGGTGCCTTCTTCCTGGCCCACCTCCCGGATCATATGCTGGATGCCGAGCAGCCGTTCGCGGGTGTGCAGAAAGCTCAGGTTGATCCAGGATTCAGCGCCCGGCACAAACTCGCCGTTGATCCGCAGGTCTACCCCCATGGCATACCCCCGGGAGTCGTTGAGCCCTGAATAGCGGATCCGCACATTCTCGATCTCATAGGAGACCATATCCCACAGGTATTTGTAATAGGCTTCCGTGATAAGGCGGAATTTCTTGGGATTGCGCTTGCCGATATAAAAATCAAACGTCATGCCCCCCACGATATGCGCCGATTTCTGGGCCCGCAGACTGTCATTGACGGTACCGTCGTACCCGCGCAGTTCGCGGTAAAAAGGCGGTTGGTAATACAGGCCGGCCGCCAGCCGGTAGGACAGGTCCCGCTTTGATTTGAGCGGTTTGTACAGCAGCTGGGCGCGCGGGGAGATCAGGAATTCCTGGTTCAGATCCCAGTAACTGGCCCGCACCCCCGCCGAGAGCCTGATCTCCGCCGATTCGTCGCGGCGCCAGGTATACGTATCCTGGAAATAGGCGCTGAACCGGTTGGACATCCGTTCATTCCGGCGTTTGAGCACATCGTACAGCAATACCTGATTGGTATCGTAAGGCAGGGAATAGCCGGCTGAATCCAGGCGCTCCCATTCGTTGATCCAGTCGTCCACGGCCTCGCGCTGGATCTTGGCGCTCCATTGCAGGAAATGGCTGCTGGTAAGGCCGTCGTCGTCGTGCACTTTTTGCAACTCGATGCCGCCTTTGTGTTCAAAGTTCTGAATATCCAGCGTCAGGAAATTCCGGACCGACTGGTGCTGGACGCCGGCGCCCAATTCAGCGATGACCTCTCCGAAATTCCCGCTGCCGATGTTCGATTCGATCTGGCGCAGGCTGTAATTCCCGATGATGTCGATGCGTTCGTTTTCATCGCTCTGGTAGGCGCTGGCCAGGAACTTGAGAAAAAACGGATTGTGCCGCCGGTCAGGCAGGTACGTGAGCGAAAGCCCGCCCATACGGGTGCTGAAGTCGTCGACTTCCTGGCCGTCGAACCGGGAGAACAGCTGCAGGGCGAAATCCACCAGGCCGAACCCGGTAGATCGCTCCGTGGGCTGAAACTGGTAGACGCTGCGGTTGAGGTTGCCCAGCAGGCCCAGTTGCCAGTCGCGGTTGATATCATAAGTAATATAGGCCTGCACATCGGTGAAATTCGGGGTGTACTCTCCTTTCACATCCAGGGTGCCCAGCAGGTATTTGGTAGTTTTATACCGGGCGCCGACCAGGTACCGGATCCGGCGGTAGCTGTCCTTGCCGGGCCGGATACTGCCTTCCAGGTGGGCCGATCCGCCCAGAAAGCTCATACCCAGGGAAGCCCGCAGGCTGTCGGGGCGTTTGTATTTGACATCGAGGACGGAAGAGAGCTTATCCCCGTATTTGGCCTCAAACCCGCCGGAGGAAAAGGACAGGTCGCGGATCAGGTCGATATTGGGAAAAGTAAGGCCTTCCTGCTGACCGGCGCGGATGAGCTGAGGCCTGTAAATTTCGAAATCGTTGACATAGACGAGGTTCTCATCGTAGTTGCCGCCCCGCACATTGTATTGAGAACTCAGCTCGCCGCCCGTGCCGGAGGATGTACCCAGGGCAATGGCCGGCAGCACGCTTTCGAGGTTCCCGGTAGTGGACGGCAGCAGTTTGAGCTGGGTCATTTCCTCGCGCACCACGCCGGCGTCCTCGATCTTGCTTTCCCGCACAATGACCTCGATCCCGGAATCGGCAGGCGGCAGGCCGACGTCCACCTGGCGGGCGGTACGGGCCGGAGTAGGCGTGACTTCCACGCGGGTTTCCTGGAAGCCGATCCGCGAAAACACGAGGGTTATGGCAGTATCCGCCGGTATCTCAATGCGGTATCGCCCGTTGGTCGCGGTTTCCACAGCGGTATTGCTGCCCAACACGTAGATCAGCGCGAGGTCGATCGGCTTTTCGGAAACGGCATCCCGGACCTGGCCGGTCACAATGGCCTTTTCGCCTTGAGCGGCAAGGAGCCCGGTCATCAAAAGGAGCGTCGCAGTAAACAGTATCTTATTATTCATATGGCGTTTTCAATAACCCAAACAAACAACAACAAACAAACCCGCCTTCGCCGAGGCTACGGCCACCGGGCGACGAAGCCCATGGCGAAGTTGCTGGGCGGAGCAACAACAAACCCGCCTGCGCCGAAGCTATGGCGGGCGGAGCAACAATAAACAACAATATCAATCAAACCAAAAACCCCCGATCCCACCCGATCGTCTTCAACCGGTGAATGGCATCCGCGGGATCATCCGCTTTAAACACTGTGGTACCCGCCACCAGCACATCCGTACCGGCCTGCAAGAGCGTTTCGGCGTTCTGCAGCCCGACGCCGCCGTCCACTTCGATGAGGGTCTTCGTATTCATAACGGAGATCATGTCCTTCAGCTTGCGGATTTTGGGGATCGAGCGGTAAATAAATTTTTGGCCGCCGAACCCCGGGTTGACCGACATGATCAGCACAATGTCCAGGTCTTCGAGGATATCCTCAAGCAATTCCACGGGCGTATGGGGGTTGAGGGCCACACCAGCCTTGGCGCCTGAATCCTTGATTTGCTGGATCACGCGGTGAAGGTGCGGGCAGGCTTCATAATGAACGGTTATATGATCGGCGCCGGCAGCTCGGAAAGCCTCGATATACCGGTCCGGGGATTCGATCATGAGGTGAACGTCCAGCGGCTTGGTCGCGATCCTGGAAATAGCCTCGATGATGAACATGCCGAAGGAAATATTGGGTACAAACCGGCCGTCCATGACATCCAGATGAAACCAATCCGCCTCGCTTTCGTTTACCATTGTAACCTCTTCTTTGAGGCGCGTAAAATCAGCGGCAAGCAAAGAAGGTGCTATCAAGTGTTTTCTCATTTCGGAAAAGTAATTATATTTGCGTTTGGATGGCGTAAAAATAAAAAAAACCGGTCGGGAAACCCAACCGGTTCACAAAAGAGCTTTGAGAGGCTATCTACATACCAAAAAGAGGATATCCTTTGATATCCTGAAATAATTCGTGAGATTATAATTGCAGGGAAACAGTCCTTGCTTTGACAGCAGGCCGAGGTTTTTACACCTCGGCACTTACTGTCTTCTGCTTCCCCCGCTTTCGTCGTTACGGATATTCTTTCATATCATTGACAATACAAAGGTCGGGTAAAAAATCACCCAGAGGTAGTACATTTTATAGAATTACTGGGATTTTTTAGCCAATCGCCCTTCTTTAAATCGCCTGAAAATCAATATCTTAACTTGTAAACAATCCAAATTTCTTGGCCCAATTCATATATAATTATTATCAATATCAAGGTTGTTTTTGAATAAAAAAAAGATAGAATTCCCTCCTTTTTCATTTCTCAAATTCATTTTGTCCCTTCTAAGAGGCAACCTTCGCCCGGAATTTTCGTAAATATTATGGCCCGAATCGCAGGGCAGGTGTACCGCCGGCGGAAAAATCAGCCGGTGCGCAGTCCGGTACCGGAATTTCAGTCGGATGGAAAGATGCCTGGAAGAAACCGTTCATGCGCCGGCGGCAGACGCTCCGCAGGATCAGTTCCCGCAAATGATGGTAAGGCATAAGTTATTTGAGGAAAGAAGCCGGGCGAAACAGGAACACCCCGGGCGGGAATAAAAAAAGGGTACCACCTGGTGAACGTGATACCCTTTCCGATTAGGCACTCATGAGATTATAACTTGTTCTTTTTTCTTAGGGATGTGAACCCTTTTCGAATTCAAAATTTCAGGATTATAACTGTCAGTAGTGGTCGTGACTTCGGGAATTACAACTTGCTAGTAGCGAGTCGAAATGTGCTATAGTGTTTCACCATGTTTTGATAACACAAAATTAAGGTGAGAAACGGCTGAGTGGTAGTACAATTAATTGGCTTACTGAAAGAAAATTCTCAGTTGGTATAATGTTAAAATGTTGTAATTCAGAAAATTGACATTACTTTTGCGTTGGATACTGTTATAATTTTTTAATTTATCTGACTATGGAGAGCAGCAAATTGGTCAAATTTTTGGCAGACATCACCCCAAAAGAACGCGAAAGGTTCCGCCAGTTCGTGATTTCGCCCTATATCAACCAGCATGAGAAGACCACCGAACTGATGAAAATCATCCTCGACGCCATTGACCGGGGCACCGAAAAATCGCTCGACAAGTGCAAGGTATTCAAAAAATTGTTCCCGGGCGTGAAGTACGACGAACAGCAGCTGCACAACATCATGTCCTACCTCAAAAAGCTGTACCACAAGTTCCTGGCCTACGAAATGTTCGAGCAAAGCGATTTTCAGGAAGAGCTCTTTGCCCTGGAAGCCGCCTTTGAGAGCAACCAGTTCGACCTGCTCAAAAACCGCGGCAAACAACTGGAGAAAACCCTCGAACGGCACCCGCACCGCGATTACAAGCTGTTTTACGCCAATTATAAGCTGAACTCCCTGCTCGCCTACTACGCCGGCCACTACGAGGACCGCTCCAAATCGGAGAACTTCCAGCAGATGCTCGACAACCTGGACCGCTTCTACCTGGCCGAAAAACTGCGCCATTGCTGCCACCTCACGGCCAACATGATGATGATGAACACCCATTACAACTTCCGCCTCCTGGACGATATCCTGGAGCATATCCGGGAGAATTGGGATGAATTCCAGGAGGTCAACGCCGTCATCGTCTATTATACCATCCTCATGAGCCTGCGCGAGGACAACAACCCCGAACATTACCAAACCCTTAAAGTGATCCTGGACACGAAGATCGACTCGCTCAGCCATACCGAACAGGCCGACCTCTATACCTTCCTCACCAACCACTGTATCCGGCAGATCAACCTGGGCGCCAACGATTACCACCGCGAACTGTTCCAACTCTACAAACTCGGCCTCCGTACCGGCCTCTTGCTCGACCACGGCCTGCTGTCCGAATGGAACTTCAAGAACATCACGGTGCTGGGTTGCAGCCTCAAGGAATACGAATGGACCGAACAGTTCATCAACGATTATAAGGATAAACTGCCCGCCAAGCACCGCGACAACGCCTTCAACTACAACCTGGCGCACCTCTATTTCAACAAGAAAATGTACAACGAGGCCCTCGACGCCCTTTTGCTCGTACAGTTCACCGACGTGAAATACCACCTGAACACGACCTTCCTCCTCCTGCGCACTTATTACGAACTGCGCGACACGGAGGCCCTGCTCTCCCTCATCGAAACCTTCCGCATCTACGTGATCCGCAGCCAGAAGATCTCAACCGACCAAAAGCGGGGATATACCAATTTCCTCCGGTTCGCCAAGCGCCTGGTCATGCTCAAGCACCAATCCTATACCTATTCCAAACAAAACCTGAAAGACAAGCTCAGCGACCTGCACCAGAAGATCGACCAGACCAAGAACGTGATCAACAAGTTCTGGCTGCTGGAGGAGTGTGTGGCGGCGTGAGACGGGAAGGAAGGTAGAAAATAATAGGTAAAACAAAGGTGAGACGTCGTGATGCCAAGAGCCGGTGTTAAACTTTTGCAGCGAAACGGCTTCGATAATTCACAATAATTGACCGGCTTCAACGCTCTTCACCATCCCCGTCTCCAATACATCCCCTCGTCGGTAAATATCGATCCGGGAATACCCCTCCGGCGTCGGAGAGGAATACACCTCAATGGTTTTTCCCTCCAGGTCGATCACCCAGGCCTCGGGGATGCCCGCCTCGGCGTACAACGGCATTTTAACCTGGCGATCCTTTTGCAGGCTGGATCCCGCCACTTCGATCACGAGGAGAACGTCTTCAGCCCGTGGGTGGGCTTCAGAATAAAGGTCGGACCGCATTTTCAGCACGGCGATATCCGGTTCGGGCTCGGAATCCGGCCCCAGCACGATGGGATCCTGAACGCTGATGATAAATTGCGCTCCTAAAAGCTGGTTCAGAAGCCGGTTCAACTTATTGACCATACCGGCATGAGGGCTGTTAATAGGGCTCCTTTCAATGATTTCACCATAGAGCAATTCAACGCGCGTATCTTCGGACAAAATACCGGTTTCTCCCACCCGGTGGTAATCCTCCACGGTCAGGCGGTATTTTTTCAGGAGTGGTTTTTCAGGTTCGGCGCCCACTTTGATTGCTTTGAATGATTATGCAAGATACGGAAAATTGGGCAAACCTCAACAGAGGTGCGTGAAAGGCTTAAATTTGCCTGGTGTATTTAAACCACGCATCCAACAGTCATGACCAACCTTCAAATCCTCGCCGCACAACTCGAAGGCGAACTCCACACCGATGACCTTCACCGCATGCTCTATTCCACCGACGGGTCCATTTACAAGCAAAAACCCCTCGGCGTGGCGTTGCCCAGAAATGAAAGCGACCTTAAAAAGATCGTCCGGTTTGCCGCCGACCACCGGGTGCCGCTCATTCCCCGGACGGCAGGCACCTCACTTGCCGGACAGGTCGTCGGTGAAGGGTTGATCGTGGATGTGTCGAAATACCTGAACCAAATCCTGGAGTTGAACGTAAAGGAACGCTGGGTGCGCGTCCAGCCCGGTGTGATCCGCGATGAACTGAATGCCTTTCTCAAACCCCACGGCCTCTTTTTCGGACCCAATACCTCTACCGCCAGCCGCTGCATGCTGGGCGGGATGCTGGGCAACAACTCCTGCGGGACCACCTCTATTAAATACGGCGTTACGCGCGACAAGGTCACTCAGGTGAAAACCCTGCTGAGCGACGGCTCGGAAGCGACATTCGGTCCGAATTCACCGGATGAATTCCAGCAGAAATGCATCGGCGACACGCTCGAAAACCGGATCTACCGCCAATTGCGCGATGAATTGAACAACCCCGAAGTTCAGGAAGAGATCCGCCGGGAATACCCCAAACCGAACATTCACCGCCGCAATACCGGCTACGCGCTCGATATCCTGCTCAATTCAAACGTCTTTACCCCCGGCGGACCAGACATCAACCTGTCCAAACTCCTCGCGGGATCGGAAGGCACGCTGGCCATCACCGCAGAGATCACCTTCAAACTGGATCCGCTGCCGCCGCCGGAAGAGGTGCTGCTTTGCGCCCATTTCAACTCCCTGGACGAAGCCATGCAGGCCACGCTCGTCGCCATGCAATACGAACCCTACGGTTGTGAGCTGATGGACAAGATCATCCTGGACTGTACCAAAGAGAACCGCGAACAACAGAAAAACCGCTTCTTCCTTCAGGGCGACCCGGCCGCCGTGCTCATCATCGAACACCGGGGCCCAACCCGCCTTGCGGCCGAAGCGACGGCCTACGCCACGGTGGCCCACCTCAGAACGCTTGGACTGGGGTACGCTTTCCCGCTGGTCTACCCGCCGGATACGCCCCGGGTACTGGCCTTGCGCGCCGCCGGATTCGGCGTCTTGTCCAACATCAAAAGCGACCGCAAGCCGCTGGAATTTGTGGAAGATACAGCCGTTGACCTCGCCGACCTGCCCGCCTATATCCGGGAGTTCGGCGAAATGATGGAAACCTTCAACCAGCGCGTAGTCTATTATGCCCACGCCGGGGCCGGTGAATTGCACCTGCGGCCGTCCGTCAACCTGAAATCGGAAGAAGGCGTGCGCGAGATGGAGGAAATCGCAGAAGCAACCGCCCGATTGGTCAAGAAATACGGCGGCTCCCTCAGCGGCGAACACGGCGACGGGCGCGTGCGCGGGCCGTTCATCCCCATCGTGCTGGGGCAAAAGAACTACGAATTGCTGAAGCGGGTAAAACAAACCTGGGATCCCAACCGCTTGTTCAATCCCGGCAAGATCACGGATACCGCGCCGATTACCGAGAACCTGCGGCACGAAGTGAACCCGGCGGAACCGCATTTTGATACGGCATTCGACTTCTCGGCGGTCGGCGGTATTTTGCACCTGGCCGAAAAGTGCAACGGTTCCGGGGATTGCCGCAAGCTCAATTTTTCCGGCGGCGTGATGTGTCCGAGTTACCGGGCTACCCGCGATGAAAAAGATGCGACCCGGGGGCGTGCCAATGCGCTGCGCGAGGTGCTCACCATGAACGTGAAAGAAAACCCGTTCGACCACCCGGCGCTGCACGAGGCCATGGACCTCTGCCTCTCGTGCAAGGGCTGTACCTCCGAATGCCCTTCGAATGTGGATATGGCCGCCTTGAAGGCGGAATACCAGCACCAGCTCTGGCAAAAAAACGGGATCCCGCTGAAGATACGCGCTGTTGCCAACATCGATCGCCTGAACGCCCTGGGCATGTGGGCTCCGGGGTTGGCCAATCGGGTGATGCGCCATCCCAAGTGGGGCGCTAAGTTAAAAGCGTTCCTGGAAATCGCTCCGGAGCGCTCATTGCCCGCGTTGCAACCGATGTCGCTGCGGAAATGGTTCAGGCGCAATCGCCGGAAACTCCGGCCGAAAGGGACACCAAAAGGCCGGGTCTATTTTTTCTGCGATGAATTCACCAATTACAACGACACCGGCATCGGGATCAAGGCCGTTGAATTGCTGTCGCGACTGGGGTATGAGGTGCGCATGCCCGGGCACGCCGCCAGCGGGCGGGCTGCCATCTCGAAGGGCCTGTTGTTGAATGCGCGGAAGAAAGCCGCTAAAAACGTGCGGATATTCGGGAAACTGCTCAGCGAAGATACCCCGTTGGTAGGGTTGGAGCCGTCGGCCATCCTCAGTTTCCGGGATGAGTACCCACGCCTGTTGCGCGGCAAAGCCCAGGTCGAAGCCAACCGGATCGCGCCCCATACCCTGATGATCGAAGAATTTCTGGCCAGGGAAGCCAGGGCCGGCCGGATCGGGCCGGAGCAGTTTACCCGGGAGCCGAAAAAGATTTTATTACACGGCCATTGTCACCAAAAAGCCCTGGCGAGCGTAGAGGCGAGCGCTTTTGTGTTGTCATTGCCCGAAAACTGGACCGTGAGCGTCATCCCATCCGGTTGCTGCGGCATGGCCGGCTCGTTCGGCTACGAAAAGGACCACTACGACCTCAGCATGCAGATCGGCGAAATGGTGCTGATGCCCGCTGTCCGGGAAGCCGACGCGGATACGCTGATCGCCGCGCCCGGCACAAGCTGCCGGCACCAGATCCTGGATGGAGCGGGGCGAAAGGCCGTGCATCCGGTGGAAGGGTTGTGGGAAGGGGTTTTGTAGATTATGATTGTTTGTTGTTGCTCCGCCCGCAATAGCCTCGGCGTAGGCGGGTTTGTTGTTGCTCCGCCCGCCATAGCCTCGGCGTAGGCGGGTTTGTTGTTGCTCCGCCCAGCAACTTCGCCATAGGCTTCGTCGCCCGGTGGCCATAGCCTCGGCGTAGGCGGGTTTATGGTTGTTGGCTGCCGTTACCCCGAACCAGAATAAACCAGAATAAACCAACATAAACCAGAATAAACCAACACAAACACCTCACCCCCCCAACCACCCCTCCAGATCCAGGTAATCAAAAAAACGCCGTTCCGACCCTACCTGCATCAAGGTTTTCATCTCTTCCTGCCATTCCCGTTTGATCATTTTTTCTTCTCCCGGGCCGACGGCCGCCGTGAGCCGCCGAAGATTGGAGAGCAGCAGGCGTTCCGCTTTCAATACGTCGGTACGCTGGGCGATTTGCCTGCGGGCGCTCACCAGGAGATGATCCATGAATTGGTGATTGCCCAGTTCGTAGTGGATGAGGAGGTGCAGCCACAACGCATAGCGGTAGATCTCTTCGGCAACGGCTGGACGGTTCTCCTGGTAGAGCGGCGTGATCTGCGCCAGCGCCGGTTCGAAATGGCCGGTTTGGAAAGCGATCAGTCCCAGCAGATAGCGCAAGGTGACCACGGCTTGCGGGGGCAGGCGTTTTTCCAGGAGTTGGAGGTTGTCCGCGATCTCCGGGAACTTGCGGAAAGCTTCCTCGTATTTGCGCTGCGCCACCAGGCTGTTCAGTTCCAGTTGGGAACTCCACTGGAAAATCCGGATGTCGAGCCCCTGGATCTGTTTGAAGGCCGGGCGATGCCGAAGGGCGCGCAATTTCTCCACCCCGCGGCTCAATCCCGCATGGTCCCCCAGTTGAAGCTGGTCGATGAGCAGGTTGTAGAGGGTGGACAGGTAACGCTCGGCGATGAAGCGGGCATTTTCCGGGAATTGCTCCAAGGTTTCCACCAACGCCCGGTTGGATTGATAGGCTTCCTCCATTTCTCCCCGCATGAAATAGAACAGGGAGCGCGCCTGTTGGTAATCGGCCTTCCCGGCATTGGATACGTCTTCCGGCTGGACCGCATCAAAAGACACCCGAAGATGAGATGCCGCATCGTTGCCGTGCCGGACCCGCTGGACGTGCAGCCGCGCCATTTCGCTTTTCAACCAGGCATGCCAGGCATCCAGGCGGAGGGCATCCAGGCAGGCCTCGTATTCGCCCCTCCATTGATCCAGTTGGGCAGGAGAAAGCCCTGATTTGAATTTTTTTTCCAGCCAGGCGCGCTTCAGGTCCATGTATTCCGGCCAAAAAAAGGTCAACCCGTCCCGCGTGATCTGCTTTTTGAGGCGGGTCAAAAGCGCGCCCGCCTGGTCTTCCATACCCTTCTTCAGCAAAATATAAACCTGGTGGAGCTTGCGCTTGACCTGCTCCTCCGGCGATTGCTCCATATAATAGAGGTGTAAACTGTCGAGCAACCGCTGATAAAGTTGCTCTTTGATGACGGGTAAATGCCCCAGGAAAGCGGCGCCCGCCAGGCTGTTCTTCAGGGTTTCATCCGAAAATTCGGCCATGTGTTCCAAAGCGCTGAAAAGCTGCAGGTAATCCAGGTCTGCCTTGCCGTGCAGGGTGGCCTGGCGCCGGAAATGGCGCTTTTCCGCCGCATTCAGGCTTTTAATCAGCAAAAAGAGTTTGTTGCCGGCCGGTTTCAATTCAATTAAAGATTTAATTTAAAATAAGGTTAAATAATGTTATAAATATATTAATTCCATTCAAAACGCAATTACAAATTTAATTTATACTTTAAAATTGACTTGTCCGCCGCTTCCGGTATGCCTAACTTGTGCCTATAAAACAAGTCAAGAGATGTCTAGAATTTTATTGCTCTCCTTCATTTGCCTGTTCTTCGGCGCCCTGACGGCCCAGAACACCTGGACCTGGGACGCGAAATACAAGCCTTCCAAGGTCAATGACTGGTTGGAAACAGACGACCTGATCTACCTGGCCACCGATGCGGGTATCTACCTGGTGGACAAACAAACCGGCGAACTGACCGACCACTGGACCCGCATTTCCGCAGGGCTGCCGTCCAATAAGATCGAATCCATTAAACTGGAGCCCGGCACCAACCGGATCTTCATCGGAACGTACGATATCGGTATCGGCTTCCAGACCCCGGAAGGAACCTGGGAAACCATTCCCTATCCTGCCGAAGCCTACAATGAATTCAACCCGCTGATGACCTATTGCGTCAACTTTGACGCTTCCGGCCGCCTCCTGGCGGGCACCAGCGAAGGGATCGGCCGGTATGACGACGGCCATTGGTCCTGGTACGGCCAGGGGGAAATCGGGCCTTTTGTCAGCGGCGCCTGGAAAATGGTTCGCCAGGACGACGGCGAAGTGCTCATTGCCAGCAACCTCCTCCTCCGGACCAATGGGGATGATTTTGATATCCTCAGTCCGATAAACCCCAACGGCGGTTTTCCGGATTCGCTGTTTGCGTACGGCAGCGCACAGCTTTACCGCCAGTCCAACGGTGATATCTGGTTCATCACCGACGTCGGCGATGTCGGTCGCTACGATGGGCACCACTGGGATATCACCCATGGATTCCAACAAACCGAAATTCCTTTCAACCATGCGCGGTTCATGACCGAAGACCAGGAAGGCGCCCTCTGGCTATGCGTTGACTACTACGGGTTTGTCAAATACCAGGATGGAGATTGGGTAAAGGGCGATGTAGGAATGGAGCTCTTCAATCCCACGGCAATGATTTTCGGCGACGGATTTTCTGTGGGCGTCACCTCGGATACGATTCGCTGGTCGGGCGCTCAGGCTGAAAGTATGACCGCCATGGGTAATATGCCCTGGCCAAGCTACCTTTACAGGCTCCGCAACGATCAGGACGGCAAACTCTGGACCCGACCCGACGCCCACCTGATCCAGACCATGGACGGCTCGCAATCCATTGAACTCCAGAATGATTTTGTTTCCGACTTCGGTTTCGCACCCGACGGTACCTGCTGGGTGGTCAGCAGCAAAAAGATCATCCGCATCAAAGACGGTGTCCGCACCGAATATACGCCGCAAAACAGCAACCTCCCGGATCAATACTCCTACTATATGTCGATCGACCAGGGCGGCCGCCCATGGGTCAACATCTATTCCAAAGGCATTTATGCTTTCAACGGCCAGGATTGGAAATTGATGCCCGCCGTAGACGCCGATGAATACTCGGTACTGGAAATGAAGGCCGCCGGAGCGGATGTCGCTTATACCGTACTGTACAAGGACCTGGTCTCCACCTTGTTCAAACTGTCCTATTCCGGCACGGTAGAGCCGATCGACTGGCCCGCGGGTTGGAACGGAAATTCCTACAGCTCCATGTATTCCGACCCGGCAAACGGCGACCTCTATGTAGGCGGCTACACCAAGCAGCTCATCCGCTGGAACGGCGAAACCTGGAATTATATCGACTTGCCGGAGGGTTGGCCGGAGGAAGGCCCGGTCCGCCAGATCGGCATCCAAAACGGCAACCTGTGGATCAGGGGATCCAACCAACTGGCTTTCCGGGAAGACGGCGACTGGCGTTTCTTCGATGTTCAGAATTCACCGATGGATTCGGACCCGACCCTCGACGCCGGCATCGACCAAAACGGCGTGGCCTGGATCCTGCACTCCCCGGCGCGCGCCGTAGAAACATTGACGACAGGCTGGGCGCTGGTCACAGGCATTACCCCGCAACCCGCACCTGCCAGCGTTCGGCTGTTTCCCAACCCCACCCAGGATAAATTATACATCGATGGGGCCAACGGCTCCGGTATGGTGACCATACTGGATGCCGCCGGCCGAATCGCAGGCAACTGGTCAACGACCGAGCTGAGCCAGGGCCTGGAAGTGAGCGCATTACCCGCCGGCATCTACCGGATAAGGATATTGCAGGACGGCCGCGCTTATATCGGCAGTTTTGCGAAAGAATGATTTTTGAGGCTTTGATATGATGGCGCTGTCCGCCGAAGTCTATGGCGTAAGCGGACAGCGCCCGTATTTCCCCGGTTTTCCACCTGCCTTTTATACGCAAATCCGCATTCTTCTTACCTTGCAGCCGGACAGAACGCCAAACCAACGCCGACATGCAAGACGAAAGGATCCAACACCGGTTCATCAACCTGTTTCTTTACGCCTGGATTGCCGCCGGGATTTTATTTCCCAGCCGGGCCTGGTCCGCCGCAACTGACGCCGCCTATATCCGGGTCAACCAGCTGGGGTATTTCCCGGACGACCCCAAAGTGGCGGTTTCCTTCAGCCGGTCACCCATCAACGGCCGGTTTTCCGTGATCGATGCGCGCACCGGCAAAGCGGTCTTTTCCGGAAAGATCCAACCCGATACGGCGCCCGAATGGAAGGGGTTCCATTACTATCGCCTGGATTTTTCACCGGTAACCCTTCCGGGCGAATACCGGCTTGAGTTGGCGGACAGGCAAACCCGGTCGGTAGATTTCGAAATCGGAGACCGGGGCTACAGCGGCTATGCAGAAGACCTCCTGGCTTTTATGCGGCAACAACGCTGCGGATACAATCCCTTCCTGGATCTGGTTTGTCATCAGCGGGACGGCCGTTCAGCATACGGCCCGATGAAGGATTCCACCTATGTGGATGCCTCGGGCGGCTGGCACGACGCAGGCGATCAGCTGAAATACCTGATCACGTCGAGCAATGCGGTAGCCCGGATGCTGCTGGCCTATGAGTTGTACCCGGATCAGTTCGGCGATCAGTTCAACGCACTCGGCCAACCCGGCGCCAACGGCATTCCCGACGTGCTGGATGAAGCCAGGTGGGGCCTCGACTGGATCCACAAGCTCCATCCCGCTCCGGACCAGCTCATTCACCAGGTGGCCGACGACCGGGATCACCGGGGTTGGAAAATGCCCGACCAGGACCCCTCCGACTACGGTTGGGGCCCCAACAGCTACCGGGTCGCCTATTTCGCTGACGGCCAACCGCAAGGGCTCGGCAAATTCAAAAGCAAAGCCACCGGGGTAGCCAACCTCGCCGGCCGCAGCGCCGCCGCCATGGCAATGGCTCACCGCATCTGGAAAAAAGACCTCAGAGATACCCTGTACGCCGAAAAATGCCTGAAGGCGGCTGTCTCCCTATACGCCCTGGGTAAAGCAAAAGAAGGATACCAGCAAGGCAATTCCTACAGCGCACCCTATCGCTATACCGAGGATACCTGGACGGACGACATGGAATGGGGCGCGGCGGAACTGTACAAGGCAACCGGCCTGCCTGAATACCTGCGGGACGCCAATACATACGCACTGGGCGCCAATACCGTAACCAGCTGGATGTCGGAAGACTCAGCCGATCATTACCGGTTCTATCCCTTTGTGAATGTCGGCCATTTTGCCTTGTATGGATCGGCGGACCCGGAAATGAAGACAAAACTCGCCGGGTTTTACAAAACGGGCATTGAACAGTGTTTGAAACGGGCTGACGGAAACCCTTTCCGGACGGGCGTACCGTTCATCTGGTGCTCCAACAACCTGGTTTCCGCCCTGATCACCCAGATCATCCTGTACGAACGCATGACCGGCGACAGGACCTATCACGGCTTCATGGTCGCTCAGCGCGATTGGCTGTTCGGTACCAATTCATGGGGCACCTCCATGTTCACGATGATCCCAAGGGGCGGCGAATACCCGGAAGACATCCACACCAGCGTCTGGATGAAAACCGGTCGACAGGTCCCCGGCGGACTGGTGGACGGCCCCCTGCGAAAGGATATCCACGACAAGCAACTCGGCATCGCTTACGGCCAACCGGATGAATTTGCTGCTGTCCAGAACGGTGTCGCGGTTTACGGCGACGACAACGGCGACTACGCCACCAACGAACCGACCATGGACGGTTCGGCCGATGCCCTCCTGATGATGGCCTGCTGGGGCGCCCGCAATTAACAAAGTCGCCCCTCTCACCCTCTCCCCCTCTCCCCCTCTCACCCTCTCACCCCCTCACCCCCTCACTCTCTCACCCCTTCACCCTCCTCAGTCAAACCACGAATACACCACGCTCACCTCAAAGATATTGCCCAGAAACGACCTGTATTTGCCCAAAGGCACGTCATAAGCAAAGGCGATCGTCCATTGGCTGTTCAGGATGTTCAGGGATTCGCCCAGCTTCATGCCGGTTTCCAGGTGAAGGGCCGAACTCACCGGGCTGCCCATCCCTACCCCACCCCCCAGGCCGAACCAGTAAAAGTCGCTGATCTGGTAGCGGGCGTTGAAATTCAGGCTGACGGGGCCGCGGGGCACGTACCTGATCCAGAGCGACGGCTCGATAAAGGACGTGCTGGAGCCGAACCATTCCACATCAAAATACCCGCCGACCACGCCGTAAAGGTGCTGAACGCGGCGGATATCGAATGCCCGGCTGCCCGATGTGTCGCGATAGACGGTCGACAAGCCGAAGGTTTGGGGGACGGAAATACCGGCATAGAGTTTATCGCTGTAATAGTAGTATACGCCCAGGCTGAAATCCGGGTAAAGCACATTGGGTTTGTCCAGGTCGGAAATTTCGGGTTCGGCAAACCGGATATCGTTCAATTTGGCCCGGTATTGCACCAACCCCGCACCGATGCCGATGGACAATGCGTGGTCAACCCGCCGGCCCAGCTCCAGCCGGTAAGCAAACCGGCCGTAAATCCCGGTCTGCCCGATCTTGCCGGTCTGATCCCGGATGATATGCCCGCCGGTGATGAGCTCATCGCGCTCTTTGGGGATGTACTCAAAGTTCACCACCTGGGTATTCGGCCCGTCCTTGATGTCCATCCACTGCCGGCGATAATTTGCTCCGATCGAGTAATTCATCTCATTGAGCAGGTAATTGCCTGAAATGGAAGCCGGGTTCAGCACGCCGGATTGATCGCGGTAGACGCTGAACAAGGGGAGTTGCTGTGCGGAAACTGTTCCCGTTGAAAACAGGATAAGGAGGATTCGAAGATATGGGAATTTGAAGATGCGAGGGTTTTCCATTGTCCTTTTCAATTTTGCGTTTCCATTTTTACATTTTGCATTACCCGCTTTTGCATTTTGCCTTTCAATACACCAGATACACCACCTGCGTACGCCGATATAGCTCGCCTTCCACGCTGACCTCCATCAAGGCATAATAGGCGCCTTCCGGCAGCGGTTTTGAATGGCTGCCCGCCCGGCCGTCCCAGGGCGCTTCCTCCAGGTAATTTTCCGATTGGTAGACCAGGTCGCCCCACCGGTTGGAAATGGTGAGTTTCATGGAGACGTCTCCTCCGCTGCGGTAGCCGAGCACCTCCAGGTAATCGTTGACGCCGTCGTTGTTGGGGCTGAACCCTTCGGGCAGGTAAGGCAGGTTGAGCACTTCGATGTACACCGTAGCCGTATCGCAGGCGGAAGGACAATCCGAACCGGTATAACAGACCTCATACACAAAGGACACCGTTCCCCTCAGGCCTTCCTCCTCAAAGTATTGAAATCCGTTGGACAACGTCCTGAGCTCGCCGAACTGCGGCAGCGTACGGGCGCTCAAGGTGTAATTCGTGCCAGGGGGCAGGCCGTCGTTTTTCAGTACGTCCGTAAAGATTTCCGTGTTGGCGAGCTCCAGGGTGAAATAATCATCCGCAGCCTGCAATCCGGTGGCCACCACGACCTCCACCGTATCTGCGCCGATCACCCCGCACCCGTCCGCAGTAACCGTCCAGATGAAGCGGTTCGAACCGGGTTTTAAGCCGGTTGCAAGCGTGGAGGCCTGGCGGGCATTTTGCAACAATACGCCGGACGGGGCCGTCCATACGCCGTTGGCGCCGGTAACCGGTGAAGCATTGAGCTGGTAACCGGGCTCGCAAACATCAGCATCATCGCCGGCAAAGACCACCTCCCCCTGGGGAAGCCCCAGTACGGTCAGACTGAACGGTCCGGTCTGGTCGCTGGTACACCCCTGCCCGACCGCAAACACGTAGTAATCCCCCGCATCCGCCGGCTGGACCGATTCCAGGATATAATCCGGCTCAACCGTCTGGACAGTATCCCCGGAAGGCCTGATCCAATGATAGGTGAAGCCGCCGGCGCCCAGGTCATTGGTCGACAGGATCAGCATTTCGCCCTGGCAAAGCACCTCTTCCCCCTGGATGAAATTCAGGATTCCGCCGCTGCCGTCGCTGAATGCGATGGGTTGGCCCGCCGCCACCGAAAGGCACGGATCGGAGAGATCGATCCCGCCGCCGGCGGCATTGCCGGCCACAGCTGAAATGTAGTAGGTCGTTCCGGCGGTCATTGTCCCGGCAGAATAGGCAAAAACCGGTTCGGGCGCCGTTGCCAGCACATTGCCGAGCGCCGTTCCCGACGCGGTATGCAGGGCATAGATCAGGGCGTCGTCTCCATCCAGGACGGCGTCGTTGTTGTGGTTCGCTATGGCATTTCCGCCGGTGCAAAACGACGCGACGGGCCCGATGTCCATCGTTCCGGCAAAGGTGGTGCAACCGCCGCCGCCGCAGCCCGGACTCCCCTGGGGCAACACCTGCAGCGGGACAGCCGTCAGCCCTGAAACACAGCCGCCCTGCTCCTGCGCCGCAAATACCTGTCCGCTGCCTGCATTGTGGTTTTGCGGATCCGGGACGGGGTTTGCGCCCGCGCCGTCCAGAAACCACAGGATATTGAATCCGGGGCCGGTTGAAATGGCGCTTTCAAGGGCTGTAAGGTCAAAAGCCGCTTGGCCGTTACCCTGGTCGCATTCGCTCGCTGTGGTCGTACCGGGCGGCGGTACCGCATTTCCGCCGACCGTCAGGGTTGCGGCATCCGTGCAGCCGTCCTGCCCTGTTACGGTGATCATATAGCTGCCCGCAACGAGGTTTTCGATCATGAGCCCCGAACCGCTGCCGGAATCGCCGCCGCCGGTCCAGTTGTACCCGAACGGCGATTGTCCGCCCGTGACCGTCAGCGCAATGCTGCCGTCTGCGTTTCCGGCACAACTTTCGTCCGTGATATCCGATCCGGTGATCTCGGTTGTGCAGTTTGCCTGATTGATGGTGAAGGTCTGGTTTTGCACCGGGCACCCGTTTGCATCAAGCGCGCCGAGGGTATAATTGCCGGCGGGCAGGTTGGCGATCAGGCCGGACCCCGGACCAGGCAGTGTACCGTTTCCGGTTGAAGCCCCTGACCAGAAATAGCTGTAGGGCGGCGTACCGCCACTCAGGTTGAAGGCGAGTTGACCGTCGGACCCGCCGACGGTTGAAGGCGGCGTCGGTTGAAGATCATCGATCACCGCGGGGTCCGGTTCGGTAACGGTTGCGGTAATAAAAGCCTGACAATCGTTGGCATCCGTAACCGTCAGGCTGTAAATCCCGGCGGGAATATTGCCGAGGTTTTGGGCATCCGCCCCGGTATTCCATTCAAAAAGGTAAGGGCCGGCGCCGCCGGTGAGGGTTACGCTGATGGAGCCGGTTGCCGTGCCCGCGCAATCAGCCGGCGTGGAGTCGGCGGTGAGGGTGGGCCCGCCTTCATCCGCTACGACGGTGCTGGTTTGAAAGGTGCAGAGGTTGGCATCCGTTACGGTCAGGTCGTATGCGCCTGCGGCCAGCCCGCTGATCAATGAACCGGTTGCTCCATTACTCCAGTTGAAGGTATAGGGCCCGGTCCCCCCCTGGGCAACCGCCTGTGCGGTCCCGTTGTCCTGGCCGCAAAGGCTGTTGGCAGGCGTTACGGCGGCGGTGAGGGGATTGGGTTGGCCGACCGTTGCCGAAGTCACGGCTTCGCAATTGTTGCCGTCCGTGACGGTAACGGTGTAGGTCCCGGCAGGCAGCCCGGAGCTATTTTGGGTATCATCGCCGTTGCTCCAGTTGAAGGTCAGGGGCGCTGTGCCTCCGGAGACCGTCAGGTTGATGCTGCCGTCCGAACCGCCGTTGCAAGTGGCGGCCGTCGTGGTGGTCGACAGGCCCGGTCCGTCCGAATTGGTGACCACGACGGTTTCAACGGCAGTGCAGCCGTTGGCGTCGGTTGCGGTAACCGTATAGGTACCTGCCGCCAATCCGTTGTTTATCTGCCCGGCGGCGTTATTGCTCCAGAGATAGGTGTAATTCGGGGTGCCGCCGGAAGCGGATGCCGTTGCGCTGCCGTTAGCTTGTCCGCAGGTAGCGTTTGCGGGGGTCACATTCAGGTCGAGAACCGGCGGCTCATGGATATCCAGGCCCGCGATGGCCTGGCAATTGTTGCCGGCGGTCAGGGTTACCGAGTAGTTGCCCGCCGGCAGGTCGCCGATATCCTGGGTCGTAGCGTTGTTGCTCCACTGGAAGGCCAGCGGCGGCGCAGCTGATGTCGTCAGCATGATGGCTCCGGTAGCGTCGCCGTTGCAATCGGCATCCTGCCCGGTGAGGGTAATATCGGGCGCCGAATTGACCGTTACCGTCAGATTATCCCGGTCGCTGCAGCCGTTGGCGTCCGTGACCGTCACGCCGTAGGTTCCGCCGTCGGCAGGCGTCGTACTGTTTAAAACGGGGTTTTCGCCTGTACTGGAGAAGCCGGAAGGGCCGTCCCAGGCAAAATCATAGCCGGGGGTTCCGCCGGAAGGATTGGCGATCAGGTTGAGCGCGGCGCCTTCGCATAGCGGCGAGTTGGAGGTTGGGCCTGCCGTTGGAACGGGCAGGGAGCCGATGGTTACCTGTCCTGTATACGAACACCCCGCCGGATCAGAGGCGACGACCGTATAACTTCCTGCGGTCAGATTAACGGCAGTTTGTGTGTTTTGTCCGTTGCTCCAATTGTAGGTATAGGTCCCGCCGCCGGTGACCACGGCTGTCGCCTCTCCATCGTCAGCAGCGCCGCAGGCGTCCTTTACATTGGTAAAACTGAGGGTTTCATCGCAAACGATGGTCGTACAGTTCAGGAATTCCGACGTATTGTTTCCGCCTACCGTAGCGGTGGCCGTCACCTGATCGCCTGACGACAACACGCCCGAAGCTACGCTTACCGTCCAGGTACCGCCGGATACGGTTGCGCTTCCGATGAGCGTTTTTCCCTGGCAGGGCGGATTCACGGGGTCGCAACCGGCGGCGTCATTGATAAACACCTCGATCAGGGCGCCGTTGGGCCCGGAGCCGGAAATGGAAGTCGAAGCTGCGGCAGTGATCGCGAAGCCTGAAACGGCAAACCCCGACCTTTCGATCCCGGCGCTGGAATTGCAGTAGATCTCATTATCGGTCGCCAGGACGTTCACGACCGGGGAGGCGGCAAAGATCCCGTTGACGTTATGGGCGATCGTGTTGCCGGTGATCTCGAAATTGCCGGAAGCCGAGGTCAGGATGCGGATGCCGTCAAGGGCATTGTTGCGGGCGGCGCCGGAGGTGGGATCTACCCCGATCAGGTTAGCGGAAGCCGTAAAGGAGGACGGACTGTTGGCCAGGATGCCGTACCGGTTGCCGCCCATTGCATTCTCGCTGACGGTGGCGCCGGAGCCGTTCAGCACAATAGCGCCGCCGGAGCCCGAATTTGTGAAGTTGGTGATGTACAGGCCGTAGATTTCCACATTGGCGGCGTTGACCTGCAAGGCGTGCTGGTTTCCGGCAATCCCCCCGTCGATGACCACCTTGCCGAGAAACCAGCCGGGTTGGGTCCTGGCATCGATCACCACATTGGCTTTCGTGATGGCCGGGAGCGGGGCCGCAGGCGTGGGGGTTATGGTAATGACGGCAGGCGTACCGATGTTGAAATGAATGAACCGGATGGTGGAAGCCGGGTCATTCACGCAATTGATGGCAAACCGCAGGGACCCGGCAACGTTATTCGAGCTGGTCACGTAAACCGTATCGCCGACCACAGTCCCGCATTGGGCCAATGGGCGCTGAAAGGTGGTTAACAGGATGGCTATGGCTATAAATAAGCCGGTTTGATTTTTCATGGGGTGTTCAATTGGATGTTCAATTTATTAAGCTGAATATCGCTCCGTCACTTCACCACAAAGATCGGCAATTGACGGGCATCCATTTCGTTACCGGGCATGAACGGCGTCTGATTGGTCGGCGCTCCCGGTTTTTGCTGCCTGACCATTTGGGGTACCCTCAACCGCAAATAATTATAGAGCTCGGCCAGGGTGATGATCCCGTTGTTGTCGGCATCCGCATGGTACGCCCCGCCCGGCCCCGTGACCTCCTTATTGCCGAATGCCTCCAAAATGGCTTCGGTAAACGCGCCGTTCTCCCAGGCCGCATCCTCGTACGACATTTCGCTGGCGCCGCAGGAAGACATGGTGTTCAGCCCCCGATTCAGGGCGGCCAGTTTGGTCAGGGCGTCAGCCCGTTCGATATCGGTCATCTCCTTGCTGTCGGCCGCCCCGCTGTGGCAGGCGTCAATGAAGACGGCCTTCTTGCACTGGATCCGGTTCAACTCCTGGACAATGTCGAGTTGAAAATCGATGGAGCGGATGCGTTCGTACCTGGGGTCGTAATTGGACGGCAGGAGTTTGAATCCGTCCCGGCTGTTCTTGCCGTGGCTGGAAATGAACACCAGCAAAACGTCCTGGTCCAGGATCCGTTGGGCCGCTGCCGGGTTTTCATACTGGAATACCAGATCGGCGACGGCTTCGCGGATATCATCGGCTTCCGTATCCCCGGGCAGCACCATTTTATGGATGAATACCTTTCCGTACAATTTATCGGGCCCGGCCTGGCCTTCGAACGCCGCCGCAAAATCACCGGCGTCCTTGCTGGTATAGTTCAGGTCACGCTGGCTGGGGCCGATGGCCAGGATATGCAGGTTGGGCTGTTGCGGCTGGTAGGTGACCACCATGGTTGAGGTCCGGAACTTGCCGTCCGGGGTTTCCACTTCGATTTCCAACCGGTTCTCTCCGGGTTGAAGGTGGATCTTGTTGTTGTAGACGTAGCCGAACTGGCTTTTGCCTTTATCTCCGGCCGACAACCGGACTTCGTCCATTTTGGAGCCGTCCACCACCACGCTGTTGTTGAGCACCTTGAAGCTCTTTTGTTGCAAGGGAGCGTTTGAACCGACCGCCAGTTGGACATCAAAGACGTCCTTGTTGGAGATCAGGCTCCGGATATCCGATTTTGTCTCATCCGGTTGGGTCAGCAGCATGAAGATCTCCTTCCCCATCGCCGCGCCGCGTTCCAGTTTTTTTTCAATTTTCTGATCGCCAAAATCCACGGTACAAGTGATGCTCAACTGATCGGACCGCAAAGTGCCGGTGCGTCTGTACACGAATTTGACCGTTTGGCTGGCGTGCGGCAGGATCTGCGGAATACTGACTTCCCTCGGGCTGACGGCCTGGATACCGGCAGGCATTTTGAATTGAACGGTCACCGGTTTGGCGGCAAAGTCGCCCGGATTGTGCAACACCACCTGAACGGTTTCATCATCAGAAGTCTTGCTGTCTTCGAAAGTAAAATTATCCACCTCGACAGCCGCCTGCAACGGCTGAAGGCTGGAAAAACCGGCAGCGAAGGAGGCCAGTTCCTGGTTGCCGCTCCGGACAGTGACGGTGAATTCATTTTCGGCGGTATTCACAGCGGCGTCGCCGTAAACCGGGATCCGGATCTCCCGGTTTGTTCCCGCCGACAGGTTGCCGAAGTAATTTTGTTCCCAATACCGGACACCGTTTGCGCCTTTGGTCTGTTTGACGCTGACCTGAAGATCGGGGATATTTGCCTGTTGCTGGTTGAACAGGGTGAAGGTCAGGTGGGACCGTTCGTTGGGCCTGAGTTTGCCGTCGGCGGTCCGCAATACGGCTTCCGAATGATCGATTCCGGTTTGTTTGGCGCCTTGCAAACCGCCGGCCGCCGCAGGGGATTCCGAGAACCGGAACACCCATGCATCGTCAGCCCCTTGCGCGTCGGAAGCGCTGTTGCCCGCCGCGACAACCGCTCCGTTGTGGAGCACGGCAAAGGCCTGGACCGCGTCGTCCTTCTGGCCGCCGTAAGGCCATTCCCAGGCCCGTTGGCCGCCGGAAGTCACTTTGACCACGTACCCTTTGAAGGTCCGGGCGCCGGAATGATAGGATTTGGACCGGCCGCCGAGCAGGAAGCTGCCGTCGGGCAATGCGGCCACGGCCTGCGCGAAGTCGTCGTCTTTGCCGCCGAAAGCGCCCTGCCATTGCTGAAAGCCGGCGTTATTGGTTTTTACCAGCCACATATCCAGTCCGCCCGCGCTGTTGGAACGCGTGATGCCCGCCATAGCGAAGCCGTCATCCGGGGTGGCAATCAGGTGGGTGGCTTCATCCCAGTCCTTGTCGCCGAAGGTCCTTTCCCAGGCGATCTTACCGCCGATATCGGTTTTGAGCAGGTAGGCGTCGCCTTTTCCGCTTTCAGCCGCAGACCCCGTATTGCCGGCCAGGGCGAGTTGACCGTCGGCGCCGAGGGCCATACCGCTCAGCGAGGCGTATTTGTTTTTACCCAACTGATGTTCGCCGATCAACTTCCGCCCCTCGATCTGCGCCAGCCAGATATCGCCTTTGGAGCCGCCGTCGCGCTGTCCGGCAGCCGCCAGCGTTCCGTCGGTTAAAAAGGCCAGGCAGGAGAAATAGTCATCACCGGCGCCGCCGAATGTCGACTCCCATATCACATTGCCGTATTCGTCGATTTCAACGAGCCAGGCGTCCTTTTTGCCGCTGCCCGCCGATTCGGTATAACCCGCCAGCAGGAAATAGCCGTCATAGGTCTGAACGATGGCAGAAAATCCGTCCGCCCTGGCGCCGCCGATCCGCTTTTCAGCCAGCTTGCGCCCGGTGCTGTAATCCAGGATGAGCAACAGCCCGTCGGATTTACCGGATGCCCCGGATTGGGTTTCGCCGACTGCCATCAAATAGCCGTTGGAGGCCTCTATGATCTGGCGCACCTCGTCCTGGTTGCTGCCGCCGAACCGGCCTTCCCAGTCCAGGCCGTTTGGTTGCGACCACCCCAGCACGGGCATAAACACGGCAAGCAGGATGGTTTTAAAGATTTTGGGATTCATACATCATTGCTTTTGAATAATACAAATGTAGTTTAATTGGGGAATTGAGCCGATTGTTCGATTGATTCGATTGATTCGATTGTTTCGATTGTTTCGATTTTTCGATTCCTCAGTTCCTCAGTTCCTCAGTTCCTCACTTCCTCAATTCCTCAATAAATGATTGTTCCGATTGTTCGATTGTTCGATTGTTCCGATTGGGGCGTCCGTCAGTTGGTCAGCCTAATCCAATCATTCGGATTAATCGACTTAATCGGTCCAATTTTTCGATTCCTCAATTCCTCACTTCCTCGATTCCTCAATTCCTCACTTCCTCAATTCCTCAATTCCTCGCATTCAAAACCACCACCATCGGCACCATATACCCATCGCTGCGGGTAGCGGCAGTAAAGGCGGGCCGGTCGGCTTCAAACCGGATATCCGCCAGGGGGACGAGGTGTTTGCCGAGCAGGCTTTCGAGCCGTTCGCGGTAATCGCCGGCGCAGTCCCTCATTTTGGCGGCAATGAAATCCAGGTGTTTGACCTCCTTTGCGGCAAACAACAGATAAAGGGTATTGTGGCCTGATTGATTCAGGCGAAGGGCCTGGTCCGGCCCCGGGATAGTTGCCCTGGCCTGGGGGTCGAGCAATAGGGCCGATTCGTTCAGACCGGAAAACCGGTCGCTGACCCGGAAGGATCTCGGCCAATGTACATGGATCGTTTCGGTGGGATCTATTGAAAAAACGTACAAATACAGGCCATGTTGTTCTGCCCAGGCCGCCAATTGAAAAAGCTGGCCGGTTTGCCAGTCCCGGCCGGTGGCCCGGTAAACGCCGTTGCCGGTTCCCGTCACTGCAGAACGGCGAAACAAAGGGGATCCGTCGGCTTCTTCGCCGTCGAGGTAATCCAGGGATGCGGCGCCGGAAATCGTCCTTACCGGATGAAGGGAGGCCGATTGAGCGTTTATTGTTTCCCCCATGCGTGCGTTCTCGCCCATTTTCAGGATGAAGCCGTATTTGCAATGCTCGGCGAAATCCTCAAATTTGATGCGGATAAAGCCGCGGTCTCCCCATACTGTTCCCCAACTGTTGAACAACAAAAAGGAAGCGGAGGGCAGGTCGTATCCCACGACCACCATAGCGTGCCCCCCGGCGGGTGTGGTATTGCCCAGGTTGGGCCACCAGTATTTGGCGTCGTGGAGCTGGTAGAAATTCTTGCGGACCATCATACCGATGATCACGGGTTCATTTCCGGACAAGGCGCGGATGGTTCTCCGGATCTTTTCCTCGGCTGAGGCCTGCAATCCGAAAAGGGTGAGGTAATCGGCGATGGTATCGAGGGCAGTCCGGTTGAGCAAGGTCTCATCCGGACGCCTTTCGCAATCTTCCACATCGGTATCGAATTCGCTGGCCAGGCAGTCGCCCTTTTCCCGGATCAGGTTGAGGGCATCCGAAATGCGGGCGCCCTGAGCGCAGCTTTCGCGCTTGATCTGATTGTAAATGAACATGGCCGAATTGGCCTGCTCTTCAATCCGCTTCCGGTCGGTGCATTGAGCCAGGATCGCCTTTTTGATGGTCAGGGCGCCGTAGCCGACCGCCCAACCGACGCAGGAATAGACATCCCCCTGGTTGCGCACAGGCGGGCAATACGCGGAAAGGTCGACGGCCGGCGGCAAATCCTGGTCTTTGTACCCCTCGAGTTGCGCCAGTTGCGGCAGGGCATCGTAGGTCTCATCTTCCAGCACAAGCCCCTGCGAAGTTGCAGGGCCGGCCGGCGCCGACAGGAAAACCGCCAAACAAAGGATAACAGGTATTTTCATGGCGCTTTTTATGCAGAGTGTCCAAGCCGGCGATTTTGTACCCAGGGTCAGACGGATTTTTATTTCCCGGCAGCTTGATGATTGCATGACAAGTGACTATGGATGGCGCCGGCCTTGCAAAAACAAGCGCCCGTTGGTTTCTCTCCCTTGAAAAATCGTCAATCATCAATCGTCAATCATCAATCGTCAATCATCAATCGTCAATCATCAATCGTCAATCATCAATCGTCCCTCCATTTAAAAAAAATACAGCGCCCGCCTTTCGGCTGACGCTGTACCATTCCTGTTATACTTTTAAAAGTAATGAATCCCGTAAAGTCGGTTTTTGGGATGGTTTCTGGCCGGAGCGATTAATTCCCTGCAGTGATCCAGGCTCCGCATACGCAGATGCAATCACCCCACGGCGTGGTATAACAATGCTTGATCTGGAAGGAGAAGCAGGTAATGTTATTGCAGGGGCTGGCTGCCGGGGTCAGGGCCTTAAAGCGGCCGCCGGCCGGTAAAAGGCCTACCTGAGCGATCCGGCCGCCTTTGACAACGGCGATGACCTGGGTGCGGTTCTTTTTATTGGTGGCCATTATGTGGCGGCCGTCTTCCAGTTTCCGGGGCACTTCTGCAACGGCGTAGTCATTTTCCTCTTCGGCATTGAATACCCAGTAGGGATATTGAACGCTCGTCAGCGCCTGGACTTTGCTTTGGGCTTGGGCAGTGTTTGGGGTCAAAGAAGCGGCTACAAGGGCAAGAATGGTCAGGACAAAGAAATTTTTGAATGTTTTCATGGTAATTAGACTGTTTAGAAAAAATTGGTTAATGAAATTCGGTTGTTTGGTATAGGGTGTCGGGTAAAAAAAGAATGACCCCAGCCGTTGAGATTTTTTTTTATTTTTTTTTGAATGGCGTTGAAAGGGCAGGAAAAAAGGGAGATTTCCGGGCCGGCGGTTATTGAGAAAAATCATCCGAACCGCTGAGAAATGTCAAAGCAGCTACACCCGGATTTCCTGGACCTTTGTGGTATCAATTCATTTCGTCCATCTTAAAAACAAAAACAATGAACGTTCTAGCGCCTATCAAAAGCATCATGACCAAGAACCTGGTGACGGTCAATCCGAAGGATAAGTTACTCGATGTAAAAGAAGCCTTCGATAATCACAATATCCACCACCTTCCCGTTGTCCGCTTCACGGAGATCGTCGGGATCATCAGCAAAACCGATTTCCTTCATTTTCTGCGGGGGTTCAACCACAACGAAGAGGACCGGTTCGTCAATGAAGCGAGGTTGAGGGCCTATACGGCTGAAGATATCATGACCAAAGGGATGGCCAAACTGGATCCCAACGACCGGATCAACGTGGCGCTGGAAGTTTTTCTGGTCAACAGGTTCCACGCCATTCCGATCGTGGAAAACAACGAACTGGTAGGCATACTGACGACATTCGATATCATAAAAGCGTTGGCGGGAGAAGAAGTGTCTGCCAAACAAATCATTGAAACCCGCAAGACCGGGCATTAAGCCGTCGGGGTCATGTCGGGTATCCGCAAAAAGGCCGCTCCGAACCTGGGTTCGGAGCGGCCTTTTTTGTCAGCCGGCCATTTCAGCGAAATTTGAAACCGGTGCGGTATAATAAAAGAAGGCAATCACTTGTTAGTGATCGCCTCTTGTATAACCCCAAAAAACCAAATGAAAACTATCTTATATATCTTAAAGCGATTGCTTACAAACCTTTATAGGGCAAAGAAAGTGTTTTTCTCCGAAATAATCAAAAGATTTTTTTTCGCCGGAGCAGTTTTTTTGCAAAAACAGCCCTAAACCATTAATAATAAATAGTTTATCCAACATCAAATAACAATATGGGCCCCAAAAAAGTTCAATGTTAAATTAAATCAAAGGTTGAATCCAATGGAGGCCTGGAGCGAAAAATTGCGGTCATGGTCCTGGGTCCGCAAAATAAAACTGCGGTCCGCAGCCAGTTGAGCCCTGGCAATATCCTGCTCGCCGTTGGTGATATCGGTAAGGCCGTAATTGAGCCTGAAGCCCAGGAAAAGGGTATGGCTCAGGTAGAAGGACAGGCCGGCATTCAACCCGAAATCGAGCCGCTGGTACAGCTTTTCGCCGTTGTCAACGCCGAAGTAGTAGGCGCCGATGTTTTTGGGTATCCCGACCGTATTGCCGCCGATCGTGCGCTTGTGTTCCTCCAGGGTATTGGCTTCTCCGTATTTATCGGAAAAATAGTTGTAATCCAGCGCTATGTCAAAGGATTCGATATTGGCGCCGCTGAGCGATTGGCCGCGGTAGGTCAGGTCGCCGGTACCCCTTGAGCCCAACAATACGGAGGCGTTGACCCCGCCCGACACCTCAATGCGTCCGATCCGGGCATAAGCCATGAGCGGAATGTCGATATAGGTATTGGTTACGCTGATGGCTTCCTGCCGGATGCCGGTGCTGTAGATCGGGTTGCCGGCGCTGGGGTAAAAAACCCACCAGGAGTTGCCGTCATAGTTGTACGTGGTGCCCTTTTGGGAATAGAGCAGTTCGGCGCGGAGGCCGAAGACCTCCGTGAGCTCCATCCGGAAAGCTGCACCGATATGAAAACCGGTATTGGTTTTGTTTTCTTCCACTTCACTGCCGCTGCTGTCTGTTTCAGATGGCCCTTTGAGGGTTGAAAAATTAAGCCCCGCTTTGAAACCGCCTGCAAACCGCTGCCCGAATACCGGCGCGGAAACCAGGATAAATGAAACCAGCAACAACCCAAGTTTGGTTTTGTTAAATTTCGTCATTTCGAATATTTTTTGGATCAAAGACGCTTTTGCAACAGGATCCGGTTGGCCGGCAATTCCGGTTTGGGCGAAAAACCCACAATGTCGAACCCGTTCCCCAGCGCAAATATAAGCATCCCTTTAACCTTTATCCTTTATCCTTTAACCTTTATCCTTTAACCTTTATCCTTGGTGCTTTAACACTCCGGCACACTGATCGCAATATGCGCCGCCAGCCCGCCCAAAGACGTTTCCTTATACTTGTGGTTCATATCCTGTGCGGTTTCCCACATGGCTTTCACCACCGCGTCGAGGGTTACTTTCGCCTTTCCCGGATCGCTTTCCAGGGCGATGTTCGCGGCTGTGATGGCCTTCATGGCGCCCATGCTGTTGCGTTCGATGCAAGGCACCTGCACCAGGCCGCCCACGGGGTCGCAGGTCAGCCCGAGGTGGTGTTCCATCGCAATTTCGGCCGCCATCAGGGCCTGCCCCACACTGCCCCCCAACGACTCGGTGAGCGCTGCCGCCGCCATGGCCGACGATACGCCGATCTCCGCCTGGCAGCCGCCCATCGCCGCTGAAATGGTGGCCCCTTGCTTGAATATGCTCCCGATCACGCCGGCAGTGAGCAAAAACCGGACGATATCCTCCTCCGAGGCCTCCCGCTCCACGAAAGCCAGATAATAGAACAAGACGGCCGGAATGACGCCCGCAGCGCCGTTGGTCGGCGATGTGACCACCCTGCCGAAATTGGCATTTTCCTCGTTCACCGCCATCGCAAAGCAACCAACCCACTTGATCACCTGCGAAAAATCACAGTTCTGCCTTCGGAGGGCCTCCAGCAATTCCCGGCCGTCGGCGCACGCGGTATGCCCCATGAGCTTGCGCCGGATGGCAGCAGCCCGCCGGCTGACGTGCAGCCCGCCCGGCAATTCACCGTCGGTATGGCAGCCTTTGTATACACATTCCCGCATGACCTCCCAGATGCGCAGCAGCCCGTTTTTGACCCCGGGCCGCGGGTTCCAGGTCCGCTCATTGATCAGGACAAGTTCCCAAACGGCCGCGTTTTCCTCCAGACAATACCGCATCAGGTCGGCAGAAGTATGAATGGGAAACGGCGGGACCGCCCGCGGGTCCTCCAACGCCTCCCCTTCCTTGACGACAAACCCGCCGCCGACGGAGTAATAGACCCCGCGGAACAGCTGATCGCCCTGGGCATCAAAAGCGCGGAAGACCAGGCCGTTGGCGTGCCCGGGCAGCACCTCGTCGAAATGGAAAACCATGTCTTTTTCCGGATAGAAGGGAATGGTGCGTTCGTCGGCCAGCTGAAGCTTCAGGTGCATTTCGATCGATTGCGGGATGCCGTGTACCTGATCCAGCGGGATGGTTTCCGGGTCCTGACCGCTCAGGCCCAGCAGGATGGCGATATCGGTGCCGTGGCCTTTGCCGGTG
>WBZL01000226.1_pt1 | contig 41899 bp, 22 predicted proteins | sample 5204291 | NCBI WGS metagenome assembly WBZL01 (sample SAMN12344345, study PRJNA552823) | activated sludge metagenome | biome: Activated sludge suspended growth; feature: Nitrification reactor; material: Wastewater; isolation source: activated sludge from nitrification reactor of wastewater... | reverse complement strand
CGCGGATGCTGGGGGCGGGGGCGGCGCGGGGGGCGGGTCGAGCGGGGCGGGCTAACATTGGTTCAGAAAGAGAATTAAATGTCCTTTCCATCTTGTTTTGGGGCTGGCGTATGGCGTGCTTCCGCTCCGGCTCGGCGAAATGGACGGCGATTTCCCACAATTTGAACGGGATGGGAGCCCGAATTTTGAAGGTGTTGGGGGATGATACATCCGCTTGATCAAAGGCACAATCAGTTGTTAACGAATCTAACAACAAGTATTAACCCGCCAGGTTCATGCAGTAAAGTAGAATCGAAGGGAGGTTACAAGTTCATCTATGCTGACCCATCTTATTACCCCAACGACCTCTGAAATGAACGAGCAAAGCTTTCAAAGCCCAGTCGTGGGAATGCTGAATTTTTGGGATACGAAAATGGAGGCTTTTCAGTCCATGCGGGAGACACTGCGCTTGTTCGATAGTGATCTTCAATTGCCAGGGGTGCTGATCACAACAAAGGGATCACTGGTCGGTTTGATTCCGCGGGAGCAGGTATATGAAAAATTGGGGCGACCTTTTGGGGTGGAATTGTTCCTTAAACTCAACAACCGACAATTCTATGAAATTTTAGAAATTTCCACCCTGGTTCTGCCGTCCACGACGACCGTGGATGAAGCTGTGAATCTGGCCCTGAAACGGGACCGGCGGCACCTGTACGATCCCCTTGTGATTGAGTTTCCTGAAGGGTATGGGATCATTTCGATGTATGTGCTTTTGACGGCGCAACAACTCATTTTGCAGGACTTGTTTACCGAAGTGAACAGGATTTCGACAAGAGATCCGCTTACCCTGGTTAATAATCGGCGGGGATTTTTTGATGTGGTCCATCAGAAATTAGCCGAGATCAGAGAGTTTAACCTGGAGTATGCCTACCTGATGATTGATATTGATAAATTCAAGAGTATCAATGATCGGTACGGGCATCTTGTGGGGGATGAGGTCATCAAATCCGTAGCGCGCAAACTTTCCGCCCACATTCGGAAAGATGACATCATTGGGCGTTTTGGGGGGGAGGAATTTATCATTTGTTTGGTGGGCATTGCCAAAGAGGAGACTCTGATGCTGGCAGAACGCTTACGGCAGGATATTGCCAGTTCATTCTTTACCATCAATGGCTTTCAGATTCGGGTGACGATCAGCATTGGGATTGGACACTCTCAAGGGGCAGAAAATACGCTTGATCAGTTGCTCGCGCAGGCCGATCAGGCTGTTTACGCGGCAAAAAATTTGGGGCGGAACCAGGTCGTTTTCTGGGAAGGCGATGCGGGGCGACAGACCTCCCGTAAGGCTTTTCGACGAGAGGAATACGAACTGCTCGAAGCGCCCGATCCCCTGGCTGAACAGACGGCCCAGGGCTTGTTGCGGATGTTGTATCTGCGGGATTATGAAACGGAAGCGCACACGTTACGGGTGATGGAGGTCGCGTTGCGCCTGGCTTCAAAAGCTGGCCTGGCCAAAGAGCAGGTGGAGAGCTTCCGTTTCGGGTGTATGTTGCACGATATTGGAAAAATCGCCATCCCCGACAGGATTCTGTTCAAACAGGAAACTTTGACCCCGACGGAGTGGGCCATCATGCAGAAACACCCGGAATATGCCCGCGAGCTTTTGGTTCCGCTCACTTATTACCAACACGCCGTAGATATTCCTTACTGTCACCACGAACATTGGGATGGAAGCGGATATCCAAGAGGCTTAAAAGGGGAAGAAATCCCGCTGGCGGCGCGGATTTTTACCCTGGTGGATGTGTGGGATGCCTTATCTTCGGATCGCCCCTATCGGGCGGCATGGAGGGAGGAAAAAGTGCGCGCCTACCTGACCGAACAATCCGGCCTTTTATTTGACCCCACCCTCGTGCCACTCTTCCTGGAATGTTTGGCTGAAATTTAATAACTGAACCAAGCCAACAACAAACCCATGAACACAGAAAATACTCCCCAAGACAAAATGAAGACCTGCCCACGATGTGGCGCAGAAATTCAAAAACCCGCTTAAACTTATCATCCACATAAGCCTATGGAGGATTTCTTATGGAAACACTCACGCTCCTTCTCATCATTGCATTTCTCTCACTGTTTGGTCTCATCGTCTTCGTCACCATCCGCCAAAGCCAAAAAGAACAAAAAGAGAAACAAGCGTTCGCGCAAAGCCTCGGATTTGCGCCCTATCCGGCGGACGAAAAATTAACCTTGAAGATTTCCCGCCTGTATCATCGCCCAGGTGCAAAAAACCGTTTTCAATTAAGAAACGTGTTCCACAAACCGCTTTTAGATGGCGAGATGTATTTGTTTGATCTTCTGGAGACCTCCGAGGAGGATGACAGCTGGACCGAACGTCAGGCCGTTGCCATTTGTTCGTCCAGCCTAAAACTGCCTGCTTTTATGCTCTACCCCAAAGCGGACCAAAAATATGCCCTCAGCGGCCTGGCAAATAAAGTCCTGGAATGGGGCTTTACCTTTGTCGGCAAACCCGTCGCGTTTCCCGAATACCCAGCCTTGAATGCACGTTATATCCTCAGTTCCAACGAACCCGACCTGCTTCGTCCCTATTTCGATGCGCGTCTCGCCGAGTATTTTTCCCAGACTCAGATGTATATGCTCCACGCTCTGGGGGATGTATTCACTTTTTCAGAGCTGGACCCACAATTCAAACCATTGGATCAGGAAAGTATGAATCGGAGAATCCAACGGGCGATGGAACTCTTCCGCCAACTCCAAAAATGACCCCTTCTCAAGGATCACCAGACACCCCCCCAAATTCCCCTTTTAAATGAAACCTAAATCTGTCCCCTCCCGCCTTGTTTACCTTCCTTTGGGCTTGATCCTTGTCACGGCAATCGTCCTGGCAGGGATGCTGATTTCCGGGGGCATGAGAAAAATATACGCCTGGTATCTCCTGCAACTGCTATTACCAGGGACAGGTTTACTCGGGCTAATTTTCACCATGACGCGGTGGCTCATTGTCCGGCACTTCGAGAAGCGAACCGGGCTAGCCTCGCTATTGGCGCTCCTGCCTGCGCTCATGCTCGTCTTTCCCCTGCCTTTTCCTGCTTCCCTCGCCCGTACTACTCCTGCGGCCACTGTCCGTTTACCGGCAAATGTCCCCCTCAAGGTGCTGTGGGGGGGAGATTCCCAGGCGGTCAACTACCATGTGATCGCCCCCGATCAACGCTGGGCGTATGATCTGGTCGTTGAACCGTATCTTTCGGGGAGTGCAACCCTGACCGATTACGGCTGTTTTGGCGTCCCGGTTGTGGCCCCTGCCGCCGGGGTGGTCACACTGGCCCTCGATGGAGAACCGGATATGTTTCCCGGTCAACCTTCCAACAATTTCGCCAACCCCACCGGGAATCATGTGGTCATCCAATTGGATGAGACGGGGACATACCTCGAAATTGCCCATCTCAAACAGGGAAGCGTAACCGTAAAAAACGGGCAACGTGTGGCGGAAGGGCAGGTCATCGGGCAGTGTGGCAACTCCGGCAATACCAGCGAACCGCACATTCACATCCACCATCAACGCCAAAACCCCGCCGAATACCCGCTCAACTTTGCCGAAGGTCTCCCCTTATATTATCGTGATCACGATGGCCCGCCCATGCCAGAAGGCGGGATCGAAATCGTGGATGAGGTAATCCTCGCGCTTGGGGATACTGTCACCCCCCAAAACAGCCCATGAACGCGTCAACTTGCCCCATGGGAAAACGAAATTTAAGGGTGGGGGGATTGGGCTGGGGCTGGCAATTGCGAAAGGTATCGTCGAGGCCCACGGAGGAAAAATCTGGGCGGAAAGTCTCGGGTATGACGAAGTAACCTTACCGGGAAGTTGTTTTCATGTCTTGCTTCCTTTAAGCGCATAACCCATCTTCAAGCCTTTGGGGGACATAAGCCAAGCATAGGTGATTTCTCCGGTGTTAGGAGTGTTTTTAACCCGAAACACAGGGGCTAAACCCTCGTATATTAGTGATGAAAATCACAATCAAGGTCCTCATCCTATGCTCCCAAAAACTCCCCTCGCTTCTGCTATCACCCAAAACGCCAGTCAACAAACATACTTTATGATCAAATATCTGGTGGATCGTCCGCTTGTCCCCGACGCTTACCGGGCATATGCCTATTTTCGTTGGGTGGACGACAGCCTGGATCAAAACTCGTGGGAAAAATCGAAACGCCTGGCATTTATTGCCCGCCAAAAATCCATCCTGGCCCGTTGTTACGAAGCCCAATGGATCCGCAACTTGGAACCTGAAGAACAACTGTTAGCAAGCTTGATCGCCCTCGATCGAGCGTGTTGCAGAATTCGAGGTCTAAGGGCTTTCACAAGCCCAAGCGGGCATTTTTTTGCGCCACTGCTGAGAAATTTCATCGGTTGGGCCGTTTTGGCGGCCCCTGGCCCGCCAGGGAAGCCCCTTTTGCCCCTCACACAGCCTTTTGGGGGCGTTTTTCCCGCCTTTTTGCTCCCTTTTTGCCGTCCCCAGACGGACTCCGGCCTGTGCCGACGGTTACGCACCGTGCGGATGGGACACCGCCAACCGGCTAAGTTTCCGCATCCACAAGTTCAAGTTGTAGGCGACCGCGGCCATCTTGGCCTGCCAGTCGGCGTTTTGCAGGCCGCGCCCGCGACAACGCCGCGCCCCATAATAGTGCGTCAATTCGAACACAATCCGCTCAATCAGGGGGCGTTGCTTCATCTCCGTTTTGAACGCCTCGGTCTGGTTGTAGGTTTGGGCGTCCAGCACTTCCTGGCGGTAGGCCGAAATGAAGACCTGCCGTTGGCTCCCCGGCCCCTGGCGGTTCTCCCGACACTGTTCCCAAAGGGGACAGCGTTGAGCTAAATTGGCCTTCTTCATTTGCGTCGGGGGTTCCCCATCCAGCCAGCACTGGCAGGCGAAAAAGCGAAAGGTGCGTCCGTCGCCGCTTTGGGAGGCATAGGCGGTCGTACTCACTGTTCCGGCGGGACAGGTCAAACTTTCTCCATCTTCGGCCAGCAAAAAGTCATACGGGCCATAGCGCGGGGTGCGTTGGGCATAGGGCGGGAGTTTGGCGACCAATTGGGTCTGCCCGTCTGAAGCCTCGGTCACTTGCGCCCGAATTTTGCCTGTGCCCGCCGCCTGGTCATACAGCAGTTTGGGCGGGACCTGCCCCAGATGCGCCTTTTGGGCGGCGATGAGCGGGGCGACGCCGACCTGATCGGGGGCGGCTCCCGTGTAGGCTTGCGTTTCCCGGATGAACCCATCCATGCTGGCGGCGACCTGGATGTTGTAGCCGAAGGTGAGGTCTTCCGGTTTTTCCCCATGCATGCGGTAAGTAGCTTCGGGGTCGGTGGCCGAACCCAGGCGAAACGTGGTGCTTTCATCCGCCCGCCGTTCGGTGGGGGTGCGTACGCGCACCCGTCGCCCCGTGGCGTCCGGGTCCGGCAAAAAGGCCACTTCATCGGTCAGGATTTTGTCCAGATACCCCACCCACTGGCGCACTTCCGGGTACGTGGGCGTGGCAAAGGCGGCCAGTGCGGTGGTAAAGCGCTGGCGCAAGGTGTCTGCGGCCAAGAGGGTGGTCGCCACCCGTTGGGCACGGGCACCTTCGGCGAGCTGAAAGGGCAAGGTTTCTTGGGGGATGCCAAACAGTTCATGCCAGGGGAACCGGGACACGGTGGGCGAAAGCACGGCGGGCATCGTCGCCAGCGCCTCCCGCAACAAGCTTTCACAGGTATGGCGCACGCGGCGGAGCAGGTCTTCTTCGGCGGCATTCGCCCGCATCGCATACGTATCCCCGATTTGGTTCAGCGTGCGGCTCTGCGGAAAGGTCTGGTCAATTTGGCGCAACACCGTGTCTGAATACAGACGGGAGTGGTGTTTTTTCACCCACGCCTCAAAGCGGGCCAACGTGCTGTGATCGGGGGTGGCGCCCCAACACGGCAAGCCGACGAACCAACGGACGAGCAAATCGGTCAGCAAGCGTTCTTCCAGGGCGCGCAGGGACAGGTCGTACAAGACTTTGACCAGGAGGGCGCGCACCAGGACTGGAATAGGATAGGTGGCAGGGGTTCCTGCACCGCTTTGGTGGGTATACCGCGCACAGGCTGTCTCCAACGGTTCAAAATCCAGGTGGTCTGCCAACCGGACCAGCAAATGCGTTTGACAACGGGCTAACAGGCTGGTGTAGAAACAGGCCGAGAAAAATTCGGCCAAAATGGCCCAATAGAGCGTGAGGAAGGGCAGGAGAATGTGGGGTAAAATAGGCATGGCGTTTTGTGAGGGCGATTGGTGTGTGACAACCTAATCTTCTCACAAAATGCCCTTTTTTTTAGCTTGAATTCTGCAACACTCTCTCCTATGTCTTTGAAATTACTCCAAAAATCCGTCGGTCCCTGGCCGATGAACACCTACGTCTTGATCTGCGAAGAAACCAAAACCAGCGCCATCGTGGACCCCGGCGCTGATCCCAAAGAAATTCTCGCGATGGTGGAAGGGACACGCGTCAGCAAAATTCTATTGACCCACGCTCACAAAGATCATGTCGGCGCGTTAGCGGAAATCAAAAAAATCACCCGTGCCCCGATCTTTCTGCACCCTGACGAAAAAGAAATGTTCAACGTCCGCTTTGATATTTCCCTCAAAGGGGGCGATGGCCTAAAAATCGGCAATCAGCGCGTCCACACCTTTTTCACCCCCGGACATACCCCCGGCGGCATTTCCTTCGATATTGGCGATCACCGGGTGTTGGTCGGGGATGCCCTATTTATCAACGGGCCAGGCCGCACCCTCACCCCCAAAGATTTCGCCATCACCATGCGGACGATGAAAACCGTCGTCTTCAAATGGCCGGATGAAACCGAATTTTTCCCCGGCCACGGCCCTAGCGGGAAAATCGGCACCGAACGCCCCGCTTTCGAGGCCTTCTACAAAGCCGGATGGGCCAAAGACCTGTGCGGCGATGTCGCCTGGAAATGAGGTATCTTCCAAATTTGATGGGAATTATGCCGAATGTTCACCAAACCGATATGATCTAATCAATACGGATGAATTTACAAGCGTCCTGGAAACGGGTATACAAGAGTAAGTCTTGTGTACTCGTTTTTATTTAACCCCATCACCATGTGAATCACGGATTAGGGGATCACGGATGATTCTCAAAAACCTAATCGTGATCCCCTGATCCGTGATTCACAAAAACGGTTCTACCCGGAACACCTCACACCCAAACAGGAAAAAATGATGAAAACACCCTGGAAAGTTCTCGTATTTTTTTGCATCCTGGCCCTCGCAGGTCTGTATGGACTGGACACGTCTCGTGCAAAAGCGAATCTCAGCGACACTCCCTTCATCGTGGAAGTCAGCGATCCGGTCGTCCCGAACATCAGCGTCCCGGTGTACACCCTGAAACCCACCGAAAAACGCCCTTTCGAACGCCGTGAAAATCCCCTGTACTGGTTGGACACGATCCCGCCCACGGACAGCCCCCCAATCCCGGACGCGTTGACCCCCGGACTCAACGAGGGCACCACGCCCGATCCCCTTCTCACGTTTGAAGGATTGGGGTCCGACGGCATCGCCCCGCCCGATCCGGTCGGCGATGTCGGGCCTCATCACTACGTCCAAATGGTCAACGTCTCCTTCCAAATTTGGGACAAAGGCGATCCCGATAACGGGATCCCCCCCACGATTCTTCAGGCGGATACCCCCTTCAACGCCCTTTTCACCGGGTCAGACGGGCAGTGTGAAGACCGAAATGACGGCGACCCCATCGTGGTGTACGATGATCTGGCCGACCGGTGGGTGCTCTCGCAGTTTGTGTTGGGCAGTCCGCTCGCCCTCTGCGTCGCCGTATCCACCACCCCTGATCCGACCGGAACCTATCATCTGTATGAATTCCCCATGCCCGCGTACCCGGATTATCCCAAAATGGGCGCCTGGGCCGATGCCTATTACCTCGGCACAAATTCAGGCCTCGCTAACGATTTTTATGCCCACGCTTTCGAGCGGGAGAAGATGCTCGCCGGACTGCCCGCCGCGCGGCAATCCGTGGGGGGACTTCCCAACTTTGTCATGCCCGCCGACCTGGATGGGCAAATCCCCCCTGCCGAGGGCAATCCGGGGATTTTTTACACCATGCTGGACGAGGAGTATGCCAACCATCCCGAAGGCGTGGATCGCCTCGCAGTGTATGAATTCGACGTGGATTGGGAAGCCCCAGAAAACACCTCGTTGATTTTGGTGCAAGAACTCCCCATTGCCAATTTCAACTACACCGTTTGTGGATATTTTATTCAGGAATGCATTCCGCAACCCTACCCGAACCAAAAGTTGGATTCCCTTTCATATTGGCCGATGTTTCGATTTCAATATCGAAGTTTTGGCAGTTTTGCCTCGCTTGTCGGCAATTTTACGGTCGATGTCAATGGCGAAGACCGCGCCGCGATCCGTTGGTTTGAACTTCGGAAAACCGGCGGTACCTACAGTCTCTATCAGGAAGGGACCTACGCCCCGGACACCGACCATCGGTGGATTGGCAGTGTGGCAATGGACGTTTCCGGCAATCTTGCCCTGGGGTACAACGTTTCCAGCGAGGTCACGATCCCGTCTCTTCGGTACGCTTCCCGGCTTGTCTCTGATCCGCCGGGGACGCTGGGGGTGGAGGCGATCCTGATCACGGGCACGGGGGTTCAAACGGGGACGGTACGGTGGGGAGATTACTCCAACATGGTCGTGGACCCAGTGGATGGATGTCATTTTTGGTTTACCGGCCCTTACCACGACGAACATGATAGCGGGTTCAACTGGAATACCCGCATCGGTGTGTTCAAACTCCCGACGTGTGGGGGGAATACGGGCACGCTGACCGGGCAGGTCACCGATGGGGTCACCGGGCTGGCGGAGGTGGCAATTCAGGCGCGGGCCTCGGTCACGCAGACAGGGTCAACCACCACGGCGGAAAATGGAAGTTATGCCGTTTCGCTTTCGGAGGGGATGTATGTGGTGACGGCGACAGCGTATGGGTATCTTCCCGGCATTGCGGCGGGGGTGGAGATCGTTTCGGGAACCACGACCCTGCAAAATTTCGCGCTCTCCCCCGCGCCAGTTCACCTGATCACGGGCACGGTCAGTGATGGGGCCGCGGGGTGGCCTTTGTACGCGGAAATCCAAATCAGCGGATATCCCGAGAGTCCAATCTGGACCGATCCCGCCACCGGTTCCTATCAGATCACCCTCCCCGAAGGCAATTACACCTTCGAAGTTCATGCGTGGCAGGAAGGGTATTTGCCCCAAGTTGTAGACCTCACGGTTGCAAGTCCCGTCAATTTAAATTTTGAAATGGCAGTGGATGCAGTGACCTGCAAAGCACCTGGGTATGTGTTCAACGGGATTGTGGAGCCATTTGACTCGGAGACCCTCCCAGAAGGGTGGGTGACGGTGGATAACATCAATCTGAGCAATCCGCAGGTCTGGATGTTCGATGATCCGGGGGGGCGCGGAAATCTGACGGGGGGAACAGGAGCGTTCGCGATCATTGACAGTGATTACTTCGGAGCGGAAGGCTCGCAGGACACTTCCCTCATTACCCCGCCGCTTGATTTCACCGAGTTGAGCAGTGTGCATGTTGCGTTTGATACGGATTTTAAGGTGTGGGATCAAAACCCCACCAATGAGATGGCAGATGTGGCGGTCAGCACGGATGGTGGGGAGAGTTGGATCAATGTCTGGCATCGCGAGATGACCGGCGGAAATTACAACGGGCATGTGGATGTGGATATTTCCGGGGTCGCGGCACATCAGGCGGAGGTGTTGATCCAATTCAGGTATTCCAACGCCAGCAATGACTGGTGGTGGCAGGTGGATAATGTCGCGTACGGCGCGTTGACATGTGATCCTTTGCCGGGCGGTTTGGTGGTAGGGAATGTGTATGATGCGAATTTTGACACGCCGCTCAACGAAGTACCCGTCTCGATTCCCGAAGTGATTTCGACGACGACCGCCCCCACCCCGGAGGATACCGCCCTCGACGATGGGTATTACTTCTTCTTTGTCCCCGCCGGAACCTACACGCTGACCGTGGCCTTTCCCGATTACGGAAGTCAGACGCACCCCCTCCTGATCGAACCCGGAACCACCCTCCGGCAGGATGCCCAACTCCCCGCGGGGTGGCTCGACCTCCAACCCGATAGTCTCACGCTCGCATTGGGCTTTGGATACAGCGCCACTCTGCCTGTCGAGTTAACCAACCTGGGTGGGATCAGTGCCACTTTCGCCCTTTCGGACACCGCGGGGCGGAGCGACGACCTTCCCTGGCTGACGGGGTCCCCCCTCACGGGAACCCTGCCGACGAACAGTACCCGGTCGGTCGAGCTTGTTTTTTCTACGATGTCGATCACGGAAACGGGCGTGTTGACCGGAAATCTGCACATTTTTAACAACACCCCCTATGGCGCGTTGACCTTGCCAGTTACGCTCACGGTCGGGCCGCCCGCCCCGTCCGTGGTCAGCGACCCTGATCAAACTGGGGTGGGGATGCCCGGCACCACGTTCCGGTATACGGTGGTCATCACCAATACGGGGAATGTCCCGGACTGGTTTGATATCACCCTCACGGAAGGGAAATGGGACGCGACCACGACCATCACCAGTCTCTTTCTCAATCCGGGTGCGAAGGCTAGTTTCGAGGTGTATGTCGCCATCCCCCCCACTGCCGGTTATCTCGAAGGGGATGCGATCACGCTGAGTATTACCGGCGCACAATCCGGGGCAACATCCACCACGCAAATGACCACCATCGCACAATACCCCTATTTGCACTTTCTCCCGGTGATAATACGGAAGTTGTAAAAAGGAACGCCATTAAGCCTGATAAAATAACCCTCGCGATTTTTTAGCCACCCCACTCTTTGGCTATACGCAATACCACCTTCATAGGAGAACTTTTGATGAAAAAACTCTCGCAATACAAAAATTGGATGTTGGCCGCAGGAATCCTCCTGGCCCTCCTCATCCTGTTGGATGCCCGCGTTCAGGCGCAGGCAACCCCAACGGCGAACGCTGACTTCACGGTCGAAGTCAGTGACCCCGTCTATCCCACGCTCAGTCCCGCTGTGCGCGATCTGCCGCCCTATCAAGCGTCGGAAATCACCCTGGACGTGGAAATCAATCCCCGGCAGAACGCCACCGGCAATGTGTACACTGGCCCTGGCGGACTGCTCGGCGGCGTTGACTCGCTGTTGGCCATTCAGGCCGCCGCGGCCCCTGCCACCCCGAACGGATTCACCACCCCGATCTTCAACTTCGACGGACAGGGCTACACTTTCGTCAACCCCCCGGACACGGTCGGCGATGTGGGTACAAATCATTACATTCAGATGATTAACAGTAGCGGGACCGATGTTGCCATTTACGATAAGGCAACGGCCACGCTGATCACGCAATTCGCGCTCACCTCGTTAGGCGGATGTTCGACCGGAAGCGGCGATCCCGTCGTTTTGTACGATGAAATGGCCGACCGGTGGCTTCTGAGTGAATTTGGCTCGGGGAGTAGCCTGTGTGTGTTTGTTTCCCAAACGGCTGATCCCACCGGGTCATACTACTCCTACCAATTCCCCACCCCTGATTTCCCCGACTACCCTAAATACGGCGTCTGGCCGGATGCCTATTATCTTTCCACAAATGAAAACAGTCCTGCCGCTTACGCACTGGATCGTAATGCGATGCTCATGGGATCTCTCGCCACCTCTCAACGGTTTACAGGCTCCCTTTTAAGTGGGTTCGGGTTCCAGGCGTTCACCCCCAGCGATCTGGACGGAAGCACCCTGCCACCCGCCGGAGCGCCCAACTACTTCATGCGCCATCGCGACACGGAAGCACACGGCGCGGGCAATTGTGTCGTCTCTGCGGGCCAGGACTGCCTCGAAATTTGGGCCTTCGACGTTGATTTTGTCACTCCCGCCAATTCCACTTTCACCGAAATCGCCCAAATCCCCATCGCAGATATTGACTCCGAATTGTGCGGGTTCTTTGCTTTCGCCTGTTTCCCGATGCCGGGTTCAGGGACCACGCTGGACCCCATCCGCGAAGTCATCATGTTCCGTCTGGCTTACCGAAATTTTGGCAGTCACCAAACCCTCGTCGGCAATTTGGTGACGGATGTGGACGGAACCGATCACGGCGGCGTCCGCTGGTTCGAACTTCGGAAACAAGGCGCGGGCGCGTGGTCGTTATTCCAGGAAGGAACTTACGCCCCTGACATTCACCACCGCTGGATGGGCGCGATCGCCATGGATGGGGAAGGCAACATCGCCCTGGGGTACAACGTCTCCAGCACCACGCAATTCCCCTCCCTCCGGTATGTTGGCCGCCTGGTCAGTGACCCGCTGGGGACCATGCCCCAGGGTGAAGCCGTTCTCATCAACGGTACCGGCTCCAACGGGAGTAATCGCTACGGAGATTACGCCGCCATGAGCGTCGATCCCGTGGACGACTGTACTTTCTGGTTTACCGGCCAGTACAACACCGGAAGCAATTGGAGCACCCGCATTGGCGCATTCAAATTTGATGCGTGTGGCTCGCCGGACTTCACGCTCTCGGTGGACCCAACCACGCAAGCGATTTGTACCCCCGATGACGCGGTGTTTAACGTGAATATCGGGCAGGTGCAGGGATACACCGATCAGGTCACCCTATCCGCCCTCGGCAACCCCGCGGGGACCACGACCAATTTCTCTACCAACCCCGTCACCCCGCCAGGGACCAGCGCGCTCACGATCGGGAATACCGGTTCGGCCGCGCCAGGGAATTACAGTATCGAAGTCATGGGCGTAGCGGCGACCAGCACGCACACCGCCACCGTAACCCTCGATATCTTCTCCACCACGCCCGGGGCGCTGACCCTCGTTTCCCCGGCAAACGGGGCCACCAATGTCCCGCTCGCCCCAACTTTTTCCTGGAACACGGGAACTGGCGCACAAACCTACGCTCTGGAAATCGCAACCGACAGTGGTTTCACCAACGTGATCTACAGTGCAACGGGCTTGCCGGTTCCCACCCATAGTCTCACCGGAACGCTTGACCCTGTCACCACTTACTACTGGCACGTCCGCGCCGAGAATATTTGTGGCGATGGCAGTTACTCCAGCGCTTTCTCTTTCACGACCGCCTCTGTCCCCCCGATCCTATTGGTGGACGATGACGATAATGGCCCGGACGTGCTGGCTACCTACACGAGTGCGCTGGACAATCTCGGCATGAGCTACGATATTTGGGACACGAATGGCTCCGACACGGAACCTTCGGCGACCCAACTCGCGCCTTACTCCACCGTGATCTGGTTTACCGGAGGCAGTTTTGGTGGTGCCGCAGGTCCAGGTAGTGCAGGCGAAACAGCGCTCGGCACCTGGTTGGATTCGGAAAACGGGTGTTTCTTCATCTCCAGCCAAGACTATCATTACGACCGCGATACGACACCGTTCATGACAAACTACCTGGGGGCGAGCACCATTACCGATGACGATGGCGACTACACCTCGGTCACCGGGCAGGGGACGGTCTTTGGTGCGCTAGGGTCTTCGTCCCTGGTCTATCCTTTCACTGACTACTCTGATCCGATCACGCCCAATGGCACTGCCGAATTGGCATTCCTGGGCAACAATGGGAACGGGGCGGCGATCAATAAAGAAACCGCCACCTACAAGACCACTTTCTGGGTTTTCCCGTGGGAAGCCATTAGCACGGCTCCTGCGCGGGAAGCCGCTATGCAAACCTACCTCGACTGGTGTGGGACCAACCCGGCCACGCCCATGATCGACGTTTCTCCGGAAAGCTTAACGAGCACCCAAGCCCCGAACTCGATCATCACCCAAACCCTGACCATCAACAATCTTGGGGATGCGGACTTGACCTGGGCTATTGATGAAGATAATCCAGTGAACACCCCGGTGAGCGGTTCCACCGCCCGGTTGGACAATCCCGTTTCACGCACGACACCCCTTGCCCCGGCCAGTTTCTTCGGCACCATTGTGGGTGATGGCGGTTTTGAAGGCGGCTCGCCCAATGCATACTGGTCTGAAACTTCTACCAATTTCTTCAGCTTGATCTGCGACGTAGGAGCATGTGGCGTGGGCGGGGGAACTGGCCCCCACACAGGGACAATGTGGGCCTGGTTTGGCGGGATTGACGTTTACGAAGAAGGGACTATGTCCCAAAGCGTCACCCTACCCAGTGGCGCCGCAACCCTGAGTTTCTGGCTCGAAGTCCCCGTTGCCTGCGACAGCACCGCCGATTATCTCGAAGTGCTTGTGGATGGTACGCAGGTCTTCCTGGTAGATGGCAGTAGCGCTTTATGTGGCGTGGTTGGGTATAGCCTTCAAACTGTCGATATCAGCACATTTGCCGATGGAGGCAGTCACAACCTGGAATTCCACTCAGAGATTTTCGGGACGAATGCGACGGTCACCAACTTTTTTGTGGATGATGTCGCCATTGATGTGAGTGGCCCGCCCGCGGCTTGCTCCGCCCCATCCGACATCCCATGGGTAACCGTAACGCCAGCCAGTGGCACGACTGCCCCTGCCAGTAGCACGGATGTCACGGTTACGCTGGACTCCACCAGCCTCGCGGAGGGCGTTTACACCGGCACGTTGTGCATCACGAGTGACGACCCTGCAAACCCACTGGTCACTGTCCCCCTCACCCTTACCGTTGATACGCCTCCCGCTTACGGGGTCACGCTCTCTGGCGATGCGGCGGCGACAGGTCTGGCGGGAGAGACGGTTAGTTACGTGGTCACCATCACCAACACCGGAACCACCACCGACACCTTTGACCTGGCGGCAAGCGGCATCTGGACCACGACTCTGTCGGACACCAGCGTGACGTTGGCGTCCGGGGCAAGTGTCACCTTCACGGTAGATGTCAGCGTTCCCGGCAATGCGGCAGATGGCGACAGTGATGCCACAACCGTCACTGCGACTTCCCAAGGAAATCCCTCGGTCACCGACAGTGCGACTCTCATCACTACTGCAGAGGTCTCTACCCCGCCCTCATTCAATATCTTCCTCCCACTCGTTCAAAGAAATTAATCAAAGACGATTGAGGGTAACAGGCCTGTCATACGGTCTTAAAAAAGAGGCTGTCCTTCGGGACAGCCTCTTTTTTTCGGGTTCGACCCCATTAGGCGTGAGGTATTAATGTTGGAAAATTGCTTAAAATTTTTCAGGAACTATATGACCGAATATTAAATTGTGATAGGATTAATGGGTGATTAGTTCCCGATTTTTTTCAAACTCATTTGCGAATAAACGACCTTTACCTCAGTTTACTTCGCCTAAAACCAGGAGGTGTCATTTATCTTTTAGTCAACCATCTATTCCCCGCAAAAACATCATGGCCGATTGATCGTCTTGGCCGCAACCAATTCCGTTTTCAATATTTTCTAATCTAAAACATGGAGTTTCCTATGAAACCAACCTGGAAATCTTGGCTTTTCCTCACAGTAGCCGTCCTGGGTATTCTGTTTGTCCTGGACGCAAAAGTGAATGCCACTGCTTCCTCTTCAAGCCAGGGTGAATTAACCTTGATCGTCAATGATCCCGTCTCTCCTGTTCTCAGTGTCGCTGTACGTGATCTTGCACCTTCAACGGAACCTTATCTCGCACGCGAAGCGAACCCCATCCAATGGTTAGGCGACGGCGTGGGCGAATCTGGCACACCCATCGGACTTGACCCACTTGCCGCAAACAGTGTTAACGGCGGGACATCCCCCGATCCGCTCGTAACCTTTGAAGGCGTACCTTCTATCTCCGGCGTCACCCCCCCAGACACCAATGGCGATGTGGGTCCAGATCATTACGTTCAAATGACCAACTTCTCCTTCCAAATCTGGGATAAAGGGGATCCAAACAATGGGATTCCTCCCACGGCCCTCACCGCCCCCGTGACGACGGGGTCTTTGTTTGCCGAATTAGGTGGTCAATGTACGTCAGAATTTGGTGACCCAGTCGTCTTGTATGATGATTTGGCGGATCGTTGGCTCCTCAGCCAATTTGGATTAAGTAGCCCGCTCGCGATGTGTATCGCCATCTCGACGACTCCTGATCCGACTGGCGAATACTATCTTTATGAAATTCCGATTGGTTCAGATTTTCCTGACTATCCCAAGTTAGGCGTGTGGCCGGATGCCTATTACATGGGCACCAACACCGGTTTCCCGAATGCCTATGTCGCCCATGCGTTTGATCGTGAGGCCATGCTGGCTGGTCAAGACGCCGGGCATGTCGCATTCAGCGGCCTGGCGAACTTCATGATGCCCGCAGACGTAGATGGACAGGTCCCGCCTCCTGCTGGGGATCCTGGGATTTTCTACACTTTCTACCATCCTTCAGCTACGGGACATCCGGCTGGCCCAGAACGGCTGGCTTTCTATGAGTTTGACGTTGACTGGAACACCCCGGCCAACTCGACTTATACCTTAGTAGAAGAAATGCCTGTTGCCCCCTTCAACTACACGGTCTGCGGCTTTTTCGCAGGTGGATGCGTCGCCCAACCGGGCACAGGTCAGCTATTAGATGACCTTTCCTGGTGGCCGATGGTTCGCTTGCAATACCGCAACTTTGGTGGGTATGAAGCAATGGTCGGCAACTTCACTGTCGATCCTGACAATACCAACCGAGCCGCAATCCGGTGGTTTGAAGTCCGCAAAACAGGCGCGAATTATTCGCTCTTTCAAGAAGGCACCTATGATCCAAGTGGTGATTCGCGCTGGATGGGCAGTATTGCGATGGATACCAGCGGAAACATCGCCCTGGGGTACAGTGTATCCAGCAGTAGCGTGATTCCGTCCATTCGCTATGCAACACGGTTAGCGGGCGATCCGCCCGGCACCCTGAATGTAGAAGCCGAGATGTGGACCGGCGGCGGCGTACAAACCGGCATTCACCGCTGGGGCGATTACTCCGCGATGAATGTTGATCCCGTGGATGGTTGTACTTTTTGGTTCACAACTGAATATCATGATGTAAACGACTCTGGTTTTGGATGGAATACCCGTATCGGCGTCTTCCGCATCCCAACCTGTGGCGGCCCAAGTGGAACCTTAGCCGGACAGGTCACCGATGCTGACACGACCCTGGGCATTCCAGGGGCTGTGGTCCAGGCGACCGCAAGCATTACCCAAACTGGCTACACGACGACCGATGCGAACGGCTTTTACACCCTCACCCTCGGCGTCGGAAGCTACGATGTGACGGCAAGCGCTTATGCTTACTTACCGGAATCGGTCAGCGGCACAGGCATTGTCTCCGGCACCACCACAACCCAAAACTTCAGCCTGACCCCTGCCCAAAGTGTGGTTGTTGAAGGGATTGTTGCCGACGATACCATGGATTGGCCGCTTTATGCCCGCATTGACATTGGCGGCGGCTATCCTGGCGGACCGATCTGGACCGACCCGGTTTCCGGGTATTACAGCGTCACCCTGCCCGAAGGCGTCTATCCGTTCGACGTTCAGTCTTTTGTCGATGGATACACCGCACAATCCACCGTTGTCACGGTCACCTCTGTCCTCGCACCGAATGGTTCTTCCACGCTGGCCGGGGCTACACAAATGAATATCCCGGTAAAAAGCACTGAGCAAAATACTTCAGCGCCTAAATTAACCGGGCCTGCGGGCAGTCTCGTAGATGTTCGCGTGCCGACAAGCGTGCTTCTGTATGATCAGACCAGTAACGCTGGCGTAAACTCGGTCTCCTCGCAAGAGTTTGAAGCCGGCAATGCCGCCTTTACGAACCAAGCCGCGGATGACTTTGTCGTTCCGGCAGGCCAAACCTGGACCGTGGATAGCCTGGTCATCCCAGGGATTTACTTCAATGGGGTTGGCTTGTCCCCATTCGTAAATGTCTACTTTTATGCCAATGCAGGTAGCCTGCCTGGTACCGTCCTTTACACCTACGACGGTCTGACGAGCTTTACCGATAATGGGACCGGATCGTTCACCATCGATCTTTCTGCTAATCCTGCCGTGCTCTCTGCCGGTACCTATTGGGTGTCTGTCCAAGCTGACATGGACTTTACCGCAGGTGGCCAATGGGGCTGGACCGAACGCACCGTTCAAGCGAACAGTGCCTCCGCCTGGCAAAATCCCGGTGCCGGCTTCGGAACAAGTTGCACCGGCTGGGGGCCACGCTTTGCGACATGCCTCGTAGGCACTGACGTAGATCTAGTCTTTGCCATCTTTGGCACCTCCGCTACGAACTACTGCTCCACGCCAAACGTCGCAATCCCGGATAATAATCCGGCGGGCGTCAACAATGCTCTGGTCGTCGGCGATGCAGGTTCACTTCTTGACCTGAATCTCACCTTGAACGCCGTCCACAGTTGGGATGGCGACATGAAGTTCACCTTGACGCATAACGACACTGCGACAACCGTGACCCCATTCGACCGCCCTGGTTATACAGGATCTGGTTTTGGATGTAGCGGTGATAACCTCCCAGGCATCATCCTGGATGATGATGGCGAAGGTGCCCCTGGTACAGCGGTAGAAACCAGTTGCACAAACACAATCCCCGGATATACGACGGGTGGATATTACACCCCCAACAATCCCCTCACCGCCTTTGACGGGCAGTAACTCAGTGGGACTTGGACGATCAACGCCTCCGATAATGCCTCCGGCGATACCGGCACCCTGAATAGCTGGTGTATCACCGTCGTAACGGCACCGCCAGGCGGCGGCTCCCAAACCGCAAACTTCTCCCTGCCCGCGGACTTAACCGCTTGTACCGCTCCTGGATACACCTTTGTATCCTCGGTTTGTACCCCGCCTGCTGATGGCGGCTTAGTCGTTGGCAACGTGTACGATGCCAATACCCTGGCGGCTGTGAACGGCGCTTGGGTGACCAACGAAACGGGTTCTCTCGGTTTCGCAATGGAAACCCCGCTTGACCCAGCGGTAGAAGATGCGTTCTATACCGTTTACTCGCTCAGCGGCACCCAGGTCCATACCTCAACGTTCGACCTGTACGGCGAAGATGTTCAATCGGTCAACGTCTTTGACTTTGACACCGTCGCACAGGACTTCTACCTGCCGTCCGGGTTCATCATCACCGATCCAACCCTGTACGACATCAGCCTCGAACTGGGGACCAACAGCACCGTTCCGTTGACTTTGACGGACATCGGTGGCGCGAATGTCGAATTCATCATTCGCGAGGAACCCGGCACGAATCCGTGGACGGCAAACGGCATCCACATCCCCGCCAGCGATGGAAACTTCGCGCGCGGGACTGCCGCGCCCTCCTTCCTCCCCGCCCCCAAGACCGACCAGGCTGACGCTTCCACCTCTCGTGGAACGCAACCTCTCACCCTCTTGGCTGGCGCGCAGGCATATGGGGCGGAATTCTTCAGCCTCCAATTCGTCGGCTTTACCGTGGATGCGCCTTCAGCCCTGACCAACATCGGTTCGCTGAATGACACCCAGTTCTTTGCTGGCGACTTCATCAACGGAGATTTCACCACGCTCTACACCCTCGATTATGGCTTCAACGCCCTCTATACGGTGGATGTCGCGACGGGCGCTTACACCCAAGTTGGCCCCAGCGTCCCTGCTGGCGGAGAAACCTGGTCGGGCATGGCGGGCGATCCTACCACCGGCGACATGTATGCCGTCTCGACGGATTGCAGTTCCAACACCCTCTACACCGTTGACCTCGGGTCAGGCGCTTTGACCACCATCGGTTCTGCTTCTGGCTATTGTGTCATCGGTATTGCCATCAACGCCAACGGCGACATGTATGGTTTCGACATCATTGGCGACCAATTGCTCTCCATTGACAAGACCAGTGGCGCAGTGACCATTATTGGTTCCATAGGCTTTGACGCCAACTTCGCTCAAGGCATGGACTTCGACGAAGATGCCGACCTCCTCTACCTGGCCGCTTACAACAATAGCACGGGTACCGGTGAACTTCGCATCGCTGATGTCACCACAGGAAACACCATCGTTGTTGGACCTATCGGCACTGGCGCCTCTGAACTCGATGCCTTTGGTATCGCGACCGGTGGTGCGGGTGGAGATGTCCCCTGGGTCAGTGAAGTGCCTGTGACCGATACAGTCCCGGCTAGTGGTTCCTTTGTCGTCGATGTCACCTTCGACGCCGCACAGGTTCCTGTCCCCGGGCAGTACACCGCCTTCCTGAATATCGCCGTTGACACCCCACAATTGGAAGTCACCATTCCGTTAACCCTGAATGTGACCTGCTCCACCTGCGGAAATGTCGAAGGTTTGATCACGGATGAGGCCAACGCCCTCCCATTGGTCAGTACCATTCACATTACGGATACCAACGGGTTCGATTTCACCATCGAAGACGTCACCGCGTACGATGTTCAACTCCTCCCCGGCCAGTACAGCGTCACCGCGATGTCTACAGGGTATCTGAGTGAAACTGCTGTCGTGGATATCACCACTGGCAACACGACCACGCAAGATTTCGCCTTGTGGGCAGACACTTCGATCCTGTCCTTCAGCCCGGCCTCCGTGGAAGAATCCATGAACATTGGCGATGTTGTCACCAACACCGTCACTGTGACCAACAGTGGGGCCGCCCCGCTGGAATACGAAGTCAATATCGGTGGGTACAGTGGCCCGTTAGCCCTGGTTCCTGTCTCCACCCAACCGCTCTCCATCCCCGCAAGCGATGGAAACTTCCCGCACGGAACACTTCCCACCTCTATGGGACCTGCTCCTCGCACCGATGACAAGGTTACGAAAGGCCCGCGCGCCACGCTCGAAGAACTGCTTGGCTCTAACGCTTACTCGATTGACCATTCCAACTTCTTCTACACCATCTTTGACGTAGACGTCCCCGAAGTATTACCGAATGTCGGCACCATGCCGCCCACCGGCGATTTCATCGGCGCAGGCGAATATGTTAACGGGCTGGTGTACATGATTGACACTCTCAATGTCATGTGGGAAGTGGATGCCGCCACTGGCGCTGTCCTCAACACTTACACAGCGACTGCTCTGGGTGGTGGTGAAACCTACACCGGTTTAGCCTTAGACCCGACGAGCGGCACCGTGTATGCGGCTGGTACGAATTGTTCGACCGCCTCCCTCTACACCATCGAACCGACAACGGGTGAAGCCTCCTTAATTGGGCCAATCTCGAATGGCGGTTGTTTGGTTGCCATCGCCGCCGATGGCAATGGCGATCTCTGGGGCTACGACATCATTGGTGATGTTTTCCTCGGGATTGACAAGAGCACTGGCGCAGGCACCATCATCGGCTCCATCGGCTTTGATGCCAACTTCGGGCAAGGCATGGGCTGGGATCCGGCAACGGACACCCTGTTCATGGCGGCCTTCAATGGTGGCACCTTCCAACCCGAACTGCGTGCTGTGGATCGCACCACCGGTAACACGGCCCTGATCGGCGTCCTCGGACAAACCGATCCTGGCTCCCTTTCTCAACTCCCGTGGCTCGGCTTCGAAATCGGAAGCAGTGGCGCGACGAACTGGGCCTACGGCGTTCCTGACTTTGGAACCATCCCGCCGTTCAGTTCGACGACCTTTGAACTGGTCTTCGATGCCCGCTCCCTCTACCAAACGGGTGACTACTATGCCAACCTGTCCTTTGACGGTAACTTCGTCAACGACCCAGGCACGATGCCTCTGACGATGCATGTCAGTTGCCCGACCTGCGGTTTCATGGCCGGCGACATCTATGATGTCTTCACAACAGCGCCCGTCAACGCGGACGTGGTTGTCACAGGCGGAACAGGTGTAACCATTACCCTCTCCGGTGTCCCCAGCTACACCCTGGCAGTCCAACCCGGCAGTTACGACTTCCTCGTCAGCGCCGATGGCTACTTCAGCCAAACTGCGACCGTCGAAGTTGCACAGGGCGAAACAGTTGTTACCGACTTTGCCTTGACCCCGATTGTTGCCGTTTTGGAATACAGCCCGTCATCCTACGAGCGGACTGTCGTCCTCGGCCAGGTCCTGACCGACTCTGTAACGCTCGACAACTCCGGCACCATTGCATTTGACTTTGAACTGTCTGATGTTGGTACCGGCGCTCCCGAGTTCGTCGCTCCTGTCACCAGTTGTCCAGAAGATGCGTATGGCTATAGTTGCACCGACTCCAACGAGCCGGGCGGCCCAGCCTACAACTTCGAAGACATCTCCGGCACAGGGACTCCGATCTTCCTGAGCGACGACGAAATCTCCGGGGCAGTATCGCTTGGATTCGCCTTCGACTACTATGAGGTTGATTACACCGACGTCTATGTCAGTTCGAATGGGTTCCTCACGTTCCTGCCCGGTCAGTACAACGGTTGTTGTTCCGGTGAACCTATCCCGACTGCGGGTGATCCTGATGGATTGATCGCGGCCTGGTGGGAAGATCTGCTACCTACTGCGGGTGGTGCGATCTATTACCAAACCCTCGGTACAGCACCTCATCGCTACTTCATCGTTCAGTTCTCTGCGATTCCTCACTGTTGTGGTTCCAGCGATCCGGTTACCTTCCAATACAAACTATTTGAAGGCAGTGACCAGATCGAAATCCACTATGAGGCCGCACCTTCGGATGGCGGGTCCCACTCCGCAGGTATCGAGAATGAAACCGGTACCTCTGGCGTTCAGTATTACTATGGGGCCTCTGCCCTTACGACCCCGTTGGCGGTTCGCTACGGGCGTGCGGTGGATGCTCCCTGGTTGATTGAATTGCCTGCGACCGGCACCGTGGAAGCGGGCGGCTCGGAAACCGTTGACATCATCTTCGACGCTTCCGTCATCACGCAAACCGGCACGTATACTGCCGAACTGCGCTTCGACGGTACCTTCGATAACGCGGTGGCTCCGGCTGTCGTCGTCATGCATGTGGTTGCCGAAGGCACCCCTGCCGTGACGGTCGAACCCGACCAGACCAGCGTCCAGACTCCTGGTGCGACGGTTACCTACACCGTTGACGTAACCAACGACGGCGATGTCTCTGATCTCTACACCTTAGAGGTTGCGAGTAGCGAGGGTTGGGCAGTAACGTTATCCGATGATAGTGTTGTCCTCAATCCGGGTGAAACGGCCACGATCACGGTTGTCGTTGAAGTACCTGCAAACGCAGTCGATGGCGATGAAGATGTGACCACAGTCACGGCTACCTCCACCCTTGATGGTGCGGTCAGTGATAGTGCCACTCTCACCACCACCGTTAGCGTGCCAGAAACTATCTTCCACATCTACCTGCCTCTTGTAAGTCGGAACGAATAAACTTACACACCCCAGCAATTCTCGATATGAACGAACGGCGTTCCTTAACGGGTCTCTTTTGACTTCAAGTGGTTCGTTTTTAGGAACGCCGTTCGTCGGCGCATGTCCATCTCGAGAATTGCTATCCCCCCCCTTACACTTGACAGTGTAGTCACACAACGAGGGCACATTCGTGTGCCCTCGTTGTATTTAAGGCGATAGGCTTCTCGGCCATGGGTAATGACGCAATGCAGTGATGAACTCTAGCAAGGGAATTAAAACGATGCTGGATTTTGGGCTTTGTGGTAAGCTATTGATCCAGTGTAACTACTCTTCGCAAGTAGTTATGAAAAAAAGGGATGAAAGGGGGGATGTACATCCCCCCTTTCATCCCTTTTTTTCGAGTTCACCCCCATTAAGCATGAGTGATTACGATCCCTTTTATGACTCCTGAAACGATTGGACGCTACAAAATAGAACGACGCATTGCCCGAGGCGGAATGGCCATCATCTACCTGGCGCATGATCCGTTGATGAAACGCCTCGTTGCCATCAAATTATTGCCCCGTCAATTGACCTTTGACCAAACTTTCCGGGCGCGGTTTCAGCGAGAGGTTGAAGTCATTGCCGCGTTGGAACACCCCGCCATTGTCCCGGTCCATGATTTTGGCGAACAGGATGATCAGCCTTATTTTGTCATGCGGTATATGCCTGGGGGGTCCCTCATTGATAGGCTTCGCTATGGGAATATTTCGCTCCCCGACTCGGCGCGGCTCATTCGACAAATTGCACCCGCCCTCGATGAAGCCCACCGAAAAGGAATTATTCATCGGGATATCAAACCGGGAAACATCTTGTTCGATAGCAACGAAAATGCCTATCTTTCTGATTTTGGAATCGTAAAACTCAGTGGGGACGCCGCCACATTTACAGGCAACAACATCCTCGGTACGCCCTCCTACATGAGTCCTGAACTCGCGCGGGGTGACTCCGACGTAGATGGCACGAGTGATATTTATGCGCTGGGGGTGCTGATTTTTCGGATGTGGGCAGGGGTACTTCCTTACACGGCAAATACCCCGTTAGGGATCGCCATGAAACACATCACCGAGCCGATCCCGCGTGTGCTCGATTACAAACCTGAATTGCCACCTGATTGCGAGACGTTGATCACGATTGCGATGGCAAAAGAACGGAAGGATCGTTTCAAAACGGCGACCGAACTTTCCCATGCGCTAGACCGAATTCTTGAAAATGAACACTCGGGGGACCGAAGCCCTTCGTCCACTTTCCCGATTTCACGCGAAAAAGATGCGCGGAGTGGGGCGGCTGATGACTCGCAGGCCCCTACCGACGCAGGGACGAATGTCCCCGCGGTCCCACAAAAGCCTTTACAAGCGATCAATAATCTCCCAACCCAGCCGTCAAGTTTTATCGGCAGAAGAAATGAGTTGTCCTTGGTTGCTGAGCGACTAGCGGATCCCGCCTGCCGTTTGCTGACCTTACTTGGCCCAGGAGGCATCGGCAAAACCCGGTTAGCGCTTCAAGCCGCCCGCCAGGAATTGTATAACTACCAACATGGCATCTTTTTTGTAGCCCTGGCTCCGTTGAGTTCGCCACAATTTATCATATCGACCATTGCAGAAACGATCAACTTTGCCTTTTATAACATTCAAGAGGAAAATAAAGTTCAGCTCATCAATTATTTGCGAAACAAAAATATGTTGTTACTGCTGGATAATTTTGAGCATTTGATCAATGCCGCAGATTTGGTGGTGGAAATCCTGCAAACGGCCCCGGACGTTAAATTTTTGGTGACCTCGCGCGAGCGGTTAAATCTGCAGGAAGAATGGGTGTTGAATATCCCGGGGATGCAGGTCCCCTCGGAAAACGATATTGATTCCGCCGATGATTATGCGGCGATGCAATTATTTTTGGATCGGGCACGCAAAGTGAAACCCGGGGCGGTTTTCAGCGAAACGGATAAACGGTATGCTATTCGGATTTGCCAACTGCTTGAGGGGGTACCCCTTGGGATTGAATTGGCCGCCGCTTGGGTCCGGTTACTCTCCACGCAGGAGATTGCGACCGAAATTGAGCAAAATCTCGATTTTCTCACCACCTCTCTCCGCAACGTCTCCCAACGGCATCGCAGTTTACGGGCGGTGTTTGAATACTCCTGGAATCTTCTGGCGGAGACGGAGCGCGAAGCGTTTGCCAAGTTGACGGTGTTTCGAGGAGGTTTTACGCGCCAGGCCGCCGCGAAGGTGGCCGAAACCTCGCTCTTCCACCTCTCCACGCTTGTCGACAAATCACTTCTCCGAAAAAACACTCCTGATCGGTATGATATGCTGGAGGTGTTGAAACAATATGGGGAAGAAAAATTTTTGGAAAGCCCTCAGGTTAAATCTCTGGTTGAAAGCCAACATAGCGCCTTTTTTTCTTCCTACCTACGCCAACGCGAGGGGGCACTCAAAGGTGGGGATCAAAAAACCGCCATTGATGAAATCGGGGCTGAAGTTGAAAATATTCGGGCGGCGGTGAAATGGGCCATTGATAATCGGCGCTACGCAACCCTGTCGCAAGCGATTGAAGGGTTTTACCGTTATTTTGAAATTCGTGGATGGTTGAAAGAAGGGGTGGATATTTTAAGCAACATGTCCGAAAGTATGCGGGAGCGGTATGGGGGCACAGAAGCGTTAGACGAAGAGATGCTTCTCCATTACAGTCGAGTCCTGGCCCGCTTGGGAGCGTTTTATTATCGGCTTGGAAGCCACGATGAAGCAGAGCTGGCACTGAAAAAGTCCATTAATGTGGCGCGCCCCCTTTCGGCACGCTCCGATTTAGCTTTTGCCCTCACTTACTTGGGCGCGGTCGCCTATCTTCGCCTAAATTTTTCAGAGGCGCGAAATCAATTGAATGAGAGTTTGAGCATTTATCGTGAACTCAAAGACCAGTTGGGGTCCGCCATTGCCCTGCATCATTTGGGGTTGGTGGCGCGCGAGGAAGGGGATTTTGTTCAGGCTCGGCAACTTTTCCAGGAGAGCTTAGACATCAACCGCGAAGTCAGCAATCGGTTTGGGGTCTCGATTTCTCTGGATGCGCTAGGCACTGTGGCTCGCGCACTCGACGAACTGGCTGAGGCCAAACGCCTCCACGAGGAAAGTCTGGCGATTCGGAAGGAGTACAATGATCGGTGGGGTATCGCGACTTCGCTGGATGGATTGGGGCAGGTGGCGAGTGAGATGGGGAACTTTGTACAAGCCCAAACCTTGTTTGAAGAAAGTGCGGATATTTATCGCGAAATTGGGGATCAAAGACGCCTTGCGAAGACGTTGGAAAACATTCAACAAGTCAACGAAGCCCTACGAAACTAAAAATAACTTAAAAGAAGAAAGGGTGGGGCCGTAAGCCCCACCCTTTCTTCTTTTAAGGCTAACTAGCTACGCCATTAATTCATTTTCAGAAAGTCTTCCACCAATGTGTCAATATGGATGAGTTTGCCTTTATCCAGTCCCCGCTGAAACTCGCTTTCTGACATAGCTTGTTTGAGTAAATCCAAAATAGGCTCTGCATCCCCACGAATATTTTCATCCTGTCCTGCCGGATGGTTAAAGACAACGCCCAGAATCGAGAGGGCGTTGGCATAATCTTTTTCTACGGCGCGAATCCAGGCCATGCCCACCAGCCCCGTCAACACGTTGCTGATCACTTTGCGATTTGCGCCATCCCGCATCACCTCGATGAAATTGCGTCCAGCTTCCTCCGTTTCTCCCGTTTGCATCGCCGTGAAGCCCAAATTTCCTTGCGAAACGGTGGCGAGGGCGGGTTCGCCAATAATACGAGCAATCGACAACGCGCGGTGGTAATGATTTCGAGCCTGAAGAAAATTGCCCTCAGCCCGCCAGACTTCACCTTCATTGAGCACGATCGTCGCCAATCGTTCCTGATTGCCCGCTTCTATGGCAAGTTTTTGTCCATCGGAAAAATATTGATGGGCGGCAGGGTAGTCTCTCATCCGCATCGCATTAATCCCCAGGCCTAGCACTGCATTAATCGTCTGCGTGGTATCTCCGGCCTCGCGCGCCAACTCAAGGCAGGCTTGATAATGCATGTTTGCGGTCGCAAAATCTCCACCTAAGCGCCAACTCACCACTCCCAGCCCGTAATGAGCACGCGCTTTGGCAGAGGGGTTTCCGATTTCAGTTGCCAATTCCAGACTTTCAGAAATGAAGCGTTCCGCATCCACAAGTTGGCTCATCCGAATAGCAATTCGTCCCAATTGATACAGGGCGTCGGCTTGCCCCAACGCGTTGTTGAGGGCACGCGCGAGATTGAGGGCCACAAGCAAACTTTGTCGGGCTTGATCGTAATTTCCCAAAATCCACATGATCTCCCCAATCCGGACTTCGAGGGCAACCTGCAAATTTTCAATTCCCTTTTCGAAGGGGAGAAGACTCCGCGCTTTTTCGTAAAATGCCAGGGCTTCCGAAAATGCGCTGACGCTTTGGGCTTTTTCACCGGCTTTTTGGAGGTAGTAAATGGCCTGGGCGTTATCCCCTGCGAGGGAGTAATTTTCGGCGATGGTAGCTGTGTATTCGTCGGCACGTTCACCGCTGGCCTGAATCAACCATTCAGCCACCTTCGTATGGTAGGCACGGCGTTGGCGCAACGGCAAACTCTCGGTCACTACGTCCCGCATCATCTGGTTGGAAAAAATATATTCGTTGGCATCCGCAAAAGTTGAATCTTCGCGGGCAAAGAGAATGCCACGTTTTACCAACCCATCCAGGGAGGTTTCGATATCTACCAGGAACCCATCGGCTGTTTCCAAAGCCTGGAGAGCGGTTTCCCAAAAGATACGCCCGATGACTGCCGCCCGTTGGAGAATGACGCGCTCCGCCGGGAACAAGCTATCCAGTTGAACTTGGATCAATCCCGTTAATGTCGGGGGAACGCGGACTTTGGACAGGCGGCCCAATTCCACGCGCCAGGCGGGTTCATCTTTCACTATCACCCGGTCTTCGATGAGAACTTTGACCAATTCTTCCATCATGAAGGGGTTGCCTTCCGAACGATCCACCAACAAATCGCGCAGTTCTTCGGGGATATCGTCCACTTTTTGGAGGATTTCACGCACGAGCAGACGGCTTTCCCGGTTACTGAGGGGGCGGAGATCAATCCGGGTGTGGAAGGTCTGCCCACTGCCCCAAGAGGGACGCCGATTATAAAATTCTGGGCGGGCCAGACAAATGAAGAACAACGGCAGGTTTCGGTTTTGACTGACAATGTAGTTGATGGCATCCAGCGAACTCTCGTCTGCCCAGTGCAGGTCCTCGAGACGAACCACGGCGGGGGCTTTTCGGTTGAGGTTCGGGGAATCTACCCCGCCGCGCTCCGTGGTGATGTGAATGAAGAATTGTTCGAGATAGTACAGCGCTTGTTTTTGGAATTGTTTCGCGTCGGATAAGATACCGGCCAAATGGGGGCTGTCGGAGAAGTCAAACCCGATCAAATGCCCGATAAAGTGCGCCGCCCGTTCATCGGCCACCCCGGTCATACGCTCTATGCCCTCGACCATTTTCTGCCGGACGACCGCGGGGCTGTCGCTATCCTGAATTTCAAAGCGAAAAGAGAACACGTCACGCAAAAGCGAGTACGGGCGGTGGGACATTTCAGGCGTAGCCCGACCTTGAAACACCCAATAGGCCACTTCTTCCAAATCTCCCCAAATGACGAATTCATACAACAAACGGGATTTACCGACTCCCGGCTCGCTGACAAGCGTGATGACTTGCGTTTCCCGGTCTTCGACCGCCGCGTAGAAGATCTCCTGCATCATATCGAACTCGGCTTTTCGCCCGATCATGCGGGTTTCTACCCCTTCCACGCCACGGGTGTTCACACGAAAAGCACGGGGTTTTGCGGAGCGAACGAGGTAGGTGGGGATACGCTCTTTGCGCCCTCGCGCCCGGAGGGGGTCGCACGGTTCGAAATTGAAGACCCCGCGCACCAGACGGTAGGTCTCATGCGAGATCAGAATATTTCCCACGGGGGCCATCCGCTCCAGGCGTTGAACGACATGCGTGGTCGAACCACTCACGGTGTAATCGCTTGAGTCCATCGAACGGGTCAACAACACGGGACCGGTGTTGATGCCAATTTGCATCGGGAGCGGTTCTTCTTCATCCTCTTTGCCATCCATAAAATCGCGCAAAGCGGTTTGCATGTTGAGCCCGGCGCGAATGGCGCGTTCGGGATCATCTTCCCGGCTCGTGATCGCCCCCCATAACGCTAAAGTGGTGTTCCGTCCTCGGCTAAAAAATCTGCCTCCCAAATCGGTGATGATAGTCTCGAACTGGCTCCAAAGGTGATTCATCGCTTGGGTAGCGGTTTTTTCGTCTTCAAGCTCTAAAATTTCCGCAAATTCAGCAAAGTTGGCATACAAAAGCGTGACGAGTTTGTATTGATCTTGAGCCGTGGGATGCGAGCTGGAATCGCTGGCGAGCACCACTTTGTCAGTTTTGGAGAGGTCGCGACTGAGCGGGGCTTGCAAAGCTGTGAGGGTCAGGGTTTCGGGGGTTTCACTGAAGACGATTGCCAGTTCTTCGACCATAGCGCCTGCACGTGAATACCGATCCGCGGGGTCTTTTGCCATCGCTTTTTTGAGGATGTCGTCCACGCGCGGGGGCAAAGAGGTATTTCTTTCTACGGCACTCGGGACGGGTTCCTGAAAATGCTGGAGGAGAACGCCCATCGCGGTGGGGGCGGTGAATGGCAATTCACCGGTCAACATTTGAAAAAGAATCACCCCAAGGGAATAAATATCCACTTTGTGATCAATCTCGTCCTCGCCCATGCCTTGTTCGGGGGCCATGTAACCGGGGGTTCCCATCACCATCCCGGCTTGGGTGAGTTCCCGAACGCCACTGTCCGTTGCTCGATCCACCAAACGCGCGAGGCCAAAATCGGTAACAAAGACGTTGCCATCCCGATCAATCATGATGTTGGAAGGTTTAATATCCCGGTGAACCACCCCTTGGCGGTGGGCGTAATCGAGCGCCGAGGCAATTTGTCGAATGATGCTGAGAATATCGCCGTAGGTTAAGGGGTCTTTGTGGATGAGATCTTTGAGGGTCCCCCCTTCGAGCAAACGCATGACGATGTAGGGCGGATCATTTTTCCCGTCAAAGTCGTAAACCGGCAGGATGTGAATGTGCTCCAACCGGGCAACCATTCGGGCTTCACGTTGAAAACGCATCACGGTATCGGGATTTTCATCGAACGAGCTACGCAAGACTTTAACTGCCACATGGCGTCCGACGTTGGGTTGAAACGCGCGGTAAACCGTGGCAAGGCCGCCTTTGCCTATCTCTTCGATAATCTCATACGAGCCAAGTTTTGTGCCAAACATGTTTGCAGGGTGGGGATATGAACCAAAATGATGACGGCGCAAGTGAGAGGGGGCGTTCCCAATAGCGGGTGAACTGCACATGCGTGCGGAAATGTTCCGAATGGAATTATTGTATCAAATCTATTAAGAAACCGGTCCGAGAAATTAGTCACATTTTAAGCCGGTGATGTAGTTCCAAGTTAGGGCACAACAGAGCGGCACAGGCTATAGCAATTCTCGATCTGGACACAAAAGCACGAACGGCGTTCCTTCAACAGCCATCCTGAAGTTCATACGTTCTTCAAAAGGAACGCCGTTCGTGCAAAAACAGAATTGAGGCCCAGGCTATGGACTTTGCGACAAATGCGGAAGTGCGGTATCATTGCCTCCAACAGGAGCGTTGGAGGATGGTTTTCGGCAGAATTCCGGCACAAGCATTGTTCGCCCAACCCATTTATTTAGGTAAAATCTTAGAATGAACCCATTTGCATCGAGAAAATCCCCTCTCCCCCGGTTATCCTGGTTCCTGGGGCTATCACTATTTTTTCTACTCACCCTTTCTACTCGCCCTTCCCACGCTCAAACCGACACTCCGTCCCCTGTGACCATGTCCACTGTCAGTGGGTTGGATGGATATTGCATGGGTGAGCGATGGATGCCCGTCCGCGTCACGTTAGAAAATACTGGCCCTGACCTCGCTGGCAAGGTAGAAGTCACCGTCGTAGATGTCATGAACAACCAATGGCACTATACACAGGAGGTGTCCCTGCCAGCAGTTTCCCGCAAAGAAGTAACCATCCTGGTCTTTATCCCCGCCAGTGGCACCTCCACAACCATTTCCTTTGTAACCAAAGAGGGAACCGTGCGGGAAACGAGGCAAAATCTCACCTGTTTGGCAACGGGTGGCAGTCTCGTTGGCGTATGGGCCTCCACCCCTTCCGTATATAACCTCTTCACCACCCTGAACCTGGCAGGGGGAAAGACCACGGTCGCGCAACTGGAACCGGAAAGTTTTTCCTCACATCCAGAAGCGTTGGACATGTTGAGCATGCTCGTGATCTCGGACGTGGATACCGGTGCTTTGTCGGAAAGCCAACGTCAAGCCTTGGTGAGCTGGGTTGAAAACGGGGGACGTCTGACCGTGATCGGCGGCCCAGGCTGGCAAAAAACCGTCGCAGGCCTCGCCGACCTGCTCCCCCTTTCACCCGAAAAAACCCTCACTCTCCCTGATCTGACAGGCCTGCAATTTTACAACCCGGCCAGTGCGCTCCCTCCCGCGAACACGGTTGTAACCACAGGCACTCTCCAGCCTTCTGCGCTGATCCTCGCTACCCAAGACAACACCCCACTCATCGTGCGCCACAAAATCGGGTTCGGGGATGTCTTCTTCCTCGCCGCCGATCCCGCCCTCGCCCCCCTCCGCAATTGGGATGGCATGGAAGCGCTGTATCAAACCATCTATTCTGCGGCGCTGGATCAACCTTCCTGGGTCAATGGATTTAGCTCCATGTCGGATGCCTCCCTGGCAATTTCCAATATTCCGGGGTTAGGCCTGCCTTCGATCTTTTTGATTTGCGGATTTTTGGGCTTGTATATTCTTGCCCTCGGCCCGCTCAATTATCTCGTTTTACGTCAACTCAAACGGCGGGAACTCGCCTGGCTTACCATCCCTGCTCTCGTGGTGGTATTTAGTCTCGCGGCGTTTTTTCTTGGGTTATTCACGCGCGGGACAAGTGCCATCGTCAACCATCTGGCGATTGTCCAGGTTTGGCCGGAGCGGGAAGAGGCCAGTGTTCACGGGCTAATCGGGGTTTTTTCCCCCAACCGTAGCACCTACAACCTGGAAGTGAAGGGCAACTTTTTGGCGTATCCTCTCTCGGATGGGCAAATTGGCGGTCTCAGTTCCATCCAAATTCTCCAAAAGGACGATGGGGCCATCGCAGAAAATTTACGGATAGATGCGGGTGGTTTGGGAGGCATTGCCGTCACCGGGCACGTGCCCGCTCCGGACTTCGCCTCCAACCTCACGATGGAGATTGCCAACTCGACGATTCACGTCCAGGGGCAGGTGACCAATAACAGCCCCTTAACACTCAAAGAGGCCATGATCATAGGCCCAGGACAAGTTCAAAAAATAGGTGACTTCGAGCCGGGAGCGCAGGAAACGGTAAATTTGCAATTTCTCTTCACGAGCAACGCGACTCCGAATTTTAGTTCATCACTTACTCCTTCCTACTACTATGACTCCACCCTCACGGATGTTTTTGGGATCAATTATGTGGATAACTCCACCGACCCGGATGTCGCCCGACGTTTCTACCTTCTCCAGGCCGCGCTCGGGTACAGTGGCACGCGCGGGGGTGGGGTGTATCTGTTAGGGTGGACAGACTCCTCACCGCTCGATGTCGAACTGGGGGGGAAAGGATTCACAGGAGAGCATACCTCCATTTACATTGTCGCCCTCAATCCAACCCTTCAAACCGGAAACTCGAACATCCTCGTCATGCCTCCGGCGCTTTTCTCCTGGAATGTTTTGGATAACACCTCCTACACAGATGCCACCCCGTATGGTGCGTACGTCTATGAAGGCATCTACACGTTTCGCTTCCAACTCAACCAGGCCATCCCTTATGACAAAGTCTCTTCCTTAACCTACCACCTGACCAGTTACGGAACCACAGGCCAGACAGACCTGGACATCTCGCTTTGGGATTTCACCGAGAACCAATGGGCACCCATCCCCGTGGACACTTGGGGCGACCATCCGATTTCCGACCCCGAACGGTATGTTGGAACGGGGGGAGAAATCCGGGTTCAAATCGAAAATCCTTTCCAATACAGCGTCAGCATCGAACGCAGTGATTTCACCCTGGTAGTAGAACAATAACATGGCCGCGATCATCGAAATCAAAAACCTCACCAAACGGTACGGCAAACGCACCGCTGTTGAAAATTTAAGCCTGACCGTCGAAGAAGGGGACATCTACGGGTTTGTCGGCCCGAACGGGGCGGGGAAAACGAGCACGATCCGCATCCTCTGCACCCTCCTGGAAGCGAATGGGGGAGAAGTCCTCGTCGCGGGGCACTCCGTCAAAACCAACCCGCTCGGGGTACGGAAAGCGATCGGCTACATGCCCGATTTTTTCGGCGTGTACAATGACATGCAGGTGTGGGAATACCTGGACTTCTTCGGGGCTTGTTACGGGATTGATCCAAACGCCCGCACCCGGTTAATTGACGATTTACTAGAACTCGTCGATCTCACCCATCGTAAAAACGACATGGTGGATAAACTCTCGCGCGGGATGAAACAACGCCTGAGTCTGGCGCGCACCCTCATCCACGATCCCCAGGTGCTGGTACTCGATGAACCGGCCTCCGGCCTGGACCCCCGCGCCCGTGTGGAAATCCGCGAACTTCTGCTCGAACTCGCCCGGTTGGGGAAAACGATCTTTTTCTCCACCCACATTCTCGCCGATGTCGCCGAGATTTGTACCCGCGTCGGCATCATCGAAGGTGGAAAAATGGTCGCGACGGGCGGGATCGGGGAACTTCAAAAGTTGGTCATGCCCCATCGGCAAGTTCAACTCATTGTCCTCAACCGCGCCGCCGAAGCCGAAGCCATTCTCAGGAACATTCCTGGCGTTTCTGCCGTTGAAAACCTGACTCCCAACGGAAATGGTGGCCGTACCCGCTTTGAATTTGAATTTCTCGGCGAGGAAGAAGCCTTAAGCAACCTGCTCACCCCTTTGATCCAGGCCAACATCCAAATCGTCCACTTCAGCGAAGAACGCCATGATTTGGAAGAGGTCTTCATGCGAGTGACCAAAGGGCTGGTCACGTAATTCTGCGTGATTCCTAAACCTATCCTATGACAGAACAAACACTCCCTTCTCCCCAACCGAAACGCCGTTTCGACATCCGCACCTGGCTCGCAAGCAACCCGGTCATCCTCAAAGAAATGCGAGGACGGATGCGCGGCAATCGCGCGTTTCTGGTGCTTACGTTGTATCTCTTTTTTATGGGGACAATTATTGGGTTAATTTATCTGGCCTTTATCGCGACGAACATCAACAACGTCTCCGCCGACATCCGTCAGACGATTGGGAAAACCATCTTCAGTGTCACGATGATGCTCCAGCTTTTCACGGCCTGTTTTGTCGCACCAGCCCTCACGTCGGGTGCTATTTCATCAGAACGGGAAGGGCAGACGTTTGACTTGCTCCGCACGACGTTGTTGTCCGCCCAATCTCTCGTGATGGGGAAGCTTAATTCATCCTTTTTGTTTCTGATTTTGATGCTTTTCGCGTCGCTTCCTCTGCTGAGTATTGCGACCATCTTTGGGGGCGTCACGCTCTCGGAGATTCTGATCGGAGTGGTGCTTCTCATTATCACCACGCTCACCTTTAGTGCTGTAGGAGTGTTTTTCTCCAGCTTCACCAAACGAACACTGATTTCAACTGTCCTTTCCTATTCTTTCACGCTGATGCTGGTGTTTGGCGTCCCGGCCTTTCTTATCGCAGGGTTGATCTTTTTTGGCGCGATGTCCAGCACCCCCACCGGGCTTTCGCACTTTTCAGAAGTAGTGATGATCCTGATGGGCTATTTGCTCGTGATATTGAATCCCATCGCAACCGCCTTCATCACCGAATTGATCCTGCTAGAAGGCTCGGCCTTTTACATCAACATGCCTTTTCCCAGTTCTCAGGGCACGATGTTTATCCCGTCCCCCTGGATTTTATACACAGTTGTGTATGCTGGAATTAGCCTGGTTCTGATCTGGCTGAGTATCTTTTTTGTCAAACAAACGGAAAAATGACCGCGCCTGAACCTCTCGCCGGATTGTTCCATAAATCCCAGGCAGTTTTTCGCTTCAAACTCCCTTCCTGGCTTCAAAACAACCCGATCATCCTCAAAGAAATGCGAACCCGGATGCGCGGGTGGCGGAGTCTGGTCGGGATCACCACCTTTGTCGGCAGTTTAAGTGGCGTGATCTCCCTGATTTATTTCAGCCTGGTGCCCGTCAGCAACTTCATGCAAATCGACATCCAACAAACCATCGGACGCACGATTTTCTTTTCCGTCTATACCATTGAATTGTTGATGATTTGTGTGATGACACCCGCGATGACCGCAGGCGCTATCTCTGCCGAAAAAGAACAACAAACCTTTGATTTATTACGTACCACCTTATTAACCGCCCGCGACCTCGTTCTTGGCAAACTTCTCGCTGTTATTTTGTATATTCTCCTGTTTATGGTCGCCACCATCCCTCTGCAAGCGATTGCTTTTTTGTTTGGCGGAGTGACCGTGGGCGAAGTGGTGGTGGGAGTGGTGATCATGCTCCTCACGGCTTTCATGTTTGGGGCTGTGGGAATTTTCTTCTCCAGCCTCTTCGCCAAAACCCGCATCGCCACTTGGGTTTCACAACTGACCAGTATTGCGGTGGTGCTGGTGATTCCCGTCATGCTCTTGATCGCTGTGATTGCCGTCGAAAGTCAGATCAACCTCGCCCAACTCAGCGATCTGGGACAAGTCGCCCTGTTCGGTGGGTTGTGGATGATCGGGATCAGTAGTCCTGCCGTCACCGCCCTGTTTACCGAAATTTTTCTCACGGAAAAACAAACCTTATTCTTCTTCTCCCAGACGCTCAACAGCGGCGCAACCGCCTACATTCCGTCCCTGTGGCTGGGGTTTATCATCTTGTACCCGCTTCTCACCTTCCTTTTGCTCTATTTTTCCATCCGTTTCGTTAAACGGGCGGAGGCCTAATTCGATGTCCCCCCTCACTGAACTTCAATTGCATCTCACACGCTGGCTCCGTTGGTATCGTGTCCGGCAAGCCGTCCATTGGTTTTGGTACGGGCTGGCGGGCGGACTGGCGTTGGCGCTCATCATTTCCCTCATTACGGTTTTTCGCGGGCAACTGTTGGAACGAGAATATTTCACCCTGATCGGGGGCAGTGCGCTGGGCGGGGCGCTCATCGCCATCCTCGCCGCGGTTTTGTGGCCTTTTCCCAAACTGCGTGCCGCACGATATTTTGATCAAACCTTTGCCTTGCGGGAACGAACCAGTACCGCACTCGAACTGGCGACCCTCTCCTCCCCGGACCCCGCGGGGGAACTGGAATCCTCCGACGGGTTTGTATCCCGCCAGTTAAACGACGCCCTCCGCGCGGCCCGGTTGGTGAACCCGCGCGAGTTCCTCCCCATTCGTTTTAACTGGCGTGAGATTGTGATCTGTCTCCTGCTGTTCACCGGGTCATATTTCATCTGGCAACGAGGCGATGCTTTTTTCCAAATTGCCCAAAATCTGCAAGCGGTCGAGCAAGCTATCGAGGCGCAAACGCAACAACTCGAAGAACTCGTTGAAGAAATTCAAAACAATCCTGAACTCACCGACGACCAGAAGGAAGAACTCACGCAACCGTTGGAAGAAGCGATCCAGGATTTACAAAACGCTGAAACGATGGAACAAGCCGTGTCCATTTTGAAGGACACGGAGCAACAACTCGAAGCATTGAGCAACAAGCAAGCCCTCGAACAAGCGCAGGACTTGCAAGACCTGGGCGAGCAGATGAGCCAGACCCCGGGGGGGGCGCTCGAACAATTTGGCGAAGACTTGTCCAACGGCGATCTTCTCGCCGCCGCCAATGACCTCACCAACCTCGATCTGGAGTCCATGACCCCGGAAGAACTGGCCCAAACCGCGGAACAACTCGAACAAGCCGCCGAAGCCCTGCAAGACTCCAACCCCGAACTGGCTGAACAACTTCAACAAGCCGCCGAAAATATTCAGAACGGCAATATCCAGGCGGCGCAACAAGCCCTTCAACAAGCCTCTCAAGCAATGCAAGCTACCGCGCAACAAGCCGCCCAGGCACAAGCCGCGCAACAAGCCGCCAACCAGGCCGCGCAGGGGCAACAGCAGATCATCCAGTCCGGTCAGCCTCAAAACCAGACGGCCCAGAACGGGCAGGGTCAGCAAGGACAGGAAGGTCAACAGGGTGAGGGGCAAGGTCAGGGCGAGGGTCAAGGGGAAGGTCAAGGACAAGGGCAGGGTCAGGGTGAAGTCCAGGGGCAACAAGGAAACGGCGGGCAAGGGGAAGGCTCCGGCGGTGGAGCGGGCCAGGGGAGCACTCAAGGGGGTGACCCCAGTGGTGAAGCAGGTAACAACCCCATCGGACAGGGCAATAACCCTGGCGACGGCGGCATTGTCGGCTTTGAACCCATCGGCTCCGCCTCCAACCTCGGGGACGCGGGCGAAACGGTTACCCTCCCCGGCAGTGGGGAAACGGGCGAGAACGTGACCGGGCAAGGGCCAACCGCCCCCGGCGCACCAGGTTCGAGCACGGTCCCCTATACCGACGTTTTCCCGACCTATGCCGATGCCGCGACCGAAGCCATTGCGAACGGCCTCATTCCCCCTGGTTACCGGAACCTGATCCGGGACTATTTCAGCTCACTTGAACCATAATGCTCTCTTTGACGCAAAGCCGCGAAAACGCTAAGAATTGTAAAGAGGCTTTTTATTTTTCTTCGCGGCTTTGCGACTTTGCGTCAAAATTCAACCTGTTTGTATAATTCGTGTCAAAAAGGAACCCGCATGTCCGAACCCCTCTCCATCGAACAATTCCGCCAACTCGCCAACACCATTGAAACCGAAGTCGGCAAAGTCATCGTCGGGCAAAAAGACGTCGTCCGGCACGTGCTGATCAGCATCCTTTCCGGGGGCCACGTCCTTCTCGAAGGTGTGCCCGGTCTCGGCAAAACCATGCTCATCCGTACCCTTGGCGATGTCCTTGATCTGAAATTCTCCCGCATCCAGTTCACCCCCGATCTGATGCCCGCCGACATCGTAGGCACAGAAATGCTCGTGGACGAAAACGGCACGCGCGAATTCCGTTTCCAGCCCGGCCCGATCTTCGCCAACCTCGTCCTCGCCGATGAAATTAACCGCGCCACGCCCAAAACTCAGTCCGCCATGCTGGAAGCGATGCAGGAACACCGCGTCACGGTCGCGCAACAAACCTACACGCTGACCGAACCCTTTTTCGTCCTCGCCACGCAGAACCCGCTCGAAATGGAAGGGACCTACCCCCTCCCCGAAGCGCAACTCGACCGCTTTTTCTTCAAAGTGGATGTGAAATTCCCCTCCGCGACCGACCTCGTGGAAATCTTCGGGCGCACCACCCAGGCGAATGCCCCCACCGCCACCAGCGTCGTCACCGGCGCGCAAATCGTGGACATGCGGAACCTCGCCCGCGCCGTCCCCATCGCCTCTCACGTCGCCGAATACGTCGCCCGCCTCGTCGTCGCCACCCACCCCGACAGCGAACACGCCACCCCGCTCGTCAAAAAATTTGTCCGTTACGGCTCCTCCCCCCGCGGCGGGCAAGCGATGATTTTGGGCGCGAAGGTCAACGCGTTGATGGATGGCCGGTACAACGTCGCGTTCGATGATGTGAAGGCGGTCGCGCCTGCGGCGTTGCGGCACCGGTTGTTGTTGAATTTTGAAGGATTGGCGGAGGGGGTGAGGACGGATCAGGTGGTGGGGGAGTTGTTGGGGGAATTGAAAACGCTTGTACAATGAATTACCCCTAGCGGCCTATGGGAATTCAACGGAATAAATTAAGATGTGGCATAAAGCATTCTCCAGAACAGTAAAATTGTATAGAGAGATAATCCCTGATGTAGTAATAATTGTTATTAGTTTACTTGGGGGATTGATAGCAACCTATTACGATTACTTTGGTTGGACTAATAGGATTGGGGATTGGTTTGCTTTTGGAAGCTACACCTTAATCTTATTTGTACTAACTCTACCTATAGTTTTTATTTGCAGTCTCATAGATGAAAGGGTATGGCCGCCCAAGAAATCGTTGCAAACATCGGGGAAGATTACGCCTACAAATTTAGAAATAGATATTATCCCCATTTTCCAAGCTAAAAAGAAACAGATGTGCTTGGAAATTATCAATAGAGGATCTATAGATTTAGAGGATTGTTACTTAACTTTAGTGAAAGTGAATTTTTGGAGTAAGAAATTTGGATCAAAAGGGGAAGATATAACTGAAATACATGCTCCAAACAATCCACTTTTGTCTTGGAAAGGGGAATCCCATGATGGCAAAAAGTCACTCTCTAAAAATGGGGGAAAAGCAATTATAAATATAGCGAACTTGACTGAGTCTCTATCTTCAAGGAGTTTTAATTTTTCGTTTCATCAGAATATTAATAAAAATATAAAAAGGCAGGGACAGTTTTATATAAGTATCGAAATAAATGCAAAAATGAGTGGGCAGGAAATAAAACATCCGTATAGTAAGTCGTTTTTATTCCAGTATCACACATACAGCGGAGATGATCCAACCGCAGGTGTAGTGCATTACCCTTTGGAAGTGAGTCGAACAATGAACCTAAAAGAAGATGGCACATCAGATTTGACCATCATTGAATTTGGTTGGATGCAAGGCGAAAGCATTGAATGATAAGTATCAAACCAAAGAATACGTAAAAAGTTAAGCAGGAGAAACTGCTTTCTTGTGAGAAATACTCAACCCACTGGACATCACCTTTGATGCTCTTCGACGAAACCACCCTCCGCAAACTCAACACCCTCACCCTCATCGCGAACAAAGTCCGTGCGGGGGCGATGAAAGGCGACCGCCGCTCAAAAAAGCGCGGCGTCAGCATCGAGTTTGCCGACTACCGCGACTACGTCCCCGGCGACGACCTCCGCCACCTCGACTGGAACGTCTACGCCCGGCTCGAAAAACCCTTCATCAAACTCTTTGAAGAAGAAGAAGACCTCGCCGTCCACCTCCTCGTAGACGCCTCCAAATCCATGAACTGGGGCGGCGAAACGAACCCCGACCACAACAAATTCGACTACGCCCGCAAACTCACCGCCGCCCTTGGCACCATCGCCCTCTCCGCCGGAGATCAGATCACCGTCGGCTTCCTCACCCCAACCGGGATCAGCGCCCAATACGGCCCCGCCCGTGGCAACCACCACACCCTCCGCCTCCTCACCTACTTAACCAACCAACAAACCAACCAACAAACGAACTTAAACACCTCCCTCCAAACCTACGCCCTCACGACCCGCCGCCCCGGCCTCACCTTCCTCCTCACCGACCTCCTCGACCCCAACGGCTACGAAACCGGCCTGAGCAAACTGCAAGCCCGGGGCCACGAACTCGTCCTCCTCCACCTCCTGGCCCCCGACGAACTCGATCCCCAACTCGCCGGCGATCTCAAATTCGTCGATTCCGAAACTGGCTACACGCAGGAAGTCTCCCTCGATGGCGGCATCCGCGACCTCTACCGGGAACGGGTGGCTTCCTGGAAGGAATCGATCCAAACGTATTGCCAAAAGCGTGAAATCCACTACCTCCCCCTCTCCACCGAAATCCCTTGGGACAAAGTGGTGCTGTACCAGATGAGGCGGGAGGGAATTGTGAAATGAATTTTTTCTACATCCCCGCACCCTTCGACTTCGCAGAAGCCTGGAGTTCGGAATACGAACTCGGTTCGACCCGCCGCTCAGGGTGCTCCGATTACCAAATTAACGATTAAGAATTCATAATTCACAATTGACAATTCCCCATGTCCCTCCTCACCCCCTTCTTCCTCCTCCTCTCCCTCCTGGCGATCCCCATCCTCGTCCTCTACATGCTCAAACTGCGCCGGAAGGAAGTGGAAATCTCCTCCACCATGCTCTGGCAGATGGTACTGCGGGATCGGCAGGCGAACGCGCCCTGGCAAAAACTGCGCCGGAACCTGCTTCTCCTCTTGCAACTCCTGATCCTCGCGGGGTTGGTGTTTGCCCTCGCGCGGCCCGCCGTGCCCGTGCCCGCGGTGGCGACCGGGTCGGTGATCGTCCTGCTCGATGCGTCCGCGTCCATGCAAGCGACGGATGTCCAGCCCACCCGGTTTGACGCGGCGGTGGATGTCGTCCGGGGGGTGATCGCCAGCCTCAACCCCGATTCGACCATGACGCTGATCCTCGTCGCCGATCAGCCCGAAATTTTGATCACCGGGGAAAATGACAAAAATCTGTTGAACCAGGCCCTCGCGGACGCCGCGCCCATTCAGGGCACGGTAGACTGGCAGGCCGCCCTGGCCCTCGCCGCGGGAGCCGCCGGACGCCAAACCGTGGACGCTACCACCCTCATCATCTCCGACGGGGGCTTACCAACTGAAGGCCTCCCCCCCATGCCCGGACAGGTGAAATACGTC
>WBZL01000549.1_pt1 | contig 41902 bp, 28 predicted proteins | sample 5204291 | NCBI WGS metagenome assembly WBZL01 (sample SAMN12344345, study PRJNA552823) | activated sludge metagenome | biome: Activated sludge suspended growth; feature: Nitrification reactor; material: Wastewater; isolation source: activated sludge from nitrification reactor of wastewater... | reverse complement strand
GCTCCGGCGGGATTGCCAAATCCCGCCGGGAGGGAGGCCCGGATTTGGCAATCCGGGGCGAGCGGAAAACGCGGATTTATACTTTTACACCCCCTTAGTGGATGATAAACAGCGTCGCGGACTGCGCCGGAAGGGTAACACTTCCATCCGAGATAGCCTGTGTCCCCAGGTTTTCGGCGTTATGGGTGGCATCCAACAGCCAGACCTCTGCCTCCGTCAGGCTGACCCCTTTCACTTGCAATGGAAGGGACTGTTCCGCATCCGACAGGTTGATGACCATCAACGTCATTGCCCCGTCCTCCCGTTTGGCGGCGAAGATGTCCACGTCCGCCACGCCGGAAGCGGCATAAACCTGTTCACTGCCAAAGTTTTTATACAGCGGGAAAACGTAATACGAGGGGCGAACCGTCGTTCCTTGAAACAGCCCTAATCCGGTACTGCGCTGGGACAACACCCACTGATTCACCATAAAGACATCCGCATCCATCAACTGCCCCAACACATCGGCGTACCAGATCGCGTTGTAGAATGTGTCGGGAGAAACTTCCTGCAATTGGGCACTGCTCGGGTCGGAATTGAGTTCCGTGATGGCGATCGGTAACTCTTTGCCCAATATCTCTCGCATCACCGACCGCAGATACGCGATTTCGCCCGCCCATTTCCGCGTGTTCTCGCGCAACTGCTGAACGGTGACCGGCCCATTGGAGGGGGAGTGCATGGGATACCGGTGGACGGTGACGACATCCAGCAAATCGCCATTCGCCTTGAGAAATTCGATCATGTAGTCGCGCCCCGCGGAATCTTTCGGGGTGGTTTCCAGACTATCGTTCCACTGGTGGATTTCCGGCCCCATCAACTTGATCGTCGGGTCCGCCGCTTTCATCGCCTCGGCAATGGCGCGCCAATCCCGGTTGAGATTCTCCGTGGTGTAATCATACGTGGCCTGTCCCAATTGGGTATAAATGGAAGGCTCATTTCCGATACTCCAATATTCCACCCCGTACTTCTTTTCGAGATTGGTATAGCGCACCAGATCAGCCGCCGTTTCCGGCAACCCATCCAACAGACGCACGCTGATCGTCGGCGTCGCCCCGGCTTGTTCGGCAAAGGCCATCAACTGGTCAATCTGAAAAGGTTTCATATCCACCTCGTCCGTCCACGCCCCGCCGGGAAACCGAAACACCGTAAAGCCCCCACTCTCCACCAGCGGCATCACCTCCAGCGCCACCGCGTGCATGGGGCCGTAGTTGGTGCCGAACAAATAGGGGCTGATGGGGCCAAGTGACGTTTCGGGGTCAACGAATAACGCGTTTGGAACCGGAGTCGGTGCGGGGGCTGGGCCGCAGGCGGCCAGTATCAGTGTAAAAAGGGTGATTAAAAATAGACGTTTCATGGTTTTTCCTCGCGATGAAATGATTTGCGGTCAAGCACAAGCCATTTCGAGTTTCTGAATTTTAAAATTTGGTTTCACTCCTGAAACCTTCAACCCTAAGCATCCCAACTGTTGAGCCTAAAATATTAGTCTATCAGTCAAAATATCTCATCGCGTAAATCTCATGATCTGGATAGCTGGTGCCATCCACCCAGATTATGTATGGGATACCATTTAGATCAATAGCCAGTGAAGGAAATTGTGCCTGTACCAGGCTATTGCTAATTCCACCACCGCTAGCTGACCCCGTGCCGACCTCGGCCCAATTGCTCCCATTCCACATACGCACATAAATTTCCCATTCACCGGGTGCGATAGAACTATCAGCCCAGGCGATATAAGGTATTCCATTTGGAGAAACTGCAATAGTGGGATGACCAGAATACCCAGAATTGTTGCTGATTCCCCCTCCGCTTGCCGAGCCTGGCCCAATTTCTGTCCAACTACTGCCATCCCAAAACCGTACGTAGACCTCCCAGTTGGAGTCTATAAAGGATTGCCAGGCCACGTAGGGTGTGCCATCCGGTGCAATCGCGATAGACGCAAGCACACTCAGCCCATTATTGTTGCTGATCCCTCCACTACTGCCTGAACCACCTACTTCTATCCAACTGCTCCCATTCCACATCCTCAGGTAAATATTGCTATCTTCCTGCCACGTTACGTACGGCGTTCCGTCAAGAGCAACCGCGACAGATGCCCTGGTCGCATATCCACCGTTCGAGATTCCTCCACCACTGGCTGAACCCGTCCCCACTTCCCCCCAACTAATGCCATTCCACGCCAGTACATAAATGTGATTATTGCCGTAAGCAGTGTCCGTGCTATCGTCCCAAGCCACATACGCGGTACCGTCCGGAGCAATCGCGATGGTTGGATTATTTGATAATCCAGTATTGTTACTGATACCGCCTCCGCTCGCCGAACCTGGCCCAACTTCTGCCCAACTGCTGCCATTCCATGCCCGCACATAGATTTCAGTTCCATTGGTGCTATCTACCCAAGTTACATAAGGTGTGCCATCTGGCGCTATCGCAATGTCCGGGACTTGTGACTTGCCAGGAGTGTTGCTGATTCCCCCCACGCTGGCTGAACCCATCCCCACTTCCTCCCAATGACTCCCATTCCATGCTCGCACATAGATTTCGTTGTTTCCATTGCTGGCATCTTCCCAAACCGCATAGGGCATCTCGTTTGGGGCAATAGCAAGTGCGGGAAAACCAGAATACCCGGAATTGTCGCTGATTCCTCCATCGCTTGCCGAACCAGTTCCTACTGGTAACCAGGTCCCACTACGCATGACCAACGGAAGATATATCACAACTTGACCACTTTCTGCCTGTCCAGGCAGGTAATTCGTAAAACTGATACATATCAGCAGTGCGATTAAACTGAACACAACCCTTCCTTTCATCATCTATCTCCTTGGTGTCTATCCGAAAATTCAGCGTGCTTGTCATTGCGAACGCGTTCGCTTTGAAACGCCGTTTTGGGCGAAGCAATCTCCTTCACCACGATGGAGTTTGCATCTTCGTCGCCATACTTTCGTATGGGCAAACCCTCCTCACAAAGACGTAATATTTTTCGGATAGGTTCCTATTACATCCGAAACACCCCGAATCCCCCCTCCTCGCGGGGCGCTTGCGCCACCACCGCAAGTGCCAACCCCAGCACATCCCGTGTCTCCGCCGGATCGAGAATGCCGTCGTCCCACAGACGGGCGGTGGAATAGTAGGGATTGCCTTCCAGCTCGTATTTTTCGAGGGTGGGGCGCATAAATTCTTCGGCTTCTTGGGGCGTCATGCGTGGTTTGCCTTCCCGTTCTAGTTGATCCTGTTTGACGGTCAGTAACACGCTCGCGGCCTGTTCCCCGCCCATGACGCTGATCCGGGCATTCGGCCACATCCACAGGAAACGGGGGTTGTACGCCCGCCCGCACATCCCGTAATTCCCCGCCCCGAACGAGCCGCCGATGATGACGGTCAGCTTGGGCACACTCGCATTCGCCACAGCGTGCACCATCTTCGCCCCATCTTTCGCAATCCCCCCGGCCTCGTACTGCCGCCCGACCATAAACCCGGTGATGTTTTGCAAAAACAAGAGCGGAATCCCGCGCTGTTCGCACAATTCGATAAAATGCGCCCCTTTCATGGCACTCTCGCTGAACAAAATCCCGTTGTTTGCCAGAATTCCGACCGGGTAGCCGTGAATGGCCGCGAACCCGCACACGAGCGTCGTCCCGTACCGCGCCTTAAACTCCCGAAACCGGCTCCCGTCCACCAACCGGGCGATGATCTCCCGCACGTCGTAGGCCTCGCGGAAGGTGCGGGGGAGGACGGCGTAGATGTCTTCGGATGGGTAGAGGGGCGGTTCGGGCATTCCGGTAGCACCTTGAGCGGAGCTTCGGAGCGTAGTCGAAGGGTGCGGGTCATCCCCCAACGTTTCGACGATGCCGCGCACGAGTTCGAGGGCGTGATCGTCGTCTTCGGCGAAGTGATCGGCGACCCCGGAGAGACGGGTGTGGACATCCGCCCCGCCCAGGTCTTCGGCGCTGACATCTTCGCCCGTCGCCGCTTTGACCAATGGGGGGCCAGCGAGAAAGATCGTGCCCGTGCCTTTGACGATGATCGCCTCGTCACTCATCGCGGGGACATATGCCCCGCCCGCGGTGCAACTGCCCATCACCGCGGCGATTTGGGGGATTTTTTTGGCACTCATCCGGGCCTGGTTGTAAAATATCCGCCCGAAGTCGTCTTTGTCGGGGAACACTTCATCCTGTAAGGGCAGGAACGCGCCGCCGCTGTCCACCAGATAGACGCACGGAAGGGCATTCTGTTCGGCCACCTCCTGCGCGCGGAGGTGTTTTTTGACGGTGAGGGGATAGTATGATCCGCCTTTGACGGTGGCGTCGTTCGCTACGATCATCACCTCGCGACCCGCGACCCGCCCGATGCCGGTGACCACGCCCGCGCTGTGTGCCTTTTCGTCGTACATCCCCCACGCGGCGAGGACGGAGAGTTCCAAAAACGGCGCGCCCGGATCGAGCAGGCGGTCAATCCGATCCCGGACGAAGAGCTTGCCGCGGGATTCGTGTTGTTCCCGGTACTTTTGCCCGCCCCCCGCGCGGACGGTGGTTAAACGCTGGCGCAGTTCCTCCGCGAGGGCGCGGTTGTGGTCGGCGTTGAGGCGAAAGTGGTAATCTTTGAGGTCGAGGGTGGAGGTGAGGGTTTCCATGCGAGAATTATACTTGTGGATAGAGAAAGGAAGTAAAATAAACAGGTCATCGCAAATTTCCTTTCAGCATTCCCAGGAGGAAAAATGAAGAAACCTTTTTGGTTTTTGGTTAGCGTTCTGTTGTTTTCTAATTATGTGGTCGCCTCTGCAATGCAGCCATGGGGCAGAACAGATTTTGACTGTACTACTATCGTGGATATTTCTGAAGCGGAGTGTGAGGGTTTGGTAGTGTTGTATAGCAGTACGAATGGGCCAAATTGGACGAATCACGAGGGGTGGTTGGAAACGACGACTGCCTGTAACTGGTATGGGGTGATGTGCATCTTAGGAGTAGTCATAACTCTGTATCTGGTACAAAATCAGTTGAGCGGGGAAATTCCTGCTGAAATCAGTAATTTAGCTAATCTACAAAATCTTGTTTTGTCTGAAAACTACCAGATTACAAGTATTCCCCCTGAAATAAGCAATCTTTTAAACTTACAACATCTTTTTTTAGACGGAAATCCATTGGGAAGCATTCCCGTAGAGATTGGAAATTTGACGAATTTACAAGAGTTATCTCTTGAGGCTACACAATTGACGACTATTCCACCTGAAATCGGCAATCTTATAAATTTACAAATTCTGAGTTTATATGGGAATGATTTGACGGTGCTTCCGTCGGAAATTGGCAAATTAACTAATTTGATGACATTCAACTTATCTTATAATGAATTGTCGAAGCTTCCTCCCGAAATCGGGAATCTTCAAAGTCTGGAATGGCTGAATATAGACCATAATCAATTACAAAGCATTTCACCAGAACTGGGGAATCTGACAAACTTGCAGTTTCTATCAATTTCACATAATCCTGCCAGCGGAAGTATTCCATCTGAGTTAGGTAATTTATTAAATCTTCAAACTCTATTTCTTACTAATAATCAATTGACTGGTAATATCCCGCCGGAATTGGGGAATTTGCATAACCTGGTTACATTATTTTTATTTCAGAACCAATTAAGTGGCACAATTCCGCCTGAGCTTGGAAATTTATCCAGCATCTATTTTTTAAGTTTAAGCAATAATCAATTAAGCGGTCCAATCCCTCCAGAGATAGGCAATTTATCGAATGTAAAACTAATATCTTTGGCTCAAAACCAACTTGTTAATGAGCTACCACTTGAATTGACCAATTTGGTCAATTTAGAATCTCTCAGTGTCTCTAGTAATCAACTTACGAGCTACCTTCCAACTGAAATAGGAAGTATGCCCAATTTAGTTTGGCTTAGTGTGAGCAATAATTTGTTTGAAGGGGAAATCCCGGAAAGTTTCTTGAATTTAAAGTTAGAGACATTTTCTTTCAACAACACTCATTTATGTGAACCCCGAACAGTAGAATTTCAAACCTGGTTGTCAGGTATTGAATATTTACAAAGAACGGGTGTGTTTTGTGGATTTACATTTCTCCCATTGATCACCTTCTCACCATAATTTTCTATTCATCAAACATCAAAAATTTTTGTGGTTTTCATGCCCTGCCCTTCGCAGGGCTATTTTTTTCTTCACCCGGATTCATCCCTCGTGATAAGATTGCCCGTATGGACTGTTCTCCAATTACCCCCACGCTTTACCTTGGCACCACGCCGGAGCCGGAAGATTACAAACGCTTGCGCGCGTTGGGCATTACCTACGTGATCAACATGCGGTTTGAACAACGCCCGCACGCCGACCCACACCCTGAACCGATCTACACCCTTCATTTTCGGACGTTTGATCACCCCTTCTTTCCCATTCCGATGCATGTGTTGGAAAAAGGGGTACGCGCGGCGCTCGCGGAGATTGCACGAGGGGGGAAAGTGTTTGTGCATTGTTATGGGGGACGACATCGTTCGGTGGCGATGGCGGCGAGTATCCTGATCGGGCAGGGAGTTGCACCTGAGGCGGCTATGCAACTGCTCAAAAAGCAACACGCCAAAGCCGATCCCTATATCTGGTACATTAAAAGCCGGATTTTGAAATTCGGTCGCCGATGGGCACATGTCGGGAAATAGCCAATGTTTTGTAACTGATCAGGCTATTCAAGAGGTTTGCCAAAAAGGATGGAAAGGGAGATGTACATCTCCCTTTCCATCCTTTTTTCGGCGTCTCTTACTCTAGGGTGAGTAGTTGCATTGTTTTTTTGAATGGTACAATTGCCCGGATTAAGGAACCTATGCGCCACCAACCTCTCGATCACAGCCTGAAAACTTCCACCGGCACCATCTGGGCCGCCCGGTTGTTTTCGAACATCGCCAGCCCACCCGCGTTGTTCTCAGGGTTCGCATTCCTGATGGCCTGGACCGATCGTCGAAGCATGACCAGCTTAATGTGGGCGGCGTTGTACGGGTTTCTCGCGTCGCTGTTGCCGGTGCTGTATCTGGTCTATCTCTACAAAAAGGGGCGCGTGCGGGATATTCACGTCAGCAGTACCGAAGAACGTCGCATCCCGTATCTCGTCGGGTTGGCCGGGGCCGTGATCGCTTTTGGGATGGTGCGCGTGTGGGGCAATAGCCCGCTGTTGTCCAATCTCATTCTCTCGCATCTCGCGTTGATGGTGATTTTGACCGCCGCCAACGCGGCCTGGCTGATCAGCGCCCACGTCGCCGCGGTGACCGCCCTCACGATCCTGACCGGGATGGCGTTTGGGGCCGTGTTCAGCCTGATCTTGCTCCCCTTGATTCCCCTCACTTTTTACATCCGCCGCTATCTCAAGCGACATACCTCTGCCGAACTCTACAGTGGTCTGCTCGTCGGCGCGGGAATTGTGCTTTTACTGGCCGCGACAGGCGCGTATGCTTAAACTCGGCCTCAAGTAGAAAGTACCCCAAAAAGGATTGTTTTTATATGCCCAAAAATCCCAACATCATCTTCATCGTCCTGGATACCCACCGGGCGGACCGGCTCGGTTGTTATGGGTACTCCCGCGGCACCTCGCCCCATCTGGATGCCTTCGCCGCGCACGCCACCGTTTTTGAAAACGCCATCTCCCCCGGACAATGGACGATTCCCGCCCATGCGTCCATGTTCACCGGGGAATTCCCCACCACGCACGGGACGTTCCAATCCAGCCACGCCCTCGATGCCCGTTTCCGCACCCTGGCCGAACGCCTGAAAACGCTCGGATACCAGACCGTCGGCTTTTGCAACAACCCGCTCGTGGGGGTGCTGAACAACAATCTGAAACGCGGTTTCGATCTATTTTATAACTACGGCGGGGCGATTCCCACTGTGCCCGAAAAGAAAAAACGAGGGCTGGCAAAAATCCTCGATCAAATCTGGAGCCGGTACACCCAACTGCTCCGCAAAATTTCCTACCCCGTCCAAAACCTCATCGCCCAAAACGACACCGTCTTCAACTTTATCCTGAACCCGCTCCTGGTTCCGCTGTGGTCGAAACACGCCCACTTCAAAGGCGACGCACCGACCTCGATCCGTGATCTGGTTGAATTTCTTGAAGAACGCAAAGGCGAGGAACCGCCGGGTGTCCCTCAGCCGCTGTTTCTGTTCCTGAACGTGATGGAAACGCACCTGCCCTACGATCTGCCGGAAAAATTCATCGCCAAATTTGCCCCGATCATGAAACAAAACCCGCAGGCCCGCGCCTTCATGAACCGGTACAACACCCAGGCGCTTCACTGGCTCCTCCCGATGAAAAAACCCTTCACCCCGATGGAGTACGAAACCCTCAGCAGTATGTACGACGCCGAAGTCGCCTATCAGGATGAAGCCCTCGGACAACTCCTGACCCAGCTAGACACCCCCTACCACCGCGAAAACACGCTCGTGATCATCGTCGGGGATCACGGGGAAATGCTGGGGGAACACCAGATCATGGGACATGGTTTGGGCGTGTACCAGGAACTGATCCACGTCCCCCTCATTCTCCGGTATCCCGGCCAGCGCGCGGGAAGCCGCGTGACCGCGCCGGTGTCCATCACCCATCTTTTCCACACGGTGATGGATGCTGTGCATGTGGAGGCGGTTGAGACCGCGTATGCGCCGGAGATGGATGTACGCAGTTGCAGTTTGCTTCCGCTCGCCAAACAAACCGGAACGGCCCCGGCCAATGTCATCTCCGAGGCCTTCCCGCCGGAGCATGTGATCAACATCATGAAAAAGCGCACCCCTGAACTGCTCAAAGATTTTCCCAGCGAGGCCAATCATTGGGCTGTGTACCGGCAAGGGTTCAAATTGATCGAGATCGAAAATCGTTGGGGGGAACTGTACCATCTTCCCTCTGATCCCAAAGAAGATCATCCGCTGGAGAATCCCGAGCAAACGGGTGCGATGCGATACGAACTGGGTAGCTTTCTCGAACGTGCGGCCGCCCGCCAACCTGATCATCTTTCGGAAGGCATTAGTCTGGACGATGAACAATTGCGCCAACGCCTGCGGGGGTTGGGGTATATGGAATGATTCGGCGATTCAAAGATTCAGCGATTGAGCGATTCGGCGATTCGATAAACGAGCAAATTAACTTTTTGGAGCATTCATGATCGATCCTATTATTTTTTCGTTTGATATTGGCACCGTCACCTTTGCCTTGCACTGGTATGGGGTGATTTTGATGCTGGCGGTCGTTTTTGGGGCGTGGCTGGCGGATAAGGAATTCCGGCGACGGGGCGGGGAAGAGGAATTCGTCTGGAATACGCTCGTGTGGGTGCTCCCCGTGGGGGTCGTGGGGGCGCGGTTGTGGTACGTGCTCAACGCCATGGTCGGAGGCAGTACCTATTTCACGCAAAATCCGGGCAAAATTTTTGCGATCAACGAGGGGGGCTTGCACATTTTTGGGGCGATCCTCTTCGGCGGGTTGGTGGCGTATTGGTATGCCAAACGCAACAAGGTGGATTTTTTGCTGATTTTGGATGCGATGGCCCCTTCGCTCCTGCTCGCACAGGCGTTGGCCCGTCCGGCGAATTACATCAACCAGGAATTGTACGGCCCGCCGACGACCCTGCCCTGGGGCATTTCGATTTTAGAAGAAAACCGGATCGCCCCGTGGAATGACATGACCGCGTTCCCCGACACTACCCGTTTCCACCCGACGTTTGCCTACGAGATGGTGTGGAATATCATCACCGGCGGAATCCTGCTGTGGCTGGCGCGGAAATACCCGGAGAAGTTCAAACCCGGCGCGGTGTTCGCGGCGTGGATGGTGTGTGCGGGCCTGGGGCGGTTTATCGTCGAGGCCTTCCGCCCCGATCAGCCGCTGATTCCGGGTTTGCTGTTGAGTTATTCTCGCTTGATTTCCGGGCTGATGGCGGTGGTCGGATTGGTCTGGTTATTGGTGCGGTACGAGAAGCTTAAGTTGAAGTTTTGGCCTGCCGGGCCGGAAGCGTATTGGTTTGCTCAAAAACGCAAGCCTCGCATCCCTCGCCCCAAAGCTCGGAGCCGCTAGAAGCGCTCCTTTTAATATGCAAAAAAAGAAGGCGTTTGCCGGTGTACACCGGCGAACGCCTTCTTTTTTGGGGCTAATCTATGCCCTGAGGAATTACGCCCCCTTTTTTATAAGAGAGGGCCAAGCGTAAAATAAAAGGTTGCCCCTTGATCCACCTTCGCTTCGGCCCAGATGCGTCCGCCGTGGCGGTGGATAATGCGTTGGACGGTTGCCAGGCCAATGCCTAAGCCGGGGAATTCAAAGTCTCCGTGTAAACGTTGAAAAACGCCAAAGAGCTTCCCCGCATATTCCATATCAAACCCAGCCCCGTTATCGCGCACATAATAAACAAATTCCGGCCCTTGCGGATGGCCTCCGACCTCAATCCGGGCGAGGTCGCGTTTGCCCGTGTATTTGACGGCGTTCCCTATCAGATTTGCAAAAACCTGATGAATCAAAACCGGATCCCCCGTTGCCAAGGGCATATCTCCAGGGACCCACGTAATTTGGCGGCTGGTGGTTTCCGGCGTGAGCGCCTCGATGACCGAACGAACCAGCGCGTTGAGGTCGATCTCCTCCATTTTGAGTGGTTTTCGCCCAATACGGGAGATGTCTAACAGCCCGTCGATCAACTGTGCCATCTTGTTGCCAGACTGGGTGATTTTTTCAAGCAGGATGTGTGAGGTAGGATCAAGCGATTCGCCCAAACTTTCTTGGAGAAGTCCGGCATAGCCATTGATGGCGCGTAACGGGGCACGTAAATCGTGCGAGACCGAATACGAAAAGGATTCGAGTTCGCGGTTCGCAAATTCCAATCTGGCGACCAGGGCTTCCAATTGGCGCTGGGATTGGAGCAATTTTTCCTCTACTTTACGGCGTTGTTCAAGGAGAAGAACGCCTTGTAGGGCGCCGCTCAACAAGGCGCGCAGGGCATTGCACACAGCGACATAGGCCGGTTCCACTTCCAATAAGATAAACCCCAGGCGATCTTCTTTGGAATATAACGCTTCGATCACCAGGCCGGGGCTGGCAAGGGCCTCACGCATCACGGGCGGGAGTAACTGGCGAGACGAAAAGGTGATCCCCTCCGGGGGCAGGGGGAGCCGTTGCCCATGTTTCCATCCAAAAATTAACCTGGACAACTCAGCCGGGTGTTGGGGGTCTTCAAACAATGAGAGGTAACACGCACGCACATTCAGACGTGGAAGTTCTGCGCCCAAAACTTCGAGGACACCTTCTAGATCAAACGTGGTCATTAGTGATTCGCTGATTTCGCGCAGGGCCACATCGCGCTTTTCAATCTCGATCTGGCGGGCGTTTTCCAACAGTTCCGCCAATACCCCCAGGCGGAAGTGAGCCTCTTGTTCGACCTCTATCGTGACCTGTTGGAGAGGGGGCGGTAAACATGCGCGGATTTCCACAAAGAATACCGCCAGGGCACGTTGCCACACGGCAAGCTCGATGCCCAGGCTGAAACCATCGCGTTGCGCGTTCTCCATCGCCTGGAAAAAGCTCCGGGACGCGCCGCCCTGTAAATCCGCCACAATCGCTTTGAGCCAGGAATCGATCCATTGGGCGACACGTGCAGGGGGCAGATGGCTCATCTTTTCAAAGGCGGCTTGTTGTATGCGGTCCCAACGACTGTGTACCACTTCCGGCCAGGGGATTGTGTAAATGGCTGGGGGGGAGGTTTCTGTTTGCTCAAATCCTGTACATCCGCATGATCGGCGGACAATCAAGGGGGTTGGGGAGGTGTTTTTTTCCGGGGTGGGGCGGCCCGCGAGTTGGTCGAGCAAAAGCTGGGCGGCGAGCACGCCTTGATCATAAATATTCTGCCGAACCGTGGTGAGCGGCGAGGCATCGAAACGCCCCTCAATCGTGTCATCAAATCCGGTGAAAGCCACGTCTTCCGGGATTGATTTCCCTGCTTCGCGGAAGACATTCATCGCGCCCAGGGCCATTGTGTCGTTGGCGGACACGATGACCTGGTAATCCTTTGCGGTGCGGAACAATTCCTTCATGGCGACTGCCCCGGAGTTGATACTGTAATCCCCCTCCACGATGAGGTTTTCGTCCACGGTCAGGCGATGCTTTTCGAGCGTTTCGCAAAATGCCTGGAAACGTTCGTCAGCTTCCTGATGTCCACGAGGGCCGCGAATGAACGCAAATTTCTGATATTGGTGGACCTGGATCAAATGGGTCACAAGATCGCGAATTCCTTGCTGGCTATCCACCATGACGTTGGGAATCCCCGGCATGGCGAGCGCAATGCTCACGCGGGGGATGTTGGCGTAACGCTGGAAGAAGGCCAGCGTCTCCTCGATGGGGAGCGGGTGTGCCAGGGTTCCTGAAATGATCAAGCCATCGACATTTTGCGCGTTTACCAGATCAAAGAGGACATTTCGTTGGAATTCAAAACTACGGTATGAGCGTAATGCCCCGCTGGTAAAACAGATCACATGCGCGCCCACCTTGCGGGCAACATCACATACCCCGCGATACAGTAAAATCTCATATAACGTTTGTGTTGAACTGACAAATAAACCGAGGGTAAACGATTTCGACATTGTGCCTCATCTTTGGGATAAAAAGTCTCTTTCCCGCCTGCTATCCTGGCGATTTTCCCAGCGTAAAATAAAAAGTTGCGCCCTTATCCACCTCGGCCTCGGCCCAGATACGTCCGCCGTGCCGTTGCACGATCCGGTGAACAATCGCCAGCCCGACCCCAGTCCCTTCAAATTCATCCGCTCGGTGCAGGCGTTGGAAGACGCCAAACAATTTTCCGGCATAGGTCATGTTGAACCCGACCCCATTATCGCGCACGAAGTATACGGCCTCGGTCTCCATACGTTTCCATCCGACATCAATGTGGACCCGATCCCGGTGGCGCGCGTATTTGACGGCATTACTCAATAAATTGGCGAACACTTGCCGAAGCAAGCTCGGGTCTGCCTCGCAGGGGGGGAAATCCTTGGCGATGACAAAATCGATCTTTTGAAGGTCTGTCTCAGGAAAGTCTTGCAGAACGCTCTCAATCAGCATGATCGGCTGAACGGTTTGTTTGTGAAGTTCCTGGCGTCCGAAACGGGAAAAGGCCAACAGATCATTGATGAGTTGGTTCATCCGTTGGGTGCTTTCCCGAATGCGGCTGATGAGGCGCCGGGTTCCTTCGTCCGCCTGAGCGCCAATTTCGTGCTGTAACATGTAGGAAAAGCCATCAATCCCACGGAGGGGGGCGCGCAAGTCGTGTGAAATCGAATAGGAGAAGGCTTCCAGTTCGTTGTTGGCGGATTCGAGTTGCGCGGTACGTTCTTGAACGCGAAATTCCAGGTCGGCATTGAGTTGACGTACTTCGGCCTCGGCCCGTTTTCGTTCGGTTAATTCTTGTTGAAGTTGTTCCAATAAGCGGGATTTTTCGACCGTGATCGCCACTTGGGTGGCGAGGGTTTCCAGCATCCGAATTTGAGCGTCTGTATAGGCATGGGGTTTGCACGCCTGGATCGACAAAACCCCAATCATACGATCATCCATGATGAGCGGGATGCCGAGATAGGTATGGATTTGCAAATTGACAATGACGACGATCTCGTATTGTTTTCGGATTTCCGGGTCGGTAATATCTGGGAGGGAGAGGGTTTTGCGTGTGGAGATCACCACCCCTGTCAGGCCGGGGTTTTCACTCAATTTGCGGGCAGGGAGGCGTAAATCATCTTCAAAAGTCAGATATAACGGATAGGAGATCATATCCGTTTGTTCGTCATAAATCACGACGTAAAATGTATCGACAATGATCAGTTGTTGAAGTTCTTTGATCAACGCCCGCAAGGCGTGGTAGAGGTCCTGCCCATTGGTGAGGGCAATGCCCATACGGTATAGGAGGGCCATTTCCTCAGCCCGTTGTTTGAGTTGGGTTTCTGTGCGGGTGCGTTCTTCCAGTTCCAAACGGGCCAGTTGAAGACTTTGGGTGAGGCGTCCGAGGACGGCCAATTGCAGGCACACCGTGACCACGATCACGAGGGCGACGACGATATAATCTCCGAAGGTGTTGAACGGGCTAAAGGGATTGACGATGAGACCGAAGGCTTCAGCAAGGCCAAGCGCCACAACAATGAGGAGACTGGCGAGGCCAAAGATAATCGTTCCCCAGCGTCCATTGAGCAAACTCGCGGCGATGATGATGGTGGGAAGGCTAACGACGGCTGTATCGCGCAGGCCATAGTTGTTGAACATCAGATAAGTAAACAGGCATAAGCCTGCGAGAGGCGCAAAGATGCCTGCAAACCGTAATTGACCTCGGAAGGCCAGCCACAAGGCTATCCCTAAAAACACATTGAGCCATAACATGGTCGGGCGGCTGACACCTGCAAGGGCTAACCCAAGCGTGGCGACCATCGAGACGATTAAAACAATCATAGTGATGCGTTGGTCATTGTTCGAGGAGGAAAGCAGGGAGGATGATTTCACGGTGTTTTTCCCAGAGTAAAGTAAAAGGTGGCCCCTTGATTGGCTTTGGCCTCGGCCCAAATCCGCCCGCCATGCCGGTGAATGATCCGTTGGACGACCGCCAGGCCCATGCCGGTGCCTTCATAGGCCTCCTCGAGATTCAACCGCTGAAAAACGCCGAAGAGTTTGCCTGCGTATTGCGGGTCAAAGCCGACGCCATTGTCCCGCACGAAGAAGACGATTTCGCCTTTGTGTTTCTCGGCTCCGATCTCAATTTTGGCGGGGGGGGTATGGCGAGTGAATTTGAAGGCGTTCGAGAGCAGATGGCGCCAGACGTGTTCGAGCATTTCCGGGTCGGCGACGGCGTCGGGCAGGTTGCGGAGGGTGATCTCGATCTGCCGCCCCGCGCGGTCGGGTTGAAATTCTTCTAATACGCGATGCACCAGGGTCAGCAGGTCCACGGGTTGTTTGTACAGCGTTTGCCGTCCGAGATGGGTAAAGGCCAGGAGTTCGTCAATCATTTGCCCCATGCGTTGTGCGCCAAACGTCACGCGATGCAAATAATGCTGGCCTTCTTCGTCTAATTGTTTGGCATGTTCTTCCTGCAAGAGGCGGGAGAAGCCAATCATCGCCCGGGCCGGGGCACGCAAATCATGGGCGATGGTGTAGGTGAAATCCTGTAATTCTCGGTTGGCGGCTTCCAACTCGGCGGTACGCTGGACGACGCGTTGTTCCAGGTAGGCATTCCAGCGGGCGTTTTCGATGGCGAGGCCTGTGTATCCGGCGAATAATTTTAGGGCTTCTAGTTTTTCTTCGGTGAGCGGGGACCGGGTGAGGGCGTTGTCTACCGCGATCAGGGCGACGGGTTTATCGCCTGCCCACGCGGCCAGGGTGGCATGTTGTTTGATGGGGCGCGTTTTTCCGTCGGAGGTTGTGGGTTGGGGGGGCAGAATTTCATCAATAATGGTTAACCCTTTCGGCGTTTTCATGACCGCATTCCAGGATTCATGTTCGGTGACCGCGCGGAGATACCAACTACTGTCATCCATTTCAACCACGGGATTGGGCGTGAGCGCATCTGTCAATTGGTTCGTTGTGGGATCATAGAGGAGTAAGCCTACCCGATCAAACCCAAGTTCATGTTTGATGCTATGGTGAATCTGGCTCAAACAGCTTTGCAGGTCCGTATGCTGAGTGATGGCTTGTCCCAGCCTGATCACTTTTTCGAGCATTTCGCGCCGGACATGGGCACGGGTTTCGGCCTGTTTCTGTTCGGTAATATCTTGCACCGCGCCATAAATGCCGGTCAAGGTATTGTGCTGGGTGTCCCAAAGAGGGTGGGCATAGACCCGAACCCAGCGAATGTCCCCGTTTTTACGCAGAATACGGATTTCTGAGACCACGCGCCGGTTGGCATAGAGTTCGGCCAGGGCCATGTTGTCACGTTCCAGATCGTCGGGGTGCAAAAGGGCGGGCCAACCCCCGTGCATTTGAAATTCTTCCACCGTATAACCTGTGATCAATTCAAACGCCCCGGCCACCCAATCGGTCGTCCGATGTCCATCCGGGTTGACATGGTTGGAAAAAACATAATCCGAACTGATGGCCGAGACCAAACGATATCGTTCTTCACTCTCCCGCAGGGCAGTTTCGGCCTGTTTGCGTTGGTCAATATTGCGTCCCACCCCCAAGAGACCTTTGAGTTGGCCCTGTTCGTCCCGCAAAAAGCTGACTTTTACCTCACTCCAATACGTGCCCCCGTCTTTATGAAGATATTCCAGTTCCAGGATGCGAAAATAGTTTGGGGTGGGATGTAGATGGGCGTTGGGCATTTCTTCGGCCAAGACTTGCATCGCGTATTCGTAAGACGCGGGGGTGAGGGTCTCTGCCAGGGGTTGTGCCATGATTTCCTGGACGGTGTACCCCCGCGCACGTTCGGCGGAGGGGCTGAGGTAGGTCAAACGCAGGTTCAGGTCCATCGTCCAGATCACGTCGCTGGCATTTTCGGCCATCAGACGGTAGTGCGTTTCGCTTTCGACCAGTTGTGCGGTCCGTTCCTCGATGCGCTGTTCAAGATCGGCATTGAGGCGGCGTAATTCATCTTCGGCGCAGGCCTGGCGTTGTAAGGCGCGATCAATATGTCGTAAGACAATATCGAGCAGGATGGCGGCAATAAAAAAGTAGAGGGAAACATTGGCCCACACCGCCAGTTCGGGCATCGGTTGCTCTTGATTTGCCAGCCAGCCCATCTGGTTGGCGCCGATCAGCCCTAGCCCAAACAGGGTCGCGGCAAACGCGACGATGTACCCCGCCCGCCGATTTAGAAAAACCGCGGCGAGAAGGACGATAATCGTAAACGCTGAATACCCCGCGCCGCGAATGCCCACCCCGATCCAGGCACCATAAACCGTTAACCCTGTGTACCCCAACACCATGCCATAGGCCGTCAAACGATAATAACCACGCGCCAATAAAAAATATAAACCCAGCGAAACGGCCAAAGAGACCCAGGAAGCTTTTTGTAGCCTTTCCCAGCCAGAGGCGGGGATCAGGAAAACCACAATCACCGTTGCGAGGCTCAAGGCCAGGCTGAAGTAGACACTGGCTTGTAGGGTTTTCGCCATGTCCACAAGCTGAAATTCTTTTTCAGGGCTGTTGATACGTGAGGGTGTTTTTTGCATGTTTGAGTCTATTTCGTCAAAGTAAAAAAGAATGTCGCGCCCTGATCGGGGGCGGCTGAGGCCCAAATACGCCCCCCATGACGTTCGATGATACGTCCAACAATCGCCAACCCCATCCCCGTTCCTACATACTCATCTTCAATATGTAAGCGTTGAAAAACGCCAAAGAGTTTATCGAAATATTTCATGTCAAACCCAATTCCGTTGTCCCGAATAAAATAATAAGGGAGTCCTTCATGAAGGCCCGCACCTATTTCTATTTTGATCGTGGGGCGCGTTTGCGAATATTTTATTGCGTTCGCCAGCAATAGTTGCCAAACCTGTTCGAGGAGGCGGGCGTCGCCTTCGCAGGGGGGCAGGGGGGTCATTGTTAATTCGAGGGGTTTGCCATGTGTCTCTTCTGATAATTTTGCCAGCACTCGGTTGACAATGATGGACATTTCGACAGCTTGTTTGTAGAGAGGGGTGCGGCCCAAACGGGTGTAATCCAGTAATTCGTCGATCATCTGCCCCATGCGTTTGGCCCCGGATTGCACCCGATTCAGGTAGTTTTTGCTGATCGGGTTCAGGTTCACCTGTTCGGTCAGGCTTTCTTCCAACAAGCCGGAGAAGCCGATCATCGCACGGGCGGGGGCACGCAGATCGTGGGCGATGGTGTAGGTGAAAGATTGCAATTCCTGGTTGGCGGCTTGAAGTTCCGCGGTGCGTTCGGCGACCCGTTCCCCCAATTGGGCGTTCCACCGGGCATTTTCAATTGCCAGGCCCGCGTACCCGGCAAACAATTGCAGGGCTTCTAAAATTTCGGGGGTGACGGGACGTTGGGTGATGACGTTGTCGGCGGCGATCAGGGCGACCGGTTTTTCCCCCGCCCACGCCGCGAGCGAGACATGTTCGCGGACATCAAACATTTCATTGCCATACGACGGTTGGTTGAGACTGGTATAGTTTTGCAAAAAAGTCACTTTGGTGGGCTGGCTTAAAGCATTGACCCAGGCTTCCGACTCCAGTGCTTTTTGAGAATACCAACTGGTGTCTTCCATCTCGCCTGTCCGGGAGGTTCCGTAGGTTCCTCGAATTTCATTGTTCTGTTCGTTGTACATAAAGAGACCCACCCGATCAAAACCCAAGCCCTTTTGGATACTTTGATGAATCTCGCGCAAACAGAGTTGAAGGTCGGTTTCCTGCGTCACCTTGATCCCCAATTCCAGGACTTTTTCGAGCAGGAATCGACGGTTTTCTTCCCTTATCTCGATGTCTCGCCGGTCTGTGATGTCGCGTTGCAACCCCCAGGAACGTATGAGCACGCCATTTTCAACCACCCCCACAATGTTATTCAAGAGGTATCTGTCTTGTCCCGCCGCATCGACCTCATGGGATTCATTCTCTTCCAAGCGGTAGCCGGAGCGAATAAAGTTCCGCAGGTAGGCTGTGTTGTGCGGGTCCGAAGCGAGCATCAAGTCCCCCAGGTATTTTCCGATGAGATCACGCGCCTGTGAATAGCCATACATATGCGCCATCGATTCATTACACTCCGCAATGTAGGCATTTTGATACATGCGTTGAATTTGTTCATCTTCCGGTAAATGGATGGGGATGGGATTTTCGTGTTCGATCCGCCAGATGCCCTCGGAACTTTGCGCGATGAAATTCCGGTAACGCTCTTCGCTGGCGGCGAGGTGTTGTTCTGCATGTTTCCGTTCGATCATGTTGCCCAAAAGCGAACAATAAATGGAGAGGATTTCCTGTTGGGTTTCGTTAACCGGGTGATGGCTGATTGCGGCATCATTATAGAAAATTCCCAGCGGTTGAATACTACTCCGCACAATCGTGCTGACGACCCACCCCTGACCTACGGTTTGTTGTTGCCCATGCGGGTCCCAATAGATCAGAGTTGTATCTTCATGCAAGATATATCGTTTCCCCAGGGTTAACAGGGCCTCGGCGGTCGAATCGCGAATCGCCGTCACCTTATGCAGTTCATTGACGGTATTTCCGGCCTCATCGGTGCCAAAAGTCCCCCTTTGATTTTTCAGTTGCTCGTCAAATAGGTAGAGGGCACACCGTTCCAGCCCCAGTCTCTCCCGCGCCAATTCCACGGCCCGGCGGTAGAAAGTTTCCAAATCGGGGATCATGATCAACGTGTCCGTGACATCCACCAATTTCCGCAGGCCATCGGTGATCGCTTGCGCCTGGGCTTCTGCACGTTTCTGCTCGGTGATGTCGATCAGGACTCCTTGCACAAACAGCGGAATGCCATCTGCGTCTTCGACCACCACGGCTTCGTCCCGCACCCATACCCACCGACCGTCGAGGGCTTTGATGCGATATTCATCCGTAAAACTCCCTTTATTTTTCAGGTGGAACGCGACGAGGCTCTTGGCGTGTTCCAAATCATCAGGGTGAAGGAGATTCTGCCAACGCAGAGGCCCCCCCACCCACTCCTCTACTGTATATCCCAATAACGCTTCAATTTGTGGGCTAATGTAAAGCGTTTTCGATTCGTCGTCAGGCGTATCGCGATAAATGACAACCGACGTCTTTTCCACCAGGGTGCGGTAGCGTAACTCCGCCTCGCGCAGGGCGGATTCAGCTTGAACACGTTCGGTGATGTCGTGCGAAATCCCCACCATGCCAATCACCTGCCCGGTCACATCCCGCAGAGGGACTTTGGTCGCGGAAAGCCAACGGGGTTTTCCCGCCGGATCGGGGTTGTACTCCACCCGCCCCAAGAGGGGGATGCCACGCGCCATCAACTGCTGTTCTTCTGCGAAAAACCCTTCCGCCAGTTCAACTGCCTGAAAATCAAAATCCGTCTTCCCCACAAGCAAATTGGGATCATCGCATCCCAAAAAATGAGCCTGCGCCAGATTCACGCGGGTAAACTTCGACGTGCGATCTTTGAAGTAAATGGTCTCCGGGATATTGTCCATGAGCGCTTGCAACAGATTGCGTTCGTGGATCAACGACTCTTCAATCTGCTTCCGCGCGGTGATGTCTTGCACCGCTCCATAAATCCCGGCCAGGCGGTTTTCGGCGTCACTCCAGACAGGGTAACAATACGCGCGCACCCAACGCACGTCGTTCGTCTTCGTGATAATTCGGACCTCGGTCGTGATGGACTGATTACGATGTAGCGTGTCCATGTCTTTTGCATCTTGCGCCACGTCATCCGGGTACAAGACTGAGAGCCATCCACCCCCCGCTTTATACTCTTCAAACGTACACCCCATGATGGACTCAAACGCCCCGGCCACCCAATGATGGGAAACCCGCCCATCCACATCCACGACTGAGGAGAAAACGTAATCCGCACTGACATTGGCGATCAATCGATAACGTTCCTCGCTGGCGGCTAATTGTGCTGTCCGTTCGTTGATCCGTTGTTCGAGGGCGGCATTCAGTTCGAGAATTTTTTCCTCTGCCCGTTTGCGTTCTTCCAATTCATGCCGAGCCTGCGCCCACGCTCGGTCAATCTGCCGCAAGGCGATATCTAAGATTACGGCGGCGATGAAAAAATAAGTCACCTGGATCAACCAGCTTGCGACTTCTGCCAACGGGCGATCCGCATTGGGCATCCAACCTGCCTGATGTGCATAGATCAACCCCAGCCCGATCAAACTCCCCAACAGGGCCACGACATACGCGAACCGCCGATGGACAAACAAAGCAGAGATCATCACCACCAGCAAAAACAACCCATACGAGGTCCCTCGTACCCCAATCCCCGTGAACGCGGTGAAGGTTGCAAACGCGCCAAACCCGGCCACCACGCCAAAGGACACCAACCTCACATACCCCCGTCGGAGAAAAAGCCACAGAATGAAAGAGAGCAACAACACCCCAACCGCATCGCGCACGAAACGTTCCCAATTCGGGGTGCGCCGAAGGAGCGCAAAGAGAATAGCAATCACACTCAGGGCACCACTGGCGATGAGACTGGAAGTCAACACCCGCGCGAGGTCAAGATGTAAGATATTCTCCTGTGAGGGGGAAGAAGTGAACCAGTTTTTTATTCGGTGAAGCATAAAAACTCCTTCTCGAAAATCAACCCAACAAAAAATAGAATGCCGCCCCTTGCTCCAATTCGGCGGTTGCCCATCTTTCCGTGCTGGAGGCATCCTTGTAAAACCCACCTCTTATTTCCCTGAAAACTCGCGGCGCGCCTGACAACGCGATCCGAGAGACCCCATACGAACCAATGGTTCTATACATGCCCAAAACGCACGCAGATATGCAAACTTTTGCGATGAGGAGGAAACAACCGGGTTTACCCATAAAACAAAGCCTTGTACCTGGCTGTGATTCCAAAGGATACGAGCCAATTACTTTATATTATCCCATCGAAAATCCGATAATTCAAACCAGTCCATCGGGCAATTGCATGTGAACTTTTGTAATTCCTCACCAAGCGTAGAAAGTTCAGAAAAAAAGGATGGAAGGGGGATGTACATCCCCCTTCCATCCTTTTTTCGAGAAACTTAATTACGCCCTGCCTATCTGTCGTGTCTCAAAGATAATGAGACTGTGAAGGGCAAAAATGGCGTTTATCTCAAAGATAATGAGACTCGATCTCACAAAAGCTGAGACTGGCCTACATTTGTCTCAAAGATATTGAGATTAGCCAAAGTGCGTCTCAAAATTATTGAGACTGGCCTAGCCGCTTTTTCCGAGGATGCGATGAGACCCAAAAATTGTCCTGAATTTTCTACTCTAATCTGGTTATTCTTGTCATCCTGTCAGTAGGTTCGATATACAACAAAGGTAGTCTCATTATCTTCGAGACTCCAGTCTCACTATCTGTGAGATGAGTCTCATTATCTGTGAGATCCTACACTATCTGGGGTGAGCCTATTGACAATCACGACCCCGCGATATACAATGATACAAATATACAATGATACATTTTTGGAGTATTTCATACCACCACAAAGTCGTTACAGCATTCGGAGCTTTAAACATTTGAAAGGAACAGAAAACGTGAAGACCCTTCCCCTATGCACCTATGAAAAACCTTGACCTCAAACTGGACTTCCGTTCGGGTGACCCCATCTACGAGCAATTAGTCGCCCAAATCAAACACATGATCGCCCTCGGCACCCTCCACCCTGGGGATCAACTCCCCACCGTCCGACAGGTCGCCGCCGACTTACGCGTCAACTTCAACACCGTCGCCCGCGCCTACCGTTTACTGGACGAAGCCGGAATCATCTCGACCCAGCACGGGCGGGGAACGTACATTCTCGAACTCCCCTCCCCGGACATGACCGAAAAACTTCGTCACGAAGACCTGGCCCGTTTGACCGATCGTTATATCCGTAGCGCGTTTGAACTGGGTTTTACCCCGGAGGAGGTCCACACCCTGATTGCCGAAAAGATGACCGCGTGGCGTGCGAATGGCACACCTCCCTCCCACGAATAACTCTGTAGGCTTATTTCGCCTGACTTTTTAAAACTTGAAGGAGAACACAATGTCCGCCAATACTGCTTTATTAGCCCGCAATCAAAAATCCCGCGCCGCCGCGCAGGCAAATCCCCGCATCAACGGGGTCGCCGCCGGCGCATTCACCATCATGCTGGTGATCTGCGTCACAGGGACGATCATCATGGATACCCAAAACCTCAGCGATGCCATCGTTGCACCCTACTTCATCATCACCCTGCTGATGTCGATGTACCTGATGTTTGCCATAAAAATCGCCAACCAATGGGAAAAAGCCGTGGTCTTGCGCCTCGGCAAATTCCAGGGACTGAAAGGCCCCGGCCTGTTTTGGATCATCCCTGTGGTGGACAACGTCACCCAATGGATTGACCACCGCGTGATGGTTTCGCCCTTCAGCGCGGAAAAGACCCTGACGAAAGACACGGTCCCTGTGGATGTAGACGCCGTCCTGTTCTGGCTGGTGTGGGATGCCGAAAAGGCCGCCCTCGAAGTCGAAGATTACCGCTCCGCGATCACCTGGGCCGCACAAACTGCCCTCCGCGAGGTGATCGGTGCCCTCGACCTGGCCGATATCCTGATCGGGCGCGCGAAAATGGACAAAGACCTGCAAAAGATTATTGACGAACGCACGACTCCGTGGGGCATCACCGTCCAATCCGTGGAAATCCGCGATGTCATCATCCCGCAAGACCTGGAAGATACGATGTCCCGCCAGGCCCAGGCCGAACGCGAACGCCAGGCCCGTGTCATCCTTGGCGAATCCGAAAAACAAATCGCCGAATCTTTCGCCGAGGCTTCGAAATCGTACATCAACAACCCAACTGCCCTCCACCTGCGGGCCATGAACATGCTTTTTGAAGGTCTGAAGGAAAAAGGTGCCCTCGTCATCGTCCCCAGCAGTGCGGTGGACACGATGAACCTGGGCGGGCTGACCGGCACCATTGCCCTGGCCCAGCAAACGAAAAATGGGAATGAGTAATTAAACGTAACTGCTCAGGCTTAGAGAGCAAACATCCCGAAAAAAAGGGTGAAAGGGGGATGTGCATCCCCCTTTCACCCTTTTTTTTCGGGCTAATGTCTCTACCCAGGCGGAGCAGTTACAATTAAACCATTGGGTAGGGTGTAGTTTCTCGAATTACACCCTACCCCAATGACAAAGGAGTCTCCCCCATGTCCGGCGCACACATCGCGGCGCAGGCCGCCGCAGAAAAACGCAAACGAGAACAAGAAGAGGAAGAGCATATGACCCGCTATAACCCCGAAGAAGTAAATGGTGAATGGGAATTCAAAATCGTCCGCAGTACAACCGGCCAATTCAAAAAACCGGACCTGTTCCAACAAATGGTGGCAGACGAAGCGGTCGCGGGGTGGCAACTGCTCGAAAAACTGGATGATAACCGGGTACGGTTCAAGCGCCCGATCAGCGCCCGCAAACGGGATGAAATGCTCCCCGAAGGCTATGATCCCTACCGCACGCAATACGGCATTTCGGAAGCCACGCTAGGCATCTCCATTGCCGCCATCATCATGCTGGTCATGGGCGTGATCATATTTTTCGCGGTCATGGCCGAAAACGGCGGTTTCTAACCCGACAACTTTTTACGAAAGGTGCCCCACATGAATCCTGCCATTCATGCCGCCATCATGGCCGCCCAAAACGCTGAAAAACATCAAAAACTGCAAGAGGAGGAAGAACGTATGACCCGCTATAGCCCCGAAGATTTGGAAACGGATTGGGAATTCAAAATCATTCGGAGTAGTACGCCGATTTTTCGCAAGCCGGACATGTTACAGCAAATCCGGGCGGAAGAGGCCCTCGCGGGATGGCAACTCCTCGAAAAACTGGACGACACCCACGTGCGCTTCAAACGTCCGGCCAACGCCGCCAAACGGGATGAGATGCTCCCCGAGGGCGTGGATCCCTATCGCACCGAGATTGGTGGGGCAGGGATCAGGCCGGTGCTTGTGTTATCCATCGGGGTGGCCCTCCTCCTCGCTTTGTTGGCTTTTTTGATCTCCACGCGTACCGCCCCCGGTGACCCTGTTCCCTTGACCGCTAATCTGATCAACTCGATGATCGTTTTTTTCCTCATCCTTCTCCCCATGATTCTCGGCATCTTTCTCCTCCTCAAAAATCGCCGATGAGTGGTGAGTGAAAAACCACTTTCAGTAAATCGCAATTTTGTAGTGACGACTTCAGTCGTTAGGGGCGATAAACGATTGAAATCGTCACTTCAGCCCGAATCTGCGATCTACTGACGTTGTGAATCATAAAAAGGGTGGGGTGGTCATCCCCATCCTTAACACCGTAAACCTGCACACACCGGGGCAAGCTCAGGCAGGGGGCGTATAATATGGTTTCATGGACCCTCAATTCATCCTGGCCAAACAAGATTTCCAACGTGCGCGCCAACGTGCCATCCTCCAGGAACTGGCCGCGCAATTGACCGGAAAATCGGTCAATTTGCTGGTGTACGAAGAAGTGCGCCAGCGGTTAAATGCCGTCGAAGGCGCGGCGCGCGAACGTAAAAACATCCCCCTCGCCGCCATCATCGGCAGTGTCGGGCGGTACACCGACTTCAACCGCGAGTTTCTCCCTCTGCGGAATGAAGATCGGGAGCGTTGGGCACGCGTCAAGCTCGTCATGGAAGACCTGCGCGCGCTACCGCCCATTGAGGTCTATCAGGTGGGGGAAGCGTATTTTGTCGTGGATGGCAATCACCGCGTCTCCATTGCCCGCCAGTTGGGAGCCATCGAGATTGAAGCGTATGTGCGCCCCGTCCAAACCCGCGTTTCTCTTCCCGCCAACGCCAGCCAGGAAGACCTGATCCTGCTCTCCGAATTTGCCCAGTTTCTCCACCAAACGCGTCTGGATGAACACCGCCCCCATGCGAACCTGCGTCTGACCGCGGTCGGGCAATATGCCTTTCTGCTCCAACAAATCGAAGTCCAACACTTCCTCATGGAACTCCACCGCGGCGAAGACGTGCCCTATGCCGAGGCCGTTTGCCAATGGTACGACGACCTCTACCAGCCCATCGTGGAAATGATCCGCGCCCGCAACCTGCTCAAAGATTTCCCCAAGCGGACGGAAGGCGATTTTTTCGTCTGGTTGCTCGATCATCAAGCCCGCCTGACCAAAGAAATGGGGTGGCACATCCGCATGGATGCCGCCCTCCGCGACCTGACCGAAAAAATCTACACCCACGCCGAAAGCCTGACCGCGCGGGTACGGAACACGGTCCTCGTCACCCTCCCCCTCGTGCGCCCCACCCCGCCCGCCCCCGGGCAATGGCGCGACGATCATAAACACCGCCCAGGCCGGATGTTCGGCGAAATCCTGGTTCCCCTTCAGGGAGACCCGCCCTGGCCTGCGCTGGATGGCGCGCTGCAAATTGCCGGGCACGAACACGCGCAGGTGTACGGGATCCATTTTGCCTCGCGTAAACTCAGTTCGGAAAACCAGGCAGGGGTTCGAGATCAATTTGAGGCGCTGTGTCAGGATATGGACGTGGATGGGCGTGTGGTGTTCGAAAAAGGAAAGGCGAACGCGATCCTGTCCGAGCGGTCCCGGTGGGTGGACCTGGTTGTCGCCCCGCTGAACCACGATCATTTGACGCGGGATTCCCGGAACCCCACGGGGTCACTGCCCCTTTCATTTCGCCCCCTCCTTCAACATTGCCGCACCCCCTTTTTAGCCCTACCCGGTCCCTTCACCTTTCCCACCCGGGCTTTGCTCGCTTACGATGGCAGTCAAAAGGCCGAAGAAGCCTTGTTTATGGCCGCCTACCTCGCCAGTTTTTGGGGAATGGAAGTTGTCATCTTCTCCGTGCTTCCCACTGAGCCTGGGCAAGCGACCCGCCCAGACCTGGACTACGCCCAAACGTATCTCCGCCGCTACCAGATTGACGCCCCCGTCTGCTACGTCCACGGCGAAACCGCCCCCGAAATTTTGCGCGCCGCACACGAATATGCCTGTGACCTGATCCTGATGGGCGGTTACGGTGAAATTCCGCTTTTCGGTGGTTTCCGCAGGCGCACAGTGGACGCGGTGTTGGCGGGGACACACATTCCGGTGCTGATTTGTCGGTAAAACGAGGGGGATGGCGTCAGCGCCATTGCGCTAAAAACTCCGCGAACTTGACTTTCAAATCATAAAATCGATCCGTCGGCAGGCGATACTGTTCCAAATACGCGTGAGCGGCATTTCGCCCCGAGGCGAGCAATTCCATGTATTTCGGATCATCCTCTGCCGCCCGAATATGGAAATCGGTCACGCTTGTACAACAATCGTTGATATTAATCGTCCGCATCTGGTCCACCAAACTGTTGTCGAAGGCGATATTTTGGGCCATGCCCAGCGTTTCGACAAGGTTTTGCATGTAGGTGAGCAGATTGCTGATCGGTTTGCTGATGGGCGGACAATCCGGGGGGGAGAAAATACGACAGCCCAGGGTCTCCCAGTTGACCCCGTACACATGATGACGATTGCCCGTCGCAAATTTGGGGGCGTCGAACCATTGCATGGGGAAATTCGCCACCAACCCTCCATCCACGTAATAATCTCCCTGCCCGAAATGCTTCCCGTCAAATTGTAGCGCTTCAAAGAACAACGGGAGGGTTGCCGACATCAAGACCGCATCCGCGACGGCGACATCGGGAGTTTCATCTGCACAAAAAAAGACCGCTTTGTGCGTGGAGAGATTGGCCGCGGGGACGTACAAATCGCGGAACCCCAAGGCGCGAAAATCCTGAAAGGTGGCGCGCCCGTTCCCCTGGCAGTATTGGGCGATAGTCTCCATCAGCCAGGTGTACGCGTAGTCGTGCGTGTACCAGCCATAGTTACGATACAGGCGGGTGAGGGTGTCCATCCGTTGCATCAAGCCGGTGATTTGCTCTTCAGGCAAGGGGGCGCGGCGTGCCCAATCCGGGAGTTGGGCGGGTTTGGTGCCGGGGATTTTCGCGTAATCCACCCCGCGCAGGAGGTCAACGGTTTCCCGCGCACTCAGGCGGAAACTCAACAGCAAGGCGAGTGTGGCCCCGGCAGAGGACCCAGCCACCCGTTCGATTTGGGGGAGAATGTTCTGCTCATCTAACACTTCCACCGCCCCGTGATAGGCGAAGGTTTTAATTCCGCCGCCCTGAAAAACGAGATTTTTGAAAGGATATTTGTTTGCCATAGAATTCAGCTCGTGACCGTGAAATAAAACGTCGCCCCCTGATCGATTTCCGCTTCCGCCCAAATCCGTCCGCCGTGCCGGTGTAGGATACGTTGTACGGTCGCCAACCCGACCCCGGTCCCTTCAAATTCATCTTGCCGGTGCAGGCGTTGAAACACGCCAAACAGTTTATCCGCATACTGCATATCGAACCCCACGCCGTTGTCCCGGATAAAATATACCTGATCTTGCTCTCGTTTCTGCCACCCAATCTCGATCTGAGCCGCCGTCCGCGTCCGGGAATATTTGAGCGCGTTGGCAATCAGATTGGTAAACACGACCCGCATCAAAGCTGAATCCGCTTCACACGAAGGCAGATCAGCCAGCGCAAAGTCTATCTGTCGTCCTGAAAAATCAGCTTGCATCTCTTTGAGCACATCCTGCAGGAGGGCGTTGATATCCACCCGCTGTTTTCGAAGCGGTTGCCGCCCGAGGCGGGAAAAGGCCAGCAGGTCTTCGATCAATTGGTTCATGCGGTGAACATTTTCCTGGATCAGACGCAGATACCGCTGTTGAGAACTGCTTAATTCCTGTGCCATTTCTTCCGCGAGCATCATCGAAAACCCATTCACGGCGCGGAGAGGCGCGCGCAAATCGTGGGAAACGGAGTAGGAAAAAGCTTCCAATTCTTTATTGGCCGCTTCCAATTGCGCGGTGCGTTCGATGACGCGTTTTTCCAACTCCGCATTGAGTTCATGAATTTTTTGTTCCGCCTTTTTGATCTCCCTCAGGTCGGTGATCACGGCGATGGCGCCTGAGTATTTCCCATCTTTTGTGCGCGGCACCCCGGTAATCAACACGGGGATTGGGCTTCCGTCTTTGTGCTGGAGACGATTCTCATATGTGGTGATTTTTCCAAGCCGCCGGTTGTCGCGGGCTTGCATGACAAGGGCGAGGTCTTCAGGCACCGTCATGTCTTTGGGGCTTTTTCCTAAAATTTCTTGGGGTTCATAGCCAGTAAGTTGGGCATAACTCGGATTAACAAGAATAAATTGTCCCCTTTCATTGGTGACGCTTAACCCCTGTCCCATCGTGTTGATGATTTGCAGGACAAAATCCCGTTCATCTGCCAATTCCTGTTCCAGCCGTTTGCGCTCGGTAATATCTTGCAGAATGCCAATGGACCCCGTCGAAAGCCCCTCTTCATTTTTGATCTCGACAGCGGCGTCTGCGACCCACCGTACCTGCCCATCGCGAGTCCGAATCCGATAATCGGCCTGCCAGATATTGCTCTCTCCTGTTCGCGCGGGGTGGATCGTCTCGTCCAAGGATAGCCCCACTTGTTCCCCCTGCAGAACAACCTCCTCCACCAACGTCTTCCAAAGTTTTTGATTGAATTCATCGGCAGGGTAGCCGGTCAATTCTTCAATGCCTTCGCCGATAAAAGAAAAATGGACAGTTTCCTGGTTTTCCACATCGTATTGTTGTTGATAGGGGACGGCGTTGGCCGCCTCAATCGCCTGGCGGTAGAGCGACTCCGACCTGCGCAGGCTCATCTCCGCCTGCTTCCGCACGGTGAAGTCCAAGACATGGCACAAATACCGCAATTTCCCATCAGGCCGTTTCAACAAGGTAGCCGACATGACCGCGACGCCCTCCTCCCCGGATTTTCGGAGAAAAGCAATCTCATAATCTCGCAAGAACCCCTGTTGGATGAGTAACTCAACCGCGCGGGCGCGCGCCGCAGGTTCCTGCCAGAGGTAGGCTTCGCTCGTTTTGTTGTCCACCAACTCTTCACGGGTGTACCCCGTCATGTGCAAAAACGCATCATTGACATCCGTGATTATCTCTCCGGTAATGATCATCGGTGTGGGGCTGATCTGAAAAATCTGGCGAAACAGCGCTTCAGATTCATCTAACTCTTGCGAAACGGAGGATGAATAGGCTTCCAATTCTTTGTTGGCGGCTTCGAGTTGGCTTTTCGCCTGCACTAACTGAGCGACGATTTCCTCCAACGTCCGGGTGCGTGCCCCGATCACGTCTTCCAGCCCCCCGCGGACGCCCCGTAACCGTTCAAATGCCCGTTCGAGCGTACTTTCGTAAAGCCAGATCGTCAACGCTAACATCCACCACAACACCACGGCACTGGGGCGAGGGTCCGAGGCTGGGGCTAACATCGTTTGGGTAAAGATCAGGAGCGCTGTATTGAACAAGGCCAGGCCAACTGCCGCCCATCGCCCCACAAAAGCTCCCGCAAAAATCACCGCCAACCCCATCAACATCCAGACGGTTGCCTGCGTCTCGAACGCCATAAAGGCCCCCAACTCGCGCACCAGGAGCAAAAACAGGCCAAAAAAACCAAAATTCACCGAAAGCGTAAAAACCGTCCCTGCCAGGGGGGTGCGGCCAGAGAGATTTAGATAACGAACCCCCAAATAAGTGGGAAACGAAAGCGCACTCAGAAAAACAAACGTTGACCGTTGGTGTGGATAAAATGGAAGAGATACCAACGTAATGATTCCAAACAACAACCACCCGCGATTCAAATACCGCAGAAACAGCCTTCGGCGTTCCTGATCGGTCGTGATTTCTAAACCATCCAACTGTGGAGCATCCATATTTTCACCCTTCTAGGCGTAGTGTATCCATTGGTTCATCGAGTCACCTATCATTCGACTTGGCAAACGAAAAGAAAACCAGGCTCCTATTATCCCATAGAAAAAAAACAAAAAAAGCCCGCAGATTTCTCCGCGGGCTTTCTCTCATTCAAAATTCGCCATCCAGAATACGCAATCCGCATGCCGCGCGCCGCATGCCGCGCGCCGTTCCCTACCCCACCATCTCCCGGATCGCCTTGTGTAGGATGCCGCCGTGCCGAAAAATCTGTACCTCAACGGGCGTATCCAATCGGCAAACCACGTAAAAAGTGATCTTCAAGCCATTGGTTTTCGTCGCAATCACGGACACTTCCTGGCCCGGTTGGAGCGCATCGTTGAGCGGAATCTCATAGGTCTCGGAGCCATCAAGATTGAGGATTTCGGCATTCTGACCGGGTTTGTACACCAACGGGAGCACGCCCATCCCCACCAGATTGGAGCGGTGAATGCGTTCAAACGACTCGGCGATCACAGCCTTCACCCCCAACAGCATCGTGCCCTTCGCCGCCCAGTCCCGGCTCGAACCGGTTCCGTATTCCTTGCCCGCCAACACCACGAGCGGCGTCCCTTCGGCCTGATATTGCATCGAAGCATCATACACAAACGTCTCCACGTAAGATGTACTCATCTCGCCTTTGGGGAATTTGATCGTGTACGACCCTTCTTTGCCGCCGACCAGTTGATTCTTGATGCGGATATTGCCAAACGTCCCGCGCGTCATCACCCGGTCGTTGCCGCGCCGCGCCCCGAACGAGTTGAAATCCCGGGGGGTGACGCCGTTTGCGATCAGGAATTTGCCCGCTGGGAAGTTCGCCGGAATGGCCCCCGCGGGGGAAATGTGATCGGTCGTCACGTTGTCCCCCAACTTGAGCAGAACCCGCGCCCCATGAATGGCGGAGATCGGTTTCACGGTCAGCGTCAAATTATCAAAATAGGGCGGCTCCTGAATGTAAGTGGAGTCATCCACCCAGTTGTACAGTTCTTTGCTATCGCCCGCCGGAATCGCGTTCCACGCGGGGTTGCCATCGAACACGTTGCCATACTTCTCGATGAACATTTCCGGGCGCACCGATTCGGCGATGGCGGCGCGGATTTCTTCCGGCGTGGGCCAGATGTCCCGGAGATACACCGGTTCGCCATCTTTCCCGACCCCGAGGGGTTCCGTATCCAGATTGATGTCCACCGTCCCCGCCAGGGCAAACGCGACCACGAGGGGGGGCGATGCCAAATAGTTCGCCAGCGAATACGGATGCACGCGCCCCTCAAAGTTCCGGTTCCCCGACAGCACCGCCGCCGAAACGAGGTCCGCCCCCTGAACGGCCTGCACCACCTCCGCGGGTAACGGCCCGGAGTTGCCGATACAGGTCGTACACCCGTACCCGACGACGTTAAAACCGAGTTCCGCGAGCGGTTCCACCAGTCCAGCGTGTTGCAAATATTCCGTCACCACCTGCGAACCGGGGGCGAGACTGGTTTTGACATAGGGCTTGACCTTCAACCCCTTTTCCACCGCCTTTTTCGCCACCAACCCCGCGCCGAGCATGACGGACGGGTTGGACGTGTTGGTGCAGGAGGTGATCGCGGCGATGATGACCGCGCCGTGTTTCATCTCGACGCTGGAACCGTTGGTCCCCAACTTGGCGGACTTGTTCAGCGCGTCGCCGGAGAGTTCAAACCCGCGTTGGGCTTTGGGCGTGACGAGCGCATCCTGAAATTTTTCGCGCATCTGGCTGAGGGGGACGCGGATGTGCGGGAGTTTTGGCCCCGCGAGGGACGGGACGACGGTGCTCATATCCAGTTCGAGGACGTCGGTGAAGATCGGGTCGGGGGTGTCGGCGGTGTGGAAAAGGCCTTGGGTTTTGCAATACGCTTCCACAAGGGCGACTTCGGCCTCGGAGCGGCCGGTCAGGCGCATGTAGCGCAGGGTTTCATCGTCTACGGGGAAAAAGCCCATCGTCGCGCCGTATTCCGGGGCCATGTTGGCGAGGGTGGCGCGGTCGGGCAGGGACATCGTGCTCAAGCCGGGGCCAAAAAATTCGACGAACTTTTCCACCACGCCGCGTTTGCGGAGCATTTGGGTGGCGGTCAGCACCAGATCGGTCGCGGTAACGCCTTCGGGCAGTTTGCCGTACAGCTTGAACCCGATCACGTCCGGGGCAAGCATGTCAATGGGGACGCCGACCATCGCGGCTTCAGCTTCAATCCCGCCCACGCCCCACCCGAGCACGCCCAGGCCGTTGATCATGGTGGTGTGCGAATCCGTGCCGACGACGGTGTCGGGGAAGGCAAGAGTCTCATCGCCGACCTGTTTGGTCATCACGCATTTGGAGAGAAATTCCAGGTTGACCTGGTGGACGATGCCGGTGGCGGGGGGCACGACGCGGAAGTTGTCAAAGGCGTTTTTCCCCCAGTGAAGGAACTCGTAGCGTTCGCGGTTGCGCTCAAATTCGAGTTCGGAGTTGCGGTCGAGGGCGTCCGGGCTGGCGAAAAAGTCCACCTGCACGGAGTGGTCAATGACGAGGTCTACGGGCACGAGCGGGTTGACCTTTTTGGGGTCGCCACCCAGTCGGGCCACGGCGTTCCGCATGGCGGCGAGGTCCACCACCGCGGGCACACCGGTGAAGTCTTGCATGACGACGCGAGCGGGTTTGAACGGCACGGACGGGTGATCTTTCGCGGTCGCATCCCACGCGGCGAGGTCGCGGACATGCTGTTCGGTGATGGCGAGGCCGTCGAGTTGGCGGAGGGCTTGTTCGAGCAGGACGCGGATGGAGAAGGGCAAGCGATTAAGTTGGGTCAGCCCAGCCTTTTCGAGGGCGTCGAGGCGGTAGAGGGTGTAGGTTCCGTATGGGGTGGTGAGGGTGGATTTTGCGTGAAAGGGATCGAGGAACATGAGGGGACTCCTGAAATTGTTGTTTGTTAATCGTTATTTGTTAATTGTTATTCTACGTTTGCTGAATCTGAGGGCATTATAGCGGGTTGAGGGAGGGATTTCAACCAGATGATGAATTTTTACTTGCCTCGATCAACGAATTGACAAATCCTTCCGCCAATGCATACACCCTCGGCAAAACGTCGGGGAAAATGATCAACAAGAACCCCAGCACAATCATCGCAATGCCCAAAAACATGACCGAGCGCCCACTGGTGCTGGCGATCTGATCCCCGCGCTGGTTGGTGTAGCCGACGGAGACTTGGGAGCGGTTCGAGCGCCAGGGTTGGTCTTCCCGCCGGGGTTGGAAGGCTTGAATTTCTTGGGTCACGGCCCAAATGATGCCCAGGACGATGAGAAAAATACCGAGAATGTAGCTGGCTTGGGTGTCCATTGGAGTTCCTTATAAAAAAAAGAGTGCCGAAAAAAGGAATGGGTGGGGGCGGTACCGCCCCCACCCATTCCTTTTTTCGGTATTTCTTTTACTGCTGAAGGTTGTTCACTGCGGCGGCGCGGAGGACTTCGCTTCGCATGGCGGGGTTGAGGTTGAAGGTGAGGGGGCGTAGGGTCTCGTAGATGTCTTGGACCGTGATGGTGGGGTCAAGGGTGATAAACTGGTCGAATGATTCGGGGTCACTATCCAGTGCGAGGAGGGGTTTGGCGCGTTCGTCTTTGACGTGATGTTTGATTTTTTGGTAAATGTCCAACAGGGTGGCTTCGGGGGTTTTGCCCAACCCGATGCCCAGTTGGTAATCGTCTTCGATTTGTTGGAGCATCCATGCGGTGCGGAAGGGCCATTCTTCGGAGATGACGACCCATTTGATGACAGATTCGCGCGGGACAGTACTTTCCCCCTGCATGTTCAGGAGATACCGCGTAATCCGGTAAACGTTGACGATGCGCTTCATCCGGCGGGGGTTGGGGGTGATGAAGGAAGCGAAGGTTTCAAAGGCGGCTTGTTCCGCCTCGTCGAAGGGTTCTTCGGGAATGAGTTCGGGGGGATTTTCAGAAGCTTGAGCGGGGGCGGTTTGGGTGGGGGTGGGAGCATTGTCTGCGGCAGGAGTGGCCGCGAGGGTGGCGCGGGCGCGGCGGTTTTCCGCTTCGGTTCGGGCTTCTTCCGATTGCCAGAGCAGGGAGGTGATGTATTTTTTCATCGCGACCGGCCCGGCAGGAGGAATGCGGAAGGGGATTTGCACGACTTTATCGAGAAATTCGTACCCGGAGATGCCTGCTTCGGTGAGCATTTTGCCGTAGTGGACTTCGATGGCTTTGACGATGACGCGGGCGTCTATGGCGAGGAAGATGAAGAAGGGGGCCTCGCCTTCCTGGTAGGAGAGCAGGAGGAGGAGCGCTTCGAGGACTTCGATGGCTTTGTTGGGGGGACAGCGGTCGAGATCGTCCACAAACAGGACAAAGCGAACTTCACGTTTCCCTTTTTCGATGTTCTTGATCAGCGTTAGCATCTCCCCGATTTCGCCTTTGATCTCGTCCATGAAGCCGATTTGCGTGCTGAAATCTTTGCGGGAGACGATGGATTGTAGTTCTTTGGAACGAGGGGCGGTGCTTTCAAACAGGTCGCGCGCGGCGCGGAGGAAGGCGATCAGCGCGGCCAGGGTTGAGCCGCTCAGAAAGGCGGTTCCGAATAGCTCTTGCAAATTGGAAAGGGAATCGGTCACTTGCAAGAGGGTATCCCCTTGCAGAAACGCGGCCAAGATGACCCCTAACAAAGTGAAGACCCCACCCCAACCGAACGTCTTGCGGAGATTTTTGCGGAAGCGTTTCGTCCACCGGAAGCGGGTAATCTGCCAGGGTTTGTAGGCTTTTTCTACTTGCCCGTACAGGCTGGTGATCAAACCAGCCCACAGGTTATCGCTGGTGGAGTATTCCCAGGCGTTGAAGTCTATAAAGTGAAAAACTAATTCTTTTTCGCCGACTTTTCGGGTGCGGGATTTTGAGCTTTTTTCTTTCGACCGCCGTTCTTTCGCCCGCAATTCCTCTTTGATTTTGTTCATCAAAAACGATTTGCCCATCCCCCAGGAGGCGTACAGCCCCACCGTGAGCGGGGGTTTGGTGTGCGGGCTGGCGAGGATTTGGGCAAACGCGCGGGCGTAGGATTGGTAATCGAGTTGGTCTTTGCCCGTAGGACGGTCGTTGTGGGCGAAGTCGAGGGTGGTGGAAGGGCCAGGGGGAGCGGATAAGGCCTCCACCAAAGAGGGGAACTGGCGTTCAAGTTCATCCACATCTCGCATGTAAATATGTTTGAGGGGTCCGATTTCACGATGGACCATCGTTCCGCTTTCCAATTCCCGATGCAAAATAGGGATGATCGACTTATTTTGTTTAATGGCCTCATTCAATTCCCGGTAACTGACATCCGAATTTAACGAATCAGGACTGATAATAAATAGAAACGCATCGGAAGTCTGTAATCTACCATTCCGCAGTTCATCCAAATGATTTGAGCTAAGCGGAATATCTTCCCAATCTGCCCAGATGTCATAACCCGCAGAGACCAACCGATTATAAAGTGCTTTGGCAAATTCCGTATCCTTGCGCGAGTACGAAAGATAAACTCTGATCCCCAAAGAAGGCGCGGTGCGCGTTTGTGCCAGTTCCGGTTCAACCGTATTCGATTCAGCTTCAAAACCACTCAACAGGGCTTCTCTAGCTCGCATCATCTTTTCACGGTCAGTCTCACGGCGCGACGTGGATTGAACGGTTTGCTCCGGCGTGCCGCCGTAGTCAATCACCGAGGGATTATCTTCGTTCGTGTTACTTTTTCGGCGGGGAGCTTTTTGGGGGGCAGGTTCGGCCATAGTTACCTCAAAACACTTAACTACTCTGAAATTCTGACGCAAAGCCGCAAAGGTGCAAAGTTGCTGTTCTTCGCGGCTTGGTGCCTTTGCGTCGAATGCGTATGGAATCACAACGCTAACAAAACCTCTCGGATCACTTCAATAATACTTCCTTTCGCCGTTCTTTGTAATCCAGCAACGCCTCCACCACCGCCTGCTCCATCGGGGGCGGCGTATAACGGGCGACCATCTCCTTCCACTTGCGATTCGCCCGTTGAGCGGTGTCCTTCTCCCCCTGCTCGACCCACGCGCCGTGCGAGAGGCGCGAACTCAGTTCGGAGTGGTGAAACGCGGTGCGGTAACGCGCCATCGTATGGGCGGTGTCCAAATGATGTCCCCCCGGCCCGACCTGGTGAATAAATTCCGCCGCCAGCGACTCTGCGTCGATCGGCCTTTCCTGCAAAAACGCATCAAACCGCTCAATCACCTCCACATCCAGCACAAACTTCTCAAACGACGCGACCAGCCCCCCATCCAACCACCCCGCCCCCTGCAAGATCAAGTTGGAATGCGCCATCGTCGCCGCCCACAGCCCAAACGTGGATTCATACGCCGCCTGCGCGTCGGGGATTTGCGCGGTGGTCAGCCCGCCACCCCCGCGAAAGGGGAGATGATAAAACCGCGCCATTTGCGCCGCGGCGAACACCGCCCAAACCTCTTCCGGGGTTCCAAAGGGCACCGCGCCCGACCGCAAATCCAACGGGGTGATGAAATGCCCGTACACCACGGGACACCCGGGGTTGACAAATTGCACGAGGGCCGCGCCCGCCAACACTTCCGCGTTTTGTTGCATGATCGCGGCGGGTAGGGTGATCGGGCTGTTCGCCCCCACGATGATGAACGGGGTCAGGACGGGGACTTGTCCATGCCGCGTGAGGGCAAGTAAGCCTTCGAGCATCGGGCCATCGTAACGCAGAGGGCTGTTGACGTTAATGACGCCCAACACCGCGGGCTTGTGACGGATGCCCGCGAGCGCGTCCGCGACCGTCGCCGCCCCCCCCCGCGTGGGCCAGGGCCACCATCGTGATCGAATCCCGCGCGGCAATCTGCCCCAAGACGGTGGATTGCGGGGCTTTGTCAATCAGCGTGAGGTCGTAAAACATCGTTTCGAGATGGCGGATGGGAACTTCGACATCCAACGGCTCGATCAGGTGTCCCCCGCCGATCACCATCGCATCGGCCATTTGCACGAGCTTGTTCAGGGTTTGGACATCCGCCATATTGCCGTCCCGCCGGCCCCGGTCCAAATCGGTAACGAACGGCGGGCCGCCGACGGGCGCGTACAGCAGATGATTGCCCCCCACCGGCACGTTTTTGGCGGGATTCCAACTGTGCAGGGTAAATTGTGCGGGCGCTTTCCCCACCATTTCCATTACCCAGGCCCGATCCAGCCAGGCGTGGCGGGCTTTTTCGTCCACTTTGACCCCGGCAGTTTTCAACAAATTGAGCGTTTCCGCGTCCCAAAAATCCACCCCCGTCTCTTCCAGCACCCGGAGCGACGCGTGGTGAATGGCGTGGACGGCGTCCGGGGCAAGCACTTCCGTGGGCGGGAAGGGGTTGGCGGTGGGGGGGGATTGGGTGGGGGTACGGTGGCGAGGGCGGGTCAAGGGGGAGTCCTATGTCAAACCTGGGCTGGTGAAATTATAAGCGAGTCATAACAATCATCCTGTATAATATATCTACTGAAAGATCACCAAATCGTTGGTCTCTCTAGATATAGACAAACAAATTCTCTACTGGAAGAATACTGCAACTGAGGATTGGGCTGTCGCACAAGATTTACTTCGGATTAAACGGATGCGCCACAGTTTGTTTTTTGCTCATCTGACGTTGGAAAAAGTTTTGAAAGCCCATGTTTGCGGCTACACCAGAGAACTTGCCCCTAAATTGCACAATCTCGTGCGATTGGCCGAATTGTCCGGTTTGAAACTGGATGAAGCTCAAATTAGCCTCCTGGCTGAAATGAACAGCTACAACCTGGAAGGTCGTTATCCAGATATGCTCTTGCCCGCGCCTACTTTGAACGATGCGAAGATTCAAATCAACAAGGCTGAAAAGGTATACCAATGGTTACTGAGCCAATTACCGGAATCGTAAGAAAATATTTACAACAACTCTCTCAAATAGGGGTTGGTGTTGCCTATGGTGTGGTTTTTGGCTCCCAGGTGAAAGGGATTACGAATGAGTGGAGTGATATTGATCTTGTTGTCGTCTCTAAGCAATACGATCAACTATATACCCGCCAGGATGTGCAAGACCTTTGGCGCGTGGCGGCGAAAGTGGACAGCCGGATTGAACCCATTCAAGCGGGAGAGATAGAGTTTGAGGAAAGTGACAGCCGGGCGATTTTGGAAATTGCCCGGAGGGAGGGGGAGAAGATTTATTTGGAGGAGATTTCTAAAGCTCGATAACAAAAAACCTGCCGATGTTTGGCAGGTTTTTTGTTTATCAAGTTGAAGCCCTATTTCGTCTTACTTCTTTGCCAAAATCCCAAATGCTACCCACGCCGTTGAATGATGGTCGAGATATGTTCAGGTTCAGGGCGGGGTGCGGGGTAAACGGGAGTTTTCGCCTGGGGATAGGTTTAGTTTTTTATTACAACTTTGGGGAGATTGCAAGGAATTGGGGGAGTTGAAGCCTAGAGGCATTTTTGTATGTCGGAAATAAGTTTCTGAGGATTCGCTCATATCAATTTTAGAGCTTCTACTCTTTAGCAACCGTCTCCCGTAATTTAGAATCTAATACTGCTAGAATATTTTGACCTTCTTTGATGGCCCAATCTGCTATTTTTTTATCAGCGGAAGCTCCATGTGCAGCTTTATTTCCCCACTCAACGATTGATTGTAATCCGCTAATAGTAGGTTCATCCAAGATTCCGTAATTGCCTAAACGACTAGACAAATGTGTCAAAGAACGGGTATCTGCACTATCAAAATTAAGATTTCGTGCAAGCTTCCTTAATCTTTTTTCAATCTCGATCCTTAGACCAACTAATGCAAGGTTTGGGTCTTCTGTTGCAATTACAAGATATGCTGAGACATCTTGTAACTTCGCTTCAACAGGCGGATTGTTTTCGAGTATTTTATTACCCACCTTTTCCACTTCTCGAAAAGTGATTTCCCAACCTCCCGGAAGTTTTAAACTCTCAACTAATGTCGATAACCATGGAAGGAGCGCCACAACTATTAAACCCAAAGTAATCGAATCAATTTTTATGTTTGGCCAAATAAAGTGAATGAGGATTAAGCCCAAAGCAAAAATGGTAATAAGGGTCCTTAACTGGTTGTATTTTTTCATGAATTAATAAAGTGCTTACATCCTGACCATCATCAATAGTGCTACGATTATTGCTTTTACCCAATTCCTATTACAACCTATATTTTCAACCCTACCTCGCCCCCGCCAAAACCTCCCCCGTCAACCGCCCCAACGCCCCGTACACCAACCGCAGGGTATTTTGCCAGTCCGCCAACCGCACGAGCGAATGAGGCGTGTGTAAATACCGTCCGGGCACGGACACCGACAGGCTGGGAATCCCCGCGCGGGCCTTGTGCATTGCGCCTGCGTCCGTGCCGCCGCCGCCGGGTTGGCGATATTGGTACGGGATGCCGAGCGCGTCACCCGTTTCGACAAAGTGCCGCACCAGACGCGGGTCAGAGAGGGTGCCCCGATCCACGGTGTAAATGGCAGGCCCCGCGTCCAGCCGGGTGTTGTACCGGGTGTTTTCGTCCTCTTCATGGTAGGAAGGCAGGTCCGCGGCCGGGGTACAATCCAGGGCGATGGCGATGTCCGGGTCGAAGGTGTACGCGGCGACTTCCGCCCCGCGCAGGCCCACTTCCTCCTGCACGGTGAACGCCGCGAGCAGTTCCACGTTCGGCGGGGGATTTTTGACCAGCTCGATCAGGTTCGCCACCCCGATCCGGTCATCCAACGCCTTCGAGCGGAAACTACGCCCAGCCCCCTGCCCAATCGTGGTGAAGTTCGGCGCGAACGTGGCGCGGTCCCCGACTTTTACCTTGCCATTCCCCCCGTTGCCCGTATCAATCCGCAAACTATCCAGCGTAATGCTCTTTTTGCGTTCGTCCGCGGTCGTTAAATGAATGGGTTTGGCCCCAATCACGCCCGTTAAATGATCCTTGCCAATCGCCACAGGTTTGGCGATCAAGATGCCCGCATCCACGCCCCCCAGCACCTCAAACCGGAAAAAGCCGTCTTTGTCATCGGCGGAGATCATAAAGCCCACTTCGTCCATGTGCGCGGCGAGCAAAACGCGCAAGGGGTTCGGTCCGGCTTTGGTTGCACTGCGCGTGGCGAGCACATTGCCCAGCGCGTCCACTTTGTAACTGTCCGCGTGCGCTTTGATCTCCTCGAGCACAATTTTTCGCACTTCGCCCTCGTCGCCCGACACGGCACACGCGGTGCAGAGGCGTTCAAGGAGTTTGATTTGAGGGGCACCAATTTTAGGTAAGGTAAGGTCTGCCATAAAATTCCTGTTGAAGGTTGAAGGTTGAAAGGTATCTAAAACTTTCAACTTTCAACTAATTTTCATCCCAAACTAACTTCTCCATAAACTCCCCATCCAACCCGGCGATAAATTCCGCCAGCAACCGGCCCACGCGGGTCACGTCTTTCAAATGAATCACCTCGACGGGCGTGTGCATGTACCGAAGCGGAATGCTGATCACCATTGTGGGGATGCCCTCGACCGCAGTTTGCAGGGAATAGGCGTCCGTGCCCGAATGGCGGGTATGAATTTCAAACTGGGTGGGCATCTCCAGGCGTTCGGCGGCCTGTTTGAGGGCTTTGTGAACTCCAGGGTGAATGTTTGGCCCCCAGCCCAACACCGGGCCTTTATTAAGTTCGGCGGTTTTATGCGAAGGGCTGTTCGGCTCTTTGCCAAACGTCACATCCACCGCAATCGCCAGATCGGGGCGCAGATGATGTGCGGACGTCGCCGCGCCGCCCAACGTCTCCTCCTCCTGTACCGTCGCCACTGCCCACACATCCCACGCGTGATGGCGGGTTTGCAGAACATCCAGACAATGCGTGAGCGCGGCCACCGAAGCGCGGTTATCCAGCGAATGACCGGCGAGCAGATCGGTGCCCAAATTCAACGGGGGTTGGGCAAACGCGATCAGGTCGCCGGGGCGGACGAGTTCGGACACTCGCCGCGCGGGGTGACCGGTGTCGATCATCAACTTGTCGAGGGGTACCACGCAGTTTTGCGCGTCCGCGGGAAGCAGGTGCGCCGGGGGTTGGACGATGACGCCAGGCAGTTCCTCCCGCCCGAACACGGTGACGGGTTGACCCGGTAACACGCGCGGGTCCAGCCCCCCGATTTCGGTGAAGTAGAGGAACCCATCCACGATCCGCGTCACCATCATGCCAATGGCGTCCATGTGGGTGGCGATCAAAATGCTTTTGCGCGGTTCGGCGGTTTGCGTGCCGCGTTTGAACCCGTGCAAACTGCCAATGCGGCTAACGCTGAGTTCGTCGGTGAGGGGTTGCCAGGTTTCTTCGATTAACTGGCGGATGGGGACCTCGTAGCCGGAGAGGCCGGAGGTGGAAATCATGTTTTTGAGGAAGGCGGGAATATCAGTCATGCGTTCCTTGTTAGGGGGTTGGGGTTTCCGTGGGCGCTGGGGGGAAGGTGGGCGTCTCGGTCGGGGTTTCG
>WBZL01000547.1_pt1 | contig 41916 bp, 30 predicted proteins | sample 5204291 | NCBI WGS metagenome assembly WBZL01 (sample SAMN12344345, study PRJNA552823) | activated sludge metagenome | biome: Activated sludge suspended growth; feature: Nitrification reactor; material: Wastewater; isolation source: activated sludge from nitrification reactor of wastewater... | reverse complement strand
CTGTTAATTTTGGTTTTTAGACAAATTAATCTTAACAACGAGGCTTCTTTTTTTACAGACCTTTTTTAATACCCAATTTACACACTTTTCAAAACGCTACTATTTTGAGGAATATATAAAGCTAAATGATCTCTACCCAATCCACTCCTTTCAAAAGCAACATTCATACATTCGTGGCTGACTAATGTTTTGCCACGAATACACGAGTGCTAAATCAGCAATTGAACATCACGGAAAATTTGATCGGTAGGTAATGGAAAAAATCTCCTGCTCTTTATTTTTCGCCGTTGTTGGTGCCTGCCCGGCTCAGTCGGGTTCCCAAAAGTTTGCATGAAAGCATTTCACAAAGTGTAGCAAGTACAAACGCAAACTTTCCCCGAAGGGGTGGATTCCAATGGGTCACCCCGCCTGCAGACAGTACAGCTTTATTTGGTTTCAGCGGGCAGGCAACAATATAACCTAATTCAGATCTTCACTCTTCTGCATTCCTCTTCAAACTTCTTCATCCGCCGTTGTTGGTCTTAGCCCGCATAGAAACAGCTGAAAGTTCTCTTGAATTCACCTGCGGGCGAGACCAACAACTTACCCTGAACAGCTTAACTTAATAAACTGACAGCGACACCTTGTGTTGGTTGTTGGTGACCCAAAAGTTTGCATGGTTCTCCTTGATTTTAGTCACTCTCTACTTTGTAAACTTTTGGGAACACCAACAACGGCGAAAATCAGTGTTGTTCAATTGCAATTCTGATTTCTCAATGAGTTTTCCTGCCAGTTCGGGTAAGCCTCTTTTAAAAAATTCATCCCGCAGATACTCCGACATCTTAAGCGGTTTGTTCATCATGTTTGTGATCATCAGATAATTGCAGATGTCTGAATGAAGTTTGGAGAAAAGAGAAGTAAAAGTTGACCTGTTGTATTCGGCTTCAGGGAAGACAGCTTTATGAAGTTCTTCATCTGTTACACTGTTCCATTCAAACGTTTGAGGTTGCTTTGCAATGTAATTAAAGAGCTTCAGAATCTTTGGACTGTAATGGAAAAAAGGAGATCGGAGAAATGCCCTGAATTGCTTAACGTCATCTTTTCCGAATGTTCTGATGATAAGTATGGGATTGCGGTCCAATTCGAAAATTTATTTTAAATAATAAAATAAATATTCATGGAGACGAAGGAGCAATAGATAAAAATTCTTACAGCAAAATATCCCATTACGAATCATAAATCAACAATTAAGTCAGTACTACTGCATTTGCAGCGCAAAAACCAAGGAGCAATTTGAAAAAAATCTCTTTGCACAAATGATATTTCGTATTTACATTGCAGTCGTATGAAAAACTTAACTAATATCACAAGACATGAAAACAACAATAGCGTTCTTAGCAATCTCGGCATTGCTTTGCGTATTACCTGCAAAGACCTTCATAACGGCGCAGAGTATAAAAGCTGCATCAGAAGCACACACAGCCGACTACACTTATGTCAGGGTTTATGAAAACGGCGTGTGGTGGATCTATGTTTATGATGGACCGATTCTCATTGACAGGTATGAATGTGAAGAGAGATAAAGGAAAAGAATTGAAACCTTCATTGCAATGGAATGCTATTCCGGAAGTGTGTTCAGATATTTTCTACGCAAGCAACAGAAGCTTTTGCGCAATGGTTCACACAACAAAGCGGTAATAAAGACCGGCAACATTATATTGATGAATGATTATATGAATTGATAGGACAAAATTTTCTTAACAGATTAACTCAAAGGAGCAAATCATGGAAAACATAATCAAGAAGACTTCAACCTCACTGTTACTGGCTGTGACTTTCTACATCGCAGTGTCAGCATATACGGAATCAAAAGAAACCGGAATAGCGAATGGTCCTACTCCTCCCGCTTCGCAGATCACAGGTTTCACAAACACCATCCTGAACACATCATATAGGTATGACTGGTCTTGTGACTGGGAAATAGAAAAGCACATGAACCATTACAAGGAACTGAATTTTAATGGTGTGCACATGTACGACTGGGGAAGCAGGAAGCTCGGAGAGTTTGCAATGCCACTTACAACAGATCAGATCAGCAATATGAACTGGCTTATTGACACAGCAAACGCATCGGGACTTGCAACAGTATTCGAAAGGCGCAACATTGCAATGCCGAGCTACGGTCAAAGGTTAGTTTATGAAGTGCCGTTGTACTCCGGTGACAGCCTTTCAAATTTCGGTTTCTGCTACAGGCACACTGATGCAAATGTTGCTTCGCTAAAGACTGACAGCGGCAGGACCGTTCTTCATGCAAGTTTGGATGTAACGGGCGAGCATCCTGTCCCGAATGAACCGGGTTGGCTTTGCAGGGATATTTACGAGAATCTACAGCATACTGATTTGTATTATTTCATTCAGAGTGCTGATACGGCGTGGTGGTATATGAAGCCCGAAATGAGAATTAATCCAGCAGTTTTCAGCATAGATGATAGTACACCGGTTTTGTCATTAGTTTCTTATGGTTTTCTTGGTAATAGGATAGACAGTCACGTTATCAGAGTTCGGAACTTCCGAGATTATCCTGACACAACGTATTCGGGACAGTATAAGAATCATTTTGATTTCTCTCAAGAACCGTCCGGCTACAATCTATCAGTATCAGGTAGTTTAATAGATACGGCAGGTCTCAATTTTGGACGTCCCGAAGCCGGAAAATCAGTTGATAATTGCAAAGTTGATTTCAAAATCTACTGGTACGGACTTGTTGACTTGTGGTTTGACAAGCTGACAGTGGATGACCGAATTGCTGACAGGTTGTTCAGTGCCGATACTTCAAACAATCTTGATAAATTTATCCGAAAAGAGGTAGAAGTGTTCGGCAATTCAATTGACGTGTTCTTCGTTGACGAGCTGGTTTACTCACAATATCCCTGCTATAAGTATGTGCAGGAAAAGGTAAGGGGATACAACTTTAAGGCCAAAATGTCTTACGCCTTGTCAACCAACCTGAATATCTTCTCATTGAGAAATGACAATAACGCTTTCAACTTCAGGCTTGATGTTACAGAACCTGACATAATTCAGATTGACGCGCATTCGATAACTGCTGACTGGTGGGATGCATGGGATAACGGTGTCATACCGATAGGAGGATTCAATTCATCAATGCTTGACAGCAGGATACCTCAGCATTGGAAAGTCAGCAATGATGCTTACAACTGTTATATTCAAAGAGTATTGGGTGATAAGACTTATACAGTTGTTGATTCTTCACACTATACAAAATTCGGTTCAAGCGTATTTATGATTGAGAAGACCCGTGAGCAGGCAGCCGCGGCCGGTTCCGAACTCGTAGTTCAGCCTCAGCTTCAGCACTGGATGAAAGTAGAGAACGACATGTTTGAAAATGGGCAAAGGGAACCGCTCAATGAAGAAATTCAGGCTCAGACAGGGATTGCCATTGCGCATGGAGCAAGTTCACTGAACTGGTTCATTTTTGAAAGCGAACATGAGATATACCCTTCCTGCGTATCCAATCCGACACCGGATATGGGTTACTGGCCTCAGGATACAACGATAGCAAGAACTTACTTTCAATGGTATGGACTGATGAATCGTAAAGATGAAAACTACTCCAAACGCACAAGCAACATATACGGTCAGGACAAATGGAACTATGTAAAAGCAATGAACCTGAAACTGCTTCACTGGAAACCAACACTGGGTTCAATCACCTGGCAAAGCGGCTACAGCGTGCATAATGAAAGTGCAAACCATGAATACATCAGCGACATAAGAAGCATACAAAGAGATCCGGCACCTCCGCATGATTTCGTTCTTGACGACGTGACAGTATACTGGGAGATGGGATTCTTCACGCCTGACAAAGCCAACGACAGAAGCAAGTATTTCATCATGGTCAACAGGAGATGCGTGCCTGACATAAATCAAACGGGAGATGTAAGACAGCTCAAGATCAAATTCGATTCAACTCAGCTAGCAGGCTTTAATAACTGGACTATTATCGAAGTTGATTCAAATCACACGGTAGCAACTTTCGACAGAAGGTCAGCTTCATTCATTGACTTCGGATTATTCCAGCCCGGCGAAGGCAAGCTCTACAAACTCGCGCCGGTGATGCAGGAGGGTGGAACGCTCGTTGCAGATGAAGACTGCGGAGGATTTGAGTTTGAGTGCCGAGGCGAAGTGAACAACGACGGATATGACATCGCCATTAAACCAGGAACGGAGATTAAGTTCGCTGATCATTCAGCAAGGATAATCATGAGCGGAGGCGAATTCAAATCCGGCCTTTACGACTCTCCAACTGCCCAAGTGAATCTCACTGCTACAAATGGTGATTCATGGAAAGGTCTGAAGTTCGAGAACTGTTCTTCAATTGAACTGTTTACTACTGAATTTACTAATGTCGCACCATATCCGGAGGACAGCACTTATGCAGTCGAGATTGTTGACTGCCGGCATATAAACATCAGCGGCTGCAAGTTCTACTCGGAACTTGATCTGGAAACCGGTGCAGTACTGATGAATTTCGTTTCGAATTCCGATCCCCCAATTGAACCGGATGTCTATTTGTCCGGCAACTTATTCAAAATGGACGCAGGGTCAATACCTGCGGTTTCTATTGTATCTACCGGATATTACGAAATCCCTGCATTAATGGAATGGAACAACTTTGAATCATATACAGGGAACAGCGCTCTTGCAATTTTCCTGAGCAATGTCACCGGCGGTGCAATAAAAGAGAACAACTTCACGGGCTATGACAAAACAATCTTCATGTTGGGCTCGTCAATGGATTTCTACGGCAACTACATAATCGGCAGCGATCAGAGTTCTGTTGGTATTATTCAGCATTCAGCATCAAATGCGAATCTCTCTGCAACAGGAGAGATGTTTACAGGAGGATATAATGCAATCACAGCCGAAGGACAAACGGCTAAGTGCATACAATTGGCGAATTCATATTTGCTAATCGATGAAGGCTACAACAATTTCAAACTCGAGGACTCAGCGACTGGCAACTTCCATCTTGAAGGTACTATTCCAAATGAATTCGGTGCTGATCCGTATCCTGCAGAAGATAACTGCTTTGAAATAGGTTATGCTCAGCAAGTGAAACACAATCTCAGATGGATAGATGAAACGCCGATAAATCTTGACGCTGTACCTACAAACTGTATTGCAGAGGAACCTGAAAACCTGATTGTTTTCAATTTGGAAAACGGCATCAATGATACTGTAAGGTATGAATCAGGCGGCTCGGGAGGCGGAGAGAGCAATGTAAAATTAGAAATTAAAAATTACAAATATGGAGAAGCTTCAGGAGCGGGTTCAATTACTGAGGTATTAGCAATAAAAGCTCTAAACGATTCAGTTTCAATCAATCTCAGAAAGCGAAACTATGAAAGAGTATCTGCACTGTGCAGGGAGATGCTGACCGATTACGCAGACAGCGTTAATGATGCAAGCTTAATCTCAAAGCTGTATCTGGCCGAATTAAAACAAGACACAAATCAGATCAGAATGTCCGAGCTTAAGTCATTTCTTGAGTCATATATACTGAACAATTCCGAAAAGGAAATGATGATCCGCCAGGCATTTTACTTCATTCAGAAATGCAAAGTCTCACTCGGGCTATATGAATCAGCCATGACGGGATTTCAGCAGATCATCAATCAGTTCCCTTTCAGTTACGAGGGTTTGCTTGCAAGCTGGGACTATGCCGCAACAAGCCTGCTCAACAGCAACGGCGGCTCAGGAGCCGGACAAGAACGAATTGACTTACACGAACCTAATTCTAACAGCAAGGATGAATTTGTTGATGATCCCAATGACAAATACGACAACAAAAAGTTTTCAACTGATAACAGAAAAACTCTCAACGAAAATCTCACCAAAATATTTTCAAGTCAGGTAAATAAACAAACCCGCGAGATCAAGTCACTTGAGGAGAAGGTTACTAAGAATGAAGCGTCAAACAGCGAGAAGAAGAAATATCAGGAAATGAGAACGCTGAAGGATGTTGTCAAAGCAAGAAAGCCGGAAACGATCGCCATGCATGTCTCAATGATCTCGGATGACTTGAGCAGAATAATGAAGTCAACCGGTGGTGAAATTTCAGACAAGTATGAGGCAAACATTCTTCCGACCGAATTCGCTTTGCATCAGAACTATCCTAATCCGTTCAATCCGGCAACAAAGATATCATTTGATCTCCCTCAAGACTCAAGAGTGAGTTTGGTTATTTATGACTTGCTCGGAAGAGAAGTGTCAAGGCTTGTCAATAATGAGTTCAAAGTGGCAGGCAGGTACACTTACGATTTCAATGGCTCTTCACATGCAAGTGGAATTTATTTGTGCAAAATGATAGCAGGAGGATTTTCTGAAACAAGAAAGATGGTGTTAATAAGATAATGTCCGAATTTAACAGTGAACTTCATTCAAAGCAAAACAGACGAAATCAAAGCGCTACATTTGAAATGAACCAAACAACCAGACAAATCAAAAAATTATGAAACTGCTAATTGCGCTTGAACTGACATTGCTGTTCTTTGCATCAACATTCAAAAGCCACAACCCGCCGGGATGGTATCAGGTGCCGCTACCCGTGAATGGGTTTGTAAAGGATATTAAGTTCATTGATGAGAACATCGGATGGGTTGCAGTTGACAGATTATTTATCAACAATGATACATCATACGTTCTATATACAACTGACTCCGGGGATTCCTGGAGAGTCCAGTTCAAAGCTGCTCCGTTCAGGATAAATGTAATTGACTTTGTAGATGAGAATACCGGATTTGCCGGTGGAACAAGTGTGAATGGAAAGTTCATAATGAAGTCCACAAATGGAGGTGAAAACTGGGCAATAATATTCGACGAATTAGGAAATGAAGTAAGTGATCTTGACTTTGTTGATCCAGAATTTGGTTGGTATTGCGAAGATGAACCGCTATTCGGCGGAGGCGTGTTCCGCACCACTGATGGCGGGAACTCGTGGCAGAGGCTAACGGAGCCGGGAGCGTTTTCAAAGCTGTTCTTCCTTAACAAAGATACGGGGTGGGTAAATGCAAACGGGACACAAAGGAGGTTGTACAGAACTACGAACGGTGGACTTAACTGGCAACTGCAATTTGTTTCAGCATTTGAAATAGATGCCATTTTCTTCCTGGATTCTCAAAGAGGTTGGATGAGAGGAGGTCCTGAAGTTGGAACTAATGGTGTCAGTTATACAACTAACGGAGGTTTCAACTGGACAAGCTCTAATGGAAATGTTCCTGGCGGATGGGATGTAGAATTTGTGAACGAACATACCGGATATGCCGGAGCATCAAGCAGAAAAGTACTTAAATCAACAGACGGGGGAAGGAACTTTGGCTATCAAGTGTCTCCACTGTTTGATACTCGTAGTGGTTCTTTCTTAAGGAATGACACTGCACTTGGCTGGATGGGATTGGTAGGTTTGATAAGTACTGTTGATGGGGGAGGAAAATTGACTGATATCTTGAACTCTAATTTGGAACTGGCATATGAGTTTTCCCTTCATCAAAACTATCCAAATCCGTTTAATCCGACTACAAAGATTTCTTTTGAACTAGCCAAATCAGGCAATGCTGAGCTCTCAGTTTTCGATATCAGAGGAGTGAGAGTTAAGACACTGATTAACAAAATGATGTCTGCAGGTTCGCATGTTGTTGATTTCAACGCAAGCGATCTTTCAAGCGGAGTTTACTTATACTCACTGAATGTTGACGGAAAACAGATGGGTGTGAGGCGTATGACTCTTTTGAAGTAAAAATGTTTCAACCCACGCAGCGGACAAGAGACGAATTTCAAAAAGTTCAATGATGCTCATAAGATGACACCGGATTTTATTTTTGAAACACCGAAAGGGTTACTGATTTCGCCGTTGTTGGTGCCTGCCCGGCTCAGTCGGGTTCCCAAAAGTTTGCAGAGCGACAAGCAACAAGTATCAATATGTATCCTGCAAACTTTTGGGTCACCCCGCCTGCAGACAGTACAGCTTTATTTGGTTTCAGCGGGCAGGCAACAACTTACCCCAGCCAATGAATCACATAACCACCGCATGCATTAAACTTGAACAGCAATGATAAATGAAAAATGAAATTCGCTGAGGAGATGAAAGATATAGTAAAGGGTAAGTTGTTGCCTGCCCGCAGTCGTTTAATCTAGTTCACTCTCCGCAGGCGGGGTGACCCTCCTGCCCGCAGACGGCATTACAAAGGCAATCTATGCAGGCGGGCACTGCGTTCGGGAACCCGACTGAGCCGGGCAGGCACCAACAACGGCGGAAAATGTCCCCTCATGAAGTAATGACATTTGACGCCTCAAAAGGTTAGTAAAACAACTTTTGCCTCGAATGCTATACAAACAAGTCAACTTAAACGAACATTTGATGAGAAAAGAATGATGGCGAACTCCTAACAATCTATTTCTAATTTCTAATTATAAATTTCTAATTGCTATTCGGGCGGCGTGTATTATTATGAACACAGGGCGGAAATTTTTTCGGAGACGAAGAGGATGATGCTGGTGAAATAGTGACAAATGTCCCCACATAAAGTAATGTCATTTGTCGCCTCAAAAGGTTAGTAAAACAACTTTTGCCTCGAATGCACGAATGCTATACAAACAAGTCAACTTAATCGAATATTTGATGAGAAAAGAATGACGGCGAACTCCAAGCATTCTATTTCTAATTTCTAATTGTAAATTTGTAATTGCTCTTATTCTTGGCTTACTCTCACACTGGTTCTTTGTCATTTCCCATTGCGTGAAGCATGACTATTTTTTAGATGAACAATTTAAATCAGTTATGGAGAATCGTTATGAAAACATTTACCTTTGCTTTATTCTTCTTTGCAATATTTCTGATCCGGGATTCCTCCGCACAGTGGAGTAATGTCTCCTCCGGACTTGGCAACAAGCAAGTATATTCCTTCACAAACAACAGTACTAACCTCTTTGCGGGTACATTCAACTACGGACTTTACACATCGACCGATAACGGCATGACCTGGATTCAGGCAGGAATTGGATTGAACAATCGTGTTGTATTTTCTTTAACAATGTTCGGAAATTATTTGTATGCCGGCACCGACATTGGTGTTTGGAGAACTTCAAATAACGGAGCTTACTGGAGTTTGATCGGATTGAACAATAATACGATCTATTCGCTGGCATCAAACCAAAGCCGTGTATTCGCCGGTCTTCATGTATCAGGTCTGTTCTATTCATCGGGAGGCACAAGCTGGTTCATCAGTTCACTGAACGTAACAAACATAAAGTCAATTGCCGTGAACGGCAATTTCGTTCTTGCCGGAGCAGGCGGAAATGCGGGAGTGCATCTGTCAACGAACAACGGCAATAACTGGACGGCAACTTCCCTGAATAACAAATCCGTGTATTCACTTGCCTTGAACGGAAACTATGCTTATGCGGGCACCGGCGGCGGTGTGTATTATTCATTGGACAGCGGTTATACCTGGACGCGATCACCGCTTAATGATGATCTGATCTATTCTTTGGCTGTAAACGGGAGTGTGGTTTATGCGGGGTCTGAATTGAACGGAGTATTCCTTTCAACCAACAATGGATTAAACTGGTCACCGCTGAACGACGGATTGCCTGCCAATTTGACCATATACTCCTTATACATATACAATAACTATGTGTATGCAGGAGCTTCGCTGAATGGTGTTTACAGAAGACCGGTGCTGCAAATGCCGGTTACTTTGAATCAGAAGATCTGTATTCAGGGATCCTACAATCCCATAAGTGATGTAATGGTCAGTGATACAGTAACTGTTTATTTAAGGAGTGCTGCATCACCTTATGAGATCATTGATTTTGCAAGAGCAGTTGTTGATTCTTCCGGTGAGGGATCATTCGAGTTTTCAAATGCGGTCAATGGTGTGGATTATTACTTACAACTTGAACACAGAAACTCATTGGAGACATGGAGCAATTCACTTCAGCAGTTCTCAGGTAATTCTTTGAACTATGATTTCACAATTGATGCAAACAGGGCTTTCGGAAATAACATGATACAGGTTGATGACTCCCCCATGAAGTTTGCCATCTTCAGCGGTGACCTGGATCAGGACGGAACCATAGATGCTTCAGACCTTAGCATGATTGACAACGATGCAGCCGGGTTTGTAAGCGGTTATCAAGTGACCGATCTTACCGGTGACAATTTTGTTGACGGAAGTGACTTTGCAATAGCCGATAATAACGCGGCGAATTTTGTGAGTGTGATCAGACCTTGAGAACAATTAAGAATTAAGAATTACGAATTAAGAATTAGTGCGAAGTGGTTCATTTGGGAAGAATTGTTCACACTAATGTTATAAACTCCCTGGCAGAATAGTTTGGATGTCCAGCAAAAGAGTTCGGATGTCCGGCAAAAGACTTCGGATGTCCAGCAAAAGAGTTCGGACGTTCAGCAAAAGAATTCGGACGTCCAGCAAAAATGGTCATTGTATGCAACAAATCAACTTTCCCCCGCAACTTGCATACAAAATCGGTCCTGCTAAAGAGTTCGGATGCTCTGCTAAAGAGTTCGGACGTCCTGCTAAAGAGTTCGGACGCTCTGCTAAAGAGTTCGGACGCTCTGCTAAAGAGTTCGGACGCTCTGCTAAAGAGTTCGGACGTCCTGCTAAAGAGTTCGGACGTCCTGCTAAAGAGTTCGGACGCTCTGCTAAAATCACAAAATCTTCAAAAAAACCCGCTTTAGTCGCTTCTGATCAAATTGATTTGACAACTCAACTGCATCTCACCCGCTACAACTTTTCCCAAAGGGACGGCTTCGCCACCATTTTCAATTTTCAATTTTCAATTTTCAATTTTTACTTTTCCCGAAGGGACGGCTTCGCCGCCATTTTCAATTTTCAATTTTCAATTTTCAATTTTTACTTTTCCCAAAGGGATGGCCTCGCCGCCATTTTCAATTTTCAATTTTTAACTTTTCCCAAAGGGACGGCTTCGCCGCCATTTTCAATTTTCAATTTTCAACTTTCAATTTTTACTTTTCCCAAAGGGACGGCTTCGCCGCAATTTTCAATTTTCAATTTTGAACTTTCAATTTTCAACTTTCAATTTTTTCGAACTATTTTGAATTTGACCAATGAATTACATAATTTCATTTTCATAATTTTGTGATGTTTATTACTTTTGAAGGCATTGACTTAAGCGGCAAGTCAACTCAGATAAAGCTCCTTGCCGCGTACCTTACCAAACTAAGTAAGAAAGCAGTCATCGTCAGGGAACCCGGCGGAACTAAGATCTCGGAGAAAATTCGTGATATATTGCTTGATAAGGATCACTTTGCAATGGATGACACTACCGAATTCATGCTCTTCTCAGCTTCACGAAGGCAACTTACACAGGAGATCATTATCCCTGCGCTTAAGAAGAAAAGCTACGTTATAAGCGACAGGTATTACGACTCCTCTACTGCATATCAGGGATACGGCGGCGGACTTGATCTGAAGATGATCAATCGGGTGAACGAGATCGCTTCCACAGGGATCGAACCTGATATTACATTTCTGCTTGAAATCAACCTGAAGTGCTGGCTTGAAAGAAAAAGATCCGAAGGCCGCACCGAAGACAGGATCGAATCAAAAAAGATCGCATACTACAAGAAAGTGATCAAAGGATATAAAAAGATAGCAGGAATGAATAAGAAGAGGTTTGTTGTTATCGACGCTGCCGCTTCAAAGGAACAAGTTCACAGGGACATCATTACTGCAATTCAGAATTTTGAAAATAAGAAAAAATTGAAATCATAAAGATGAAGTACACAAAACAAACAAAGCTGATATCAGCAGTCTCAGTTGTGATATTGCTTTTCCTCGGAGTAACATTCTCCGGTGACGATGACATATATCAGAAGATCGGAAGAAATATGGATCTGTTCGGTCAGGTTTACAAAGAGATCGCGCTCAATTATGTTGATGATATTGATGCAGATAAGTTCATGGAAGCCGGCATTGAGGGGATGCTCGGCACGCTTGATCCATATACTAATTTTATTGATGAAGACAGCCGTGATCAGATAGACCTTATCACAACCGGAAAGTATGGCGGAGTGGGAATTACAGTCGGCATAAGAGACAGTCAGTTTGTTGTTACAGATATTATGAACGGCTATGAAGCTCAGAAAAAAGGACTCCGCATCGGCGATGTTCTGCTTCAGATTGACAGCCGTGATCTTCGCAATGAGAAGCCGGACAATATGAGAAATCTGGTACGAGGCCAGGTTGGAACAGAAGTACAGCTGACGATAGAGCGTGACGGCGAGACTATCGAGTTCAATCTTACACGTCAGGAAATCATACTTAAGAATGTTTCGTATTTTGGTTACATCGAACCGGAAGACAAAGGCATTGCATTCATCAGACTTGACAGGTTTACAAATATTTCTGAAAGTGAAATCGAAAATGCGATAAAGACGCTGAAAACAGAGCGTGAAATGAAGGGGCTCATTCTTGATCTGCGTGATAACGGCGGAGGATTACTAGATGCAGCAATAGGAATTCTCAATAAGATCGTTCCCAAGAACAGTCTTCTTGTTATCACTAAAGGCAAAAGAGTGGACTCTGAAAAGAAATATTTCTCAGATGAAGATCCGATGATCAGCTCTGATATTCCTGTAGCCATATTGATCAACAGCAGAACTGCTTCTGCATCTGAGATTGTTGCCGGCGCAGTTCAGGACCTTGACCGCGGAGTCATCGTAGGCACAAAGTCATTCGGCAAAGGACTTGTTCAGCAGATCAAAGAGCTTGACAAGAAAGCACAATTGAAGATCACGGGCTCCAGATATTTTACGCCATCAGGAAGGTGGATTCAGGAGAAGAATTATTTTAAGGAAAATAAATACGGCGTGTTCATTGATAAGGACAAGTATAATCAGTCTGAATTCAGAACGCTGGGAGGAAGAACTGTAACCGCTTTGGGAGGAATCACACCCGATGTCGAGCTGAAAGTTGAAGGCGAAAGCGAAATTCATTCTGCTTTGCTTTCGAAGGACATGTTCTTCAAGTTTGCAGAAAAATATGTGAAGTCAAATCCGGGAATGAGTTCAGTCACTCCCGATGACAGACTTTTTGAAGAGTTTAAGTCTTACATTGCTCAAAGCGGTTTTGAGTACGACTCGAAGATCGAGAAGAAGCTGAAGGAGATAAAAGAAATTGCCTCTTCAAAGAATTACGGTAATGACTTTGAAAGTTCACTGAACAAGATCGAGTCTCAAACTGAATCAGGTGAAGTCGAAGAAATGAATGCAGCAAAAGATGAGATCCTCAGAAGCATCTTTGGTGAGATTAACAAGATCGCGATCAGTGAAGAAGCGCAGATCAAAGCTACTTTCCCCTATGATATGCAGCTTCAAAGGGCAATAGAGGTTATAACTAACAGTTCTGAATACAACGGAATACTCGGAAAGTAAAAGATAAGTTTCCCCAACAGAATGACTAAACTTGGAATTCTCGGCGGCGGACAGCTCGCGAGAATGATTATTGAGGAGAACTGCCGCTACGGATTTGAGTTTCATATCCTGAGCAAGGAGCATGATTCTCCTTCGGGACAACTGACACCGCATGAGATTGTTGGTGACTGGAATGATAAAGATGTAGTCAGGAACTTTGCCGCTAAATGCGATATTCTTACTCTCGAAAATGAATTCATTGACTTTCATATTCTGGAGATGATAGAAAATTCCGGCAGGAAGATCCTCCCAGGCTCAAAGACAATCAGACTCATACAAGATAAACTGTACCAGAAGAATACTCTTTCGGAAGCAGGAATTCCTGTTGCCGAGTATTGTGAAGTAAACACTCCCGATGATGTGAAAAGGTTTGCAGAGGAATTTGACTATCCTGTAATTCTCAAATCAAGAACGATGGGATATGACGGGAAAGGAAATTATGAAGTAACCAATGTAACTGAAATAGAGCAGGCGTGTGATAAACTGTCTAAGCGTGGAAAGCTGATGTGCGAGAGGTTTGTTTCGTTTGAAAAGGAAATAGCTGTTCAGGCGGTAAGATCGTCAAACGGAGAGATAAAAGTTTATCCTGTTGTTGAGACAATTCAGGAAGATCATATCTGTAAACTTGTTATCGCCTCACCCGGAAGATTCTCCGAACTCACCGGCACTGTAAACGAGATATGTAAAAAGATTCTGACATCTATGTCATATACAGGTGTAATGGGAATAGAGATGTTTCTTTGCGGCAATGATATTGTTGTCAACGAACTCGCACCGAGAGTTCATAATTCCGGCCACTATACAATTGAAGGATGTATTACTTCTCAATTTGAGAATCATATCAGAGCAATTCTCGGACTCCCTCTTGGAAGCACAGAGATGAAAGTAGCTGCAGCAGTTATGATAAACATTCTCGGCGAAAGAAACGGAACAGCAGAAATTAGAGGCATGGAAAGGACTCTTGCTTGTACTGACACTTATCTTCATCTTTACGGCAAGAAGGAAACAAGAGTGGGGAGAAAGATGGGACATATAACGGTTGTTGGAAATGATCATAAGATTCTTACGCAGAAAGCTGAAAACGCAAGGAAAACGTTAGAGATTTGAAAATTTACACAGCGAAATCACGGACTAAGAATATGAGTTTGCATAAGAGATCTGTTTTTACTTAATGATTGAAATGTGATTGAACATTTTGAAGCCAATGGAAACAACCAATAAACTAAAATCAATTTAACATGATAGTCGCCATAATTTTTCTTGTAATTGCAATAGCGGTCTTATCCGTTATAATAGGACAATCAAAGAATAATCCGGGTCTGCAGAAAACACTCGGCACAGTCCGTATTCTCGCAGGCTTTGGCATTCTGCTTTCGGTGCTCTTTGCATGTATCGTTCAGATAGGACCGGGTGAAGTTGGTGTGCAAATTCTTTTCGGAAAAGTTCAGGATGGAGTACTTAGGAGCGGACTTAGCTTCATCAATCCTCTTATGGAAGTACAGAAGCTTGACATAAAAACCCAGGCATATACAATGAGCGGAGCAAATGATATGGATGTGAGTCTTGCAGAGACAAAAAAGAGTGATCCCATACAGACACTTTCATCTGACGGACTGACACTAATACTTGATGTTACAGTTTGGTACCGTCTCTCGGCAGATGATGCACCGAATATCATACGGACAATTGGCGCTGACTATGAGCCTAAGATCGTTTTGCCCGCAATAAGAACTGCCATAAGGGATGTTGCCGTAAATTATGTGGCAACCGACATATATTCATCGAAGAGAAATGATTATGTGCTTGAAGTCAACAAGCGGCTTGAAGAATCATTTCAGGGTAGAGGTTTGATACTCGAGAAAGTTCTTCTCAGAAATGTTGAACTGCCGCTGAAAGTAAGGGAGGCAATTGACGAAAAGATTGCCGCTGAACAAAGGGCGCAGCAGATGGTATATGTGCTGCAGAAGGAAAAGCAGGAAGCCGAGAGAAAAACAGTAGAGGCGCAGGGAGTGGCCGAAGCGCAGAAGATCATCAACAGCACTATCAGCAATTCATATCTGCAGTGGAAGTATATCGAAACTCTGAAAGAGCTTGTCAATTCTCCGAATAATTCTTTTGTAATAGCTCCGTATGATCAGAAGCTTACTCCATTGCTTAATTTCAATCAGAAATAAGTTGATAGAAGTCTATACAACATACGACCCGATGGAGGCCAACCTGATAAAGGCAAAACTTTCGGACGAAGAAATAGCATTCAATGTAACGGGAGATTTTGACATCGCATTGTCAATGGAAACATTCAACACGCAGATCGGAAGAATTGCACTCAAAAGACCGATAAAGTTCTTTGTGGCGGAGAAAGATTTCGAATTGGCAAAGATCGCGATCAATACCGATAAGTCATCATTCCTTGAAGATGACCTTGACTACTAATTCACGTCTCGGACTTACATTCCTTGCAATTTCACTTCCCGTGATCTTGCTGCTCTATCTTTTGTCCGGCGGTTCAGACGAAATGGAACCCCGCATGACAGCTACTGCCAATCAAAACAATCTCAATAATTACAAAACAATCTCAACAGTGGATAAGACCGACACAGGAGATACAGATTACAGGAGCATTCATGATGCGGCAATTATGATTGACACTCACAACGACTTCGTGTATCAGGTCTATTCTAAAGGGGTTGACATTGCAGAGAGAAACGCCAACACTCATTCTGACTTGCCCAAGTTTCGTGAAGGCGGTGTTGATGTTCAGGTGTTTGCTGTTTGGATACCCATGAAGGAAGTCAGGAACTCCTACAACTTCACATTATCTCAGATTGACAGATTGAAATTGATGGCGCAAAGCAATTCATCTCAATTTGAATTTGCTCAGACTTACGATGACATTATCAGAATAACGAAGGAAGGTAAGCTTTGCGGACTGATCGGCATTGAAGGAGGAACAGCAATAGGAGATGATTTAGAGAGAATAAAAGAGTTCCATGATCTCGGAGTCAGATACATTGGTCTTACATGGAACAACTCCAATCTCATTGCCTCTTCTGCAAAAGATGAGACCGAAAGAGGCAAGAAAGGTGGACTCACAGAATTCGGAACCGCGGTTATCAGGAAAATGAATGAGACCGGTATGCTCATTGATGTTTCACATCTTGGCGAGAATTCATTCTGGGATGTGATGGAGATTTCCACAGATCCAATAATTGCTTCACATTCAAATTGCTACTCTATCAACCCGCATTACAGAAATCTTACTGATGAACAGATCAAAGCAATCGCAGAAAAAGGCGGATACATTGGAATCAATTTCTACGACAAGTTTCTTGTGAAGTCAGGCGGCGCTGACATTGATGACATCATCACTCACATTGATCATATCAGAGATCTGGTCGGTACAGATTACATAGGCATCGGCGCAGATTTTGACGGAGGCATCACACCTCCTTCCGGACTCGAGGATGTAACCAAATATCCGGAGCTTACTGCAAGACTTCTTCAGAATGGTTATTCAAAGGATGATGTTGTAAAAATCCTCGGCGGCAATTTTCTGAGAGTGTATAAACAGGTCTGCGGGTAAAACCACACAACTAAATCTTTCTGACTTCTAAGATTATTAAATCCTACCTAAAGGAACAAAATTCAATCAACTTTTCCCGAAGGGACGACTTCGCTGCAATTTTCTATTCCTGGTTTTACCCTCACCCTGCCCTCTCCCTGAAGGGAGAGGGTGGTTTTCATTATTTCAAATCTTAAGCACTACTCTTTGAGCGGGTTCTGCTTTGCCTATATCAACACTTTTCGATTTGCAACTTTCAACTTTCAACTCTCAACTCTAAATTTTCAACTTTCAATTTTCAACTTTTCCCGAAGGGACTCCTTCAACGCAATTTTCAATTCCTGGTTTCACCCTCACCCTGCCCTCTCCCTGAAGGGAGAGGGTGGTTTTCATTATTTCAAATCTTAAGCACTACTCTTTGAGCGGGTTCTGCTTTGCCTATATCAACACTTTTCGATTTTCAACTTTCAACTTTCAACTTTCAACTCTCAACTTTCAACTCTCAACTCTAAATTTTCAATTTTCAACTTTCAACTTTCAATTTTCAACTTTTCCCGAAGGGACCCCTTCGGGGCAATTTTCAACTTTCAACTTTCAATTTTCAATTCTCAATTCGCAACTCTCACTTGATCTCCAGCTTATCAATCTCATCCCTTAGCTCTGCGGCTCTTTCAAACTCAAGATCTTTAGCAGCATTGATCATCTCGCTTCTCAGCTGTTCAATCAGCTCACGGCGTTTTTCAGAATCCAATGATCTTTCAACTTTGCTTGTTATTATGCTCAGCGCAGATTTCTGATCTTTACTTTTCTTCTCCGCTCTCTTTTTGTTTAAGCTCGCATTTGATTCGGCAACAATTGTGGAAGACATTATCTCTTCGAGTGTCTTATAAATTGTTTTCGGTTCGATGCCGTGTTCTTTGTTATACTCAGTCTGGATGTCCCGCCTTCTTCTTGTTTCTTCTATGACCTTTGCCATTGATTCGGTAACTTTGTCAGCATACATCACTACAAGTCCATTCACATTTCTTGCTGTCCGGCCTGCAGTTTGCAGCAATGATTTCTCCGAACGAAGGAATCCTTCTTTGTCAGCATCAAGAATTGCAACAAGCGATACTTCAGGAAGGTCAAGCCCTTCACGAAGAAGATTAACTCCTACCAGTGCATCAAACTCTCCGAGACGCAAACCGCGCAGGATCTCAACTCTGTCAAGCGACTGAACTTCTGAATGCATATACTTTACCTTTATGCCGATGCCCAGAAGATAGTCCGTAAGATCTTCACTCATTCTTTTTGTCAGGGTTGTTACCAGAACTCTTTCTTTCTTTTTGCTTCTGTTTCTGATCTCATTTATCAGATCATCAATCTGATTCTTAACAGGCCTTACCTGAATTTCCGGATCAAGCAAACCGGTAGGCCTTATAACCTGTTCAACTACAACGCCCTCACTTTTCTCAAGTTCATAATCTCCCGGAGTTGCACTTACAAATATCGCCTGCTTGACCATTGATTCCCATTCTTCAAAAGTCATCGGTCTGTTGTCAAGCGCCGATGGAAGTCTGAAGCCGTATTCAACAAGAGTTTTTTTCCTCATCCTGTCACCGTTATACATTCCTCTTATCTGCGGAATTGTCACATGCGATTCGTCAATTACCAGCAAATAGTCTTTCGGAAAATAATCAAACAGGCATGACGGCCTTGAACCGGGCAGTCTTCCGTCAAGATGGCGGGAATAGTTTTCAATTCCGTTGCAATAGCCTACTTCACGGATCATCTCAATATCAAAATTGGTTCTCTGAGATATTCTTTCTGCTTCAATGAATTTGCCTATCGACTTAAAGTACTCAACTCTCTCTTCAAGCTCTTCCTGAATATTCTCAATTGCCGATTCGATCTTCTCCTTGTTTGTTACAAAATATTTTGCGGGATAGATAACAACGCTGACATCATTGCCGGTCACTTTGCCGTCATTGATATTGAAATAAGAGATCTTCTCCACTTCATCATCAAACAACTCGACTCTTACTGCAATCTCATCTTCATACGCAGGTATTACCTCAACCATATCACCTCTCACTCTAAATGTGCCCCGCTTAAATTCAGAATCGCTTCTCACATAATGAATGTCCGATAGCTTTGACAGGAGACGTTTCCTCCCGAGCTTCTCCCCTTTCTTTATTACAAGAACCTGTTCGGCATATTCCTCCGGCGCACCAATGCCGTAGATACAGCTTACGGAAGATACAACGATCACATCCTTTCTTCCTTCGAGAATAGCTGCAGTCGCTCTGAGTCTTAGCCGGTCAATCTCCTCATTGATGGAAAGGTCTTTCTGTATGTAAGTATCTGATGAAGGTATATATGCTTCAGGCTGATAGTAATCATAATATGAAATGAAGAACTCCACTCTGTTGTTTGGAAAAAATCTCTTGAACTCACCATACAGCTGTGCCGCAAGTGTCTTGTTGTGTGACATCACAAGCACCGGTTTCCCAATATTCTCGATAACATTTGAAACAGAGAAAGTCTTTCCGGAACCTGTTACACCCAGGAAGGTCTGGTACTTCTCATTCCTTCTGACTGCTTCGGTGAGTTCTTTTATTGCACGGGGCTGATCACCTGTCGGTTTATATTTTGACTCCAGCTTAAACTTTACTTCGGATTTTTTTGTCATTGTCAGAATAAATTAACGCCTGTGAGTACAATATATTTATTTCATTACTAATTCAGGAAGCAGCCGGGTTTTTGTCTTGGTAAACATGTGTGACAGGTAAGAAACTGCTAGTTGGCAAATGACCGCTCTGAAGCGAAATAACATTTGCGTTCTTCAAAGAGTTCATTACCGGCTCTGTAGTTAGGGCGGCGTGATTATTCGATCGCAGTTATCAGAGAAATCTCTTTTAGCACAATATTGATATCTGCGAGTTCCTCATAGTCACCGGACTTCACAACGGCTTTTCCCTTTGTATGTGCAATCATTGCAATCTGCTCGCAATGTATTCCGTCGTAGCCCGTCGCTTTCATTAGTTGTTCTATTACTTCATCCCATGTATGCGTGGAATTGAATAGAATGAGTTTTCTCATTTCGGCAACAGAATCGCCGAACTCCTCTGAATACTTTGTTCTCGTGCTCATGATTGTCAGTTACTTTTTCTGCTAAAGCGGCACAGTGCTTCGCACATAAGGTCCTGCTTGTAACGTGCTCCGTTATGTCCTCCTCCAAATCCGTTCATTGCAATATAGAAGATCATAAGCTCATTATCCCTTGATACTGCATAGCCTGCAAGAGTGCTGACAGAGTTCAATGTTCCTGTCTTTGCATGAACATTCTTTTCGGCCTCCGTTCCGTTCATTCTGTTTCTCAGTGTTCCGTCAACTCCGGCAATTGCAAGCGAAGCATAGAAATAATCAAAGGTCTTAATGTCATCATACATATACTTCAGCATTCTGATGTATAAGTCTGAATTGACTGTATTGAATCTTGACAGTCCCGAACCTTCAACAATGTCAAATGCGCCGCGCGGATTTCCTATTTGTGTGAGAAAATCAATTACCGCGGATTCTCCTTTTTCCAGAGAGCCCGGAGCTGACTTATACTCGGCACCAACCACTTTGAATACTGTAATTGCAGAATGATTGTCACTCTCCTTATTCATGTGAGAAATCACATCGTAAAGAGAGTGAGATATGACGGCAATTTCTTTTGCACCGGTTGGTGTTTCGCCAGCGACAGTAATTCCGGAAACAGAAACTCCGTTAGACGTTAATTCAGAAAGCAAAAGTTCCGCAGCGGAAGCAGCCGGATCAATCTGTCCCGGATTTTTATTCAGGTTGATTGCACTGACATACGGCCAGTATCCCTGCTTTGTATCACCTGCGTAAAAATTTGCCAGTCCGTAATGATTGTCATCGAGAAATGATTCATCATAAATGACATTCCCGGTGATTTCCCTTATGCCTTTTGAACTCACTTCTCTTGCAAGCACAGAAATGTCCGAAGAATTAAGATCCGGATCACCATAACCCTTGAGATAAATATTTCCGTTAACGATGCCATCCTTAATATCACTGTCGTCTGTATAAACAACTGTCTTAAAATCATAGTTGATACCAAGGACATCTATCGCTACTGCTGCAGTTATGAGTTTGGTGATTGAAGCAGGAATCATCTTCTCTTCCGGATTGTGCAGATAGATCATATCATATTTGTCAGCGCTTGCTATTTGGACAGATACTCTGCCGCTTGTTTCATTTACAATTGAATCAATTGTAAGTCCGAACTCTTCGATCTTGTCTCCCGGCAGTGCATAGTTTGAAAATCCTGCAACAAGAACTAACATCGCTGCTGCAATAAAATTAAGCCAGGGATTCAATTTCAATTTTTCCATTTTCGTGTTACTTTTTTTTTCTTTTCTTATTGATCAGCCTGTCGGCCTCTTTCAAAACTCTGAATGATTGTTTGTATGTCAGCTGTTCTTCTGACTTGGCTAACGAGCACCATTTGAAAGCCGTGATTTCATCGTTGCAAACTGTGATCTGATCCGTATTTGATTTTGCTATGAAGTATGCGACTTCTTTTTTCACTTTGTTGCCTTTTCCGCTTATGAAGTTGTACTTTTCAAGCAACAATACTTTCTCAGAAAGAAATTCTACGTCTTCAATTCCCGCCTCTTCATGCAACTCTCTTTTTGCGGTCGCAAATTCTGTTTCACCCGGATCGCTGTGCCCTTTTGCAAATGACCAGTGCCCCTTCTTGTGTTTCAGTATCAGATATTTCAGTGAACGTGGAAACTCATGATACACTATCACACCTACTGCGTGATCTTTTATTGTCTTTGCCAAATAGTAACTCCCTTAGTCAATGAATTTTTCTTATTGTTACTCATCGGTTCTTTAAAATTCATAATTCTTTTAAAAACTTTCGTTAGAAATCCGCAAAACCATATCACTTAAATCTTCTTATTTTGCCTTGTTCCAAATTTCATCCATTTCATCGAGAGACATATCTTCAAGATTCCTCCCGTTCTGCTCTGCATGTTCTTCGATCTTTGAGAACCGGCTTCTGAACTTACCTATGGTCCTTCGCAATGCATCTTCAGGATTGATCTTCAGGAACCTCGAATAATTCACAATTGAAAATAAAAGATCCCCAAGTTCATCTTCAATATCCTTCTCATCTTTGCCTGATTCTACATTTGCCTTCAGCTCATTCAGTTCTTCCATTATCTTTGCAAATGCGGGCTCACTGTCATTCCAGTCAAATCCAACTTTGGATGCCTTCTCCTGAATCCTGTATGCCTTCAGCAAAGCCGGAAGCTCTTCCGGAACACCTTCAATGGCAGACTTTCTTCCTTCTTTCTTCTTCAGCTTCTCCCAATTGCGTTTTACTTCTTCTGCCCCCGACACATCAAGATCACCAAAAACATGCGGATGACGATCAACTAGCTTTTTAGATTCACCTGAAATCACATCCGACAATGTGAACTCGTTTTCCTCTTCGGCAATGTTTGCATGAAATACAACCTGAAGGAACAAATCGCCAAGCTCTTTTCTAAGCTCTGTTTTATTGCCGGAATCAATTGCTTCCAATACTTCGTATGTCTCTTCAAGCAAACATCTTCTTAAAGAAAGATGTGTCTGAATCCTGTCCCAGGGACATTCGTTCCTCAAACGCCTAACAATCTCTACAAATTCTGTAAATTCTTTAACGGGAATCTCTGTCTTCAAAAGAAATTTGGTTTAGCAAAGATAACTATTTACAGACTTTCAATCAGCACCTCTAAAAATTCTGATTGGTCTTACAGCTTACCGGACGTTTCCCAGTAGCGCGAATTTGCAGCCGAACATGAGTATGACCGTTAAACTGAATGTGATGTTAAAATAATACGGAAATGGTTTTGGGAACATATTTTCACAAATACTTCAAAACTTGTATATTTGTCGAAAATTCCTGTACCATCAATTACATCAATCCATATTAAGGAACCCAATCTGATCAATGCCTATGACAACTGAGTGTCTAAATTGCGGAAATATGTTTGAAGGAAAGTACTGCAATCAATGCGGGCAGAAACTGATCACGCACCGCATTACTATTAAAGACTACTTTCATAATTTTGTACATACCTTCACTCATGTTGATAAAGGAATAATTTATCTTGCTGTCGAACTCTTCAAAAAGCCGGGAATTGTTGCCCGTGAATACATATCAGGCAAGAGGGCAAAGTATTTCAGTCCATTGCAGTATCTTGTATTGCTTGTTGCATTAAGTACTTTCATTACATTGAATTATGACATACTAGGTCCGAAACTGAGCACTGAACTACTGAACAATACTGACCCTGCAGTGAGAATAAGAGCGGGAATGAATCAGTTTTTTTACAGGTACTTTAATATTGTATTGTTCTTCAGCGTTCCTGTCGTTGCCTTCTTTTCTTGGTTGTTCTTCAAGAAATCCGGATTCAATTTTGCGGAGAATCTGGTATTCATAACATTCATTTCAACACAAAGGACTTTGATCTTCATACTCCTTACTCCTGTCTTGTATTTTACAAAAGAGGTTTGGTACATCGGGATTGGAGCTTACTATCTGTTCTGGTTCGTGTACTTCATTTTTGCCTATTATCAGTTTTACCGCGAAAGATTACTCATCACTATCCTGAAATATGTTGGAGTGTTCTTGCTGTCAATTGCTGTTATGCAGTCATGCGCGTATCTTTTTGTCATTTATTTCATACTAAAGAACTGAAGCTTTAGTTCGGAACGTATCTCAAACTTTAATCTTCATCAACTCTCTCAATCCTCCGTGACCTCCGTGTTCTCTCTGTGCTCTCTGTGGCAAAATATCAGAACTCGTTTCAATCCACATTAATTGAATCCGGAAAGAGCAAACCGCAAAGGGCACAGAGTTGTCGCAGAGGTTGTGCTCCTAAAACTTCATTCGCTCTCTCAATCCTCCGTGCCCTCTGTGTTCTCTCTGTGCTCTCCGTGTCCAAAAATATGCAGCATTTGAAACCTGAATGAGCCAATCCACAAAGCACACAGAATCATCGCAAAGGTCGCAGAGGTTGTGCTCTTAATACTTCATTTGCTCTCAATCCTCCGTGACCTCCGTGTTCTCTCTGTGCTCTCCGTGTCCAAAAATATGCAGCATTTGAAACCTGAAAGAGCCAAACCACAAAGCACACAGAATCATCGCAAAGGTCGCAGAGGTTGTGCTCTTAATACTTCATTTGCTCTCAATCCTCCGTGCCCTCTGTGTCCTCTCTGTGCTCTCTGTGTCCAAAAATATGCAGATCTCTAGAATCTGAAGCATTTGAAACCTGAAAGAACCAATCCACAAAGGCAAATTTAACTAGAGTTCTGAATTGAATAACTTTGACCAAAAGTCTATTTTTGTTCATTCCAATTAACCTAAATCCACTCACATGAAGATCGGTGTTCCCAAAGAAATAAAGACCAACGAAAATAGAGTAGCACTCACTCCAATCGGCGCAGAAGTATTAAGAAGACACGGACACAAAATATTCGTAGAAACCAACGCAGGGCTCGGAAGCGGATTCACTGATGCAGACTATAAGAAAGTTGGCGCTACAATCCTCAAAACCCCGAAACAGGTATTTGATACAGCAGAAATGATCATGAAGGTCAAAGAACCTATTAAGCCGGAATACAATCTGATAAGAAAAGGCCAGGTTGTCTTCACTTATTTTCATTTCGCTTCTTCCAAGGATCTGACTCTTGCCATGATGAAATCACGCTGTATTGCAATTGCTTATGAGACTGTACAGAAGTCAGACGGTTCACTTCCCCTTCTAATTCCAATGAGTGAAGTTGCCGGAAGAATGGCGCCTCAGGAAGGTGCAAAATATCTCGAGAGAACTATGGGCGGCAGAGGTGTCTTGCTCGGCGGTGTTCCCGGTACCGAGCCGGCAGATGTTGTTGTTCTTGGCGGCGGCATAGTAGGTACAAATGCTGCAAAGATCGCAGCAGGGTTCGGGGCAAAAGTTACTATCATGGATAACAATCTTTACAGACTCAGATACCTTGATGATGTCATGCCAAGGAATGTAACAACCATGATGAGCAATCCTTACAACATTAGAGCAGCAATCTCAAAAGCAGATTTGGTGATAGGCGCAGTTCTTATCGCCGGTGCAAAAGCTCCAAAGCTCATTACGAAGCCAATGCTAAAACTTATGAAGAAGGGTTCCGTTGTAGTTGACGTTTCTGTTGATCAGGGCGGATGCATTGAAACATGCAAACCTACCACACATGAAAATCCCACATATGTAGTTGACGGAGTTGTTCACTACTGCGTGGCAAACATGCCGGGAGCTGTTCCTTTCACATCAACCATTGCGCTTACAAATGCGACTCTGCCATACGCACTTGAGCTTGCCGAAAAGGGTTGGCACAAAGCATGTGTAGAGAGTGAAGAGCTCAAGCTCGGACTCAACATGATTGACGGCGAGATTGTTTATAAAGGTGTATCAGATGCTTTTAAGTTCAAGTTTACTGATGTCAATACAATGATTTAAGCTTTGAGCAGTCTTGAGAAGCCCGCTTTAATGCGGGCTTTTTTTTGACTGGCAGATACAAACAATAACAGTCTCCCGGAATTTTTCAAAGAGGGAGACGAACAATAACGATCTCATATTTCATTCAATGAAAGACAAAATCAGAATTGCTTCAGGACAGGGTTTCTGGGGAGACCTTGTTGATGCACCATACAAGCAGGCTACAGGCGGACCGGTTGATTATATTATGATGGATTATCTTGCCGAAGTAACTATGTCCATTTTGCAGAAACAAAAACTGCGTGACCCGTCACTCGGCTATGCACGTGATATTCCGCCGTTAATGGAAAGACTTCTGCCGGTCATCACAGAAAGAAAAATAAAAGTGATCACAAACGGCGGAGGCGTGAATCCGCTTGCATGCAAAGACGCGATCTTCGAAGTTGCTAGGAAACTTGGAATAAAGGAGCTTAAGATCGGAGTTGTTCTTGGTGATAATATTCTTGATAGGATCGATTCGCTTGTTTCTTCAGGCGTTCCGCTTAAGAATATGGAAACAGGAGAGCCGGTATCCACAGTCAAAGATAAAGTGCTGAGCGCAAATGTTTATTTCGGAGCAGGGGCTGTTGTTGAATGTCTTAAGCTCGGTGCAGATATTGTCATTACGGGAAGAGTGACCGATACAGGTTTGACGCTTGCTCCGATGATCTATGAATTCGGATGGGATATGGAAAACTGGGATCTCATGGCTGCGGGAACAGTTGCGGGGCATATACTTGAATGTGGTGGACAGGCAAGCGGAGGAAATTTTCTGGGCGACTGGAAGAATCTCCCTGACCTTGCACGCATCGGCTTCCCTATTGCCGAGGCCTATCCCAACGGCGAGGTGTTCATTACCAAGCATGAGAACACGGGAGGTAGAGTAAGTGTGGAAACAGTGAGCGAACAGCTTGTCTATGAAATTGGCGATCCAAAAGATTATATCACACCGGATTGCATAGCCGATTTTACTTCCATCAAACTTGAAGATGCCGGTGAAGATCGTGTAAGAGTTTTTGGAGTAAAGGGAATGCCTGCAACACAATTCTACAAAGTCTCTATGTCTTACTCAGACGGATACAGTGCAGTCGGCTCTCTTACCTACTCATGGCCGGATGCTCTTGAGAAAGCTGAAGCTGCAGATAAGATCCTACGTACTCGTCTTGATGATCTCGGACTTAAGTTTGATGAGATACGTTCGGAGTTTCAGGGTTACAATGCCTGCCACGGCCCCCTTGCAGAAAAGATAGATGACCTCAATGAAGTTGTGCTTCGGGTTGCGGTAAGATCTTACGATAAGAAGTCCATCGAAAGATTTGGAATGGAGATAGCTCCGCTGATACTGACAGGTCCTCCGGGTGTCACAGGATTTGCGGGCGGAAGGCCTAAACCGTCTGATGTGGTTGCATACTGGCCTGCGCTTATACCTAAGTCGGAAGTTCAGCCGGAGTTTTTGGTGGAATCAATCTGAGCAACTCTTGCAATTGAACGGTTGATCTGACAGTTACAGTTTTTACTCTCTGTTCATTGATTTTAAAAAAGCGTGCTAATAAAAAATCTGATAAAAATGGCTGAAAGAATTTTAGTTATCGGCGCGGCAGGTCAGATCGGTTCTGAACTTGTGCTGGCGCTCAGAAAAGTTTACGGGGATGCAAATGTCTTTGCCACTGACATCAAAGATGCGCCGAAGGATGTTAAGAAATCCGGGCCGTTTCAGATCCTTGATGTTATGGATGACAAGAGACTGATTCATTTTGTGATCAGATATAAGATCACACAGATCTATCACCTTGCTGCAGTTCTCTCAGGCAATGCGGAACGTCTTCCGCTTCAGGCATGGGACATAAACATGAGAAGTCTTCTGAATATTCTAGACCTTGCCAGAGAAGTAGGAGTTGGAAAAATTTTCTGGCCAAGTTCCATAGCAGTGTTTGGCAAAACCACACCGAGAGAAAACACACCGCAGCTTACCATCATGGAACCGAATACTGTTTACGGCATAAGCAAACTTGCCGGTGAAAGATGGTGCGAATACTATGTTAACAGATACGGGCTCGACATCAGAAGCATCCGCTATCCGGGACTGATCAGCTATAAGACAGAAGCAGGCGGCGGAACTACTGATTATGCAGTTGAGATCTTTTATGATGCCATTGAATCAGGAAAGTATGAATGCTTTCTCAAACCTGATACGACACTTCCAATGATGTTCATGCCTGATGCAATCAAAGCAACGATCGATCTAATGGAAGCAGACGCCGGAAAACTTTCCATTCATTCAAGCTACAATCTCTCCGGCATTAGTTTTGATCCGGCTCAGATCGCTGCCGAGATAAAGAAGAGCATTCCAAAATTTCAGATCACTTATAAGCCCGACTTCAGGCAGGCGATTGCAGATTCTTGGCCAATGACTATTGATGATTCGGTTGCAAGAAATGACTGGGGATGGAAGCATCAGTATGACCTTGCCAAGATGACAAAGATCATGCTGAAGGAGATCAAGAAGAAAGTTTAGCTCTGAATTGTGTGGCTAATTAACGATAACAAATTGGATGATTGAAATTGTTTGTACCTTGCTGCACTATGATCATTCCGCATGTTGCATCTTCCAAAATTTTTTGAAGTTATTTAAAGAGATCTGTTTGACAGAATATGATGCAAGAAACTATTCCGCTTTCTTTTGAACGACCAAAAGAAAGCTTGGCAAAGAAAAGTCGCCCGCTGCATCCTAATTGCCTAAAATTGTTCGCTTTGGCTACGTGAATTTCAACTCCTCACACGACAGAAGAGCACTGTCGTGTTCGTCAAACAGGAAATTCACGCTTGCGCCAAAGCTCACAATTTCTTAACGGCATTAGGATGAGGCGGGTTGTTTCTGCGACATTCGCAAAAAGTTTATTATTGAACTGTTTTCAACATAAATTTCTTATCTTGAAAAACATTTTGGATTGCATTGACACATTTCAAATTGAAATATAGTGTCGGATTTGTTTTTCATTCTTTCTAATCCAATGATTATTTCTCTAAGGCAAATAAGTTCTCTCTGCATTTCAATCTTCCTGCTGATCATTGGCGTTATGCCTGCTTCATCGCAGACAGTACCTTCCGATTCCGGCTACATACAGTTTGTTGGCAACAGGAGCATCACATTTGTTGATGCTTCAAGAGCAAACAGGAATATTTCGTGCCTGGTTTATTACCCTGCAACATCCGAAGGAGCCAACGCACCTGTATTGCAGGGAAGCAAGTATCCTTCAGTATCATTCGGCCATGGCTTCACACTGAACCCGAATCTTTACGTTGCATTATACAGGCATCTTGCAAGCTGGGGATACATTGTAATAGCTCCGTCAACTGAAACGGGCTTCGCACCTAATCATACTAACTTTGCACTTGATCTGGCCTTTGTTCTCAAAGACATGAAGAGAAGAAATGGTCTGTCAACGGATTTGTTTTTCGGAGTTGTAGATACAAATGTTACCGGAGTATTCGGACATTCAATGGGTGGCGGTTGCAGCGTTCTGGCGGGATCATTGGATTCAAGCATAACTGCCGTTGCTTCTCTTGCTGCTGCAAACACTAATCCGTCTTCCATAACTGCCGCTAAATTAATAAAAGCGCCTCAGTTATACATGTCCGGGCAGCGCGACAGCATTGCTTCGTACTGGACACAGCAATTGCCGCATTACAATAATTCATTTCCTTACAAGCAAACGGTTAACATCAAAGGAGGCAATCACAGCTATTTCCACCTTGTTCCCGGACTTGATGACCTTGTTGATAATCCCGCAACGATCACGAGAGCAGAACAGCAGAGGCTCACCAGAAGATATGTAACATCATTCTTCAACATCTTTCTGAGAAATGACTCAAACTACCGCAGTTATCTTTACGGGAACAAGGCAAAGACTGATACAACTGTGATCATGAATTACAGGAATCTCGCGGTACGTTCACTCCTGCAAGGCTTTTACGATCAGATAAGCAATCAGATGATACGTGATACAATTACAATTATTGCAAGAGATTTTCAGTCGCCGTATGCGGTAAGGGGAGTTTCAAAAGCTTTTGTATCGGGAGACGGATATGGCGAATACTCATTCGAAAATTTGTTTCCCAATTCAACATACTATTTGCAGATAGTCCACAGAAATTCAATTGAGACCTGGAGCTCTTCTTCCGGATATGAGATGAAAGTGAAGAGACCATTTTATGATTTTTCTTCATCAGCTTCAAATGCTTTTGGAAATAACATGATCTTCATTGATAATTTTTATTTGATTTACGGAGGAGATGTGAATCAGGACGGTATCGTTGATGCGTTTGACCAGTCGTTGACAGATAATGATGCTTTTGAAATTGTAACCGGATATGTAAGCACAGACGTAAACGGTGACGGAATAGTTGATGCCGCAGACTTATCTCTGATCGACAACAATTCTTTTGCTTTTGTGCAAAGTATCGTTCCATAATTTTTCTTTTTAAATTTTCCGCAACTGATGGATAAGGGTCTCTTTCCCGGAATGCCTGACCACAAGCGAGGGCTTTTGTATATCGGCTTCTGTGCAATTCTTTGGAGCTCGGGAGGACTCTTCATAAAAGTGCTCACGCTGGATGCATTCCAAATCTCATTCTACAGATCACTCATCGCCGCCATAACGATCCTCATAATTACCAAGACAAGAGGAAAGAGTTTAAAATTTGAGACCGACCGCATTTCAGTCATGTGCAGCATTTCTTATGCGTTCATACTTGTGCTTTTTGTGATGGCAACCAAACTTACTACAGCCGCAAACGCGATCTTTCTTCAATTCACTGCTCCCTTATATCTGCTGATACTCGAGCCGATCTTTCTTAAGACAAAATTTGAGAAGCGAAATCTCATAGCTCTTGGGTTTTGCTTTCTTGGAATGATTTTGTTCTTCTTCGGCAAGCTTGATTTCTCTGGCATCCAGGGCAATCTGCTTGCAATATGCTCAGGGATTTGCTTTGCACTGTTTTCACTTTTGCTGAAGTGGAAGAAACAGCTTCATAAGAGTGACAGTACGATCTCAATAATTGTGGTCGGGAATTTTCTTGTTTGTCTGATCTGCCTTCCGTTCATCTACGATAAACTCATTGTAAGTTCATCGCAAATGTTAATTCTTCTGTTCATGGGAGTGTTTCAGATCGGAATCAGTTATCTGATATTCAATGAAGGCATCAAATATGTTTCGGCAACGGAGTCTATGATCATAGCAATGCTTGAAGCGATACTTAATCCAATCTGGGTCTTTATCGGAGTCGGTGAAGTGCCAACTACATATTCAATTGTCGGCTCCTTCATAATTCTGATTGCAGTATTGTGGAGAACACTGATGGTGAAGCCGGAGGAGAAGCTGAATATTGTTGACTGATCAGTCGAAGAACAAAAAATAAACTAGCCCGCCAATAGCCGCCTGCATAAGAACAAGAGCGATGGCAAAGTAAGTATCATTCTGCCTTGAATCATCAAGCTTTTCCTTGTCCCCTGTTACAGTATATTCAGTGTAAAGCTCATTTGCCTTTGTCTTATAATCATAAGCAAAATATCCGGCAGTGATTGATGAAGCAGCGAGTCCGAGTATCAGCGGGAGATTTCTTCTTGTTTTGAACTGAGTTCCTTTGTTCTTTATCACATCCGGATCGTCAACGGTATTTTCTTTGAGCTTGAGCGTAACGTTTGCTCCGCTAACCGGATCGTAAGAATTCATATCGAACAAAAGATCCTTATAATTTTCCTTTCTGAATGTAACCATGCCTTTCATGAGATAGTCAGACATGTATCTCAATGGAGTTGAACCGAGCAATGTATCATTTCTTAAAACTCTTGCATCAAACGGTACAGAATTGAATTGATAGAAATATGGGAAGTTTGCTGTCACAGTAGTATCTACATTCAGTATTACATTCTCAACCAGATTCTCATTCTGCCAATCTCCTAATCTCTTTGGATTCAGGAGCTTGAGTTCATACTTCCCTGCCCTAACCTTGAAGCCGCTTACAGGTGTAAATCCAATGCTTGTTGAATCAAGAAACACTTCTGCTTTTTCAACATTTGAGTTCACATTGAGAAGTATGAAACCTGTTGAATCCACTGCAGATAAAGAATCATCCTGTGCCTGCAATGAGAAAAATGACGGCATCATAAGTGATATCATGAATGCCAATATGTTATTTCTTAGCATTGTCCGATTCACTTTTCATTATCCTGTTTGAGAAGCAATAAACATACTTGTCATCACCGGCAACAAAGATGTAGTCTTTCCAGATGACAGGACTTGACCTGAGTCTTCCTTCTGTTTTCTGACTCCAGACAAGTGTTCCATCCTCAGCATTCAGGCAATAGAATTTTTCATCAAATGAACCGAAGAAGATCTTGTCGCCGTGCAGCAATGGTGTTCCGCTTATCGGACCCTTTGTTGCGAATGCCCATTTCACTTCGCCGCTTTCCTTGCTGATTGAATAAACTCTCCCGTCAACTCCGGCAGTGATCACCTGATCCTTATAGAAAGTAGATGCGGCTAAAAATCTTGTGCCGAGATCTTTTTTCCATACAAGATTTCCTGTTGAATCTACGCAATAAAAATTAAGGTCATCACTTCCAAAATATATCCTTGACGAATCTGCGGTAACATCTGAGAAAATTGAGTTACCGGTCTGATACTTCCAGTGAAATCTTCCGTCCTTAACATCAAAGCAATACATTGCTCCGTTGATCGCACCTGCAAAGATCTTCCCACCGGAAATGGTCGGGCTGGTATAAAACTGAGGCGATGACATTCCCGTATGAGATGCCGTTGCTATCCAGATTACAGTACCGGTAAGTGAACTCAGGCGATAGATTCTCCCGTTTGTTGAACACACGAAAACATCATTATCATAAAGCACAGGAGAAGATTCAACAAAGCCGACAAATCTGCTCCACTTTGAAATTCCAGTCTGAAGACTCGTCTTAAAAATCCTGCCGTCCATTGATCCAGTTGATACAAGAACAACACTGTTGCCGATTATCAGCGGAGTCGAATATGAAGAGCGGCTGTCCATTTCAAGTCTGCCTATGCTCCTGCCGCTTGATATGTCAATTGCATAGCATTCTCCCTTGAGCGTACTGACAAACAGAACGGCATCGGCAGCGGAGAGAGAATTCTTCGACAAGCCGGCGTCAGTATCAAATTCCCAGTAAAGGTTCAACGGGAATCTGAATACAGTCTCAGATCTTGATATGTTTGTCTTGGCAGGATCACCGCCTATGAAAAGCCAATCATTCGTGGGATCGATCTCCACGGGCTTTTCTACAGTCAGCGTTGAGCAGGAGTGAAACAACACTCCTGCAATCATCAATATGCAAAGATGCCTCAGCAATATTTTAGATTATTTCTTGTGATTGATTTGAACGTGCTTGCCAGAGAACGGCGGCATAAGATTAATTCTGCCGCCATTCTTTGCAATGCAGTTAATGAGGGTTGGTACGAAAAAGCTTTAACGAAGAAGACTTTCAAATATCTCAGCAAGTCCCGGCTTGCCGATCTCCTGCAGCTCATATGTTACTCTTACAGCCGGCTTCTTAATTTTGATAAGCCGGCGAAGATCGATCGGGGTGCCAATAACAACGGTATCGCATGGAACCTTGCTAATCGTATCTTCAAGATCCTTGATCTGCTTGTCTCCATATCCCATTGCCGGAAGAAGAGCTCCGACATCTTTGTATTTATTGAATGTTTCTTTGATTGACTTCACTGCATAAGGGCGTGGATCTATGATCTCTGCCGCTCCAAACTTTTGCGAAGCAAGGACACCGGCGCCGAATTTCATTTCACCGTGAGTAAGCGTAGGTCCGTCTTCAACAACAAGTACGCGTTTTCCTTTGATATGTTTATAGTCAGATTCATTCTCAAGTGAAATAGGAGATGCCGCCTCGATCACCACTGCATTCGGATTCACACTTCTGATATTATCACGGAGTTTCCTTATGCTTTCCATGTCAGCCGAATCAACTTTGTTGATCACAACGACGTTTGCGATGAGCAGATTTGTATAACCGGGATAATAATTCATTTCATGCCCTGCTCTGTGCGGATCAACCACTGTAATGACAAGGTCGCTCTTGTAAAACGGCATGTCGTTATTGCCGCCGTCCCAGATTATTACATCCGCTTCCTTCTCAGCTTCGCGGACTATCGCTTCATAATCGGCTCCTGAATAAATTATATAGCCACGTGCAATATGCGGTTCGTATTCTTCCATTTCCTCTATGGTGCACTTGTGCTTCTTGAGGTCGGAGATCTGAGCAAACCTCTGAACTTTCTGCTGTGCAAGATTTCCGTAAGGCATCGGATGCCTGATCGAAACTGTTTTAAGTCCCATTGATTTCAATATCTCAACAACCTTTCTGGATGTCTGGCTCTTACCGGCACCGGTCCTTGATGCTACAACAGCTATAACGGGTTTTGTTGACTTGACAGCAGTTTGCTCATACCCAAGCATCTTGAATGAAGCTCCGGCAGCATTGATCCTTGCGCCTTTCTCCATAATGTAGTTGAATGACACATCAGAATATGAAAATACAACCTCTTCGATCTTATGTTTCTTAATCAGATCATAGATCATTTCTTCGGGGTAGATTGGAATTCCTTTCGGATACATTTTGCCGCTTAACTCTGCGGGATATTTTCTGTCATCAATGTAAGGAATCTGTGTTGCTGTGAAAGCTATTACTTCGTAGGCGGGATTGTTGCGGTAGAAGACATTAAAATTATGGAAATCCCTTCCGGCCGCACCCATGATCAACGTTCGTATTTTGTTCATACAAGTGATAGAAGTTTTGTTTTCGAATCTTTTTAACAATGCAAAGATATTCACTTTATGCATGACTTATTAGCCAAAAAAATCGGGCAATTAGTATTAATTGCGTTTTTAAAAATATGTTCATCAGGTAATAAAAGGCATACAAACCTTTTGGGTTTGTTTACTTATTTGCACAGAATAATACTGAGGAACACGGAGTTCCACTGAGTTTATAAGGAAGTGCTCTATGTATTTTTTAAATACAGAAGTATTGATATCCACCTGCTCATCGTAGTAATGATAAGTTGAATAAAGCAGACTGTCTTCAAGTAAATACTATTTATGTGCAAGCTGAGTTATGAGATTTTCTCGTCCCCGCTGCCTGCCACTAGGTGGAGTCCCCTCTGAAAACTCATGATGAGATTATAGGTAAATAAGGCGGGAGACTCATCGGTGACAAAAGAAAACTCGCTACGAGCAGGACACGGGTGATTGTTAACCGCAAAGCGCGCTGAGAAGGCGCAAAGTTCGCTGAGGTTCTATTGTAAATTAGAAGTTAACATACAACAAAATACTCTGCGACCTTTGCGACAACTCTGTGCCCTTTGTAGTTAGCTCTTTAGCCCGCATCAGAGTCTCCTGCGTTTTTCAAGGAATCTGATGTGGGCTAAAATTATTCTGACAAAGTAAACCCCGGATTGCAGGCCTGCGGCATTCCACTCTGCCGAGTGTTTGCTTTTTTCATAGACCTTCTTTGAAACTTCGGCTACAAGTTTTGACGTGATATCATAGATTTGCAGTTCCGCTTCTCTCCTCCGGGCACATTGAATCCGATCGTCGTGTTTGGGTTGGAGGGCTTCGGATATATCCTGCTTATTGTCAGGGATTCTGTTCTGGTCATCAGATCACGTAAGTACAGTTCAGGCCGATGACATAATTCAGCCTCTTCCCCAGATTTTCTCCGGGCACTTTTATGCTGAATGCCGGGCGGATATTTTTCATGGGAAATGTCACCAGAAGCCCGTACTCTATGAGATTAAGCTTTTCCGGAAATTCCGGACTGCTGTCGAGATCGTATTTGCCGGACAGGCCGAAGATGAAATGAACATCTTTCAGAAGGTAACCTGTCTGCAATGCATAGGCGGCGGAAAAAACAGGCTGTTTGTCGAGTCCGAGCTTCTTTGTGTTGAACCAAAGCTCTGCTCCTACTCTGACCCCGATGAGAATCTTAGAATCCGTGACCGTTCTGTAAGAGACTGCACCCGTGAACGGTACCACATAGGGAAGAAATGCCTCGACCCTGTCTATATCCGAAAGCAGGCCGTATGTTGTCGCCTGAACTTTGTCATCAGTCGTAACGGGAATTCTGAAGCCGAACTCAACCGTGGCATCCGAATTCTTTATCATGTATTCAATTCCGAGATAGGGATTCCCAATCTTGAACCCGCCCTCATTGTCAATCTCAACCGTGTCATCCCACTTGCCGTAAACCATTGGAAGATCTGCCACTACAGTTAATTCTTTATTGACTTCATATCTTCCGCTGAGGAAATATGTGCTTGAACCGGCGGTGTATTCAGGTTTGACACCGGGTATTACGAATGAACCCCTGTATGTCGGTATGAAGGGTTTGTATATCTCAAGTGAAACCGAACTCCCATTCCCGTGATCGAGCCACTGAGATTGTGACATCACACTACTTCCGGACAAGAGAACAATTAACAGCAGCAATGATGATTTGGCTCTTAACTTCCATTCGCATTGCAGAACGCGTAACACCGGATTGAATTTGTTCGAAATTCTTCTCTGCATTTATTCTTCTAGTTAAGTGTTGTACACAAAGGATTGATCGAAGTATTGCTGCATGTGGGAGGGCGTGGCACATTGACATTAAGATAGATATTGAAATCTTCACCGCACATGGTTGGGACATTGCTAATATTGACCGGAATTCTGCCGGGTTTGCAGTGCACGTCGAGGGCATAAACCTTAGGCATAAGAAACCGGTAATCTTTCTTTACAGTGCACTCTGAGGAATTTTGGACAAGAAATCCCGGAGGAGGGCATGGAGGGGGTAAACAAGCAGAATCCGGGTATTTCCATTCCATGGGTGTTGTAACTACCCAATCTCCGTCACTCAAACACAAGGTAGTATTTCCGATTCCCGCTACGAAAGCTATATCAAATGGTTCCGCATTTGATTGTAAACTGGAGTAAAGCAGTGTATGGTTTTCATTTTGATAATGAGTTCCGCTGGGTGTGCAAGTGCCTGTTGCATAAACGCTACTGGGAAAGATGCTGTTGAGTGCATTGCTTGATTTGTAAACAGATATCAATTCTCCCCCTGTTGAGAATGCTTTTTGGTCTGTAAAGAAGAAAGGAACTGTGTTGAATGTCTGATTGGAACCGTTCAGAACAATTGGCGAACCGGGAGTTCCGGAAACAAAGGTCTTGTCACTCATATTCCTGAAACCACTTGCCTCAAGATAAGCTCCGTTTGAATTATAGCTTGATGATGACTGTGGGTCAACAAGATAACTTAGTTCATCCGCATTTGCGAAACTAAAACCGGAAGTTCCTCTGTAAACAGTATCTGAAAGAGTCGAATACCCGCCGCACCCTATGGTTGGTCCGCAAGGTTGAGGAATGGTCCCTGTCATCAATTCATTTTTCAGCGGATTAGGACAATTATAACCCGCCTGGGAGGTAAAATCTTCAAGAGACCTTACCCATACGATCGGGTTGTTCTGAATGTTCTGAAGTATAGTGTGTTCATTTGTGTAAGATGCACCGCCGTATGAAAACTGTGCCAGAAGTGAATTGTACAACTCGTTTGTTTTGACCCTGACATCGTTGCAGTATGTTGCGGATGTTCCGTTAGCACTGCATACAGCCTGTATTGAATCCGAGGACAAAGTGTCGCTGTTGGGATATCCTGCCGCTGCCCATGCTTCGTAATGATATGCCTCGCTTAGCAGTGACAAGGCAATTGCCTGATAGTAATAATAATAGTTTGTCAGAGCTTCCACATTGTTATAGTAGTTTGAGTCAACTCCGTATGCAGTTGTGCCGGTTGCTGCAGGAACCGGCATTGCAACAATGCAGGAGTAAAGCGCTCCGGTCTGAGCAGAAACATTTGTTTCTATTGTACTCAAAAGCTGTCCCACACTTTGCTGTCCCGAATAAGCATTTCTGGCCAGAACCTGATCCGACCAATCCTGCATTAGGCTTCTGGGAATGGTGTCATTCGAATTCGCTGTCGCAAGCATTCCGTTGTACTGATCAAGCAGGTCTTCTATCCTGCCTATTTCAGTTTGAAGAGATGACTGCTGTTCAGAACAATTGAGTATTAGAAGGGTCTGATTGATCTCAGCAAGCTCATTTCCGATATCGTTGAGCAGAACAATAATTGAATCAAGGTCATTTTCTATCAGCTTAATTTGAGCTTCATAATCCGGACTTGAACCGGCAAGTCCCATTGCACTCAATATCCAGCCGTTAATTGAAAACCCGAGAGCCCCTTCCGCTCCCTCTCCCACTGCTTTGAAGAACTGCGACATTGCTGCTGTTGTGAATCCCTGCCCATATGGAGGATTGCCGTAACCGCCGTTATTGGTAACTACTGCATTGAACCGGCCATCCTCAGAACAGCTTACAAGTATTACCGACAGTGAGATCGTTGATATCAAAAAAATGCTGATTATCACATCTCTGATCCTGTACTTCATCATATATGTAGAATTGATTTGTAAAATATAAGAAAAATGCTCAGACAGGCAAAAGATTTTTTTGCCCCGTATTACATGGATCCTTTGCAAAGACATGCCTTTTTCCTTGAAACCTGACATCCAAGCACTATATTTATGAGTTCGGAAGTGGTTAATTATTACAAAGAAACGAGTGAAGAATACAAACATTGTTGCTCTGCTGAAAACATTCTCACGGAAGGAGTTCAACGAATTCGCCGCATTCATCAGTTCGCCTGCTCAGATCAGAAAGCGGGATGTGAGGAAACTGTTTGACACACTGAAGAATCATTACCCTGATTTTGACAGAGAGAATCTTACTGATGAAAAGATATTTGCTTCGTTGTTTCCGGGGAAAAAAATTGACAAGCCAAAGCTTTCAATCGCTGCATTTCATCTGTACGATGCTGCCTGTGACTTTCTTGTTAATTCTCATGCAAGAAACAGCAAAACACAAAGCATGATAGCCTTGCTTGAAGAGTTTCTCAACAGGGGGTTGCGCATGCAATTCGAGAAACTGGCCAAGAAACTTGAATCCGAATTGAATCCAACCGCCTTCAGTCTTTCAGGATATTTTGAAAATCTCTACAAGTTCTACGACCTGCTCATGACCTATCATTCCAGGAATCAGAATTTTCATGAGATCACTTTCTATTACTCCAGGAAAACGGAATGTATAACAGCGCTGTTCTTACTTAAGCGATTCAGGCTTTCTATGAACAAGGTCTTCATGAGAGATTCTTATTCGGCAATGCCCGAGGAAAGTCCATTAGAGAAGGTTCTTTCTCAGCCGGCAACCGATTCCGTCTTTGCGGAAGGAAAAGGTAATGAATTTATAGAGTTGCTACGTCCCGTTTATTCTGCCGCAAAGTGTTTTGAGGGAGAAGATCCGGATAGATGGATCGAAGAAGCTGTAAGTTCATATTACAGAAATGAGGCGATGTACTCCCGTGAAGAAAAGGTCTATATTACAAGGGAGATCCTGAACCTGTACTTAAGCCTTATCATAAATGAAACAGATTCTGCCCGGAGAAAACTGCTGTACAGGAAGGAATTTGAATTCATAAAAATGCTTGTTGATCAACAACTATGCTTCAGCATTAAAGACAAGTATGTAAATCTGGCAATGTTCAGAAATATTGTCTTTACCGCGATTGAAAATGAAGAGTTTGACTGGGCAGAACAATTTATAACAGAATACTCTGAAAAACTAAAACCTTCTCTAAGAACAAGCATGTTGAACATGTCTCTCGCCGAACTTGAATTTGAAAGAAGGAACTTTGAGAAGAGTCTGGGATACTTATCGGTTGTTAAGTTCGAATCACCGATCCTGAAGAATGATGTCAGATTTCTGCAGTTGAAGATCTATTATGAGCTGGGATATCTCGAACAGGCGCACTACAGTCATCAGAATGCTGTGCGCATATTCAGGAAGAAAGCATCTTCAGACCCCGGCGATAACTCTGACTATCTGAATTTTCTTGATTTCTATCTCAGGCTGCTGAAATTGTCCCTATCCCCGGATAGCTATGAACTCAACAATGCCATCAATGAACTGAACAGACATGACTGTGACACTGAAAGCAAGAACTGGCTTGAGGAAAAGTTCAGGGCCCTCCTGTGAATTGCTGTTCATGGTCTTTTCAGTTCTTCCTCTATGATTGACCGGATCACTTCCGGACTGTTCCAGTAATGAACTTTTCTTCCGTTAATGAACAGGTAAGGAGTGGCATTGACGCCCGCATTTTTGCCTGTTCTGATCTGCGTTTTCAACTTTTCCAGTGTCTCATCAGACTGGATGCAGGATCTGAATTCCTCCATGTTCAACCCCAGGCTCTTTGCTGTTTCTTCTATGAATTCCGCCCTGAGGCTTGTCTGATTCTCGAACATTATCTCCTGAAACTCCAGGAATTTTCCCTGATCTCCGGCGCAGATTCCGGCGAGCGCCGCAAACCCTGCGTTCTTATGCAGATCTCCGGTAACATTTTCATTCACTGATCTGTCAAGCGGATAATTCATGAAATAGAATCCGGCCCTGTCACGGTATTCAAGCAGAATTGAACTCATGTTGAGGGACAGCAATCTGCAGGACGGACATTCAAAATCCGTGAACTCAATGATCCTGACCTTTGCATCCGGTTTGCCGGCAAACGATGCGCCGGCGGGATCTATGTCTTTGACCTCCTCCTGATAATACTTCTGAATGATAGGCCCAAGATTTGGAAGTCCGGGTTTGATCACCGTATTCTCATAGTATCTCAAGCCCAGGAATCCAATTGCAAACAGCCATATAAAAATTATCCAATATCGCCATGGGTGAGAAATTGTGCCGTTTGCACTGAAATAATCGCTGTATCTTTCATTCGACAACCGGGAACTGAAAATGCTCTTCACATAACTGACATTTGAAGAGATCAACTTTCTGATGCCTGTTCTTCTTAGTTTAATGCATGAGATAAATATCACGAATACACAAACATACATGCCTGCGCACACGGGACACAGTACACCCAGACTGATGAGCTGTAAGGCTTTCATAAGGGTGATCAGCACCGCCGCTGATGTTACAAAGATGATAATGTCTATTGCAGCTACTCCGCTTTGCTTTCTTCTGTTTATCAGTGCGAATACGGATACGAAGAAGACCCATAAGAAATACATGAAGCCAAACCATGCAACGGGCACTCCGAACATTTTGGCATAACTTGTGGAAAGGACCGTATCACAAGTGAACAGGTCGCTGAACGAACAGGCACTCGGTTCGATCAGCCCGGCTGTAGTGAATCGGAATGTGAGGCCTGTGGCATATAAAGAAAGAACTCCCCCAAGCACGGAAAAAATGAGGACCAAAATGAGAAGCCGATTGCTCAGATATGATTCAGCAGGTTCTTTTTTTGAGTTCATTGACATTTGATTTGGTTATAGTTTGAATCGCGGTACTTCTCTCGAATATTAATACTTTACGAACTGAACATTGCAAAATAGTAAATTCAGGGACTGTGTTGCAAGTCGAAGAAGTAATTCAACAAAGAGAAGAAAGTATCTTGCGGAAAATGTAAAGGCAGCGGACGTCGTCTTTGCTGAGGATGAACTTCGCGCAGTTGAGGCAATTGCTCCTGCAGGTGTTGCATCAGGCAATAGATATCCTGATGCGCAGATTCCGCCGTTGTTGGTGTTTCCGAACGAAGTGCCTGCATGTTGCAGGCAGGCTTGCCTGGCGTCAGACTGGCTTCATAACGTATTCATATGGTTCGTGCCGAAACGAAAGTACCAACAACACAACAAAACCTTGTCATTCTTGCGCCCGTCTTTGACGGGCAGGCCCGCCTGCGAAGAGTGTTCAAGTTCAGTATTCTTCGGGCAGGCCCGCCTGCGACAATAAAACAAGAACACTCGCTACGGGCAGGACACGGGTGATTGTTAACCGCAAAGCGCGCTGAGAAGGCGCAAAGTTCGCTGAGGTTCTATTGTAAATTAGAAGTAAACATACAACAAAAAACTCTGCGGCCTTTGCGACAACTCTGTGCCCTTTGCGGTTAGCTCTTCTTTTCATTACAAGATATCACGAGTGATTGTAAACCGCAAGGTGCACGGAGAAGGCGCATTGCACACGGTTGCTCTCTCGAATATTACATGCAAACATGCAGCAAAAGCTCTGCAGTCCTTGCAACAACTATGTGCCCTCTGCGGTTAGCTCTTCTTTTCATTGCAAGATATCACGAGTGATTG